>Ga0209474_10004133_pt1 | contig 12608 bp, 9 predicted proteins | sample GraSoiAngelo_145_FD_185902 | JGI IMG/M metagenome (GOLD analysis project Ga0209474, IMG submission 185902) | Grasslands soil microbial communities from the Angelo Coastal Reserve, California, USA - 14_1009_05_20cm (SPAdes) (version 2) | ecosystem: Environmental > Terrestrial > Soil > Grasslands ...
TCGGGTTGTCGGGGTGAAGAATGAGGTCCTTCTCTGCTCGTTCAACTCCCCTTCGTGCGGCACTTTTCATATCGGCATCGCGGCCAAGCGACCGGTAAATCTGGATCAAAAGGATCAATGCCTGGTAGTCGTCCGGTTTGATTTCCGCAACCCGCTCGAAAAGCGCGGCGGCCCGCTCCAGTTTGCCCAGGGTAAAGCAGGCGCGGCCATAAAAATAATTACCTTCGAATGAATCAGGATCGAGAGCGATGGCCTGTTCGAATTCCGCCGTCGCCTCGTCGTATCGTTTCTCAACCGAGAGGGCAAGCCCCCGCGAGGCGTGCGCCTCGGCCAGCCCGCTATCCAGCGCCAATGCCTTCGCGCTGGTGGCTAAAATATCCGAAATCGCGACATCCTCCACGTGATAGTGCAAATAAAGGAAAGAATCGCAGTCGGCGATTCCGGCGTAAGCTCGCGCATAGAGCGGATCCAGTTTGGCGGCCTCGGCGAACATCTGCCGCGCTAATTGATAGTAAACCTTCGAGCGCCGCTCCATGAACTGGCGACCTCTCAGATAAAAGGTATAGGCTTCGACATTGTCAGTGCGCGTTTGCTTGATCGACTTTTTCTCCTGGGGCAACAGCTTCACCTTTAACTGATCGACAATGGCGTGAGTGATTTCGTCCTGAATGGCGAAGATGTCGGTTAGTTCGCGATCATAACGATCGGCCCAAACGTGAGCGCTGTTCTCGCTGCTGATGAGCTGTGCCGTGACCCTGACGCGCGCGCCGGCTTTGCGGACGCTTCCTTCAAGGATGAAAGGAACCCCGAGCTCCTGCGCTACCTGCTGAATCTTCACCGCTTTGCCCTTATAGGTGAATGCGGTGTTGCGGGCGATGACCAGCAATCCGGAAACTTTCGACAGATCGGTGATGATGTCCTCGGTAATGCCATCGCTGAAATATTCCTGTTCGGGATCGCCGCTCATGTTGTTGAAGGGTAGAACTGCAATTGCTGGTTTCTCCCCTTCGGGCGACGCTGACTTTTTGTCCTTCGTACCCGCAACAGCGGGAGTATCCGGATGGACGCGGTAAACGCGAACCGGCCTCTCGATGTTCTTCAGGGTCTGCTCGCCCATATCTTCGAAAGCAAGATCGAGCCGGTTGCCAATATGGTCGCGGACTGGTCCGGAGATCGTTATCCCGCCAGGCGTAGCGATGCTCTCCAAGCGCGCTGCGACGTTGACCCCGTCGCCAAAAATATCCTCTCCCTGCACAATGACGTCGCCCACGTTCACTCCCATGCGAAATTCGATGCGCTGATCTTGCGGCGCACCGACATTTCGTTTTCGGATGCCACGCTGCAGCTCGGCGGCGCACGCCACTGCGTTCACGACACTGGGGAACTCCACCAACATTCCGTCACCGGTCAGTTTGACGATTCGTCCCTGATGCTCGCTGATTTTGGGATTAACGAAATCGGTCCGCAGCGCGTCGAGTGCTGCGAGCGTGCCAGATTCGTTCGCTCCCATGAGCCGGCTGTAACCGACGACGTCGGCGGCAAGAATAGCAGTCAGGCGGCGCTCCATGTCGGGAGAAAGTAAACCAGAAAACAGAACTCATCGCGACCGAAAATCTTTCCGGCAAATGCGGGATGTTGAAGTCGGCCAGCGGTCAAAAGAACCAGCCAGGAGAAGCCTCGATATTTTCTCGCAGTTCATTAGCGTTGTCGGTTAGTCTGGGAGGATGCCTGGCGAGATAGAGCTGAACGCCCGACGAAGAGCGGTATGCTGATGCCAAGCGTTTTGATCATTGAGGATGATGAAGATGGCCGCCGGGCCGTCGCCAAGTTGTTTGCGCAGGCGGATTGGAAAGTCTTTGAAGCCGCAGATGGTGATGCCGGAGTGGAACTCGCTCTCCGGAATCGACCGGAGGTTATTTTATGCGATTTGCTGATGCCAAAGTCGAATGGCTTCCAGGTCTGCCGCACCATCCGGCAACAGCTCCAGCCGACAAAAATCATCGTGGTGTCGGGACGTGATTATGCGGTCGATCGCGCGAGCGCACTGGAAGCGGGGGCGGACGAATTTCTGCTGAAGCCGATTACATGGGAAGTCCTGCGCGACTCGATCGATCGACTCGTGCCGCCGATTCCGCAGCGACCACGAGCGACGACTTCCCCGGAGGAACTCGGTTCGGTACCGCCGCGGATAAAACTGTGGGGCGTGCGGGGCTCGGTCCCGGTGCCGGGGCCGGCGACAAACCGCTATGGAGGCAACACCAGTTGCGTAGAAGTGCGGGCCGATGGCGAAATTATCGTGCTCGACGCGGGCACCGGGATTCGTGGTCTCGGTCTTGCGCTGCAAAAGGAGCTGGGACCAGGAACAATCAAGCTGACACTTCTCATTACACACACGCACTGGGATCACATTCAGGGTCTGCCGTTCTTTTCCCCGGCCTATAACGGCAAAAATCTGATCCGGATCCTGGGTTATGAAGGAGCGCGTGCGGGTCTGGGCACGATCCTGGCCGGTCAGATGGAGACCCCGTTTTTTCCCGTTGGCCTGCATCAATTGCCAAGTCATCTCGCGATCCAAGAGCTAAAGGACATGGAGTTTCACATCGGCAAGGTGAAGGTGCAGGCAAAGTTTGCGAATCATCCGGGCATCTGCGCCGGTTATCGCCTCTTTACCAGCGCCGGGTCGATCGCATACATGCCAGACAACGAACCGTACGAGCCTCTCAAAATGCAGCTCGCGGCGCAGGATGGAATTGACGGGAACGCAGCGCGAAATTTTGCCGCCACGGAACGAGCCAAAATGGTGGAATTTCTGCAGGATTGCGAAGTCGCGATTCTGGATGCGCAATATACCGACGAGGAATATGAGGGACACATCGGGTGGGGACACAGTCCATTCAGCAGCGTGGTCGGGCTTGCGCTCGATGCGAATGTGAAAAGCGTTTTGCTTTTCCATCACGACCCCACTCATGACGATGACATGATCGATCGAATGGTGGAACAGGCGCGGGAGCTGGTTAGGAAAAGCGGAAAAGCCATCGTGATTGAAGGGGCGCGCGAAGGCGCCGAGATCCTGCTGCCGGCAGAGTCACCGGCGGTTGCGAACTCATCGCAAGTTGCGATAAGATTATAAGGAACGAGTGCCGAGCGGATCTTATCGTCCGGGTGCGTGGGTTGGAGGCGTTTTCGACTGGCCACGCAGGCCCCAGAATAGGTCGCCAGTCATGACATAGGTAATCATGGCAACCAGCATCAGAAACACCGCGACCCAAAAAATCCAGCTGTGGTGCACACGCTTCCAGCGAGGACGATGAGAATGAGCATCGTGGTGTTCGTGATCATGCCTGGACGGGTTCATGGAAATTAAGAATTATTAAGAATTAGGAAGGAAGAAGTAAGAATTTCGGCGGAGCCTGCAGACGATCCGCACGGATTGCTTCTCAAAACAGCGTGAGTGTTCCGTTCGTGTAGGCCCCGATCCGCGCCCAGCTGTAATTACCGTTCGTTAGCCGGACAGCCCAGAAATCAAAGTCGGCGTTTAACCGATCCCCAGCACTGTCGAGCGCGGTCGATCCGGTGACGCCGCTATAGGCATTCGCCGTGTTGACGAAAGCTGCTTTGAAACTGGCGAAATCTTTCAAGTTTCCAGCATCCCGCAGCGCTCGCGCCACGACGAAGAGCGCATCGTAAGCAGAAAGCGCAAAGGCGTCCGCAGTGATACCGGTGCGCGCTTCGATCGCATTGGCAACCGGTTGCCACAAGCTCTGCAAAGCGTCGGGAAGCCCGAAGGTCGGGTTCGGGTATCCGACGCTGGCAGCGAAAGCAGCTGCGTTCACATCGCCGGTTAATGCTGCGGAAAGGGCGACGCCGTCGCTGCCGTACCAGGGAGTAGATCGGAGGGTAGAATTATTCGCCGCGTTGTGGAAAACATCTACCACCTCGTCGAACGCAGCGAGGTAAATTCCGACGCTATTAGGATCCGCGCCGGCAATCAGCAACATGGTAATCTGCGATGTGACTGAGGTCGTGGCAGCGGAAAAATCAGTCGTCGCCGGCTGGTATCGATATCCGGTGGTGACGGTGCCGCCCAGTTTCCCGAAATCGGCTTTGACGGAATCATGCAAGCCATTGTTGCCCGCGTCGTCTCGCCAGAGCGGAACAATCGTACGAATGCCATCGTGCCACATAAGCGCGACAATGGCCTCAGCTTCGCGCTTGTCATTTGGACAAAAGCGAAAGATGTTGTCGCCCGAAATCGCGAGTGAGGAAGCGGTGCTGCCCTGGCTGATGACGAGAATGTTATGGGCATCAGCGTAAGGCTTGATCATCGCGACCTCGGCGCTTGATTGCGGTCCGATGACAATCTTCACGCCGCGTTTATCGAGATCCTCAATGGCGGCGAGCGCTTTGGCGGGGTCGAGCTGCGTGTCGCGGACGAACAAGTGAAATCGGTAGCCACCGTGCTCGGCCTTGGCAGCAGCCTGAAGTTGTTCGTTGGCGAGCTGAAGCGCTGCGACAGTGTTTTGCCCGAGTGAATTCCAGGAACCGGTTAATGAGACGAGCACACCAATCTTAAACTCGCGGTGCGAATGCACGGGCGGTTGCTCACTTCGGAGCGGGCTGATGGCGGCGAGCAATAGGACAGAAAGGATAAACCGGCGGAGAGAACGACTGTTCATTGCAACGATGATCGCAGGAACGCTACTGAAGTGTCAACGAACGAGTGCGCAGAGAAGGACGGAAGTTAGTAGGCAGCGAGACGATGTGAACGATTATTCGTTATTAGTCGTTGGAAGTCGGAAAAGATTTCCTATTCTTCGATGGCGCCGTCGATGTTTCGCAGGTGATCGCGAAACGTGTGACTGGGGTCGGCGGTTCGCTTCTGAAGGTAACGGGCGAAGTCCAATTGCGCGCGCAACGCGCGTCCGGCCTTGATGGCTTCCGCTTGTTGCCGCTCCCGTCTCCAAATTTTCCGGGCGGTTACAAGTAACTCCTCAACATCTTCCGACCTGACGAAAAGGCAGCCGTCGTCATCTGCGAAAACGACGTCACTCGCTTGTACCTCGAAATCGCCGAAGCGGGCATGTCGGAGCGCTGATTCGTCGCGCGGGTCGAGGCGCTGCGGGCCAGAGGGCCACGCGCCGTAACTGAAAACGGGAAATCTGATCTGTCGAAGCTCGGGAGTATCGCGATGTACGCCCCAGACCACAATCCCAGCCAAACCGGACACTTGCGCTTCCAGCGCGGTCAAATCGCCGATGCAGCCTTCATCCATCCGCCCGCCGTTATCGATCACTAACACGTTGCCCGGTTGGCTGTGTTGCATCGCTTCCAGGAACACATCTACGCTGCCGAAGTGTTGGGCCGGGAGGGCGTCACCGGCGATTCGAGTGCCAGGAACCACAGCCTTAATGCCGGGAGGCGCAACTCGGAACGCGATCTTCCGACGCAGCGCAGCATCGGCGACAAGCGGGGTTGAAAGTTCAGCAAAAGCAGCGGAGCGAGATTGTTGTTTCACTCGTCCAAAAAATCACGGGATCGAAAAAAGGGAAATTGGAAATCAGCTCCCCTGCTAAAGACGACGGCGTGCGAAAAAGCTGAAAGTCTGTTTTCAGATGGGAGATTGAGAGTTAGGAAGCCACCACAGCGGATTCGTCCTTCGGCGAAAGGCACCAGGAAAAATGGAGCCTGAGCGGAAAAGAAGGTAGGATTAAGTAGGAAGGAAGAATGAGTGGGCACGAGAACCAGAAATGGCGAGCGCGGCACGATCGCGATGGTGATAAAGGATGGGAAAGGCCGGTGGGATACACTGGTTGACCGCGGACGGTAGAGTCGTAGGAATACGATTGCCCCGCGCAGTCGCAGGCCATGTTTCGTCGACGTTTCTCTGCCGCGATGGTTTTCGCCACGTTGACGCTGGTCTATTTCGTGGCGGGTAAGCTGGGACTGAGGTTAGCGTTCCTCCAGGTAAGCGCTTCACCGGTGTGGCCTCCGGCAGGAATAGCCCTGGGCGCATTGCTCGTGCTCGGCTACCGAACGTGGCCAGCCATTTTTGTCGGCGCGTTCCTCGTCAATATAAGCACTGCAGGCAACATCCCGACCTCAATCGCGATCGGTGCCGGGAATACGCTGGAAGCGATTTGCGGAGCGTGGCTGGTAAATCGCTTTGCCGGCGGAATGCGCGTATTTGATCATTCACAAAATGTTTTCAGGTTTGGATTCGCGGCCGTCGCGAGCACCGTCATTAGTCCGACAATCGGCGTGACGAGCCTGGCGCTGGCAGGTTTCGTCGATTGGGCCAAGTACGGTGCGGTGTGGGTGACGTGGTGGCTGGGAGATGCGACGGGCGATCTCATCTTCGCTCCGGTTGTGATTCTCTGGGCGATAGCGCCGCCCCCGCGATGGAGTAACAAAAAGGCGTTGGAAGTAGGACTGCTTCTCCTTTTGCTTGTGGCGCTGAGTGAAGCCGTATTTGGCGGATGGTTTCGGGTCAACGCGACTCATTATCCGATCGCATTCATCTGTGGTCCGGTGGTCGTCTGGATGGCGTTTCGCTTGTCGCAGCGAGAAACCGCGACCGGGATTTTCATCGTCTCGGCGATCGCAATCTGGGGCACGTTGCGGAACTTCGGGCCGTTTGTGATGGAGACCCAGAATCAATCGCTGCTGATTCTGCAAAGTTCCACGGCGGTCCTGACCATCACGGCGATGGCGCTGGCAGCAGGCATGGCCGAGCGGCGACGGGCAGAGGCAACCTTGGAGAACCAAAAATTGTTGGTTGAATCAGCGAACCGAACCAAGGACAAGTTTCTCGCCATGCTTTCGCATGAACTACGCACGCCGCTGACGCCGGTGGTGTTGGCGCTGGAGACATTGCAAAAGCAATGGCCACAGGATGAGGAAGCGCGTTCGACGCTGGAAATGATTCGGCGCAACATCGCTGTCGAAAGCCATTTGATCGACGATCTGCTGGATCTGACGCGGATTAGCAAGGGAAAGTTGGAACTAAAGCTGGTAACGCTCGATGCTCACGCGCAAGTCTGCAACGTGGTGGAGATGTGCCGGGCGGAGGCAGAAGCGAAAAAAATCCGACTTCAGGTCAACCTAGATGCGACCGATCATCATATCGCCGCCGACGAAGCCAGGTTTCAACAGATTATTTGGAACCTGCTCAAGAACGCTTTCAAGTTTAGCCGGCAAGCGGGCAAAGTAATGATTTCGTCAACCAACGAATCGCCGCAGCAGCTAACGATTAGTGTGCAAGACGAGGGTATTGGGATTGCGCCCGATGCAATGGAGAGAATTTTCGATCCGTTTGAACAGGGCGGACGTTTGAAAGAACGTTTTGGCGGCCTGGGCTTGGGGCTGGCGATTTGTAAATCGCTCACGCAAGCCCATGGCGCTTCTCTTATTGCCAAAAGTGATGGCATCAACCGAGGGGCAACCTTTTCTTTAACGATAAGGACGGTCTCGCCGACGCAAAACGCTGCGGGTTCCAAAAGGCAACCACAACTTTCCGCGCGCACTTTTCGGATTCTGCTGGTCGATGATCACGCGGACACGTGCACGGCCCTGCAAAAATTACTGGAGGCGCGCGGGCACAAAGTGACAGCTACCCATGACATGCACTCGGCGCTCGACACGGCTGAGAGGGACCACTTCGACTTAATAATCAGCGATGTCGGATTGCCTGACGGCAACGGAACGGAACTGATGAAACGATTGGGCGTTGCTTCGCGCATTCGTGGGATCGCAATCAGCGGCTTCGGGACCAATGCAGATAGGGAGAAGAGCCTCGCGGCCGGTTTCTCCGAACATTTGGTGAAGCCAATCACGATCGAGAGACTCGAAGTGGCAATCCAGACGGTGTTGACGAGTTAGAGAGAAGACGGCAGCGGGTTAACTGCATGGCGAAACTTTAGTGAGAACGACGTTTGAAGGTGCGCTTCCGCAGTCACCTGCGTTGCTTTGCCATTTCTGGACCATTCTGTTTAGCCGCGAGCGCATCGAGCGCCGCGACGGTCTTACTTCGGTCGACCGGAAAATCCTGCCGTAGTGCGCAGCGCATCGGCGTCCATCAGTTTGCCGTCCAGCATTACCACCCGCGTCTGGCGCAGATCGGAGAGTCGCGTCGACGGGTCGCCTTCCACCAGCACAAGGTCGGCGGTCTTACCTACTTTGATGGAGCCGGTTTTCTTGTCCACGTTAAGGAGACGCGCAGGTGTAATTGTTGCAGCGGCCAAGGCTTCGGCGTTGGTCAGACCTGCCTCGTGGTAGACTTCCAGTTCGCGGATAATCTCGATGCCGGAGCCGTCGGTGCCGGAAACGATCGGCACGCCAGCCTTGTACATTCGGGTCAGAAGCTGAACCATTTTCGCCCAGCTGGCGCGATAATCGGCGCGGGTTAGATCCTTCGGCACGGCGAAACCACCCTGGCGAAATCCGCGTTCGGTCGCCGGCGGCAGAGTTCCGACAAAAGGTGCATAGGCTGGAGACAGGTCGCCATTCTCCGGCACATAAAGGCCTTCGAACGCCACCATTGTCGGATCGGAATAGATTTTCTTCGCTGCCATGGTCGCAACAATTGTCTTCATTGGCTCGGCATCGAGATCAACATTGCGGGCATAGCGGCCCGGGCCTTCGAAACGCATGATGCCGTTATCGACTTTTATTACATCGTCCGGCATCGCTTGCATGATCACCCAGTTGATGTGCGTGATCTCGTCGTAGCCGGCGTTGATTGCGTCCATCGGACGGATGCCGGCCGGGATGTGGCCGTGAACATGGAGGCCGAGCTTGTGCGCTTCGTCGCAGCTCGTTTTGAGCCAATCGGGATTGAAAGTGCCGTAGAATTTTACGCCGGTGAAGCCTTTCTCCTTCGCCTTGTCGACCAGCGAGATGGCTTCGGCCTGGCTCGTGGCAACGTTGGCAACCTGAGCAGTGTAAGGACCTTTGCCATCGATCAGTGACGAGGGATAAACGTGCGGGAAGAGCAGGTCGCCTTTCGCGGAGCGCTCGCGCCGGTCGATCGTGCGGGTATCATCGTTGCCTGGATCGCGGACGGAAGTGATGCCGAGCGATAACTCCTGTAGCCCGGTGTAATCGTCACCGACGTGCATATGGCAATCCCACATCCCCGGGACAAGCGTCTTGCCTTTGCCGTCGATGATTTGCGCGCCGGCCGGCGGTTTTACTTCTGCAGCGGGACCGAGCGCAGCGATCACGCCCTTATTCACCACGACAGTCTGGTCCGAAAGAAAATGCAGGTTATCGGCATCGAATAATTTGACGTTGGTAAAGGCGACGGGCGTTGTCGGAAGCTTGGCTAACGACTTAGCTAATGCGGGCATCCGCGCGGCGAGTGCGTCGCCCTGCGCCTTCTGCAGCTTTTCGCGCTCACTTTCGTAGCCGTCCGGCAACCATGAGATACCTACAGTAAGGCCGAAGAATTTATTATTCGCGTTAATCCAGACGGGGATCGGTGAATTACCGAGACCCGAAATGGCCCAGGCAATCACAGTCTTTTTCTTGTCGCCGTTGCCGATCTCAAGACTCGTTAGCTTTTCGGCGGTGGCCTTGCCGCCCGGAAGCAACGTCAGAGATTTGTCCGGACTTGCAATCAAGCGCTCAACGAACTGGGCGTTGAGCTGCATCGGCCCGCCGAACGCGATATAAAACGACGGCGCCAAATAAGGCGCGCCGCCAGCGTCGATCGGACTTTTCCAGTTCGCCTTCCCGTCTGCGATAGTGAACTTTTCGCCGGCATCACCGTTTGGAGTGAAACCACGCACGGTGACGCTCGTGGGCAAACCTTCTGCGCCGAATTTTGTCGCGGAGTCGGTCTCAAACACCTGGCCGCGAAGATTCATGCTCTCCCGGCCCATCCGGGTGCCGTCCGGTGTTTGCCAGATCCAGCTGTCGCCGTGCTTTCCGCCGGTCGAGCTAATTATCAAGTGTTCAGCGTCAGCGGGCGGTTTGGCGAGATCGCCCACGGGCGTCTGCGCGCGCGCGGCCGCGGCGAACATTGCGAGAAAAGCAAGAATGAAGGAACAAGAATTAAAAAGTGAAGTCATACGAGTGGGTTAAAAAGTTAAAAAATTGCAACGCTAAATAGGGAAGCGGAAGGCCGGCGTGGAACCAATTAAGAGGTAAGAATTAAGAACGCAAAAAAGAAGAAGTAGTCGGCAGAGCCGTCCAAATGCGAGTGATTGCGCGAAATTTGTTAGGCGAGCATGTCGCGTAAAGGCACTTGCCTCACCGACTGGGGGAAATTGCAGAAAACGCTTGAATAAATCACGGAGGTACAACGACGAAATATAGATATGAAAACATTTACCAGTTTACTAATAGGCTGTTCGCTGGCGCTGGCTGGAATCGCGCTGGCGCAACAGCCGGAGGAATCACCAGGAAAGAAGAAAAAGCAGGGCGCTGAACAAACGCAACCAGCCCAACCAAAGCCCAAGGCGAGTGTGGCCAAGCCTCACGCGACAGCCGTGAGGGAACATGCAGCGCGGAACGAACCGGGAACGATGAATGAGCCGGCTGCGACAAAGGGTCGGAAGGGCCGAGCGAGCCAGGAATCTGCCAGCCCCGCGGGCACGGAAAACACCGGTCAAGCGGCCGGCAGTGCAACGCCCAGCGCGGAGCAACCGAAAAAAGGAATGAAGGGACGTGCTGCGACGAGGGCGTCTGCTACTCCGGCCGCGACGGCGGCGGCTGCGGCGAGGGCTACCCCGGGGGCGGCTGCGAGTGCAGCTCCGTCAGTGTCAGCAACCGGCCAACAGAGAGGACAAGCTAATGCGGCGGCGGCGAAGAAGCCCGCTCCGCAGCAGGTGCAGCAGATCAAGGCGCAGCACGCGAATTTTCGTGCGCAGCCAAAACCGCAACAGGTTCCGGCAGTTACCTACAACCAGAACTATCGGATTCAAGGAAGTGATCAGTGGCAGGGTCCGCAGTATGAAGTATTCCGCTCGTATCGTCCGGAATGGCACGACCAGGGTTGGTATCGGTCGCGTTACAACCGGGTAGAGCTGATCGGTGGCGGTTACTATTACTGGAACAACGGCTACTGGTATCCGGCTTGGGGTTACGATTCTGGGGCCCAGTATTATGCTTACGATGGCCCGATCTACGTGGGTCATCGTGCTGAGCCGCCGGACCGGGTGATCGCGGACGTTCAGGCTGAGCTGCAGCAGATGGGCTACTACAAGGGTGAAGTGGATGGATTGCTCGGGCCGATGACCCGGGAAGCGCTCACCGCCTATCAGGCTGATCAGGGGCTCGCCACGACGGCGGCGATTGACGAGCCAACGCTCGATTCCCTCGGGATGAGCTAAGGGAAACTAAACTATTAACGAGAAGCCGCCGGGGCGCAGGAACGCCTCGGCGGCTTTTTCTGTTTTAAGGGCACGCCTTCGAGGGATGTCGTTATCGTTTATCTGCTATCCATTGATAATTATCCGACCCGGCGAAGAGCGTGGAGCAAGGAGTCGATATTAAAGTTCGACAGCGCAGATCAGTCCGAATGCGAGCCGCAGGTGCCAACTGAAGGCCCGGTCGATCCGCCGCGGACGAGGACACCGTAACCGCCAGCGATGACGCGGTGCACGGCTTCACCCGTTTTGGGATCAACTCGGAGCGGCTCGTCGTGGAAGCTTTGTCTAAGCTCGAAACGCCGCACCGGCTTTGCGAGGTCGCTAGTTTCGTAAACGTAAATAGGCATCGCGTCCATAATCTACATCTAAACATAGATATAGATAGGCTCTCTTTAATGGACGAGGATGTTTTCCCAATTGTCGTTAAATGAAAGTGCAACTGCACCGATCGCTCAGTTCCCTGGGTCACTTTCGATAAAAAAGAAAGCGCTGATGGCAAGAGTCAGATTCGGAAGGCGCGAGTTTAGCACCGTGACCGACTTTACTCCGGGCCAGACGATAGTGCTGAAGACCGAGGGCGGCGAACCTGCGCACTACAAGTTCAGCAAGACGGTCACTTACCAGACCGCGGACGGACGGGTAATTGAGCCTTCGAAAATCAGAAAAGATTCGAAGGTTCGCGTTCACTACCTCAAAAGTGGGGACGACATGCTGGTCGATAAGGTCATTGTCACACACCGCGACTAAGAAGTCCGGAACACACTTGCTTGGCGTATAACGTCCAAGCTTAGAAAAATTAACGCCTGGTGAGTCGAGATATTCACGCCACCAGGCGTTTTCATTTTCTTATCTCAGCGCGTTGGGGCAAAAGCCAGGGAGTTGAGCCTTGACTGCGAAATGTGAACGCGAGCAGTGAGTGGCAAATTGAAATTTCGGCCGGCAACGGAGGTAGATGCCCCGACGGCGCGAGGGGTTGCGTTGAGTGTCATCAATTATTTGTTCCATCATGAGTGCGACATTAAGAATTCGACGAATGGCGGAGACGGATGCCGAAGTGGTGGCGGCGCTTGCGGCCGAGCTGGGTTATCCTAGCGAGACCGAGGCGATTGGAGTGCGTATTCGAGCGATTGGCGAATCGGATTTGCTGCTGGTCGCGGTGGACGCGAGCGACAAGGCAATCGGGTTTATCCAGGCGCATCGGGTTTGCATTATTGAAGTGGGTTTTCGGGTGGAAAT
>Ga0209474_10004134_pt1 | contig 12598 bp, 10 predicted proteins | sample GraSoiAngelo_145_FD_185902 | JGI IMG/M metagenome (GOLD analysis project Ga0209474, IMG submission 185902) | Grasslands soil microbial communities from the Angelo Coastal Reserve, California, USA - 14_1009_05_20cm (SPAdes) (version 2) | ecosystem: Environmental > Terrestrial > Soil > Grasslands...
CCGGAAGACGTTGGTCGGGTCGTAACGATCCTTGAGAGCGACCAGGCGGTCGAAGGTTTCGGCGCCGTAAGCCTGGCGCACACGCTCGCGCGGCTCCTGCACCAGGTAGTTGGTGTAGGCGCCGCTACTGAGGTGCGGCTGCAGCAGAGCGAAGCCATCGCGCGCCCACCGAATATTCTCTTCGTCCCGCGCCGGATCCGTCCACTTCGCGTTCACCAGCAGGTTGTACTTGGCGCCCGCGAAGCTCGCCGCGTTGGCGCCCGGCGGCGTCCGGTGCATAGCTCCATGCAGGTGCTCGAGCTGGACCTGGCTGGCCGGCGACTTAGCCGACATGAACACCTCGTCGAACGCTTCGATTGCCAGTGAGGTGAGCGGGCCCATCGCGTTCGTCTTCCAAAAGTTCCGCACGCCCCACGGCGAGATCGCATCCAGCATGCGCTGAGACTCCACGTACGAACGCGTCGCCAGGCCGTCGCGCAGCGGCGCAAACCCCGACCGCAGTCGATCGAAGACCGGAGCCGCGGCTGCCTCGGAGCCGCAGAAGCAGGCGAACACCGAGGCCACCGGATCACCGGCAGGTGATCGGTGCACGACCAGGTCGAAGGCCAGCTCGTCCGGCGCGCCGGCTGCGAACTCGTCATAGAACTTCAAGAAATCGCGAGAATGGGCGAAGTCGATCAAACCCGACACCACGCTTCCGAGCGGGTGCAAGGCGAACTCGAACGTCGTGACCACGCCGAAGTTGCCGCCTCCGCCGCGCAAGCCCCAGAGCAGATCTGGGTTCTCGTCGGCAGACGTGCTCACGCGCTCACCGGTGGCTGTCACCAGCTCGGCGCCGACCAGGTTGTCGCAGGTGAGGCCGTAAAGCCCGCGCAGGACGCCGATGCCACCGCCGAGCGTCAGGCCGGCGACTCCAGTGCTGGATACGACGCCGCCCGGCGTGGCGAGGCCGTGAGCCTGCGTGGCCGTGTCGAGATCACCCCAGGTTGCTCCGCCCTGCACGCGGGCTCGCCGGCGCATGGGTTCGAGCTCCACGCGGCGCATTCGTGACAGGTCGATGACCAGCCCGCCGTCGCACACGGCGTTGCCCGCCACGTTGTGCCCGCCCCCGCGGACGGCTACCTGGAGAGAGTGCCGCCCGGCAAGGTCGAGCGATCGCGCCACGTCCGACTCGTTCGCGCACCGGACGATCAGCGCCGGTTGCCGGTCGATCATGCCGTTGAAAACGCGCCGCGCATCGTCGTAGCCGGGGACGCCGGGCGGCAGGACCTCACCCTCGATGTTGCCGGCCTCGATGGCCTTCATTCCGCGGCCGCTCAGGTGGCCGTAGCCACTTGCGATCGGGCCAGCATTCGAGGCGCCAGCGCGCCGACCACCGCCATCAGAACCGCTCCCGCCACTGGCGGCCAGAACGCGGGTGGGATGCTGCCTGTGGCGTCGACCAGCAGGCCGGCGGAGAGCGGTCCGACAAACGCCAGCAAGTACCCGGCCGTGTACATGACCGCAGAGTAGGTGGAGGCTTCGCTTTCGTCAGCGGCGATCAGGGGCGGCAGCGCGATGGACGCGACAAAAGCTGCCGCCGTGCCCAACCCCACCATGAACACCAGCGGCCTGACGAGGTCTGTCATGCCGAGCAGGAGCCCCAGCGAGCCGGCCGCAGCCAGCGTGCCCGCGGCCACGTAGAACCACGTCGAGAGCGCGTACTGCCACCTGACGAACGTCAGCGCGAAGATCGGGAGGATGGGAAGGAAGTTGAGGAACAAGAAAGTGGTGGCGATGTCACCTGCGCTCTGGCCGCGCAGCAAGAAGGGCGTCCACGTTGCCACCGTGTAGTAGACGAGGTTCTGGAAGGTGAACAGGGCCGCCACCTGCCACACCCTTCGGTCGCGCAGGACGGCGCCAAGGTTCACGGGGGGCGCGGCTGTGCGATCGCGGGGAGTGAATCGGACCCAAAGCAACGCGCCAGCGCCGGCGACAGCCGCCCAGACCAGGAACATCGCTCGCCACCCGATGGCCCGTGAGATATAAGGCGACAGCGATGAACCCAACACATTCCCCATCAGCAACCCGTTGCCGTACAGGTTGCTGGCGCGCGTGATGGCGGTCGGGAACCAGCGGCGGATGAGCACCGCGAGCGGGGGCTGCGCGATGGCGATCGATAGCGTCAGGAGCGCGCTGCCGGCGAAGACCCAGAACGGTCCGGGCGGCAGCGTGATGGCGGCCCCAAACAGGGCGAGGCCGGCGGCGCACAGCGCGACCAGGCGCCGGGCACCGTACCGCGTCGCGAGCAGGGCCCCCGGGATCGAAGCCACGCCCAGAGTCAGCACCGCCAGCGAGGTGATGGATCCGGTTGCGAAGTAGCTGAGGCCGAGGTCCGAACGGATCTGGGGCAGCGTCGGCGGGATGGCGAACAGGAGCACGCGCAGGTTGAAGGCCGTGAGCCAGATGAGCCCGAGCGATGTGACGGTCCTGCGCAACGAGTGCCCATCGTAGGGCCCTGCTAGCCTTCGCCTCGAGTGCCAACCGAGCGTGTCGGGACGTTGATTGTCGGCGGCGGCATCGCAGGGTGCGCGGTCGCGCACTACCTGACCGAGGAGGGCGAGACAGACATCCTCCTCGTCGAGGCCGACGAGCTTGGCAGCGGCTCCACCGGCGGATCGTTCGGCGGCGTGAGGCAGCAGTTCAGCACGCCGCTCGAGATCGAGCTCTCGCGCCGCGGCCTCGAGTTCTGGCGCACCGCCGAGCGCGTCTTTGACTCCCCGGTTCCGTGGCACGAGAACGGCTACCTCTTCATGAGCGGCAACGCAGACATCGTGGCCAAGCTGGCCGAGGCGGCAAAGCTGCAGCGATCGATGGGCCTGACCGACGTGGATGTGCTCGATCTGGAGCAGATCAAGGAGCTGACGCCGTGGATCGGCACCGACGGTCTTCTCGGCGCTACCTACACGCCGCACGACGGCAAGGTGACGCCAACCGAAGGCGTGGTCGCGCTGGTGAAGGCGGCCCGAGCTCGCGGCGTGCGCTTTCGCGAACACTGGCCGGTGAGGTCTCTGGAGCGGAGCGGGTCAGGCTGGCGCGTCACCGGCCCCGATCAGGTCGAGGCAGGCCGCGTGGTGATGTGCACCGGCTACTGGTCGAGCGACCTCCTCCGCGCATTTGGGCTGGCTTTGACGATCCACCCGGTGCCTCTGTACGCGGCCATCACGGAGCCTGCGCTCCAGGGCCAGCGCGTGCCGCTCACGATCGACCTCGACACTGGACTTCTGATTGAGCGCGAGAGCGGAGGGCTGCTGATCGCGATTCTGCTCGAAGACAACCCGCCCGGCTACGGACACGCGCAGATGCTCGATCAGTTCGCCGATCTGGCTCGGTTGCGCGCTCCGTCACTCGCTGACGTCCGCGTGGCCAAGCATGTCGTAGCCAACGTGGACCTCGGCGGTGACGGCCATCCGTACGTCGGGTTGGTGGAAGACGGCTTATGGATGTTGGCCGGCTTCGGCGGACACGGCGTCATGCACGCGCCGCCCGTCGCCAAGCTGCTGGCCAGGAAGATCGCCGGCCGTCCTGACCCGACCCTCGACATCTCCTCGCTCGATCCGTGGCGCGCTCCGGGCTCCGCGGCCGAGTGGATGGTCGCGGCGAAGAAGGGCTAGAGGAAGGGCCAGGAGTTGCCTGCAGGCCGCGCGCGCCCACCGGTTTCTCCCGACCGCCTGCGCCTGGGCCTGGTCCTTCCCACCTGGACCACCAACGACGTGCGGTGGTCGGAGGTGCTCGACATCGCCGGCGTCGCTGCCGAGGTTGGCTTCGACGCGCTGTACGTCAGCGACCACCTGCTCCTGCCGAGCAACAACGCCGAGCTGAAGCGGCGCGCCGGCGTGGACTTCCCGGACGACCCGGAGGTCGAGCTCGAGGGCTACATGGAGTGCTTCACGACCATCGCGGCGCTGGCGGTTGCGATCCCGCGGCTGGAGCTGGGCTCATTCGTGGCCAGCACGGGCTACCGGAATGCGGGACTGCTGGCCAAGATGGCAGTGACTATCGACGACATCAGCGGCGGCCGGCTCGTTCTCGGTCTCGGCTCTGGTGACTCTGAAGGCGAGCACCGCACGTTCGGATTCCCGACCGAGCAGCGGGTGGGGCGTTTCGAGGAGGCGCTCCAGATAACCAAGAAGCTGTTCGCGAACGAGTTGGTCGATTTCGACAGCAGGCATCACCAGCTGCAGGGCGTGAAGCTCCTGCCTGGCGCGAGGAGAAAGGGCGGGCCGCGGATCATGATCGGGACCCTCAACCCGAAGGCGCGCATGCAGCGCCTGGTGGCGCAGTACGCGGATATCTGGAACGGCTGGCTCGGCTACACGGACGCCAGCCCGGAATCGGCGGAGACCCAGCTGCGCATCATCGACGGCGCCTGCGTCGAGCACGGTCGCGATCCCAACAGCCTCATGGCCACGACGGCCGTGCGCGGGGCCATGCCGGGCTCGGGCTATACGCCCAGGCCGGATGAGAATCCGCTGCAGGGCCCGCCGCGGCAGATGGCCGAGACGCTCCGCGGCCACGCGAAGCTGGGCATCGCCGAGGTGCAGGTGGCGCTCACCATGGGCGGGCCGGAAGGCGTTCGCGCCTTCGCGCCGGTAATCGAAGAGCTCAGGACGAAGAGCTGAGGCTCGACCACGTCGCCTTCGCGGTCTGGGACCTGTCCAAGGCGTCGACGTTCTGGTCCGACGTGATGCCTGGCGAGTACCGCCAGGGCGACTCCGACTGGAACGGGTTCGCTTTCGCGCAATTCGCGTTTACGGGCGGCGGGAGGGTCGAGATCCTGGCGCCCGGCACGGACACCACCGGGTTCGTCGTGAAGTTTCTGCGCCGGCACGGAGAGGGGCTGCACCACGTCACATTCGTCGTCGACGACCTGCACGCAGAGGTGCTGCGCCTGCGCGGTAAGGGACAGCAGGTGTTCGGCGAGCGCTACTCCGATCCGCACTGGATGGAGGCGTTCATCAGCCTGCCTCTGCACGGTGGCCGCGTGCTGATGCAGCTGGCGCAGTCGGACCTGGCGGCCGAGGAGCAAGACAAGGCCTGGAAACGCAAGGCGCTGGGCGCCGTGCTCGAGGAGGCGGCGAAGAATCGCCCTAGCGACCCCTGAGCAGGTGCTTCTGAATCTTGCCTGTTGGCGTCTTTGGCAGCTCGGCCATCACCTCGACGATGTCGGGCACCATGAAGCTGGGGACGCGACCGCGCAGCGTCATCCCTGACTTCAGCACCACGACCACCTTCAGGTCGTCCTCGGTCGACGCCGACTTCACCGCCGCCGCCGCGCACTCGAGCACCGCCGGATGCGCGTTGACCTCACGCTCCACCTCGAACGATGAGATGTTCTCGCCGCGCCGGCGGATGTAGTCCTTGATCCTGTCGACGAAGAAGTAGTTCTCGTGCGCGTCCTTCCGGAATGCGTCGCCTGTGTGCAGCCACAGGTTGCCGAACAGACGCAGGCTGGCCTCTGGATTGCGGTGGTACTCGGTGGCCAGCAGCCACGGCTCGGCTGAGCGCACAACCAGCTCGCCGACAGCGCCAACCGGAACCTCGCGATCGTCCTCGTCGACTATGCGGATGTCGAAGCCAGGAACTGGCCGCCCTGCGATCCCGGGCTCGGTGACCTCGTAGCCGCTGATCAGCGGAACGTTCACCTCGGTCGATCCGTAGCAGGTGCACACGCGCACGCCAAAGCGGCGGCGGAAGTCGTCGACGTCGTCGATGAGCGGGACCACGAGCATCCGCTCCATCGGGTTGTCGACGTCGTCCGGCTGCGGCTCCTGGCGGGCGAGGAAGTTGGCCATGGCGCCCAGCAGGAATGAGACCCTCGCTCCGGATTCGCGCACGGTCGACCAGAATTCGCCGGCGCTGAAACGGCGTCGCACGATCGCCTTGGCGCCGACCTGGAAGCACGCATAAACGAGCGCCCACTGGCCCGCGATGTGGAACAGCGGCAGCGGCGCGAAGTAGGCGTCGCCTTCCACGAGCTGCATCGCCTCGCCGGCGTGCTGCGCGTACGTGTAAGCGTGCGCGTGGGCGACGCGCACGCCCTTTGAGGGGCCGGTCGTGCCCGACGTGTACATGATCGCGACGATGTCGTGCTCGGCGGCGGCGACGATCGCATCAGTTGGGAGCTCGGTGGCGCTTTCGAAGATCTCCTCCCAGGCCCGCGAACCCGACGCCACTACCAGCAGGCGCCGGAGGGCGCCGCGGTCGGCGCCGAGGGCCTCGACGCGCGAGACGTACGCCTGGTCGACCAGCATCAGCCAGGCGCCAGAGTCCTTCACCTGGTGGCGCAGAATCTCGCCCAAGTACCCGGTGTTGACCGGCACCTGGATAGCCCCGATCAGCGCCAGCCCAAGCCAGGCGTCGACGAACTCGATCGTGTTGTCGAGCATCACGAGCACCGCCTCGCCGGGCTTCACACCCTGGGCGGCGAATGCGGCCGCCGCCCGGCGGGCGCGCGACCACAGGTCGCGGTAGGTGTAAGAGGAGATCCCGAAGTCGACGCCGATCCGGTCGGGCCACCGCTGGGCCGCCGCCTCGATGGTCTGGCCGACCGTGCGCGCGGTCTTGACCGTCGTGGCCATGACCGGAATCGTAGCTACGGATAGGCTTTCGAGCATGGAAAGGGGATTGCAGGGCAAGGTCGCGCTGGTCACTGGCGCCAGCCGCGGCATCGGCGCCGCGATCGCAAGGGAGCTGGCGGACGCCGGTGCCCATGTGGCGCTTGCGGGCCGCGACGAGGCGACTCTGCAGGAGACGGCCCGCTCGATGGCGCCCGGCAACCACGCGCTGGCCGTGAAGGCGGACGTAGCGGACACGTCCGACCTCGACCGGCTGGTCGGCAAAGTGATCGCAGAGCTTGGCGGCATCGATGTGCTTGTCAACAACGCAGGCCTCATGCCGCCCGCGAGACAGATCTACAACGTCGACCTCGACGAGTGGCAGACCGTGATGAACGTCAACCTGCGCGCGCCGTGGTACCTGTCGAAGCTCGTGCACCCGCACATGAAGGCGCGGGGCGGCGGCGCGATCGTGAACTTGTCTTCCACGTCGGGCCTTCACCATGACATCGGCCTGGGCGTATACGGCATCTCCAAGGCCGGCGTCGTGATGCTCACAGAGGTGTGCGCGAAGGAGTGGGCGCGCGACGGAATCCGCGTGAACGGCATCGCGCCAGGCATCGTGAAGACCCAGCTCGCGGGCTCGATCATCGATTACCTCAAGACTCGGAACATCAAGCCGAATCCGATGAACATGTTTGGAGAGCCCGAGGACATCGCCAAGCTCGTGCGATTCCTGGCCTCGGACGAATCGCGTTACATGACCGGGTCGATCATCCGCATCGACGGAGGTGAGCTGCTGTGAAGGTCGGGTTCGAGGTCAAGGATCACGTTGCGACCATCACGCTCAACCGGCCCGAGAAGCAAAACGCGATGGACAGCGAGATGTACGAGGCCATCTCGTCCCACCTCAGTCAGATCGACTCCAACGACGACATCTGGGTCGGGGTGATCACCGGCGCCGGCGAAAAAGCCTTCACCGCCGGCGCGGACCTCGTCGGCATGCACGGGACCGCAGAGAAGGCGGAGGTCGGGTGGTCTTCGCCGCGGCCGACGCGATTCGACCTGGGCCTCGAGGTGCAGAAGCCGCTGATCGCGGCGGTCAACGGCTACTGCCTGGCCGGTGGCCTCGAGCTGGCGCTCGTGTGCGACATTCGCATCGCCTCGGAGACCGCGCAGTTCGGATGCCCGGAGGTCAAGTGGAACCTGCTCCACGGCTACGGCACACAGCTGCTGCCGCGCATCGTCGGCACGTCGAACGCCATGTACATGCTGCTCACCGGGCAGTTCATCGACGCCACGGAGGCGCTGCGCATCGGGCTTGTGAACGAGGTGGTGCCGCGTGATCGCCTGATGACTCGCGTGTACGAGCTGGCGGCCGTCATCTGCGGCAACGGGCCGATGGCGATCCGCATGACCAAGGAGCTGGCGCTGCGCAGCCGCGACCTCAGCATCCCCGACGGCATCCGCCTCTACCAGGCGCTGAACCGGCTGGTCGAGCTGTCCGACGACCTGGAGGAGGGCACTCGCGCTTTCGCTGAGAAGCGCAAGCCGGAATTCAAGAACCGCTGATGGCCTCCCACCCCGAGGTCGTCATCCTCGGCGCGGGACTGGCGGGCATGACCGCGGCGTACCACCTGCGCGATCGCGACGTAGTGGTCATCGAGGCTCGCGATCGCGTTGGTGGCCGGACGCTTTCAGGCGAGCACGCGGGCTACTGGTTCAACTCGGGCGCGCAGTTCGTGTGGGACGCGCGGACGCTGGCGATGTGCAGCGAGCTGGGGCTGGATGTGCTCAGCGGAGAAGGCGCGCTGTCCGCCGTCTTCGTCAACGGCAAGCTGGCGATCGCGCCCGACTCAAACAGGCTCTTCATGAAGATGGCGGTGCCGTGGGTCGAGAAGGCTCGATTCGGGCTGACCATCACGCGCCTGCGCCGGATCGCGTCGCGCATGAACGGGCTCGACGCGGAGCTGGACGCCAAGTCGCTCGCGGAGGTGATCGGTCCAGCCTCGGACCTCACGCGCGACATCCTGGACATGGCGACCACGTCAGGCACGGGACTCTCCACGCGGGAGGTGTCGGGCGCGATCGGCCTCGGCTACGCGATCCACCTGTTCGGCGGTGACGTCAATTCGACTCTGAAGGCGGTGCGCGGTGGCACGCAGCAGATCTCGAAGGCGATCGCCGAGGCGATCGACCCCGAGCGCTTGAGGCTGGAGTGCAAGGTCGAGTCGGTGACCGCCTCGGGCGGCGGCGTGAGGGTGCGCTACCGGCGTGGCGAAAGCGAGCCGGACGAGGTCGAAGCCTCGGTTTGCATCAGCGCCCTGACCGCCGATGCGGTGCTCGAGGCGATGCCCGATCTGCCGGAGGCCAAACGGGAGGCGCTCCAGAACGTGCTGCCGTACGCGCCGGTGGTGACGGTGGCGTGGCTCAGCGACGAGCCCGGACCGATGCCGTGGGACCAGCTGCTGGCCGTGCCCGCCATCGGCCTGTCGTTCGAGCTGCTCAGCAACAACGCGTTCTTCGTGCGGCGTGACAGCACAACCCGGCAAAAGGGAGGCAGCCTCGTGACTCTGGCCACCGGACCGCGAGCCGAGGCGTTGGTGGCGCTGACCGACGAGGCCATCGTCGCCCGCGTCAGAGCGGACCTGCTGAAGCTGTTTCCGTTCGAGCGCGATGTGCTTGAGCGAGCGTCCACTCGCGTCGAGCGCTGGCGGGGGCTGCCGAGGTTCGGCAAGGGCTGGCTCGGTCGGCAGAAGGTCCTGCGCGAGCCGTTCGGCCGCACTCATTTCTGCGGCGACTACACCGCGCAGCCGGGCACGCCCGGTGCGGTCGGCAGTGGGTATCACGTTGCCATGGCCGTGCGCGCGCTGCTCGGCTGATGGCGGCCGCCGCTCGATTCCGGCCATTCATGCTGGCCGGCGCGACATACCAGGAGATCTATGAGGGCTTTCGCTGGCGCGTGCCGAAGCTATTCAACATCGGCACCGCCTGCACGGACGCGCTGCCGCCGGGCCGGCTGGCGCTGATAGACGTCTCCGACGGCGAGAGGCATTACACGTTTGGGCAGCTCAGCGAGCTCACCAATCGCATGGCCAACGCGCTCACAGGGCTCGGTCTCGAGCCTGGCGATCGCATCGCGGTAGTGCTCCCACAGATCGCGGCGACCGCCATCGCGCACGTCGGCGCGTACAAGGCCGGACTCATCTCGGTGCCGCTGTCATCCCTGTTCGGCGCGGACGCGCTGCGCTACCGCCTTGCCGACAGTGGCGCGCGGATGGTGGTCACCGACGCGGAGGGAGCCGAGCGGATCGCCGCGGTGGAAGGCGTGCCGGACCTGAAGCGGATCGTGGTCACAGAGAGAGACCTGCCGCGTCTGCTCGAAGACGCGTCGCCGAGGCCGCCCGCGCACAGAAGCACCGCCGACGAGCCGTGCATGATCATCTACACCTCCGGCACCACCGGTCCGCCGAAGGGCGTGCTGCACGGACACCGCGTGCTCATCGGCCAGGCCAGCGGCTTCCGCATGTGCCACGAGTTTCCGCCGCAACGCGGCGATCTGATGTGGACGCCCGCGGACTGGGCGTGGATCGGCGGCCTGGTCAACACGCTGATGCTGTCATGGCTCCACGGGGTGCCGATGATCGCGGCCCCGAGGAGAGGTTTCGACCCTGAGTGGGCGCTCGCGCTACTCGCGAAATTCGGCGTGCGCACCACCTTCCTGCCCACGACCGCGCTGCGCATGATGCTGCAGTGCGAGGTTCCGAAAGGAGTGCGGCTGCGCTCGATGGTCACGGGTGGCGAACCTGTGGAAGTGGGGCTGCTCGACGAATGCAGCGCGAAGTTCGGCATCACGTTCAACGAGTCGTACGGTCAGACCGAGGCCGATTTCACGATCGGACAGTGCGCGTCGCGATGGCCGCTGCGGCCTGGATCAATGGGCCTGCCCTACCCGGGTCACGACGTGCAGGTGAGGACCCCGGAAGGGGATCGCGCACAGCCAGGCGAGGTGGGGGAGGTGATGGTGGGCGTGCCGGACCCGGCGGCGCTGCTCGAGTACTGGCACCGGCCAGACGCGACGCGCGACAAGTTCGCAGGCCCCTGGCTGCGCACCGGCGACCTCGCGCGTGTGGACGATGACGGCTACTTCTGGTTCGAAGCCCGACTGGACGACATGATCAAGTCAGCCGGCTACCGCATCGGGCCGGACGAGATCGAGGAGAGCCTGCTGCGGCATCCGTCGGTCGCCAATACAGCGGTCGTCGGGGCCCCTGACAGACTGCGCGGGCAGGTGGTGAAGGCGTACGTGCAGCTGCGGCCAGGCTTTCAGCCATCCCCCGACCTCGAGGCCGGCCTGAGGACGCACGTGAAGCAGCACCTGGCCGCCTACCAGTACCCGCGTCTCATCGAATTCGTCGATTCGCTGCCGCTGACGCCGACCGGCAAGGTCGACCGCGGCTCGCTTCGGCGCCACGCGGCTTCGCCGCAGGGAGGGACATGCTGATCCAGTACGAGCAACCCAGGCCGCAGGTCGCGCTCATCCGGCTGAATCGCCCTGAGAAGATGAACGCATTCTCGATCCCGCTCGAGCGCGACCTGCTGTCCGGGATCCGGCGTGCGTGCGACGACGAGGACGTGCGGGTCGTGATCTTCGCCGGGGCCGGGCGGGCCTTCTCGGGTGGATGGGACCTGGGCGAGACCGATCTGACCGACGCCGAGCACCATCCGCTCTCGGGCCGGGCGGGTCGTCACACGTGGCTCGAGCTGATCCGAACGCTGCGCCGCCCGGACAAGCTGTTCATCGCCGCCGTTCACGGCTATGCCGCCGGACAGGGCCTGGAGCTGTGCATCGCCAGCGACCTCATCGTCTGCGCGGACAGCGCGCGGTTCTACTTCGCCGAAACCCGGGTCGGTTTCAACATGACTTCCGGCACTGCGAAGTTGCTGCCGCTGCTGGTGGGGCTCGGCCAGGCGCGCCGGCTGGCGCTGCTCGGCCAGACCATCGACGCCACCGAAGCCCTGCGCATCGGGCTGGTCGTCGAGGTCGCATCCGAGGGCCGCCACGAGGCGTCCGCGCTCCGTCTCGCCGAGGAAGCGCTCAAAGGCGCGCCGCTTGCTCTGGCCGCTCAGAAGCAGCTGTTCGACGACGCGCTCGGGATGCCTCTGGAGGCCGTGCAGGACTTCGAGACGCAGATGAGCTTTCGGCTCACGAGCACGGAGGACCACCAGGAGGCCAAGCGGGCATTCGCCGCCAAGCGGAAACCCGAGTTCAAAGGCCGCTGATATCCACGCGTTTTCGACCTAGTCGACCGGGAACTCGACTCCCTGCGCCAGCGGCAGCTGCGTGCCGTAGTTGATGGTGCACGTCTGCCGGCGCATGTAGCCCTTCCAGGCGTCCGACCCGGCCTGGCGGCCGCCGCCGGTGGCTTTCTCGCCGCCGAACGCGCCGCCGATCTCCGCCCCTGACGTGCCGGCGTTCACGTTCGCGATCCCGCAGTCGGAGCCGGCGGTGGAGAGCCATCGCTCCGCTGCCGCGAGGTTGGTCGTGAACAGGCCGCTGCTGAGGCCCTGCGGTACCGAGTTGTTGACGGCGATTGCCTCCTCGAGGCTGTCGACCTCGAGAACGTGAAGGATCGGAGCGAAGACCTCCTCGCGGACGATCGGCATGTCGATCGCCGACTTGACGATGGCGGGTTCGACGAAGTAGCCGCCGCGATCCTCGAGCACTTTGCCGCCGTAGATCAGCTTGCCGCCCTGGCGCTGCATCTCTGCCAGGCCTTCGGTGTAGTCCTTTACCGCCGACCCGGAGATGACCGGTCCCATGAGCGTCTTCTCGTCCAGCGGATCCCCGATGCCGATGGTCCGGTACGCATGCACGACCTGCTCCAGGAAGCGCGACGCGATCGGGCGCTCGAGGATGAGCCGCCGGGTGCTGGTGCATCGCTGGCCTGCTGTGCCGACGCTTCCGAAGACGACGGCGCGCAGCGCCAGCTTGAGGTCGG
>Ga0209474_10004137_pt1 | contig 12594 bp, 10 predicted proteins | sample GraSoiAngelo_145_FD_185902 | JGI IMG/M metagenome (GOLD analysis project Ga0209474, IMG submission 185902) | Grasslands soil microbial communities from the Angelo Coastal Reserve, California, USA - 14_1009_05_20cm (SPAdes) (version 2) | ecosystem: Environmental > Terrestrial > Soil > Grasslands...
TCCTGCGTGTCCAGGTCCACGCTGTGCCCGACATAGGCGGAGTACGCCGCGGAATCCATCCACTCGTGGTTGTTCAGGTTGTGCCACTGGGCGTCGTTCGTCATGTACAGGATGACGCGCAGCCCCGCACCGTGCGCCGCGCTGATCAGCTCGCCCAGGAAGTCGCGCGACGTGCTGCAGCTACCCGGGATGCTGCTCTTCCACGGCCGTGCGTATCCCAGCTTGCTGTGGAACGTGGCGAGCGTGATGTAGCTGGCGTGCAGCTTCTGCGCCTCGTTCACCCAGTAGCTCGCCGTCCAGCCGCCGCCGGTGACCGCCTTCTCCCACGCCGAGCAGCTGGTGAAGCCGGGCGAGGTGAGCATCCCCCAGTGCATGAACAGGCCGTTGGTCGACCCGCGCAGGAAGTCCTGCCGCGGGTTCTGCAGGTCCGCGCGGGCCGGCCTGGTACCGAAGCCGACCATCGCCACGATGACGGACACGACGGCCGCGATCGCGACCACGATCACCCCGGCCCGCCATCGTCGGGCCAACGCGAAGCTGTAAGTACTCACGATCGAGCCTCCATACCGGGTCGGCGCGGCTGATTGTTGGAAAATGTTGGGTTCGCTTGTCCCAAGATTCGTCCCGCCCTACGATATCGAGAGAGGTCGTTCAATCCTCCCTGCACGCAGCAGGCAGCGCAACAGTCATCCGCCTGGCGGGAGGGCAGATTGACAGGAAACGACGCCGCCAAACACTGGAAACATAGGATCTGTTCGATCGTGCGTCAAGAGGTTGGTATCCGTAACAAGCCGGCCCTTGAGGCAGCGGCCCCTCGTGGAGATAGGACTCGCATGACCCGTACCAGACTGGTTCGTACCCTGATCGTCGGCGTGCTCGCCGCCGGCGCGGGTACCACCGCTATCGCGGTACCCCTGATGGCGTCGGCCGCGAGCACGCGGTATGAGGCGGAGTCCGCCACGCTCTCGGCGGCCACGGTCGCGACCAACCACCCGGGCTTCACGGGTACCGGGTTCGTCGACTACACCAACGCGGCGGGCGGCTTCGTCGAGTTCTCCGTCTCCGCCGCGCAGGCCGGCAACGCGACGCTGACCTTCCGGTACGCCAACGGCAGCACGTCTGCCCGGCCGGTCGACGTCGCGGTCAACGGTACGACCGTGCAGTCGGTCAGCTTCGCGCCCACCGGCGACTGGGCGACGTGGAAGACGGTGGACGTGAGCGCGCCGCTCGCCGCCGGTACCAACAAGGTGCGCGCCACCGGCACCAGCGCGACCGGCGGGCCGAACCTCGACTCGCTGACGGTGACCGACGGCGGCACGGCGCCGCCACCCACCGACTGGTCGGTCGCGATGGCCAAGACGGTGATGGACCAGCACAGCGCGACGAGCCTGAGCTGGAGCTACCCCAACGGCCTGTACCTGTACGGCCAGTTCCTGCTGTACCAGCGCACCAAGGACCCGAAGCTGCTCAGCTACATCCAGGCCTGGGCCGACCACTTCATCGACTCGACCGGCCACATCAGCAACAGCTTCAGCAGCCTGGACAGCACCCAGCCGGGCGTGGTGTACCTGGCGCTGTTCCAGCAGACCGGGCAGACCAAGTACAAGAACGCCGCGAAGCAGATCGAGACCCGGCTGGAGCACAGCAACTACCCGCGGGTCGACGGCGCCCTGCAGCACGCGACCTCGCGGCCGAGCCAGCTCTGGGGTGACGGCACGTTCATGTCGACGCCGTTCCTGGCCCGGTACGAGAACCTGATCGGCGACGGCGGCACCGCCCGCGCCGACGCCATCAGGAACCTGCTCACCTACTTCAAGCACCTGAGCCGGGGCAACGGCCTGCTGTGGCACGCCTTCGACGCGGCCGCGGCGCAGTCGTGGGTGGTGCCGGGCACCAACCACTCGCCGGAGACGTGGTGCCGGGCGATGGGCTGGTTCAGCATGGCCACCGTGATGGTGCTCGACGCGACGCCGGCCAGCACGTCCGGGCGCAGCCAGGTCATCACGAACTTCCAGCAGATCGCCGCGGCGCTCAAGCAGTTCCAGGACACCAAGACCGGCCGCTGGTTCCAGGTCGTGGACAAGGGCACCCGGTCGGACGACTGGACGGAGACCTCGTGCTCGTCGATGTTCACCTATGCGCTGTCGCGTGGCGCGCAGGCGGGGTACATCGACGCCAGCTACCAGTCGGTCGCGCGGACCGGGTACCTCGGCCCGAACGGTGACGGGAAGAACGGTGTCCTCGGCAAGATCTCGCTGGACAGCTCCAAGCACGTGGTGCTGACCGACATCTGCATCGGTACCAACGTGGGCGACTACGCCTTCTACATCGGCCGACCGCGCGCCACGAACGACTTCCACGGCCTCGGCGCATTTATGATCATGAACGAACAGCTCCGCGGTACCGGCTGAGCTGACGCATGCAAGAGGGCGCCTCCCCGCACGGGGAGGCGCCCGACGCCATGATCTCGCGCCACCTCGCCCGCGTCGACCCGCTCAGGTGGTCGCCGGCGCGGCCACCTGAAGCTCGGTGAGGATGTCTGCTACCTCGGCCCGCTCCGTCTCGGTCAGCACGCTGATCGGCGGCCGCACGTCGGACCGGCACAACCCGAGCTGCGCCAGGGCCTCCTTGACCACCGACACGTTGAGCGCGTTCGCCCGCCGGGCGCGCATCTCCTCGAACCGGCGCAGCCGTTGCCAGATGGCCATCGCCGCCGCGAAGTCACCACTGCGCAGCGCGTGCAGCAACGACAGCGACCGCTGCGGCGCGACCGTCGCGAGGCCGGAGGTGAACCCGCGCGCGCCGGACAGCCAGAAGTACGGCGCCCAGCTCTCGGCGAGCCCGCACGACCAGACCAGCCGCTCGCTGCCGAGCGTGCGGATCAGGTCGGCCAGCGCGATCGGGTCGGGTACCGCGTACTTGACGCCGACCACGTTCGGGCACGCCTGCGCCAGCGCGCGGAACGCGGCCGCGCCGAGCAGCGGGCTGCGGACGTAGAGAACGACGCCGTGGTCGGGGATCGCCCCGGCCACCTCGCGGTGGTAGGCGACCCACCCTTCGGTCGACTGGTACGGGTGTACCGGTTGGTGCACCATCACGCCGTGCGCCCCGGCCGCCACCGCGTCGGCCGCCTCGGCTGCGGCGTCCTTCGCCGAGTGCCCGACCCCGGCGAGCACCACGGCGTCGCCGGCCGCGCCGACCGTCGCGCGTACCGCGGCCGCCTGCTCCGCCGCGTCCAGCGCGTAGAACTCGCCGGTGTTGCCGTTCGCCGTCACCACGTCGATTCCGGCCCGCACCTGCCGGTCCACCAGGGCGGCGTACCGGTCGAGGTCCACCGCCCCGCCCTCATCGAACGGCGTCACATTGATGGTGACCACCGACTCGCAGGCCGCCCGGACCCTCGCTACCGACATCGCCCCTCCAGACTCCCGTACACCCGGGCCCAGTTAAGCACGCGCGCCCAGCGCCGCCGACACCTCGCGGGCGGCCCGGACCACCATCGGCGCGAGCCTGGCTACCTGGGCCCGTGCCATGTCGAACGACAGCCCGGACACGCTCACCGCGCCGATCGGTTCGCCGCGGTGGTTGAGCACCACGGCGCCGACGCACCGTACCCGGGTCACGTTCTCCTCGTCGTCCAGCGCCCAGCCCCGCGCGCGGACGCTGGCGAGGTTGGCCAGCAACGCCTCGGTCGTGGTGAGCGTGTGCGGCATCCGCCGGGGCAGCCCGGTCCGGGCGGAGATCCGGCGCACCTCGTCGTCCGGTAGCGCGGCCAGGATCGCCTTGCCGATCGCGGTGCAGTGCAACGGAAGCGAGGCACCGATGCGCGAGCGCATGCCGTACGCGCCGCGGCCCTCCAGCTTGTCGATGTACACCGCCTCGTCGCCCTGCCGTACCCCGAAGTGCACCGTGTACCCGCTGCGCTCGCACAGCGCCCGCAACGCCGGCCGGGCCGCCCGCGCGAGATCGGAGTCGTCGGCGGCCCGGGCGGCCAGGCGCATCAGCCCCGGCCCGAGCACGTAGTCGTGCTCCTCGCCCTCGCGTACCCAGCCGTGCGCCACGAGTTCCTGCAGGATCCGGTGCACGGTGGAGATCGGTAACCCGGCCGTGTTCGCGATCCGCGACAGCCGGCGCTGTTCGGTCAGCGCCTCGGCGACCGCCACCAGCTTCGCGATCGCCGACGGTGAACCGGACTGGGTTGTCGGTTTGGTCATCGCGACAGCCACCCCCCATCGACAGCGAGCACATGTCCGTGTACGTAGTCGGCCGCCGGTGAGGCCAGGAACACGATCGCACCGACGATCTCGTGCGGCGCGGCCCAGCGGCCGGCCGGGATCCGCGACCGGATCTCGGCCTCCCGTACCGGATCCGACCGCAGTACGGCGGTGTTCGCGGTCGCCACGTACCCCGGCGCGACCGCGTTGACGTTGACCCCGCGCGGCGCCCATTCGTTGGCCAGTGCCCGGGTCAGGCCCGCGATCGCGTGCTTGCTGGCCGTGTACGACGTGACGTTCACGCCGCCCTGGAACGACAGCATCGACGCGATATTTATGATCTTCCCTGAGCCACGTTCACACATCGGGCCTCCGAAGAGCCTGCTGAGCTGGAACACCGAGTTCAGGTTCACCTGGAGCACCTCGCTCCAGTCGCTGTCGGGCATGTCCAGCGCCGGCCCGCGCCGGATGATGCCCGCGTTGTTGACCAGGATCTGGACCTCGTGTTCGGCCAGCACCCGTTCGGCCGTACGCTGCACGGCCGCCTCGTCGGACAGGTCGGCCGCCACCGTCTTGACCTTCCGGCCGTACCCGGCGACCTCCGCAGCCGCCGAGTCCAGGTCGTCGCGATGACCCCACAGCACCAGGTCGGCACCGGCCTCGGCGAGCGCGACCGCGGCGGCCCGGCCGATGCCGTCGCGGGCACCGGTGACCAGCGCGGTGCGCCCGTCGAGGGTGAAGGTGGTCATCGCATCCGCTCTTTCGCGACCTGGTCCATGTCGTCGTAGGCCACGTTCTCGCCCGCCATCGCCCAGACGAAGGCGTAGTTCGCGGTACCCGCGCCGCAGTGCACCGACCACGGCGGGGCGATGACGGCCTGCTCGTTGGCGACGATGATGGACCGGGTCGCGTCGGGCGGCCCGGCCAGGTGCACGACCCGCTCCCCCGACGCGAGCCGGAAGTACAGGTAGACCTCGGTGCGCCGCTCGTGGGTGTGGCACGGCATGGTGTTCCAGACGCTGCCCTCGGCCAGCTCCGTGATGCCGAGGACCAGCTGGTCCGAGGCGATCCCGTCGGCGTGGATGTACCGGCGGATGGTGCGCACGTTGGCGTGCGCCAGCTCGCCCAGGTCGGCGCTGAAGACCTCGTCGCGGCGGCCCAGCGCGGTCGGGTGCGGGTGGTGGGCCGGCGCCGACACCAGGTAGTACCGGGCATCCGCGCCGTCGAACGTGACGTCCTTGGCACCCTTGCCGACGTACAGCACGTCCAGCGTGGACAGGTCGTGCTTGCTGTCGTCGACGGTGACGGTACCGGAGCCGCTCAGGCACACCACGGCCAGCTCGCGCCGGTCGCAGAAGTGCTCGGCGCGCAACTGGTCCGGTACCGGCAGGGAAAGCGTTTGCCCGGCCGGCACAGCGCCGCCGACGACCATGCGGTCGTTATGGCTGTACTCAAGCCGGACATGCCCGTCGGCGAACAACTCCTCCACCAGGAACCGCTCGCGCAGTCCGGTCGGGTCCAGGCCGCCGAACTCGGCGGGGTGGGTCGGGTGGCGCGTGTGCACCGGGAAGGTCCTTCCGCTAGGAGACTTCGGGGATGCGCGGTTGCTCCGGGGGTGTCGACACCCCCGGAGCAACGCCGCGCCCGTGCACCAAGGCCGTCACCTAGCTCGGCACCATCCAGCCCAGCACCGGGGTCGACTGGAGGTACACCAGCAGGCACAGCCCGAGGAGCAGCACCAGGCTCCAGCCGATCACCTTGCGGAACAGGTTGCCTTCCTGGCCCACCATGGCGATGGCCGCGGTACCGATGGCCAGGTTCTGCGGCGAAATCATCTTCGCGAGCACGCCACCGGAGGAGTTCGCCGCGCCGAACAGGTACGGCGACTGGTGCAGGTTCGCGGCCGCCTGGACCTGCAACGGTCCGAACAGCGCGTTGGAGCCCGCGTCGGTACCCGTGATGGCCACGCCGAACCACCCGACGATCGGCGCGAGGAAGGCGAAGAAGCCGCCGGACCGGGACAGGAAGTTGCCCAGGCTGTTGGTCTGCCCGGAGAACTGCATGACGAACGCCAGCGCGAACACCATCAGAATGGTGAGGATGGCCCAGTTGAACTGGCGGATGGTCCGGCCGTAGGTGCGCAACCCGCGCAGCGGGCTGATGCCCAGCACCAGCATGGTGAGCAGGCCGGAGATGAACAGCAGGGTACCGGTGGCGCCCAGCCAGTTGAGCACGTAGACGGTCGCGGTGCTCTCCGCGCTGCCCTTGGGCGGCAGGAAGTGCAGCCCCGGCCACTGGAACCGGGTCAGCGTCCAGTTCGGCTGCTTGACCGTCGGGTTCAGGAACTTCACCACGTTGAAGCTCTTGAAGCTCAGCTGGGCGACGGCGAAGACGATCACGATGATCGCGTACGGCGCGAACGCCCGGACGACCTCGGCCGCGGAGTCGCGCTCGGCCGGCCGGTTCTCGCGAACGAAGGCCGGGTCGTCGACGGCGCCGCCGGCCACCGGTACCGGTTCCGGCCGGCCGGTGTCGAACTGCAGTTCCTCGCGCGGCTTCCAGACCCGGGTGAGCAGCAGTACCGCCGCCACCGAGATGACCGACGCGGCGATGTCGCACAGCTTGTAGCTGATCGCCGAGAACACCACCTGGGAGACCGAGAAGGCGACCGCGGCCGTCAGCGCGGCCGGCCACGCCTGCCGCAGCCCGCGCCGGCCGTCGGCGATGAACAGCAGGATGAACGGGATGAAGAACGCCAGGATCGCGGTCTGCCGCCCGGTCATGGCACCGAAGTGCGCGGCGGCGGTCGGGTTGTTCGGGGACAGGATCGTGATGGGGTTGCCCAGGCCGCCGAAGGCGACCGGCGCCGTGTCGGCGACCAGCGCGAGGGCGATCGCCTTGAGCGGGCTGAAGCCGATGGCGATGAGCATGACGCCGCAGATGGCGATCGGCGAGCCGCCACCGGCCAGCGCCTCGATGAGCGCGCCGAACGAGAAGGCGATCACGATCGCCTGTACCCGCTGGTCGTCGCTGACCCGGGCGAACGACCGCCGGAGAACGGCGAAGTGCCCGGTCTCGACGGTCATGTTATAGATCCAGATCGCATTGAAGGTGATCCACAGGACCAGCAGGGCGCCACGCGCCGCGCCGAACACCCCCGCGTCGAGGGCGAGCCCCAGCGGCATGTGGAAGCCGAGACTGCCCGGCAGCACGGCGACCAGGAGGCCGACCAGCAGGGCGACGAGACTGGCCCAGTGCGCCTTCCAGCGCAGGCCACCGAGGAGGAACAACAAGACAAGAAGCGGTAAGAAGGCCAGCAGAGCGGACAGCCACAGGTGGCCGGTTGGATTGAAGTTCTGGCGGTACACGAGCGCCTCCATGGGGGTGGGGACGGGCGCAGGTCACGACCGGTCGGAGCGGCGTATCGACCGACATGGACGGTGTGCCGGGCGGGTGTACCGGGTGGCACGCGGCACTGCGCAAACCATTGCATGCGGGTGTAGCCGGAGTTTCGCCCGCTGGTCAAGAACGCGCTCCGTCGGACGGAAACGTGACCTGCCCGCGACTATCCAAGCTCAGGCTGGCGGCATGACGTCCTCCGAAACAGTCGCGGAAAGATCGACTTAGTTGAACTCTTGACTCAGGCAGGGTAGCGGATATTGACTCGTGCACAAACGTTTGCAGCCAGATCCTGCTCCCCAGGGCCACTGCGGCCGAGCCACTAGGAAGTGCGTGCAATGCCGGTAACCATCCATGACGTCGCCCGACGGGCCCAGGTGTCCCCCTCCACGGTGTCCCGTGCGCTCAGCGCCTCGCACCTGGTCCGGGGTACCACCCGGGAGCGGGTGCTGGCGGCGGCCAAGGAGCTTGGATACCAGCCGAACCCGGCGGCGCGCAGCCTCATCACCGGCCGGACCGGCAACATCGGCATCGTGGTACCCGACCTGAACAACCCCTTCTACACCGGGGTGCTGCGCGGCGTGCAGGCCCGCGCGCGGCAGAGCGGGTACGCCGTCTTCTTCGCCGACGGCGAGGAGGACCCGGTGGCGGAGGAGGCCCTGGTCCGCGCCATGGCCCGGCAGGTGGACGGCGTCGTCATGTGCGCGCCGTTCGCCAGCGACGCCCAACTGCGCGCGCTCGCGGGAATCACCTCGCTGGCGTTGCTGAACCGCCGGCTGCGCGACGTGCCGGCGGCCCTGATGGACAGCGCCAGCGGCATGCGGCAGGTGGTCGACCACCTGGTCGCGCTCGGCCACCGGCGGGTCGCCTATCTGAACGGACCCAACATCGCGTGGTCCAACCGGGAACGGCGCCGGGGCCTGCGCGCCGCCGCCGCCCGGGCGCGCATGACCGTCGTCGAGTTCGGCCCGTTCGAGCCGAAGTTCGAAGGCGGCGTGCAGGCCGCCGACCTGGCGCTGGCCGGCGGCGTCACGGCCATCATGACGTACAACGATCTGATGGCTCTGGGTGTGCTGTCCCGGCTGGCCGACCGCGGCGTGGCGGTACCCCAGGAGATGAGCGTCGTCGGTTTCGATAATCTTCTATACGCCGCAGTCTGCGCTCCACCGTTGACCACGGTCGCCATGCCGATGGAGGCGGGCGGTCGGGCCGCCGTCGACCTCCTGCTCGCCGGCATCGACGGCAGTGACGACGGTGGCGCGGGCACGTTCCGCGAATTGACCACTAACCTCATCGTGCGCGCGACGACAGCCGCCGCCAGCACCACCAGTCCCGACAGTCCCGACAGTCCCCCTCCGGCGGCCTGAAGCCGCCGGCCACTCCCGGAAAGGGGAGTCCCTTCTATGGGTGATCCACGTAGCCGCCGGTACCGTCTTGGCACCGGTCTACTGGCCGCACTTTCCGCGGCGGCACTCGTCGCCGCCTGCACCGCGCCCAACAGCGGTGGGGGCGCAGGCGCCTCGGCGTCCTCGTCCTCCGACGTACCGGACAAGCCCGCCGCGCCGGTGACCCTGAACGTCATCGACGTGGCCGGCAACCTGCAGCTGACCCAGCCGATGTTCGACGACTTCGTCAAGCAGCACCCGGACATCATCAGCAAGGTGAACACCAGCACCGCCAAGGCGCCGGACCTGCCCGGCAAGCTGGCGGCGCAGGAGCAGGGCGGGTCGCTGTCCATCGACCTGGTGCTGACCGGTACCGACGCGCTGGGTTCGGGTATCGCGGGCGGCCTGTACCAGGACCTGACCCCGTACCTGAGCCGGATCTCGAACATGCAGAACTACGACACGGTACCGGCGAAGATGCAGCAGCAGGCCAAGAACCAGGGCGTCGAACTGGTGTGGTACCCGTCCGGCCCGCTGCTGGAGTACGACCCCGCGAAGGTGACCAACCCGCCGACCACGGCTGACGAACTGCTCGCCTGGTGCAAGGCCAACCCCGGAAAGTTCCTCTACGCGCAGCCGGCCAACTCCGGCCCCGGCCGCACCCTGCTGATGGGCCTGCCCTACATCCTCGGCGACTCGGACCCTTCGAACCCGAGCACCGGCTGGGACAAGACCTGGAAGTACCTGCAGGACCTCGGCGGATGCGCGCAGACCTACGAGACCGGTACGACCAACACGATGAAGAAGCTGGCCAATGGGTCGGCGTGGATGGTCGCCAGCACCACCGGGTGGGACATCAACGCCCGCGCCATCAAGACGGTGCCGAACACCACGAAGATCACCACGATGAAGGGCTTCCACTGGGTCAGTGACGCGCAGTTCGCGGCGGTCCCGAAGGGCGTCAGCAAGGACAAGCTCTCGGCGATCCTGAACCTGCTGCAGTTCATGCTGACCCCGCAGGAGCAGGCGTTCTCCTTCGACGCCGGGTACTTCTACCCGGGTCCGTCCATCAAGGGCGTGACCATCGACATGGCGCCGCAGAAGAGCCAGGACACCATCAAGCAGTTCGGCCGGCCGGAGTACGACGACCTCATCAAGAACAACCCCGTCGAGGTCTCGCTGCCGCCGGACGTTCAGGTCCAGGCGTTCAAGCTGTGGACAGACAAGGTTGGGTCGCAGAAGAAATGAGTGACCGGCGGTTCGATCACCTCCGCCTGGAGCAGGTCCGGCGGCGCTTCGGCGACAAGGTGGTACTGGACGACCTGAACCTGCAGATCGCCGGTGGCGAGTTCGTCGCGCTGCTCGGCCCGTCAGGGTGCGGCAAGTCGACCGCGCTCAACTGCCTGGCCGGGTTGTTACCGCTCAGCGGTGGCAGCATCTGGCTGGACCAGCGGCGGGTCGACACGCAGCCACCGGAGAAGCGCGGGTTCGGGATGGTCTTCCAGAACTATGCGTTGTTCCCGCACATGTCGGTGCGCCGCAACGTGGGCTTCGGCCTCGCGATGCGGGGCACCGGCCGGCAGGAGACCCGCCGCCGGGTCGACGAGGCACTGCGGCTGGTGCAGCTGACGCCGTACGCCGACCGGTTGCCCGGTCAGCTGTCCGGCGGGCAGCAGCAGCGGGTCGCCATCGCCCGGGCCATCGTGATCGAACCGCCGCTCGTCCTGATGGACGAACCACTGTCCAATTTGGACGCTGCCCTGCGGCTGGACATGCGCACCGAGATCCGTCGGCTGCACCAGTCGCTCGGGCTGACCACCATCTATGTCACGCACGACCAGGAGGAGGCGCTGTCGCTGGCCGACCGCCTGGTGGTGCTGCGGGAGGGCGTGGTGCAGCAGGTGGGTACCCCGGAGGAGCTGTACCGCTCGCCGGTGAACCCTTACGTGGCAAGCTTCATGGGGTACCGCAACCTGCTGCCCATGACCGTCACCGGGCGCAACGGCGACGAGGCGACGGTGCACGGGTTCGGCATCGAGCTGACCGGCATGGCACGCGGTCGGTTCGACACCGGCCCGGCCACCGTCGCGGTACGGCCGGAGGACTTCGTCGTCGGCGTCGAGCCGGCCAATCCCCAGAACCACATCCGGATCGCCGTGGAAGTGGTCGAGTACCACGGGCGGGAGCAGGCCATCCAGGCCCGGCTCCCCGAGGGCGAAGTGCTGCGCCTGCGCAGCTCGAACCGGGTTTCCCGGGGCGACACGGTTTCCGCGTGGGTACGGCACGACCACGTGCTCGTCTTCGGCGAGCAACTGGACGGCCCCCCGGTCGAGGTGGCGGCGGGCCCCTCGGCCGGGGTGGCAGCCAACGATTCCGCACCGTCCACGGCCGGTGCACCGTCATGACTGTCGCGCCACCGGCACCGGCTCCAGCGCGCCGGCACCGCCCGCCGGATCCGCGGGCACACCTGTCGCACCGGCTGGCCGAGCGCGGCATCGACCGTACCCTGTGGCTGCTGCTGCCCGGCGTGGTGTTCCTCGTCGCGCTGTTCATCTACCCGCTGGCGTACGGCCTGGGCCTGTCGTTCCAGCCGTTGAAGAGCACCGACCCGCTGTACAACTACAAGCAGTTCTTCACCGACCATCTGCAGCGCGACACCATCGGTACCACGCTGCGGATCAGCCTGCCGGCGGCGCTGGTCAACGTCATCGCGTCGGTACCGATCGCATACCGCATGCGCGGCCGGATGCGCGGCAAGCGGTTCATCACCACGATGCTGGTCATCCCGATCACGCTGGGCACGGTGCTCACCGCCGACGGCATGCTGAAGTTCTTCGACCCGGCCGGCGGCTGGTTCAACAAGACGCTGTTCGCGTTGCACATCCGCACGCCGGACCAGCCGGTACTGCTCATCAACAACTACTGGGGCGTGGTCATCTCGCTGATCATCAGCGGGTTCCCGTTCGCGTTCCTGCTGATCCTGTCGTACCTGTCCGGGATCGACCCGAGCCTGGACGCTGCCGCGTCCACCCTCGGGGCCAGCCCGCGGCGGCGGTTCTGGCAGATCACCTTCCCGCTGCTGGCTCCCGGCCTCGCCATCACCTTCTGCCTGACCTTCGTGCTGGCGTTCTCGGTGTTCCCGTCGGCATACCTGGTCGGTAACCCGACCAGTACCACCCGGGTCATCTCGATCGCCGCGTACGAGGCACGCAGCGTGGAAACCAACGACTCCAAGGCATCCACGATCGCGCTCATCATGGCGGTCATCGAGCTGCTGGTGATTTCGGTGGTGTTGTTCGGCCGGGGCCGGCTCTACCGCGGCTCGACGGGAGGCAAGGGATGAGCGAGGAACTGGCTGCGGTAGAAGAGACCGCGCGGCGGCGCGGCAGCCGGCCGATCGTGTGGCTGGCCTGGTTCCTGCTGGCGTTCTTCTTCGTCAACCTCGCCGGGATCGTCTTCTCGGCGGTGGTGGACTCGTTCGGCGACAACTGGTTCGGCAACTGGCTGCCGCAGGTGTGGACCACGCACTACTGGTCGGATGCGTGGCACGCGTACGACCTGGGTCAGGTCCTGCAGGTCACGCTGATCGTGTCGGT
>Ga0209474_10004138_pt1 | contig 12593 bp, 13 predicted proteins | sample GraSoiAngelo_145_FD_185902 | JGI IMG/M metagenome (GOLD analysis project Ga0209474, IMG submission 185902) | Grasslands soil microbial communities from the Angelo Coastal Reserve, California, USA - 14_1009_05_20cm (SPAdes) (version 2) | ecosystem: Environmental > Terrestrial > Soil > Grasslands...
TCCTCGGTGGCCTTGCGCACCCGTCGCCAGTCGATCTGCTCGCGCAGCGACCGGGCCAGCGGCAGCGCCTTGGCGAAGTCGCAGTAGTGCTGCCCGAAGGTGAGCAGCTTGTGCTCCATCAGCACGGTAGCCGAGATGACCGGCATGAGGATCGCACTCACCGAGATCGGGTCGGTGTCGGCCAGCGTCTCGTCGGTGACCGGCTTGTCGACCGGTCGGAAGATCAGGTCCACCATGAGGTCCTCGTCGTAGACCTTGACGAGCCAGTCCTCCGGCGGGCGTACCGTTCGGAAGCCCACCTCGGACAGCGCATGGAGAGCCTTGTCCACGTCCTGTTCCCGTAACAGGAAGTCGACGTCGTGGTCGCTGGAGGTACCGCCCCTGGCGTACGCGGCGAACCCTCCGGCCAGCGCGAACGGGATCCCGGCCTGCTTCAACACGGCAGCAACCCGCTTCAATGTCGTGATCAGGTCCTTGTCGGTACCCACAGACATGAATTGCTGGTACCCCACCGGCTCTCCGATCACACGAGGTGGGGCCATGTTTGATGTTGCATGGTGAGGGAACCGGCAGCACGTGGGTCGATTCGACGACAGGAGTGAACTACCGGGACGGTTGACCGAGACGGTTCTGTTCGACCGGGACGGGACCCTCGTCCGGGACGTTCCCTACAACGGCGATCCCGATGCCGTGGTACCGGTGCCCGGCGCCAAGGCCGCGCTGGACCGGCTGCGCGCCCGTGGCCTGCGCGTCGGCGTGGTCTCCAACCAGTCCGGCGTCGCCCGCGGACTGCTGAGCGCCGCCCAGGTCGACGCGGTCAACGCCCGCGTCGACCAGTTCCTCGGCCCGTTCGACGACTGGCAGGTCTGCCCGCATCACGAGAACAGCGGCTGCCGGTGCCGCAAACCCGCGCCGGGCCTGGTCATCGAGGCCGCGCGCGCGCTGGGTACCGAACCGGCGCGCTGTGTCGTCGTAGGGGACATCGGCCGGGACATGGTGGCCGCCGCCGCTGCCGGAGCGCTCGGCGTGCTGGTACCGACGCCGGTCACCCGGCCCGAGGAGGTCGCGGCCGCACCGGTGGTCGTGCCGGACCTGGGTGCCGCCGCGGACTGGATCCTGGCCCGCGACCCCACGCCGGCCGACCGGCGCCCCGGTGGCCATGTGCTGGCGGTGCGCGCGGACTCGGCCGGCGACGTGCTGCTCACCGGTCCGGCCCTGCGCGCGCTGGCCGCCGGCGCCGACCGGGTGACCCTGGTGTGCGGGCCGCGCGGCGAGCACGCCGCCGGCCTGCTGCCCGGCGTGGCCGAGGTGATCAGCTGGCACACGCCGTGGATCGACCCGGAGCCCAAGCCGGTGGACGCGGTCAAGGTCAACGCGCTGGTCGACCGGATCGCCGCGCTGGCCGTGGACGAGGCCGTGATCTTCACCTCGTACCACCAGTCGCCGCTGCCGTTCGCGCTGCTGCTGCGCCTGGCCGGGGTCTTGCGGATCAGCGCGGTCAGCGACGAGTACCCCGGCTCGCTGCTCGATGTGCGGCACCGCGTCGACGACCGGCTGCCCGAGCCGGAACGGGCGCTGTCGCTGGCCGCCGCGGCCGGCTTCAGCCTGCCGCCCGGCGACGACGGGCGGCTCGCGGTACGGGCGGCGGGCGGCCGGCGGGCCGAACCCGGGTACGTCGTCGTGCACCCCGGGGCGAGCGTGCCGGCGCGGGCCTGCCCGCCGCAGCGGGTACGGGAGGCCGTGGTGGCGCTGGCGGACGCCGGCTACCGCGTCGTGGTCACCGGCGCCCCGCAGGAACGGGAGCTGACCCGGTACGTGGCCGGGACGCAGGCGCGCGACCTGGGTGGCCGTACCCGCCTCGCGGACCTGGCCGGGGTACTGGCCCGGGCGGCCTGCCTGGTCTGTGCCAACACCGGTCCGGCACACCTCGCCGCCGCCGTGGGTACCCCGGTGGTGAGCCTGTTCGCCCCGACCGTCCCCTTTGGCCGGTGGGCGCCGTACCGGGTACCGCACGTGCGCCTCGGTGACCCGCTCGCGCCGTGCCGGGGCAGCCGGGCGGCGACCTGCCCGGTACCCGGCCACCCGTGCCTGTCCTCGGTCACCGGCCGGGACGTGGTCGACGCCGTCGCACTCCTGTGTGGGGAAGCCCGATGAGGATCCTGCTCTGGCACGTCCACGGATCGTGGACCACGGCGTTCGTCCACGGCGGCCACACCTACCTGGTACCGGTCAACGACCGGCGTGACGCCTACGGCCTCGGCCGCGCCCGGACCTACGAGTGGCCCGAGGACGTCGTCGAGGTCAGCCCCGCCGAGCTGGCCGGTACCGACGTGGACGTGGTCGTGCTGCAACGCCCCGAGGAGCACGAGCTGGCCCGCCGGTGGCTCGGCCGGCACCTGCCGACGGTGTACGTCGAGCACAACACGCCCAAGGGCGGCGTACCCGGTACCCGGCACCCGATGGCCGACCGAGACGACCTGACGCTGGTCCACGTCACCCACTTCAACGAGCTGTTCTGGGACAGCGGCGGTACCCGCACCGCGGTCATCGAGCACGGCATCCCCGACCCGGGCTGGCGGTACACCGGCGAGCTGCCCCGGTTCGGCGTGGCGACCAACGAGCCGGTGCGCCGCGGGCGGGTCACCGGTACCGACCTGATGCCGCGGTTCACCCGGGTCGCGCCGCTGGACGTGTTCGGCATGGGCGTCGCCGGACTCACCGGCCACCTCCGGGTACCCGACGCCACGCTCGTCGCCTACGACGACCCGCCGCAGTCCGTGCTGCACGCCGAACTGCCCCGCCGGCGGGCCTACCTGCACCTGACCCGGTGGACGTCGCTGGGCCTGTCCCTGCTGGAGGCGATGTTCCTGGGTATGCCCGTGCTCGCGCTCGCCGTCACCGAAGCCGCCCGTGCCGTACCCCCCGGTGCCGGCGTGCTGTCCACCCGCGTCGACGACCTGGTCGACGCAGCCCGCTGGTTGCTGGCCGACGAGGCGGCCGCGCACCGGATGGGTGCCGCCGCCCGGTCCGCCGCGCGCGACCGGTACGGCCTTCCCCGGTTCCTTTCTGACTGGGATCGACTCCTGAAAGAGGTGATCACATGCGCATCGCCATGATTTCCGAACACGCCAGCCCGCTGGCCGTGTTAGGTGGGGTCGACGCCGGCGGGCAGAACCAGCACGTTGCCGAACTGTCGGCGGCGCTGGCCGAGGACGGCCACGAGGTGCGCGTCTACACCCGGCGCGCGGATCCGGACACGGCCGACGAGGTGCCGCTGCAACCCGGTGTGGTGGTCGAGCACGTGCCCGCCGGGCCGGCCGCACCGGTACCCAAGGACGGGCTGCTGCCGTACATGGGGATCTTCGGCGAATGGCTGCTCGGCCGGTGGAAGCACGGGCCGTGGGCGCCGGACGTGGTGCACGCGCACTTCTGGATGAGCGGCCTCGCGGCGCTGACCGCGCGCAGCCGGTACCCGGTACCGGTGGTGGTCACCTACCACGCGCTGGGCACCGTGAAGCGGCGCCACCAGGGGGCGGCGGACACCAGCCCGCGGCAGCGGATCGGGTACGAGCGGGTCATCGGCCGGCAGGCCGACGCCGTCGTCGCGCAGTGCAACGACGAGCTGGACGAGATGATCGCGCTCGGGGTGCCCCGGGAACGGATCAACCTGATCCCCTCCGGCGTGGACTCCGCGCACTTCACGCCGCATGGGCCGGCCGCACCCCGCGGACCGCTGGCCCGCATCCTGTGCGTCGGCCGGCTGGTCGAACGCAAGGGGTACGCCGACCTGATCCGCGCGCTGCCGGCGATCCCGAAGGCCGAGTGCGTGATCGTCGGCGGGCCGCCCGCCGCCGAGCTGCCCGGCGAACCGGTGGCGCGCAAGCTCACCGACCTGGCCGGTTCGGTGGGGGTCGCCGAGCGCGTCCGGCTCGTCGGCGGGGTGTCCCGCGAGGAGCTGCCGCGCTGGTACCGCTCCGCCGACGTGCTCGCCTGCCCGGCCTGGTACGAGCCGTTCGGGCTGACCCCGCTGGAAGCGATGGCCTGCGGGGTACCGGTCGTCGCCTACGCGGTCGGCGGGTTCACCGACACCGTCGTGGACGGGGTCACCGGGCACCTGGTACCCGCCCGGGACCACCGCGCGCTGGCCAGCACGCTGCGCAAGCTGCTGCACGAACCGTCGCGCCTGATGGCGTACGGCACCGCCGCCGTGGACCGGGCGCGCAGCTGCTACTCGTGGCGGCGCACCGCCGAGCAGCTCGGCCGGCTCTACGGCGCGGTCACCGGCCGGGAGGCGCTGCTGTCGGAGGCGGTCGCATGAACGGCGTGGGGCGCACCGGAGCGCCCCGCGGAGCGGGCGAGGAGATGACCGCGTGAGACTCGTCGACGAGCACCTGACCGCGCTCGCGGATGCGCTGATGCCGTTCCGGGAGGTGGCCGTCGAGCTGCCCCGGCTCGGCGAGAAGCTGGCCGGCGTCCTCGGCCGGGGCGGGCGGCTGCTGGTCGCCGGCAACGGCGGGAGCGCGGCCGAGGCCCAGCACCTGACCGCCGAGCTGGTCGGCAAGCTGCGCGAGGACCGCACCCCGCTGTCCGCGCTGGCGCTGCACGCGGAGACCAGCAGCGGTACCGCGATCGCCAACGACTTCGGCTACACCGAGGTGTACGCCCGCCAGGTGCGCGCGCACGGCCGACCCGGTGACGTGCTGCTCCTGATGTCGACCAGCGGCCGCAGCGCCAACCTGATCGCGGCCGCCGCCACCGGTACCGAGTGCGGCCTGCACGTCTGGGGGTTCACCGGCCCGGTGCCCAACCCGCTGGCCGCCCGCTGCGCCGAGGTCGTCGCGGTACCGTCGCCGCAGGCCCAGGTCGTCCAGGAGCTGCATCTGGTCGCCGCGCACCTGCTGTGCGAGTACGTCGACGTGCACCTGCCGGCGGTGCTCGTGGCGGAGGCGATGGTGTCATGACACCGCGCCTGGTGGTGGTCGGCGACGCGCTGCTCGACCGCGATCTCGTCGGCACTGTCGACCGGGTCGCGCCGGACGCGCCGGTACCGGTGCTCGCCGCCACCGAGAGCATGGACCGGCCCGGGGGCGCGGCCCTGGCCGCCGCGCTCGCCACCGATCTTGGCGTCGAGGTGACGCTGGTCGCGCCGGTACCCGACGACGCCGGCGGCACCCGGCTGCGCGCCCTGCTCGACGACGCCGGTGTGCGGCTGTGCGCGCTGCCGGTCGCCGGGCCGATGCCGGAGAAGATCCGCATCCGGGCCGGCGGCCACATGCTGATGCGGGTCGACCAGGCGGGTGCGCCGGCTCCGGTACCGGAGAAGCTGGGCAGGGAGGCGGCGGCGGTGCTGCGCGCCGCGACCGGTGTGCTGGTCAGCGACTACGGCCGCGGGGTCACCGCGGTACCGGAGCTGCGCCGGGTGCTCGGCGAGACCGCCAAGCGCCGCCCGGTGGTGTGGGACCCGCATCCGCGCGGCGGCGCACCGGTGCCCGGGGTGCGGCTGGCCACGCCGAACGAGGCGGAGCTGGCGCATCAGGTACCCCCGGAGCCTGGAACGGGACGGCTGGCGGGAGTGGCGCAGCGGGCCGCGCGGCTGTGCGGGACCTGGCAGGCCCAGGCGGTGGCGGTGACGCTGGGCGCCGACGGCGCGCTGGTCGTGCAGGGCACCGCGGCGCCGCTGGTGGTGCCGGCGCCGCCGGTGCACGGCGGCGACCCGTGCGGCGCGGGGGACCGGTTCGCCGCGGCCGTGTCCGCCGCGCTGACCCGCGGCGAGGTGCTGTCCGAGGCGGTCGCCCAGGCGGTCGTCGCGGCCAGCGCGTACGTCGGCGCGGGCGGCGCGGCCGCGTGGCAGCCGGGCGGGCCGGGCCGGCCGCCGGAGCGCGCCGCGATCGGCCTGGCCGCGGCGCACGCGGTGGCGCGGGCCACCCGCCTGCGCGGGGGTACCGTCGTGGCCACCGGCGGCTGCTTCGACCTGCTGCACGTCGGGCACCTGTCCACCCTGCGCGCCGCCCGGCAGCTGGGTGACTGCCTGATCGTCTGCCTCAACTCCGACCGCAGCGTGCGCTCGCTCAAGGGGCCGACCCGCCCGGTGGTACCGCAGACCGACCGGGCCCGTCTGGTCGCCGCCCTGGACTGCGTGGACGCCGTCGTGACCTTCGACGAGCTGACCCCGGACCGGTTGCTGGACCGGCTGCGCCCGGACATCTGGGTCAAGGGCGGCGACTACTTCCTCGACGGTCCCGACGGCGAACCGGCGCTGCCCGAGGCCGAGCTGGTCCGGCGCTGGGGCGGCCAGACGGTCGTGGTGCCGTACCTGTCCGGCCGGTCCACCACGCAGCTCATCGCGGCGGCGCGACCCGATCCCGCACCCATCGAAGGAGGCAGCTGATGAACGTCCTGGTGACCGGCGGTGCCAGCGGGCTGGGCGCCGCCGTGGTGGAGGCGGTGCACAAGGCCGGCGGCAGCCCGTACGTGCTGGACCGGGTACCCGTCGACGGGGTACCCCACGTCGTCGTCGACCTGGCCGACACCCGGGCCGCCGAGCGGGCCACCGCGCAGCTCGCCGCGCGGGCCGGCGGGCTGGACGGCATCGTCACCGCGGCCGGCATGGACGTCCCCGGCAAGCTCGCCGAGCTGCCCGGCCCGGACTGGGAGCGCATCCTCGCGGTGGACCTGCTGGCCACCGTCGCGGTGATCCGGGCCGGGCTGGCGTACCTCAACGACGGCGGGCGGATCGTCACCGTCGCCTCGACGCTCGGGTTCAAGGCGGTCTCCGACGCGACCGCGTACTGCGCCGCCAAGTTCGGCGTCGTCGGCTTCACCCGGGCGCTGGCCGCGGAGCTCGCCGGCCGGTACGGGGTGACGCTGCTGGTACCCGGCGGCATGCGTACCCACTTCTTCGACGACCGCGACGAGAAGTACCGGCCGGGGCCGGACGCGGTGCTCAACGACCCCGCCAACGTGGCGAAGGCGGTGCTGTTCGCCCTCGACCAGCCGGCCGGCTGCGAGATCCGCGAACTGGTCGTCTGCGCCGGCAAGGAGAGCAGCTACCCGTGAGTGCAGCGGGGCGCGGCGGGGCCTGGACTGACGAGCGCAGCGAGGAGGGAAGGCGGCGCACCAGCGCGCGCCGCGGAACGAACCGGGAGGCTCTGTGAGTGCAGCGGGGCGCGGCGGGGCCTGGACTGACGAGCGCAGCGAGGAGGGAAGGCGGCGCACCAGAGCGCGCCGCGGAACGAACCGGGAGGCTCTGTGAGTGTCCTTGTGTTGCGGGCGCTCGGGATCGGGGACCTGGCGACCGCGGTACCGGTATTGCGCGGCATCCGGGCCGCCCGCCCGACCGAGGAGATCGTGCTGGCCGCACCGGCCTGGCTGGCGCCGCTGGCCCGGCTGACCGGCGCCGTCGACCGGGTGCTGCCGGTGGACGGGATCGAGGTGCCGCGGATAGAGGTGCCGCCGCCCCGGCTCGCGGTCAACCTGCACGGCCGGGGACCGCGGTCGCACCGGCTGCTCGCCGGTACCCGGCCCGAGCGCATGCTCGCCTTCGCCTGCCCGGCGGCCGGCTTCCCGGACGGTCCACAGTGGACGGTCGACGAGCACGAGGTGCACCGGTGGTGCCGGATGCTCGACTGGTACCGCATCGCCGCCTCGCCCAACGACCTGCTGCTGCACCGGCCGGCGGTCCGCCCGGTCGCCGAGGGCGTGACGATCGTGCATCCGGGCGCCAAGGACCCGGCCCGCCGCTGGCCGCCGGCCCGGTTCGCGGAGCTGGCCACAGTCCTGACGGCCACCGGGCACGACGTGGTGGTGACCGGCTCGCCGGCCGAACGCTGGCTCGCCGGGCGGGTCGCCGACCGGGCCGGCCTGCCGGACCGGTCGGTGCTCGCAGGGCAGACCGACGCGGGCGAACTGGCCGCTCTCGTCGCGCACGCCCGGCTGGTGATCTGCGGGGACACCGGGATCGCGCACCTGGCCACCGGGTACCGCACCCCGTCGGTACTGCTGTTCGGGCCGACCCCGCCGGCGTGGTGGGGGCCGCTGCTCGACGGGGACCGGCACCGGGTGCTGTGGCACGAGGAGCGGTACGACACCGCGGGCCGGCGGGCGCCGCGCACCGGGTGGCGCCCGCCGCACCCGGCGCTGGACGCGATCACCGTCGACGAGGTGCTCGCCGCCGTCGGACTGCTCTGCGCCCATGCGGCTGCGCCGCAGTGACCTCTCCGCTCCCGGCCTGGGGCGCCGGCGCCGGGGAAGGTCCTTCAGCTACACCGGTACCGGCGGGCGCCCGATCACCGATCCGGAGACGCTCGCCCGCATCCGGGAACTGGTGATCCCGCCGGCCTGGACGGACGTGTGGATCTCGCCGGACCCGCGCGGGCACATCCAGGCCGCCGGTACCGACGCCGCCGGCCGGCGCCAGTACCTGTACCACGACGCCTGGCGCCGCAAGCGCGACCGGGAGAAGTTCGACCACGTGCTGGAGGTCGCCGCCCGGCTGCCCCGGCTGCGCCGGCGACTGGCGGCCGACCTGCGCGGCGACCGGCTGACCGCGGACCGGGTGCTCGCGGCCGCCGCGAAGCTCGTGGACCTCGGCCTGTTCCGGGTCGGCAGCGACGAGTACGCCAAGGGTGACGACGCGACCTACGGAGTGACCACGCTGCTCCCCGAGCACCTGCGCATCCGGCGTACCGGGATGGAGTTCCGCTACCCCGCCAAGGGCGGCGTCGAGCGGGTCTGCTCGATCGTCGACGACGACGTGTGCCGGGTGCTGACCCAGCTGCGCCGCCGTCGCGGCAGCCGCCTGTTCAGGTACCGCGCCGGCCGCGAGTGGCGTGAGCTGCGCAGCGACGACCTCAACGGGTACCTCAAGGCGGCCAGCGGGATCGACATGACCGCCAAGGACTTCCGGACCTGGCACGCCACCGTGCTGGCCGCCACGCTGCTCGCCGGGCACGACCCGACCGGCACGTCGCTGACCCGCCGTCGCCGTACCGTGGCCCGGGTCATGCGCGAGGTCGCCGAGGAACTGGGCAACACCCCGGCGGTGGCGAAGGCGTCCTATGTGGACCCGCGCATCGTCGATCTGTACCACGACGGAGTGACCGTGCCGCTACCGACGCGGTTCACCCGGCCGGCCCTGGAGTCGGCCGTCCTGCGCCTGCTGCGCGACGCCTGACGCGCCGGCCTGCCCGAAGGTCGGTTACCCCGCTCCGTCACCGGCTCGGATGATGCCAGACGTGGCCGGTATCCATCACTTCACCTACGGCTGGCTGACGCCCGTGCTCGCCGTCACCGCCATGCACTACGCGGGCATGTCCGCGCTGCGGCTACGGCCGCTGGCCGACCCGGCGGCGGAGGAGCGACACTGGCAGGAACACGTCCGGCGGTTCACCGAGCCGGTCGGGTAAACCGCGCGGGCGGGTCGCGCGTCATACTCTCGTGGCGCTCAACCTCATGACCCGCTCGGGGGACGGTGAGTCCGTGGTCAGCGGCCTCGACGAGGCGAGTTGGAGCGCCGACGAGGCGGTCACCCGCCTGTTCGGCGCGCACTACCGGCAGCTGGTCCGGCTCGCGGTACTGCTGCTCGCCGACCGGGCGGTGGCCGAAGAGCTGGTGCAGGACGCGTTCGTGCAGTTGCACCAGCGCTGGGGGCGGCTGCGTGATCCGCACAAGGCGCTGGGGTACCTGCGCACCAGCGTGGTCAACGCGGCCCGGTCGGCGCAGCGGCGCCGGGGGGTGGCCGACCGGTACACGGCCAGCCTGCCGCCGCCACCCGACATGCCCAGCGCCGAGTACGGCGCCCTCGGCGCGCTCGGCCGGACGGAGGTGCTGGCCGCGCTGCGCAAGCTGCCCGCGCGCCAGCGGGAGGCCCTCGTGCTGCGCTACTACCTGGATCTTTCGGAGAGCGAGATAGCTGACGTGATGGGCATCAGCCGGGGTGCGGTGAAGAGCCATGCCGCGCGGGGCATCGCCGCCCTGCGCACGACGCTGGAGGCGGCGCGATGACGACCGAGCAGACGCTGCGGCAGATCCTGGCCGCGGAAGCCGAGTCGGTCGAGGTGGCACCCGACGCGCTCAACGTGATCCGTGGCCGCATCGCCCGCCGCCGGGCGCGCTGGTGGCGGTCGTGGCGGCCGAGCGGCCTGGCGCTGCTGAGCTTCACCGGGGGTACCGCGGTCGTCGCGGCCGCCGCTGTCGCCCTCGCGCTGGCCCAGGCGCCGGACAAGCCGCGGGTACCGCAGGCACCGGCCGGCCCGCCGAGCGTCGCCCAGCTACCGCCCAGCGCCAACGTGCCGGTGTACTACCTGGGCGACACGAGCGCGGGGATCCGGCTGTTCCGGGAGTACCACCCGGTGCCGGCCGACGGTACCGACCCGGTGGCGCGTACCCGGGCGGCGCTGCAGGCGATGCTCACCACGGGCAGCCCGGCCGATCCCGACTACCGCACCCCCTGGGGCAACGCCCGGGTGGCTTCCGTGCTCGTCGACCTGACCGGGGTACCGCAGACCCGGCCGGCCGATCCGCGGATGGCGGTACAGCAGCTGGTCTGGACGGCGACCGCGGCCAGCGCGGCGACCGGGCTGCGGCTGACCGTTGACGGGCGGACCCTGCCGACCCTCTGGGGGCAGGCGGTCGCCGGCCGGCTGGAACGCGCCGCGCGCACCGACGTCCAGGCGCCGGTCTGGCTGATCGACCCGCAGCAGGGCGCTCAGGTCGGTGGCACGTTCGCGGTGTACGTCGCGGCGACGGCGCCCGGCGGTACCGTCCAGTTGCTGGTCACCCCGGCCGGCGGCGGCCCGGTGGTCAAGACCGAGCAGGTCACGCTGAGCGCGGCGGCCCCGCAGCTCGGCGAGGCGCACCTGTCGGTGGCGCTGCCGCCCGGCCACTACCTGGTGACCGCGTACCTGCCCGGCCCGTCCGGCGGTCCGGGCCCGGACGCGGACGGCCACGAGATCACGGTCGGCTGACGCCTCAAGAGTTCATCAAGAAAGCGGGCGGGTTTCTCCTCCGGTACCCCGGATCTGGCTAAATTGCGGGACCGATCGCCGATGCGCCGAGCTGGGTGGGGGTCCAACCGGACGCGGGGGCGACCGTCGCGGCGGAGGCCGCCGGACACGGGTGCCGGCGGCCCCGCCGCGCCTCTGCTCCAGCTTGTGGTTAGCCGGCCGCTCCCCGGGTACCGGGCAAACCATGGCGACCACCGACGGCGTACCCGCCAGCGAGCTGCCCGACGAGAACCTGTTCCGGGAGCTGGCCAGCCTGCACCGGACCCGCCTGGACACCTTCCGGCACGCCCCCGACGACGCCCTGGCCGTGCACCTGGCCCGGACCACCGAACTGGAGGAGGAGTACCTCACCCGGTACCCGGAGCGGGAGATCGACCCGAGCCGGTTGACCATCACCTCCCGCTCGTGAGCACCCCGACGCTGACCCGGGTACCGCCGCTGCCCTCGGCGCTGCAGGTCGAGGTCACCTCGGCGTGCAACCTGCGGTGCGCGATGTGCCTGGTGCGGTACCGCCCGCCGGTCAACAAGCTGGCCGGCGCGCTGCCCCTGGACCTGTACCGCCGGCTGCTCGACGAGGTGCCCCCGCTGCGCCGGCTGACCCTGCAGGGACTGGGCGAGCCGCTGCTGTCGCCGTACCTGCTGGACATGATCCGGCTGGCCAAGCGCAACGGCGTCGAGGTCGGGTTCAACTCCAACGCGACGCTGCTCACCCGCGCGAAGGCCGACGCGCTGGTGGCCACCGGGCTGGACTGGCTGCACGTCTCGCTGGACGGTGCCCGCGCCGGTACCTTCGAGGCGATCCGCGACGGCGCCGACTTCGCGAAGGTGGTCGCGAACCTGGCCGGCCTCGTCGCGGCGAAGCGGGCGGCCGGCGGGGACAAGCCGTGGATCCGGGTCGTGTTCGTGGCCATGCGGCGCAACGTCGCCGAGCTTCCCGAGCTGGTCGAGCTGATGGGCCGGGTCGGGGTCCAGGAGGTGCGGGTGCAGAACCTCGCGCACGACTTCGCCGACACCCCCGACGACGGCCCGTACCGGGAGATCCGCGACTACACCGCCGCCGAGGCGCTGTGGACCGGAGCGGACCGGGCGGCGAGCGCGGCGGCGTTCGGCAGGGCCCGGACGCTGGCCGACGCGGCCGGGCTGGAACTGCGCCTGCCGCACCTGTCCGGTACCCCCGGCTCGCGGTGTACCTGGCCCTGGGACGCCGCCTACGTCACCAGTGCCGGGATCGTCCAGCCGTGCTGCATGGTGATGGGCGACGACCGGGTGGCGTTGGGCAACCTGCACGAGGCGACGTTCCCGACGATCTGGGCTGGCCCGGCGTACCAGGAGTTCCGCGCCCGGCTCGCCGACGACGACAACCCGCCCGAGGTGTGCCGCGGCTGCTCCCTGTACCAGCACACGTTCTGACCCCGCCCCCGCCGCCCGGCCCCCGCCGCCCCGCCCAGCCCTCGTCGATCTTGGACTTGTGGTGCCCGAATCGCGAAGTCATGCGGCTTTTGTCCCCGACACAACTCCAAGATCGGCGGGCCGGGCAGGGCCGGGCCGGGCCGGGCGGGGGGCGCGCGGGGCGCGCGGGGCGCGCGGGGC
>Ga0209474_10004141_pt1 | contig 12586 bp, 14 predicted proteins | sample GraSoiAngelo_145_FD_185902 | JGI IMG/M metagenome (GOLD analysis project Ga0209474, IMG submission 185902) | Grasslands soil microbial communities from the Angelo Coastal Reserve, California, USA - 14_1009_05_20cm (SPAdes) (version 2) | ecosystem: Environmental > Terrestrial > Soil > Grasslands...
CCCACTTCGCGCAGAGTACCCGCTCCGCGAGCGATCACCTCGCGCACTACGCGGTCGGAGACGCCTCTGCACAGGCACACGAGCATCGGTCATTCTCCGGCGGGACGGTGCGATTGGCCGGCGCTGCCGGCGTCCGCCATCGGTATGATATTGAGACTCATTCTCATAATCAGTATCATGCGCCCCGGCGCTTGGCAAGTAGGCGGGCGCCGCGACATGCGGCCGCGGACGTCGCGGCGCCAGGCGTCTCAGGCGGATCGCTCGAGATACCGCACCGACTTGCCGCGATCGGGCAGGAAAGCGCGGCCGACCTCGACGAAGCCGAAGGAAGCGTGGAACGCGTCGGACACCGGGTTGGGCGGGTCCGTGTTGACCTCGCAGCAGAGGACGGGGACGCCGCGCCGGATCGCTTCGGCGACAGCGTGTTCGTAGAGCGCCCTCGCGAGACCCCGGCGGCGTGCGCGCGGGTCGACGCAGACGCGGTCCACATAGAGGAAGCGGGGATGGCGCGCGAGGAACCAGGCGTGGTTCGGTCCTTGCGGCGGAGCGTCGTGATCGAAGGCCAGGAGGAAGGCATCAGGCCGGGCTCGCGGCCCGATGGCCGTGGCCAGCGCAGCCACGCCGAGGAGCCGGCGCAGCTTTTCCTCGTCGACGAGGCTCAGCTCGATTGCGTGCGCATTGTTGAGCGCGAGGAGGGCGGGCAGGTCCTCGGTGGCGATCGGTCGTACCGGGGCTGCGGGACCTGCGTCCACGGGAGTCTCGCCCTTTTACCGCCCGGTCAGACGCGCGGAAAGGTCCATCACCCAATCACCGATCCCAAATCCGAAGATGCTGGGCGCGATGAACAGCGCGATCAAGAGCGCGAAGCGCGCGCTGCAGATCCGGTTCCACACCGATCGAAACGAGAAGGGCAGGATCTCTTCGACGATGCGGCTGCCATCGAGCGGCGGGATGGGCAAGAGATTGAAGATCGCGAGGGCGAGGTTGATGCCGGTGGAGCTCGACAGCAGGAAGTCGACCGGCGGCGACAAGGCGACGCCGCATGCTGCCGCCGATCGAAGCGCCGCGGCGCAGACCATTGCCAGGACGAGGTTGGAGACCGGTCCCGCAGCGGCGGTGAGAAGCATTCCCCGGCCCATGCTCACCTCGGGCCGGAATCGCGAGGGATCGACCGGAACGGGCTTAGCCCAGCCGAAGGGCACGCCGAGAAGCGGCAGCAGGACGGTGCCGATCGGATCGAGATGGGCCAGCGGATTCAGCGTGAGCCGTCCCTGCTGCAGCGCCGTGTCGTCGCCGAAATGGAGCGCAACACGAGCGTGCGCCCACTCATGCACGGTGAGCGCGAGGATCACCGGAATGAACGATCCCGCCCGCAGAACGATCTGATCGAAGCCCATCCCCATCCTCAGACGCTGTCCGGCGTCATGCGCGCCCAGCGGTCCTGGAAGATGTGCTCGAGCCCCACGGGCGCGCTATCGCCGATCGGCTCGATGCGCGCGATGCTTCGCTTGGCGACTGCCGTGGCGGAACCGTTCGACGCTCGTAGCTTGAGGAAGTGATCGTCGGCCCAGACCACTTCTCCGGTCAGCTCCGAACCGTCCTGCAGGATCGCCCGTAGGACCACCTTGCCGTTCGGCTGGGAGAGCTGCGATCCCGACTCGATCAGGAGGGCATCGAGCTGATCGAAGTCCCCCTTCTTCGCGTTGCGCGCCGCGAGGGCCGCCTGGAAATCTTCGTTCTCGATCGCCAGATCACCGTTGCCGGCTCGCCGCGAGCGGCGGACCGACTGGAGCGCGGCCTCGTTGACCAGGCTCTCGAGCTCGGCCCCGGAGAATCCTTCGGTCTCCGCGGCGAGCGCCGTCCTTTCCACGGAACCTGCCACCGGCTTGTTCTGGAGATGGATGGAGAGCACCTCCGCTCGCCCTTGCTGGGACAGCGGCGGCATCTTCAAGCGGACGTCGAAGCGGCCGGGGCGCAAGAGGGCCGCGTCGAGAATGTCGGCGCGGTTGGTCGCGGCCACGACGATGACGCCCTTGCGCTTGCGGAAGCCGTCGAGGCAGACCAGGAGCTGGTTGAGGGTCTGCTCGCGCTCCTGGTGGCCGGCGCCGATCGAGGCCGCGCCGCGACGCCGCCCGACCGCGTCCAGCTCGTCGATGAAGATCACCGCCGGGACCTTCTTGGCGGCCTGCTCGAAGAGATCCCGCATGCGGGTGGCCCCGACACCGACGAACAGCTCGACGAATTCCGAGGCCGAGACCTCGAAGAAGGGCACCTTCGCCTCGCCGGCCATCGCCCGCGCGAGAAGCGTCTTGCCGCAGCCGGGAGGCCCTTCGAGCAGCACTCCGCTCGGCAGATATGCGCCGGCGGCTTCCCATGCGCGCGGCCGCTTGAGGAAGTCGACTATGTCGGCGAGCCGTTCCTTGGCCTCGCCGGCGCCGCCAACGTGGGCGAAGGTGACCGACGGCGTGTTGGCGAGTCGAGCGGTGGTCTTGCGGAGAGCGAAGATGCTCTGTGCTCCGCCCATCTTGCGCATGAGGAACACGAACACGGCAACGAGCGCGAGCAGGGGAAGCCAGGAGGTGAGGAAGGAGGGCCAGGCGGATGAGGACTGGTCCGTCGCGGGCGCACCCACGCGGACGCCGTGGCTCGCGAGATCCTTCCACAGCGAGCCATCGAGTACTCCCGGAACGCGATACCGCTCGCCCTCGTCATCGGTTACGACCAGGAATCCGCGGCCCGGCGTGACCGACTCGATCCGATTTGCTTCCAGGTCGGTCTTGAACGCCTGCGTGGTGCGCCACGGGTCCGAACGAGGCTGATTTCGGAAGAACGAGAAGAAAGCGAAGAAGAGCAGGATCAGCGTGCACCAGATCGCGAACGTCTTCCATCCTTTGGACATACGTTTCCCTTGCATTCAGCGTCGTTTCGAGAGCGGGGAGCGGTTGCGCTCGATTCTAGCAAAGCGACCCAGCCCTGTTCGAAGCGGATTCGACGGGGCGAGTTGTCGGTAGCCGTGGCCGGATTACCTACACGCGCCCATCGGTCCCGGGGAGCTCCGGACCGATGATTACAGAGGCGCAGGCCGTTGATTTGCCCCGAGCCGCCCTCCCGCGGTACCCGACACCGATGTGGTCGATCGTTTGGGTCATCTTCTGGATCGCGCGGAGCCCGACCGCGGTCCTCGTGATCGCGGCCTGGTTCATCGACGAGGCCTTCTTCGGGTTTCGCGCCGCCGCGCTCCGGCGGTGGCGAGCGTCGCGCCGCGCACGCAATCTGGAAGACCTCCTCGCGCACAACCCACATGACCGCAGGGCGCGCTTCGAGCTCGCGGATCTTCTCGTCGCGCGCGGCCGGTACCAGCGCGCCGTAGACGTCCTCAAGCCCAATCTCGAAGCGGGCGATCACGATCCGGCCACGCTCCTGTCGATGGCCACGGCCTGCTTCGGGGCGGGCTATCCTGCGCAGGCGGAGGTCTTCATTGCCGAGGCGCGCGCCCAGGATCCGACGCACGGCTTCGGCGCGCTCGATCTCGAGCTGGGACGCGGGCGCCTGCGGAGCGGTGACGCCGGGGGCGCGAAGGAACCGCTCGATCACCTCATCGCGCTGCGCCCCGGCACCATCGAGGGGCGAGTCCTTCTCGCGCGCGTGCTCGCCAGAGCCGGCCAGGGCGGCGATGCCCGCAGGACGCTCGCGGAGGCATTCCGTGCCTGGCGGCATGCGCCGCGATTCGTGCGGCGCCGCGACCGCACCTGGATGTGGCGCGCCCGGCCGCTCGTCGGCGCCGCCCAGCTCGGATTGGCGCTCGCCGTCGCGCTTCTTGCCGCGGCGATCGTCCCCAGAGTCGCGATTCGTGGCATCGGTGGGATCGAATCCGCGGAAGCGACGGAGATGCCCGAACCGGAACAGGAGGCCGATCGCAGGGAAGCTCCGCAGGGGCCGGAGTCCGAACCGGAGGCCCCCGCAGCGCGCGCCACGCGGTCGCGGTGAGTTGGACGACACGAGGCAGGCATTACCAAGAGGCTACGAGTCGCCAGGCGACGATCGGCTAACGGTCAACGAAGCCGCGTACGTCACCGCCGTGGAGTCTCGCGGCAAGCGCTCGCAGGCGCGCGATCCGCTCCTCGGTCGGCGGGTGCGTCGAGAGCAGCCACCCGAGAGAGCGTCCCGTGAGCGGGTTCACGATGAACAGGTGAGCGGTCGCGGGACCGGCGAACGGATACGGGCGGCGGCGCGACTGCATCTGGAGCTTCTCGAGCGCGCTCGCGAGCGCTTCCGGATCTTCGCTCAGGACACCCCCGCTCGCGTCCGCGCCGTACTCGCGGCTGCGCGAGATGGCGAGCTGCAGGATGAGCGCGACGAAGGGTGCCACGATCGCGATCGCCAGATCGGCGAGCGCCGAGCCGCGACGGTCGGCGCGACCGCCGCCGCCGAGGAGAACGCCCCAGCGCAGCATCGACCCGACGGCGCTGATGAGCCCCGCGACCGCCGCCGCGATGGTCGCGATGAGGATGTCGCGGTTCTTCACGTGCGACAGCTCATGCGCCAGCACGGCGCGCAGCTCGCGCCGGTCGAGGATCTGGAGGATGCCGGAGGTCACCGCGACGGCGGCGTGCGCGGGATTGCGCCCGGTGGCGAAGGCGTTGGGTGACTCCGACGGTATGAGGTAGATGCGCGGCATCGGAAGGCCGGCGCGCGAGGTCAGCTCCTCCACGATTTCGTAGACCTGCGGCAGCTCTTCGCGGGGCACCGGGCGGGCGCGGTTCGCGACGAGCGCCAGCCGATCGCTGAACCAGTAGGCGCCAAAGTTGAAGAGGAGCCCGATGGCACCCCAGGCGAGCATCCCCTGATCGCCGCCGAGTGCACGTCCGACGAGGAGGAAGAGACCCAGGAGCGCCGCCATGAGGACGGCCGTCTTCGTGTAGGTACCCATCGGGCCGATCGTAACGCCGCACCGTCGCTACGGCCATCCGGCTCCCCGCGACCGGCGCCATATACTGCGAGGATGAGAGCCGTGCTCTCTCGGCGCTCCGAGGGACGCCCGCGCATCGCCCTGGTCTTGCCCGGGCTCGGATCCGGCGGTCTGGAGCGCGTCGTCGCCGATCTGGCGCGGGCGCTTCCGGGGCGTGGGTATGCGGCAGGGGTCTTCTGCACCAGCAAGCTCGGGGTTCATGCGGACGCGCTTCGCCGCGCGGGAATCCCGGTCTGGAATTGTCGAGATCCGTCCTTTCGCATCCCCGGACTGCCCATTCGCTTGATCGCGCGGCTTCGCGGATTCTGCCCGTCCATCGTCCACGCGCAAAGCGGCGCGTGGCTTCCGGCGACGGTCGCCTGCGCGGCGCTCGACGGGGCGGACCTCGTCTTCACGGAGCACGGGCGCGATCTGCGCCAGCCGCGCTGGCGCACACTCGCGGATCGCTGGTGTGCGCGCCGGACGCGGCGAGTCACGGCGGTCTCGACAGAAGCGGCGCTCCGGCTCCAGGCGCTCGTCGCCCTCGACGCTGCACCGGACGTCATCCACAACGGCGTCGCCCCCGAATCGACGCCGAGGCGTTCGCGAGCAGAGGTGCGCGCCGCGCTGGGGCTGTCCGACGAGTTGCTCGCGCTCTCGGTAGGACGGCTCGAATCGATCAAGAACCATGCGTTGCTCATCGAGGCGCTCTCGCTTCTCGACGCTGCTCACCCGGTGCGCGCAGCGATCGTCGGCAAGGGCATGGGCAGCGCCGCCGCCCGTTCCTCGAACTGCTGCATGGTCTCGAAGTGGTCGGTGTGCGGGAACTCGATCCCCTGCTCGCGGAGAAGCTCGACGATTCCACGCTTCGATTCCAGACGCCCGAACAGCTCGCGATCGACAGCGTGGAAACGGAAATGCTTCCGCAGCAGATCCTGCTGATCGTTGATCCATGCGGCGTCGGCATCGCAAGTCGCGAAGAGCGGCGGGCGATCGCCTGCACCGTCCATCGCATCGAGCAGTTGATCGAGCGCTCGAGAGGAGCGCTCGGCGGTCAGCTGCAGCGGGCGTGTGTAACGGGAAAGGCGGCCCGCCTCCTCCCGGGCAGACCAGGTGCCCAAGACGGAAATGCCAGCCCGGCCCAGGGAACGGACGACGCCAAGGCCGTTGATCCCCAGACCAAGCACGACCGCCTGCTCAGTTCCCGCCCCCACGTCGCCCGGCCCCTGTTCCTCTCAGGCCATGCTTCGCAACCCACACCTGCCCCTCGGACCTTCGGCTCTCGCCGGGCGGTCACTGGTTTTCAGCACGGCGTCGCTTCCGGTAGGCGGCGACCTTGTGGCGGTTTCCGCAAAGGGCTGTGCTGCACCATCGGCGGTGGTGGGATTTCGTCTGGTCGAAAAACCAGAGTTCGCAGATCTCGTCTTCGCAGCGCTTCACGAGCTTGAAGTCGCCCGTCACCAGCAGATCGGCAGCAGCTTCTGCGACGGGCGCCAGGATTCCCACCGGCGTCTCCGATCGCCTCACCCGGTCGATGGTCGGCGAGCGCTGCTTGTTCCATACCAGTCGGGGATGGCTCTGCGCCTCGGCCAGGAAAGCGTTGAGGACCGAGGGATCTCCTCGCTGCCCGGCTTTTCGTCTCTCTACCAGCGATCGGATCGTCTCCCGCAGCGTTCGCGCGGCATCCACCAGCGACGAGGGCGCCGTCTCCCGGTCGATCTCCAGGACGGGCAATCCGGCTTGTCCGAGCCAACGCAGGACGTCTTCGTCGCGCCCCAAGAGGTCCACCAATTCCCCATCCACCCGCCTGCGCGTATTCAGGAAATCGAGCGCAGGATGACCTGCCAGGAAGCGGGTTTTCATCAGCGTCACCGTAACCTCGAATATGGTACTTGACAAGTTACAGGCGCTGACCCAAGGTAGGAGCTCGTAACCTGAGAGGACCTGAACCGATGACACCTCAAATCGCAAAAATCCTCTCGGTCAACGTCGGTGGCGTGAGGAAGTTCGATTATCACGGCCGCCCCGCGCAGAGCGCGATCTGGAAGTCGCCCGTTGGCGGACGCGTCGCGGCCCGGGGCATCAATCTGGCGGGGGACATCCAGGCGGACCGCGAGTCACACGGCGGTTTCGACAAGGCGGTCTACGCGTATTCGGTAGAGGACCAGCGCTGGTGGGAACGGGAGATCGGCCGTCCGCTCTCCTACGGCGAATTCGGAGAGAACCTGACCACGGAAGGGATCGAGCTCAACGATGCGCTCGTCGGCGAGCGCTGGCAGATCGGGAGCGCTGTGCTCGAGGTTTCCGAGCCACGAATCCCCTGTTGGCGGCTGGGAGTCCGGATGAACGACGAGACGTTTCCACGCCGCTTCACCAAGGCGTTGCGCCCCGGTACGTATCTCAGGATCGTCGTCGAGGGCGAGGTGGGCGAAGGAGACGAGATCCGCGTCACGGAGAAGCCTGATCACCAGCTCACCATCCGTGATGTCTTTCGCATCTATACGCGCGATCGCGACGAGGTCCCGCGGCTGCTTGCGATTCCGCAGCTGTCCGAGAGTTGGAGACGATGGGCAGAGCACGTGTCCAGACCGCAGCCCAACGATAGCGCACGGTAAAGGAGACGGCAGTGCTCCGCCCAGCCACCTTCGCTCAGGGCACCCACACCCCTTCGAAGTGCTCCGATCGCTCGTCGTGTCGCGTGAGCAGATCCGCCGCCGCGGGATGGATCACCGAGGCCGTCCGTCCCTTGCCGGCGAATCGTTCGATCGCCTCCCAGGAGTCCCAGGTCGTGATGGTGACGAACTCCACTTCCTGGCCCGCCGCCCTCCGCAACAGCCACGCCCCGCGGTAGCCCTCGATGCGGTGGATGCCAGGAAGGATCTCCATCCGCAGCAAGCGGTCGTATTCGTCCGCGTCCTTCGCCTTGGTGAACCCGTGCCAGATGCGCAGGATCATCGCCGGACCTCCCTGTGCCGTCGTAAGCGGCGCGGCGCGCGCGTCCTTGACCGTCGCGCCTTCCTTCATCACGAAGACGACGTTTTCGAACGCCGCGACGTCCTTGGTCGGGTCGCCCCGGACCGCGATCAGATCGGCCAGCTTGCCGGGGGCGACCGAGCCGAGAGAGTCCTTTTGCCCGAGAAGCTCTGCGGCGTTGATCGTCGCGGCCTGGATCGCAGCGAGCGGGGTCATGCCCCCGCGGACCAGCGCCCCGAACTCGCGGGGCAAGAGGTCGGGCGTGTTGTCGAGGCCGAACGCGATGCGGACGTGGTGGGCCAGCGCGCGGCGGAAGGCGGGGCCCTGCGCCGAGAGGATCCGGCGGACCTTCGCGAGCATCACGGGCTCGAGGCCGATCTTTTCCCCCATCTCGGCGCCGAACTGGAAGGTGTAGAGCGTCGGGACGAGCCAGGTCCCTTTGCGCTCCATCAGCTGCGCGCCTTCCTCGTCGAGCATCGTGCCGTGCTCGATGGAATCCACTCCCGCGCGGACCGCGGCCTTGATGCCCGAGGTGCCCTCGGCATGGACCATCACCCGCCGTCCCGCGCGGTGGGCGATGGCGACCGCGGTGGCGATTTGCTCGTCGCTCAGCTCCTGCATCGTGTAGTCGCTGAAGGGATCGAGGATCCCGCCCGTTCCCATCAGCTTGATCCAGTCGGCGCCGTACTTGAGATCGCGCCGGACGACGCTCGCGACGGCCTCGGGCGTGTCGGCGAGGTTGGGGCGTTCGAAGCGCTGATCGGCGGCGAACACGTTGGCGTCTCCGTGACCGCCGGTGAGCGAGACGTAGCTGCCGGCGGCGAAGATGCGCGGGCCCTGGATGAATCCGTGGGCGACGCCGTCGCGCAGCGCGAACTGGCCGTAGGCGGCATCGATCTCGCCCGCATCGCGCACCGTGGTGAAGCCGCGTTCGAGCCACTCGCGGAGGTTGCGGACTCCCCACACGACCCCCTCGGCGGAGGACATCCGCAGCGAGCCGACCGCGGAGATCTCTTTCAGGTTCCCGAGCAGGTGCGCGTGGCAGTCGACGAGCCCCGGAAGGACGGAGAGGTCGCCGAGGTCTACGAGCGCCGCATCGGCAGCGGCTGCGCGCGCCCTCGCGAAGGGAGCGATGGATTCGATCCTGCCGTTCGCGACGACGATGCCCTGATCGTTCGACCAGCTTCCGGTCGCGACGTCGAGCAGGCGTCCGGCGCGGACCAGCGTCCGGGAGGCGGCCGATGCTTGTGTGGCACAGAGAAGGAAGACGAGGAGCGCGCGGCGCATCCCCGCTTCATGCCATCGGCACCCGCAGGCGCGCTTGCGCTTTCTTGCCGGAATGCGACGGCGGCGAGCCGAACCGTCTCCGGAACGAGCGGATGAAATGGCTGAGATTGTTGAACCCCACCGCGTAGCAGGTGGTGGTCACCGAGGCGCCCTCCCGCAGCATGGCGAGCGCGCGGTCGAGACGGACGTTGCGCAGGAAGCGGTGCGGCGGCACTCCCACGAGCGCGCGAAACACGCGCGCGAAGTGGAACGGGCTCATGCCGGCGCCCGCGGCGAGGGAGGCGAGCGAATGCGGTGCCGCGCAGCCGGCCAGCATCCGCGCACGCGACTGCTCGATGCGAGGCGCAAGTGCGTCGAGCGCGCGCAGGAGCGGACCTTTGGCGGGCGCGCGAACCACCTCGAGCAGGTCCGCGCTCCACTGATCGAGCGCCAGGGGCTCGCCGTCGCGAAGGATGTGGTCGAGGCGGAAGCGGAGGAAGCCGAGGCCGTTCGTCCGCGGCAGGACCGGAATGCCCACCGTCTGCGCGAGATGCCCGTGCCGCTCGATCTCGCGCTCGGCGGACCCGCGAAAGCGCACGGTCAGGCAGACGTCGGGAACGGCATCGCGAAAGTGGACGTAGGCCTGGCGGGCGAAGGGATGCCACGCGAACGCGTCTCCCCGGCCGAGCCGCCACCGGCCTCTTCCGACTGCCAGGCCAAACTCGCCCGACTCGACGAAATTGACGCAGTAGTGGTCGCAGATCTCCTCTTCCAGTCCCGCAGGGACTGCTTCGCCGCCGTGATCCGACAGCGCGACGATCACCGATGGAGTCTCGAGGAGAGCGCGGGAGCGGATGGCCATCCGGTGACGATAGCAACCCTCCCATCGGATCCTCAACGACGCCCGCCAGCAAGAAAGCGCAAGCTGCTTCTTCCGGCCCGCTTCGAGTGGTCTGGCTCGGTGCGAGTGATCAGCCCCGGGTCGCGCGCAAGGAGGAACCGGGGACCAATGGCTACCTTCTCGGCTCATACCGCATCGCCACCGCCCCCGAGCCGAACTCCAGCCGGCTCACGAGCCTCAAGTCGACACGCTTCGATAGCCCCGCGAACAACGTCGGCCCGTGGCCCGCTAGCCTGGGGTGCACCACGAACTCGTACTCATCGATCAATCCCAGCTCCGCCAACGCCAGCGGGAGTTTCACGCCTCCCACGAACAGTCCCTTGCCCGACTCCCGCTTGAGCTGCTGAACGGCCTTCCCCAGATCCCCGCGCACGAGCTCCGCGTTCCAATCTACCCGGTCCAAGGTGCTCGACACGACGTACTTCTTTGCCGCGTCGATGGTCCGGGCGAAGGGTTCCATCCAATCAGGCCTCGCTCCCGTACGCGCCGGCGGCCGCCACGCTGCCTCCATCATTTCGTAAGTCACCCGGCCAAAGAGCAGGGCATCGGCCTGGGCGAGGTTCTCGACCGCGTGACGGTGCAAGTCTTCGTCCACCAACCCTTCACGATGATCGCAGCACCCGTCCAATGTGACATTGATGGAATACCGAAGAGGTCGCATTACGCAAACGTATCGCTTGGCTCGCTTCAGGGCCAGGAGCCACGTAACTCATGAGCGCCGCCGATTTCGCGGGATTCGTCCTCTACCAGCAGCAGGAGCGCACGGCGGCACGCTGAGCATCTACTGGACGGCGCCTTGCGGCGTTGCGCGCTCCGCGATCCATTGGCGGACGTGCTCCGCGGCATGGGCGAAAAGGAACGCGGAAGTCGCGGTCGCGACGAAGAGCTGGTGGAATGGATGGTTGCGCTCGATCTCAGGGGCGGCCCCTTCCAGGGGCGCGAGCGGGATGTCGAAGCTCAGCACATCGCCGTCGAGCTTCTGCACGACGTCGGGTGCGAGCCGATTGACGAGGTCGCGCAACGGCTCGTTCGTCGCGAGGATCGCGCAGCGGAACCAATCGACTCCGCGTTCCCTCGCGGCTGCGCCCAGACGGAAGAGAAGGAGGCGCCCGAGGCCCTTGCCCTGGACCTCGTCGATGACGGTCACCGCCGGCTCGGCGACACCGGGCTCTTGCGGCAGGCGGATGAAGCGCGCGACGCCCACCGCCTCGCCGTCAGCGGCGTCGATCGCGCCGAGCGCGAAGTGGTTCTCGCCATCGATCTGCGTCAGATAGCGCAGCTCGTCCGCGGAAAGCTGCAGGCGCGCGCCGTGAAACCGACGAACCCGGGACTCGTTCGACAGCTTCTCGAACGCGGCGGCGAGGAGCGGCGCATCGTCGCCCCGTAACAGTCGCAGCTCGATCTTCCGGCCGTCGGACAGCGTCGCCTTCTCGCGCCATGCGGCATCGAAGATCCACGCCATCCGTCGATTGTAACCACCGGCGCCCGCGTTCTGCTGCGGCGCTTTGGCTCAGGCCGCCTCGCGGGGTGGGCCCACGCCGGGCCGCACCATCCACACTCATCTTTCGGCGATACGCGCCTTGATCAACTTGCGCACGAGCGTCGTGGGTAACGGCGCGGCTGGATCGAAGTGGAGCGAGGACTTGGTCTGCTCGTATTCCGCCAGCTCCTCCGCGAGGGTCCCTAGCGTCGACCCGCTGAACGGGAAGTACGAGCAGCCCTTCTTGGTCGCGGCAAACCCGGCGACGATCTTCCCGTCGAGGCGGAACGCCGGAATGCCATAGCTGATCGTCTCCTTCGCCTTGGGGACGATGCTCCGGATCGTCTTGCGAAGCTTGTCGAGCGCCGCGCGCCTCTCGCCTTTCACGCCTGCGAGATACTCATCGAGCGTGCTCGGCTTCCGGACCATGCCGGCTGCAAGTCTACTCCGCGATGCGAGCGAGCGGTGCCGACGTCATGACCGCTGGGACGCAGTGATGCGCGCGAAGGCGAGCGCGTAGGCGATCAGGTTGATCACCAGCACCGTCGCGCCGAGCAGGACCTGGACGCCCCGGGTGAGGCTCGCGGGGTAGAGCACCGGAACGAGATAATGCTCGACGAATCCACCCGCGTAGCCCGCGGCGCCGCCTTGTGCGCGCAGCCGGTTCTCGAGCGGCGTGAGCGGACAGATCCAACCGGACCATTCCACGACGAGGCCCCAGAACGCACTCGGGAGTTGGACCCACGCCATTCCCGGCCAGCGCAGGATCAGGAAGCCCCCGGCGACGACGAACAGGACGAAGCCCAGGTGGGCGACGAGCACGACGTCCGCGAGGAGGCGGTACAGCATGCGGCCATGCTACGTCACTCGACGACGAGGAGGCCGCGCTTCAGCTTCGAATTCGTCTGCTGGCGCCGCGAAGGGTGATCGCTAGCAATCGATCGTGCGCGCAGGGCAATATCCTGAAAGGAGAGCCCAGATGGACACGAACGCGCCGCGAAAACGGATCAAGGAACTC
>Ga0209474_10004142_pt1 | contig 12585 bp, 10 predicted proteins | sample GraSoiAngelo_145_FD_185902 | JGI IMG/M metagenome (GOLD analysis project Ga0209474, IMG submission 185902) | Grasslands soil microbial communities from the Angelo Coastal Reserve, California, USA - 14_1009_05_20cm (SPAdes) (version 2) | ecosystem: Environmental > Terrestrial > Soil > Grasslands...
CTCGATTCCATGGCGCGAGCGGCGGTCACCGAGCTGGTCCGATCCGTCGCGGAGGCGTGGGCGAGCGCGCTCGAGTCGCGGCATCCATCCTGGTGTTGCGTCGACGCGGGCCCGATCGAAGTCCCGCTCCCCGAGAGCTTCGTTCGCGCCACCGGCTGACGGCCACTGAACCCCGGCGACTGGCTTCAGCGGCGCGGTCACAATAAAATGTCGTTCTCGTATTTGCCGGTCGCGAGCGCGCGATCGGCGATCGCCTTGATCTCCTCGTCGTTGTTGTGGCTGGCGGCGTGGAAGTTCTGCTGCACGCGGTGATGCGCATCGGTGCAGAAGGCGAGCGCGATGTTCAGCTCGTTCTCGCAGGCCGCGAGACCACGGCGCTGGATGAGCGACGACGTGCGGGAGATCACCGCGAGCATCGCCATCAGATCGATGGCGACGTCGGCGAGACGTCGGGTGGCGAACTGCTTCTCGACGATCTGCCTACCATGGCGCCGCAGCACGGATTCGGTCAGCGACGCGAGCTCCTGCACCGCGTCTTCCACGTTCGCGACCTGCTTGCGCATCGATTCGTGCGCGCGCGTGATCTGCGTGCGTCCGTAGGGAAGTGTCTGGCGCACCTTGCGCCGGCCGTAATCGCGCAGGAGGCCGAGGCTCTTGATGGGATCGTTGAGCGAGTTCGCCAGGTCCTTGCCGAGGCCCTGCAGGAACTCGCCCGGCTTCTGGACGCCGGTGAGTCCTACGTAGAGGCGCAGGATCTCATTGGTGCCCTCGAAGATGCGGTTGATGCGCACGTCGCGTACGACGCGCTCGTAGGGCTGCTCGCGCATGTACCCCATTCCGCCAGCGATCTGCAGCGCCTGGTCGGCGGCGACCCAGAGCGCCTCCGAGTTGAACACCTTGGTAGCGGCGCCTTCGACCGAGTAATCGACGCCGCTACGATCGATGGTCGCGCTCACGACGTAGCAGAGCGACTCGCTCGCGTAGCAGCGCATCGCCATGCGGCCGAGCTTCTCCTTCACCAGGCCAAAGCTGCCGATGGGGCGGCCAAATTGCTTCCGCGTCTGCGCGTGCTCGGAAGCGAGCTGCAGCAGGCGCTTCTGTCCACCGACGCATCCCGCCCCCAGGCCGGTGCGGCCGTGGTTCAGGATCGACATGGCCACCTTGAAGCCTTTCTCCTCCTCTCCGATCACGTTCTCGGCGGGCACCTTCACGTCGTCGAAGCGCACCGTCGTGGTAACTGACGCGCGGATGCCCATCTTGTCTTCGTGCGGCCCGTGCGTGACGCCGCCCAGATCGCGCGTCACGGCAAAGGCCGTGATCTTTCCCTTCTGCGTCTCGGTGTCCGGACTCGTCTTCGCGAAGACGGTGAAAAAGTCGGCGATGCCGCCATTGGTGATCCAGATCTTCTCGCCGTTCAGCACGTAGTGCGATCCGTCCGCGGACTTGACGGCGCGCGTACGGATGCTGAAAGCGTCGCTGCCGGAGCCCGGCTCGGTCAGGCAGAAGGCGGCGATCATCTCGCCCGTCGCGAGCTTGGGCAGCCATTTCCGCTTCTGCGCGTCGGTGCCGAAAAGCAACAGACCCTTGAACCCGATCGAAGAATGGGCGCCGAGCGTCACCGCCACCGAGCCGTCCCAGGAGGCGGGCATCTCGCCCGTTCGATCCAGCCGGGTCGTGTCGATGCCCGCCATGTACTTGCCGGTCGCCGTGACGATCTCGCGCACCGTCTCGCGGCTGTCCGCGTCCATCTGCGGATAAGGGAAGAGTTGGTCCTCGAGGATGTCGCCGAAGAAGAGCGATTTTCCGAAGCTCGCCTGCGGATCGAAGGGCATGCGGGGACTGTAGAGCGCAACCGCGCAGGGCGCGACCGAAAAGCGCAGCGCCCCGCGCGGGCCGAACGAGCTACAGGCTGTCGAGGAAGGCGAGGAGCTGTGCGCGACTGCGGCCGTCGAGCCGCGCGAACCGTTCGCGCGCGAAGCGACCTTGCCCGTCGTGCGCCAGGATCGCTTCCGTGATCGTCATCGCCCGTCCATCGTGGAGAAAAGTGGAGCTCGCGGAGACGCCCCACAGCGGCGCGGTGCGCATCTCCCGGCGACCCGCCGCGCCTTGCGCGATGCCATCCCCCAACCTCCCCATGTCGTGCAAGAGGAAATCGGAGTACGGATGAAACACTTTGCGGTGCAGCGCCGGCACCGCGTTGGCACCGGTGACCAGCGTCGCGACATGGCACACCGCGCACCCGATCGTCTCGAACACCGCCTCGCCGCGCACCGTCGCGAACGTTTGTGCTCCGCGCGGCGGTGGCGCGAGGAACGTCATGAAGTTCGTGAAGGCAATCACGTCGGCGCCATCGGCATCGTTCAAGTCGGGCCGGGGGTTGAATTGCGCCATCATCGTGCAATCTCCCTCGGGGCAGTTTTCGTTCGGGAACAGCGGGCTCGTGATTCCCATCTCGTTCAGATAGGCGTCCGCCGAGAACTGCAGCAGCGTCGGGTTCCCATTCTTCCAGCCGAACTTCCCGACCGCAGGCTTGCCCGTCGTCAGATCGGTGACCACCGCCACGGTGCCGGCGACGAACGGCGCGGAAATGCGCTGGTTGGCGGCGATCGAGCGGATCTCGGCGTCGGGCACGGCGTCCACCAGGCCCAGGCCGAACAACGGTGTCGTCCGCCGCTGCGCGACGACGTTCGCTTGCCGCGGAACGGACTCCGCATTGAAAACGAAGAACGAGTTCGGGTTGGCTGGATCGCGCGAGGGCTGCCGTCCGATCGCGTGATCCTGCAGGAGCGAGCCGCCCTGCGTGGCGAGCGCGTCGAACTTTCCCCTGAAGTTCACGCGGCCGAATCGGGTCTCCAGGCGACCGTTGCTGCCGCCGACGGCCGACCCGGCCGTTAGATGGCAGGCGACGCACGACGCCTCGTTGAACACGGGCCCGAGTCCGTCGGCGATGCCTTCCTCGTCCATGAAGTGCGTTCTTCCCTCCTGGAAAAGCTCCAGCTCGTGCGCGCCGAGGCCAGGCAACGGATCGCCGAGATTCACGGCGGTGCTGCTCAGCTCCGACGACCCGGTCAGATCCACGAACGTCGCACTCTCTTGCGCGGGCACCGGCTGCTCGGAGCAGCTGGCGAGAAGAACGATTGCTGCCACAACGATCGCACGTCGGGCCATGCGTTCCTCCTGACGGCGCTACCAATTGCGCCGGCGCAACTTGGAACACATCCGCGGAGGAACGCGTGTGACGACTCGCACGCGGTCAGCAAATTTCCAAAACTGATTGCCTACACGAGACTACCGTCGAAAATGACTACGCTCAGTCGCGGCTCTCGCGTCGTACGTCGGCCATCACCGCGACCAACGCACACGCAATGAGAAATCGCGCATCGAAGTTTTGCGAGGCTGGCAGCAATTGTAGCGTGAACACTTTGCGAAACATTCGGAATTGCTGCGCGACCACGGCGACGATCTCTCCGCCGATCTCGACGTGGTGCCTTCCAGGCCAGAAGCGCAGGAACCGCCGTACGAGCGACGACGTATCCTCCTGCATCATCCCGCAGACCCGATCGTCGGGATCGAGCACGTCCCAGGTGTCGCGCCACATCCACGACATTCCGCGCGTGCGCACCGAGCCGAGGCGCACGCCCGTGAGCGCGTCCAGCACGTCGTGGCACATGTTGAAGCTGATCAGCGCGCGGTTGCGGATCTCGAGCAACGGAATCGTCTCCTCCTCGTCGGCGAAGAGGAGGAGACGGTCGCGGATCTGGAAGAACGGGTGGCGCACGAACATCGCGAGCCGCCCGTCCGCGGTGTACACGCGGTAGACGCGTCCGAGCAGTGACCAGAACGGGCGGACGATCACGTAGGCCGGTTGCTGGTACAGATCGGGCGGCAACGAGTCGCGTGCCCGGGCGAGCAGGTCCGCGTGCACGGCTCAGGTTCCCTGCTGGACCGCTCGCTCGTGCAGCACGGAACGATCCGCCACGGGGAGCAGGATGAGAAAACGCGTCCCGACGCCGATCTTGCTCGCGACCTCGATCGATCCCCCCATTGCCGCGATCAAGCTGTGGCAGATGGAGAGCCCCAGGCCCGTGCCGACACCCACAGGCTTGGTGGTGAAGAACGGATCGAAGATGCGCGGCAGGACGTCCGCCGGGATCCCGACGCCGGTATCCGAGATCTCCACTGCGACGTGGCCGTGGCCGTCGACGCACGTGGCGAGGCGCACCTCGTTGCGATCGGGCGCGTTGCCGGCGATCGCTTGCGCGGCGTTCACCAGGAGATTCAGGAACACTTGCACCAGGCGTCCTTCGTTGCCGCGCACGAAAGGCACGCGTCCGTAGTCCTTCACGATCTGGGCGCGGTGCTTCAGCTCGTGGCAGGCCATGTTGACGCTCGCGTCCAGCGCCGCTTCGACGTCGATGGGGCCGCTGCGGTCGTCGTCCATACGAGAGAGCGTCTTCATGTCCTTGACGATGCGGCGCACGCGCTCCGCGCCTTCCATCGCTTCGTCCATGGAAACGCGCAGCTCTTCGAGGTCGAGCTCCGGAGGCGCGTTCTCCACGCGCGCGAGCGCGTCGCGCACGTACGACAGGTTCGCAACGGTGTACGCGAGCGGGTTGTTGATCTCGTGCGCGACTCCAGCCGAAAGCGTTCCCACGGTTGCGAGCCGGTCGGCCATGCGCAGCTGCGCCTGCGATCTGCGCAGTGCCTCCTCGGCGCGCTTGCGCTCCGTGATGTCGAGGAAGGTCACCACACGCCCGACGAGCTTCCCTTGCCGCAGCATCGCCGCCGCCGAATGCTGCACGGGAACCAGCGAGCCGTCCTTGCGCACGAGCTGCAGCTCTTGCTCGAGGTGCGCGTACGTCCGCACCGCCGCGTCGATCCAGACGGAAGGCAGCGCGTGATCGGCGCCGGGCAGACGGGCCATGGAATAGAACGCGCGCCCGAGGAGCTCCTCGGGCGTGTCGAGGCCGAGGATGCGGAGCGCGGCGCTGTTGCAGAACGTGATCATGCCATCGAGGTCGAGGCCGCAGATCGCCTCGACGGTCGAATCGAGGAGCAGGCGGACGCGATCTTCGCTCTCGCGCGCTTGCTGCCGTGCTTGCCGCGCGCGCTGCGCGACTTGCAGCAGCACGCGGACTTGCCGTTCGCGGCGCGCCTGTAGCCACGGGACGAAACCGCGGACGACGAGGACGAGCGCCGCGCCCACGCCAGACGTGGCCATGAGCGCGCGGAAAGGCACACCCGATCGATCGACCGCCGCAACGGCACCTTGAGCCGCCGCGCGGAGAAGCCGCAGGGCGGCATCGGCGTACGTCACGCCTTCCTTGGATACCCCAGTTTGGCCAGAACGCCGCGAATCTCGTCGAGGATGGCCGGCTCATCGATGGTGGGAGGAACGCGCACCTCGTGCCCATCGGCCATCCTGCGCATCGTGCCGCGCAGGATCTTGCCGGAGCGCGTCTTCGGCAGCCGCTTCACCACCGCCGCCGTCTTGAAGAACGCGACGGGACCGATGCGCTCGCGGACGCGATCAACGACTTCGCGGACCACCTGTTCTTCGGGTTTGGAGACGCCCGCCTTGTAGACGACGAAGCCGATGGGCACCTCGCCTTTGAGCGAATCCTCGACGCCGATCACGGCGCACTCGGCGACGTCGGGATGCGATGCGAGCACCTCCTCCATGGCGCCCGTCGAGAGGCGGTGGCCAGCGACGTTGATCACGTCGTCGATGCGTCCCATGACGAAGCAGTAGCCGTCCTCGTCCTTGTAGCCGCCGTCGCCCGTCAGGTAGTACCCGGGATAGCGCGACAGGTACCAACGCCGATATCCCTCGTCGTCCTTCCACAGCGTCGGCAGCGTTCCCGGCGGCAGTGGCAGCTTGATCGCGATGCTCCCCGTCGTCCCGGACGGCGTTTCGTGCCCTTCTTCGTCGAGAATGCGAACGTCGTACCCCGGCATCGGTTTGGTCGCCGAGCCGGGCTTGACCGGGAATTGCGTGAGCCCGACGGGGTTTCCGCAGATCGCCCAGCCGGTTTCGGTCTGCCACCAGTGATCGATCACCGGGATGCCGAGCCGATCCTGCGCCCACAGCAGCGTGTCCGGGTCGCAGCGCTCGCCGGCGAGGAACAGCGTCCGCAGCCTGGAGATGTCGTACTTCTTGATGTACTCGCCGCGCGGGTCGTCGCGCTTGATCGCGCGGAACGCCGTCGGTGCGGTGAAGAACGCGTTCACTCCGTGCTGCGAGCAGACGCGCCAGAACGCGCCGGGGTCGGGCGTGCCGACGGGCTTTCCTTCGTAGAGGATCGTCGTGCATCCCTGGAGGAGTGGCGCGTACACGATGTACGAGTGCCCGACGACCCAGCCGATATCGGAGGCGGCCCAGTACACTTCGCCGGCGTTCACGCCGTACATCGCCTTCATCGAATACTTGAGCGCGACCGCGTGCCCGCCGTTGTCGCGCACGGTGCCCTTCGGATTCCCCGTCGTTCCGCTCGTATAAAGGATGTAGAGCGGATCGGTCGCGGCGACGGGCACGCACTCGGCGGGCCGGGCGCCTTCGATCGCGTCCGACCACTCGACGTCGCGGCGCCCCAGCTCGGCGCGCTGCTGCGGCCGCTGCAGGATGATGCAACGCTCGGGCTTGTGCCTCGACATTTCCAGGGCTTTGTCGAGCAGCGGCTTGTACGGGACGGTCTTCGGGCCAGGCTCGATCCCGCAGGACGCGCTGACCACCAGCTTGGGCTGCGCATGATCGACGCGCGCCGCCAGCTCGTGTGAAGCAAAGCCGCCGAAGACGACGGAGTGGATCGCACCGAGCCGCGCGCACGCCAGCATCGCGACCACTGCCTGCGGCACCATCGGCATGTAGATGATGACGCGGTCGCCGCGCTCGACGCCCTGGCGGCGCAACGCGCCGGCGAACCGCGCTACCTCGTCACGCAGCTCGCGGTACGTGAGCGTCTTCACTTCTGCTGCCAGCGGGCTGTCCCAGACCAGCGCCAGCTGCTCGGCGCGGCCTCGCTCGACGTGCAGGTCGACGGCGTTGAAGCAGGTGTTCAGCTCGCCTCCGGCGAACCAGCGATAGAGAGGCGCGGCCGAACGATCGAGGACCTTGTTCCAGCGCTTCGTCCAATGGACATCCTCCGCCACTTCTCCCCAGAAACCCTCCGGGTCGTCGAGCGAGCGCCGGTACTCTTGCTCGTAACGGTTGGACATGGACGAAAACCTCCAGGGAGTATGCAACCATCGCGCAACACGAAGTGCAAACGACCACCTGGCTTCATAAGGAGTGGATGAGCGGCCGCGGGCCGCGCGAAGGAGCCGTCATGGGCGAAATCGCCTATCGATCGGAAGTGCGCGTCGAGCGCGTCAAAGGTCCTCTGCGCCGTGCGTACTTGCCGGCAGAAACCGAGCCGGTCGCATTCAGCACGCACGGACCCGTCGCCGCGCATTACAAGGCGCAGCCGGGCACGTTCGAGCCGCACGCGACCACGCTCGATTACGTCGTCGCCGCCACGGCCGGTTGACTGGTGGGGACGCTCGGTGGGGCGCTGGCAGCGCGCCACGTGAATCCCGACGGCAACCTGGTGGCGCACGCGACGGGGGACGTCGAGCTGGACGGGAGCGTGCTCGTGCTCAAGCGCATCCACGTCCGGATGGAGCTGCATGCGCCAGCCACGCAGCGCGACGTCGCGGAGCGCGCGCACGGCATCTACGCCGAATCGTGCCCCGTGTACCGCTCAATCAAGGCCGCGATCGCCGTCACGACCGAGCTGGACTTTCGCGCTACGTAGGAACCGCAAAATACGGCGCCCCCGGCCGGATTGCTCCGGCGCGGGGGCGCTGTACGTTCGCGCGCTCGAAGGACGCGGGGCTAGAACGCCGCCTGGGCCTGCACCCAGATCGCGTCCGTCGACTGCGCGGGCCCGAGGCCGCCTGTGCCCGAGGTCGGCGCGACGGCCGTCGGGGTTCCTGGCGTACCGGGCGTGATGTGGTTGAACTCGAACGTCACCTTGTCCTGGTTGCCCTTGATGTACCAAGCGATGCCGGCCGCGAACTTGCGGCGGTCCGAGGTGTGCGGGAACCCCGAGTCCGACCCGAACTTGTAGAAGCTCGCGTAGACGGCCGCGATTCCGACGCGGAGGTCGACTTCCCCGGTGTACCCGGTGCCCGTGCGCGCGAACCCCGTGGTGCCGGCTCCCGACGCGCCAGCGTTGTCGCCGTAGTCCCAACGGACGATCGACGCGGACGCCGCGAACTCCATGTTCCCGGGAACGGGCAGATCGATGAAGGCGTCACCGCCGAAGAACTTGTAGTCGTTGATCACGGCCGCCGCGCCGGTGCCGCTCGCGATGCTGCAGCCAGTGAGTGCCGCGGCGCAGGCCGCGTGCGGCTGATATTGCACGCTGGCGCCGACCGAGGCACGCGCCTTACCGTCGAGGTACATCTGATTGAAGGCGTAGCCGGTCTCGTCACCGATCAGGTTCAAGCGGACGTGCGCGCCGATCATCGGCTTGCCGCCAGGGTTGATGGCTGGGTTGGTGCCCGCGACGGGAGTGGAGTGGAAGCCCTCCCAGATGCCTGCCCGGAAGTGGATCAGGTGACCGGGGATGAACCCGCGGACCTCGACTCCGTTCATGCGGAACCCGCGGTCCAGGTTCTGGAAGATGATGTCGATCGGCGCCTCGACCTGCACCTGTCCACCGGAAGCGGAGTAGCCGAGCGTCCGGAGCGTCGGGGTCAGGATGAGTCCGCCCTCGATCGTGACGTCCTCGATGGGCGTCCAGCCGATCACCAGGTCCTGCACGAACCCGGGCGTCGCGCCCGTCGCAGCGCCGATGGGCGTCGAGGTGCCCATGCTGGTGGGCGATGCCCTCTTGCCCATGTTCGAGTTGTCGAACTGGATGAGGAAGCTGAGCGACTTGTACGCGGTGCCGGACGCCTGGAGCCGGGCGCGCCGAAGGAAGAAGTCGCTGTCGAAGGACCGATCGACGGATCCTTCGAAGGTTCCCTCGTAGCGCGCCTGGAGGAGAACGTTCAGGTTGAGGTTGAGGTCGTCGCTACCGGTCGGCACTTTGATGGCCGACGCGGAACTCGATACGAGCAGGGCGGCCAAGCCCAGCGGCAAAGCAATGCGATTCATGGGTTCCCTTTCGCTACAGACAGGCGGGGGGTGTCGGTGAGCGAGCAAGCAAGCATTGCGACGCACATACCCCCAAGCCGGCAGTATTTGCAATACGGGTGCGTGAAGATTGCGTTAGGTGTCAGCTCGTTCCAATTTCAGGACCGTAAACGGAAGGCCGCACGCGGCGCATACTCGCATCGAGCGAAACGAAATCAAATCTTCGGCCGCCGGACGTCCGGATCCGGTCGCCTTGACACTCCACATTGCGAGTGCTCTAGTTTTCGGCCCTCGTCGGAGGTGCCGCACCGCCGCACCGCCCTGAAGCAAACCCGGATCGAAGGAGGAGCTCATGGCTCACCGGAGGTTCACCAGGCGCGAAGTCGTCAAGGCGGCAGGGACTGCCACTGCGGCGGGGTTGCTGCTGCCGCGCAGGGGCCGCGCCGCGCGCAAGACGCTGAAGATCCTGCAGTGGAACCACTTCGTGCCGGGTTACGACAAGTGGTTCAACAACCAGTACATCAAGGAATGGGGCGAGAAGAACGATACCGACGTCATCGTCGATAACGTCGGCATTCCCGCCATCAACACCACCGCGGCAGCGGAGGTGTCGGCCAAGAAGGGGCACGATCTCTTCCTGTTCCTCTGGCCCAAGCCGGTCTACGAGGACGAAGTCATCGATCACCGGGAGATCTACGAGGAGTGCGAGAAGAAGTACGGAAAGCCGATCGACCTGGCGATCAAGAGCACGTACAACCCGAAGACGAAGAAGTACTTCGGGTTCTCCGACAGCTACGTCCCCGATCCGATCAATTACCGGAAGTCGTTTTTCGACGAAGTCGGAATGAAGCCGGATACCTGGGAGGACATCCGCGCCGCCGGCAAGAAGATCAAGGACAAGCGCGGCGTTCCGGTCGGTATCGGTCTGGCGCAGGAGATCGACACCGCGATGGCGATGCGCGCCCTCCTGTACTCCTTCGGCGGTTCCGAGCAAGACGAGCAGGGCCGCCTCGTGATCGGATCGAAGAACACCGTCGAGGCCGTGAAGTTCGTCAAGGCGCTCTTCCAGGAGACGATGTCGCCCGAGGTCTTCTCCTGGGATGCGTCATCGAACAACCGCGCCATCCTCGCCGGGCGAGCCAGCGTGGTGCTGAACGCCATCTCGGTGACGCGCGAGGCCGAGAACAAGAACCTGGCGGTCGACGGCAAGCCGATCGGCGACGACATCTGGTTGGCCAAGGCGGCGAAGGGCCCCGTGCGCCGCATGGGCCTCGAGCACGTCATGAACGTGTACGTCATCTGGAAGTTCGCCGCGAACATCGCCGGCGCGAAGAAGTTCCTCGTCGACTACATCGGTAACTTCCACCGCGGGTTCGAGGCGAGCGAGTTCTACAACTTCCCCTGCTTCCAGAAGACGGTGCCCGACCTCAAGCAACTGCTGCAGAAGGATTCGAAGGGAAAGCCGCCGGACAAGTATGCGGTGCTCGCGGACTCGCTCGATTGGGCGACGAACGTCGGCTACCCGGGATATGCGAACGCGGCGATCGACGACATCTACAGCAACTGGATCGTCAACAACATGTTCGCCAAGGCCGCGCAAGGCGTGATGAGTCCCGAGGATGCCGTCAAGGAAGCCGAGGCCAAGTGCCGCGACATCTTCGCCAAATGGAAGGAACGCAAGCTGCTGTAAACGCGCTCGAAGGCGGCTGGCGATCGCCAGGCGAGACTTTCTCCAGGGGGAAGCTTCTTCGAGGGAGGCTTCCCCCTCTGTTTTGATGGTTCCACAACGAGGCGTTTCTTGGCGACGGTCGAGACGAGGGCGATCCGGAAGATCTTCCAGGAACACACCGCGGTCGACGGAGTCGACCTGCAGACGCGCGAAGGCGAGTTCCTGGTGCTGTTGGGCCCGAGCGGTTGCGGCAAGACCACGCTGCTCCGGATGATCGCCGGCCTCGAGCGGCAGACGAGCGGCGACATCCTCATCGGCGGGCGGGTGGTGAACGAATTGCCGCCGCGAGAACGGAAGATCGCCATGGTCTTCCAGAGCTACGCGCTGTACCCGCACATGACCGTGGCGAAGAACATCGCCTTTCCGCTCAAGGCCCAGGGCGCGGACCCGAAGACCATCGACGAGCGTGTTCGGACGGCCGCGGCCATGTTCGGGATCGAGCGGCTGCTATCGCGCAAGCCGCGCCAGCTCTCGGGCGGCGAGCGGCAGCGCGTTGCGCTCGCGCGCGCCATGGTGCGCGAGCCCGACGTGTTCCTCCTCGATGAGCCTCTCTCGAACCTGGACGCGAAATTGCGCCACATGGCGCGTGACGAGCTGCAGCAGTTCCAGCGGCGCTTGAAGACGACGACCGTCTACGTCACCCACGACCAGGTGGAGGCGATGGGCCTCGGCGATCGGATCGCCGTGATGAACGCGGGCAAGGTGCGGCAGCTCGGCCGGCCGCAGGAGGTCTACAACGACCCGGCGGACACGTTCGTAGCGGGCTTCCTCGGATCGCCGCCCATGCAGTTCTTCGAGAACGACGGAGCGCTGGTCGGGTTCCGCGCGGAGAACCTGTTGCCCAAGGCCGTCTATTCGAGCAACGAGCCGCTGGTCAGCTTCTGGTACCGCGTCACGCGCGTCGAGGACCTGGGCGCCGACCGGCTTCTCTACGGCTCACTGCGCGATCTCGCTCCGGACACGAAGATGATCGTCAACCTTCCCTCGACGATCCATCTCAACGTCACGACGGGCGAGTCGTACGAGTTCGCCTGCAAGTCGAACGACCTGAAGTTCTTCGATCCGAAGAGCGGCCTGCGCATCCCATCGCGGCCCCTGCGGAGCCGCGCATGAGACGGGCGACCGAACCCTCGGAGCCGCGGATCTCGAGCACCGTCGTGGCTTCCACGGGTGCGGCCCGCATGAAGTTGGCCGACGACGACCGACGCCTCTCGCGTGTGCTGCTCGCGCCGGCGCTGCTGTACATCGCCGCGCTGGTCGGCGCGCCGTTCGTGCTGGCGCTCATCTACAGCCTCACCAGCGTGTCGCTCGGCGGCCACACGTTCAACTTCGTCGGGCTGCAGAACTTCCAGGCCGCGCTGCGCGACTCGAGCTTCCAGCGCGCCCTGAGCAACACCGTGCTGTTCGCGTTCGCCTCGCAAATCCTGGTGCTGATCCTCGCCACCATCCTGGCGATCGCGCTGCAGCGGGACTTCCGCGGGAAATGGGTGGTGCGCTTCCTCATCCTGCTGCCGTGGGTGGCGCCGATCTCGCTGGGAACGATCGGATGGCTCTGGATTCTCGACTCGATCTACAGCGTCATCAACTGGACGTTGCGCGCCATCCACGTGTTCGGGCCCGGCACGTGGCCGATCTGGCTAGGCCAGCCTCGTCTGGCGATGACGTCGATCATCACCGTGCATGTCTGGCGGACGTTGCCGCTCGCGACAGTCATCCTCCTCGGCGGCCTGTCGGG
>Ga0209474_10004143_pt1 | contig 12584 bp, 13 predicted proteins | sample GraSoiAngelo_145_FD_185902 | JGI IMG/M metagenome (GOLD analysis project Ga0209474, IMG submission 185902) | Grasslands soil microbial communities from the Angelo Coastal Reserve, California, USA - 14_1009_05_20cm (SPAdes) (version 2) | ecosystem: Environmental > Terrestrial > Soil > Grasslands...
TCGCCGAGGCCAAGCTGCACGCGATCGTGGAGGCCGCGCGGCTCGTGCGGCGCGGCTAGGGCCGCGCCGCCGCGTAGAGCAGCGCCTCCTGACCGAAGAGCTCGGTGGGGCCCTCCAGCCGCTCGCCGACACGCTCGGCCACGCGGATCGAGGCCGCGTTGGCCGGGCGGATGAGGCTGATCACGCGCTCGCGCCCCAGGTCGGTGAACGCATGGCGCAGGATGCGGCGGGCCGCCTCGGTCGCGTAGCCCTTGCCCCACGACTGGCGCCGCAGCATCCAGATCAACTCGAAGCCCGGCCAGCCCTCCGGCTCGAACAGCCCGGCCCGCCCCACGAGCGCGCCGGTCGTCCGCTCCTCCAGCGCCCACAAGCCGTGGCCCTTCAGCTGCCAGTGACCGAGGATCATCGCCATCTGCCGCCAGGCGTCGGCGCGCGACAGCGGCTTGCCGTCGCCGAGATAGCGCATGACGTCGGCGTCCGCGCACATCGCGGCGTAGGCGTCGAGATCGTCCTGGCGGAACATGCGGAGCGTCAGCCGCTCGGTGTCGAGGGTCGTCATCGGCGGGCCGGACGCGGCGAGGCTAGGGGCGCGGAGGCGGCGGCGCCGGGGCGATGCGCTCGAGGAGGTCGACCAGCGCGCCCAGCCGCGTGCCGACGTCGCCGCTCTCCCGGGCGTGGTCCTCGCGCGCGCGGAACAGCTCGTCGGTGATGTCGAGCGCGGCCAGGGTGAGCGCGGCCATCGGGTCCTTCACGCCGCTCTTGGTGAGCGTCCCCACGCGCTCCTCGAGATAGCGCGCCAGCGTGCGCACGTACTCGGGTTCGGCCGCGGTCCGCACCGTCAGCGTCTGGCCGAGCAGCGTGAGCTCGACGCGGCCGGCGCCGGCCATCGCTAGCCGGCCTCGAGGTCGAGCTTGCCGAGATCCTTGAGGATCGCGTCGACCTGCCCCAGCGCCTGGCGTCGCTCGTCCTCCAGGCGCTTCACGTCGTGGCGCAGGCGGTCGTTGTCCTCGCGCAGCCGGGCCAGCGTCTCGCCCGCGCGCCGCACGGCCTCTTCGAGCCGCGTGAGCCGCTGCAGGATCTCCTCGCTCATCAGGCGCCCCTGAGGGTGATGCCCAGCTCGGCGCCGACCCGCGCCGCCACCCGGGCGTGGATCGCGTTGACCTCGTCGTCCGTCAGCGTGCGGTCGTCGGCCTGGAACGTCAAGCGCCAGGCGATGCTGCGCGAGCCGTCGGGCAGGCGGAACACGTCGAACACGGCGACGTCGCGCAGCAGCGGTCCCGCCTCGCGCCGGATGACGGCCTCCACCGCGGCGGTGGTGAGCGCGGCTTCGGCGATCTGGAACGCCATGTCGCGCTGCACCGACGGGAAGCGCGGCAGCGGACGCGCGCGCTCGAATGTCCGCGCGGCCGGCAGCGCGTCGAGGCGAACGGCGGCGGCGAACACCGGCGCGTCGATCCCGAACGGGGCGCGCGCGGCCGCCGCGACCTCGCCGAACTCGGCGACCGCCTGGCCGGCCGCGGTGACGAGGCTGCCGTGGCAATCGGGCTCGAAGCCGCCCAGCCCGCCGCCCGACCGCGTGTGAGCCTCGACGCCGAGTGCTGCCAGCGCGTGCTCGGCCAGGCCCTTGGCGTCGTAGACGTCCACCGGCTCGGCGCCGCCGCCCCACGATGGATCGCGCCGGCCGCCGGTCACGGCCAGCGCCAGCCAGCGCGGCTCCGAGGTGTCGGTGTCCCCGCCCGGCGTCCGCTGGTACGTCCGGCCGATCTCGAAGATGCGCACGTCGCCCTGCTGGCGCCGCGCGTTGGTCGCCACCACGCCGAGCACTCCCTCGAGGGGATGCACGCGCAGGTGTGTGGCGTCCTGGCTCAGCGGGTTCAGCACCTTCACCGGCTCGGGCGTCGCGCCGAGCGCTCCGGCGCGCGTGGGATCGCTGAGGCTCGAGGTCACGGCCTCCAGCAGCCCGGCGCCGACGAGCGCCCGGCGCACGAGGCCTTCCTGCCGCAGGCGGTCGGACTCGCGCGCCACGCGCACCGTCGCGCCGCCCGGCAGCGTGGACGGCAGCTTGTCGTAGCCCCAGACGCGGATGATCTCCTCGGCGAGGTCGTCCTCCATCGCCAGGTCGCGCCGGAAGCTCGGGACCTCGACGTCGAGAATGCCGCCGCGGTCGCGCACGGAGAGGCCGAGGCCAGTGAGGATCTTGCGCGCCTGCGCGCGCGGCGGCGCGATGCCCAGCACGCGCTCGACGCGGGCCAGGCGCAGCCGCACGCGCACCGGCTTGCGACGGCGTCGATAGACGTCGAGCAGCCCGCGCGCGACGACGCCGCCGGCCAGCTCGGCCATGAGCTGGGCGGCGCGATCGTTGGCGGCCACCAGCCCCTCGATGTCGGCGCCGCGCTCGAAGCGATAGGCCGCGTCGGTCCGCAGCCCGAGCGCGCGCGAGGTCCGCCGGATCGAGGCCGGATCGAAGTAGGCGCTCTCGAGGAGCACGCGGGTGGTGCGCTCGCCGACCTCCGAGTTCTGGCCGCCCATCACACCGGCCAGGCCGATGGCGCGCTCGGGATCGGCGATGACCAGCATCGAGCCGTCGAGCGTGCGGGCCTGGCCGTCGAGGGTCGTGAACCGCTCGCCGGCCGCCGCCCGGCGGACGACGATCGTCTGCCCGGTCACGCGGTCGGCGTCGAAGGCGTGCAACGGATGGCCGAGCTCCCACAGCACGTAGTTGGTGATGTCCACGACGTTGCTGATGGGCCGCAGCCCGCAGGCCCGCAAGCGCGCCGCCATCCACGCCGGCGACGGTCCGATGCGCAAGCCGCTGATCACCCGCACGGTGTAGCGCGGGCACAGGTCGGGGGCCTCGACGCGCACGCGGGCGAGCGCGCGGGCCGCCTGGCGTGACTCGCGCAGCGCGAGCTTCGGCGGGCGCAGGCGCGCGCCGGTCAGCGCCGCCAGCTCGCGGGCCACCCCGAGGATCGACAGGCAGTCGGGGCGGTTCGGCGTGATCTCGATCTCGAGCACGCGGTCGTCGAGGCCGAGCAGGCGCACGAGGTCGGCGCCGAGCGGCGCACCGTCGACGAGCAGGAGGCCGGCCTCGTGCTCCTCGCCGAGCCCCAGCTCGCGCTCGGAGCACAGCATGCCGTGCGACTCCACGCCGCGGATCTTGGCCACGCCGATCTCCCGGCCGCCCGGCAGCGTGGCGCCCGGCGGCGCGAACGCCGCCCGGACACCGACCGTGGTGTTCGGCGCGCCGCACACGACCGGAAAGCGCGCGCGGCCGGTGCTCACGCGGCACAGGAGCAGCCGGTGGCCGTGGCTCTCGCCGATCTCGCGCTCGATGGCCTCGATCTCGCCGACCACGACGCCCCGCACGTCCGGCGCGATCGGCGTCACGCTGGCCACCTCGAGCCCCGCGTTGACCAGCCGGTCGGCCGCGTCCTGCGCGGTGAGGTCGACGTCGACCATCTCCCGCACCCAGCCGTACGGGATCTTCATGCGAACTGGCGGAGAAACCGCAGGTCGTTCTCGAAGAAGAGCCGGAGGTCGTCGACGCCGTAGCGGAGCATCGCGATGCGCTCGATGCCCATGCCGAACGCCCAGCCGGTCACCTGCTCGGGATCGTAGCCGCCGTTGCGCAGGACTTGCGGGTGCACCATGCCGGAGCCGAGGATCTCCAGCCAGCCGTCCTTGCACGCGCGGCAGCCCTGGCCGGCGCACATGAAGCAGCGCACGTCCACCTCGGCCGACGGCTCGGTGAACGGGAAGAACGACGGCCGGAAGCGCACGGTGGAGCCGGGTCCGAACATCTCCCGCGCGAACAGCTCGAGGGTGCCCTTGAGATCGGCCATCGTGATGTGGCGATCGACCGCGAGGCCTTCGACCTGATGGAACACGGGCGAGTGCGAGGCGTCGGCGACGTCGCGGCGATAGACCCGCCCCGGCACGATGATCTTGACCGGGACCGCGCCCGCGGCCGCCCGCATGGTGCGGATCTGCACGGGCGAGGTGTGCGTACGCAGGAGCGTGCCGTCGGAGACGTAGAAGGTGTCCTGCATGTCGCGCGCCGGGTGATCGCGCGGGATGTTGAGCGCCTCGAAGTTGTAGAAGTCCGTCTCGATCTCCGGCCCCTCGGCCACCGAGAAGCCCAGCCCGACGAAGATCGACACGATCTCGTCGTGCACGCGGGTGAGCGGATGGATCGCGCCCCGGGGCGGGCGGCGGCCGGGCAGCGTGAGATCGAGCCGCGCCTGCTGCCGCTGCTGGCGCCGCTCGCGCTCGACGGCGGCGGCCAGGCGGGACTCCAGCAGCGCTTCCAGCTCGCGCTTGACCTCGTTGGCGGCGGCGCCGACGAGCGGGCGCTCCTCGGGCGGCAGCGTGCCCAGCGAGCGGAGCAGCTGGGTGAGGGCCCCCTGGCGGCCGAGGAAGCGGACGCGCAGGGCCTCGAGCTCGGTCGAGGAGCCCGCCCGCTCGATCGCCTCGCGGGCCTCGCCGGCGATGGCGTCGACGCGCGGGTGGGCCACCTAGCGCGCCTGCGCCCGGGCGCTTTCGGCGAGCTTGGCGAAGCCGCCCGGGTCGCGGACGGCCATCTCGGCGAGGACCTTGCGGTCGAGCAGCACGCCGGCCTTCTTCAGCGCGCTGATGAACGTCGAGTACGTCAGCCCGGCCTGGCGGCAGGCCGCGTTGATGCGGGCGATCCACAGCCGGCGGTTCAGCCGCTTCTTGGCCTTGCGGTCGCGATAGGCGAAGGCGCCCGCGCGCAGCACGGTCTCGGCGGCGGGGCGATACAGGCGCGAGCGGCCGCCGACGTAGCCCTTGGCCTTCTTGAGAATCTTCTTCCGGCGGTGGCGTGTCTTGGCGCCACCCTTGGCGCGTGGCATGCTGCTGGCCTCCTCTTAGAGATACGGAACGAGCACTCGCAGACGAGGCTCGTCCACCTTCGCGATCAGGCCCGCCTTGCGCAGCCGGTGCCGCCGCTTGGGTTCCTTGGCCTCGAGCAGATGACTCTTCCAGCCGCGGCGGCGCTTGAGCCGGCCACTGGCCGTCTTCTTCAGCCGCTTCGCCGCCGCCCGCTTCGTCTTCATTTTCGGCATTTCCGCTCTCCCGTTACTTTCCGCTCTCCCGTGACCGAGGGGCGCCACGGCTGCGCCGGGGCGCCCCGAGCGTTGGGGGGCTTGGGGGCCATGTCGGGGCCCCCATTATCAATGACTGGCTTTGGGGCTCAGCATGATGTGGAGCATGCGGCCTTCCATGCGGGGGTTGTTGTCGGCCACCGCGATGTCGGAGACCGCCTCCACCATCTTCTGGAGCATCTTCCAGCCGAGCTCGGTGTGGGCCATCTCGCGGCCCTTGAAGCGGACGGTGACCTTGGCCTTGTGGCCCTCCTCGAGGAAGCGGCGCACGTGCTTCAGCTTGAAGTCGAAGTCGTGCCGCTCGGTCTTGGGGCCCATCTTCACTTCCTTGACCATGATCGTCGTCTGCTTCTTGCGCGCTTCCTTCAGCCGCCGGGCCTGCGTGTACTTGTACTTGCCGAAGTCCATGATGCGGCAGACCGGAGGGCTGGCCTCCGGCGCCACCTCGACGAGGTCGAGCTCCTGGGTGCGGGCCGTCTCCAACGCGGTCTGGATCGGCATGATCCCGAGCTGCTCGCCCTCGGCACTGACGACACGGACTTCGCGGACCCGGATGCCTTCGTTGATGCGGATTTCTTGTGCTTTGCTGATGGACTTAACTCCTCGGCGAGGGTGAAGGGCTCAAGGCCGCGCGGCTCTTACGAGCGGCCCACGGTGAGGTCGGCGGCGCGCGCGGCGATCTCGGCGGTCAGCTCGGTCACAACCCGATCGAGCGGGACGGCGCCGCGGTCGTCGCCGGTGCGCGGCCGCAGGCTGACGGTCCCCTGCTCGGCCTCGCGACCGCCGACGACCAGCATGTAGGGCACCTTCCGCACCTGGGCGTCGCGGATCTTGTACCCGAGCTTCTCGTTGCGGTCGTCCAGCTCGGCGCGCACGTGGGCCGCCCGCAGCCGCGCGTGCACCGCGCGCGCGTAGTCCATGAACTTCTCCGACACCGGCAGCACGCGAGCCTGCACCGGCGCCAGCCAGGTCGGGAACGCGCCGGCATAGTGCTCGGTGAGGATCCCGATGAAGCGCTCGAACGAGCCGAGGATGGCCCGGTGGACCATCACCGGGCGCTTGGGCCGGCCGTCGACGTCGATGTACTCGAGCTCGAACCGATCCGGCTGCTGGAAATCGATCTGAATCGTGGCGTTCTGCCAGCGCCGTCCCAGCGCGTCCTGGATGTCCACGTCGATCTTCGGTCCGTAGAACGTCCCGTCGCCCGGGTTGAGGTCGAAGGCCAGCGCGTTGGCGCGCAGCGCCTCTTCCAAGTCGCGCTCGGCCACTTCCCACTGCTCGTCGGTCCCGAGCGACTTCGGCGGCCGCGTCGACAGCTTGAAGAACGGTTGCAGCGCGAACGGCTTGTACCAGTCGCGCACCAGGCCGAGCATCGCGGTGATCTCGCCCTGCAGCTGGTCGAGGCGACAGTAGACGTGGGCGTCGTCCTGGGTGAACTGGCGCACCCGGAAGAGCCCGGTCAGCGTGCCGGAGCGCTCGTTGCGGTGCAGCCGGCCCATGTCGCTGAAGCGCAGCGGCAGGTCGCGATACGAGCGGAGGGCGTGACGATAGACGATCGTCGACTCAGGGCAGTTCATGGGCTTGAGGCCGAACATCTGCCCCTCGACCTCCACCAGGAACATGTTGTCCTGGTAATAGTCCCAGTGCCCCGACTGCTCCCACAGCTTCTTGTTGACCAGGATCGGCGTGGAGATCTCCTGGTATTCTTGGGCATCGAGCTGCTCGCGGACGAAGCGCTCGAGCTCCCGCACCATCATCCAGCCGCCCGGCAGCCAGATCGGCGCCCCCGGCGACACCTCGTTGAAGACGAAGAGGTCGAGCTCGCGGCCGAGCTTCCGGTGGTCGCGCTTCTTGGCCTCCTCCACCCGCCACAGGTACTTGTCGAGGTCGTCCTGCGTCAGCCAGGCGGTGCCGTAGATCCGCTGGAGCATCGGGTTCTTCTCGTCGCCGCGCCAGTAGGCGCCCGACGACGACAGCAGCTTGAAGTACCGCACCTGCCCGGTGCGGCCCACGTGCGGCCCGCGGCAGAGGTCGATGAACTCGCCCTGCCGGTACAGCGAGACGCGGTCATCGGCGATGCCCTCGAGGATCTCCACCTTGAAGCGCTCGCCGCGCCCGCGGAAGAAGTCGATCGCCTCGGCGCGCGGCATCTCCTGCCGCTCGAACGGCAGGTCGGCCTTGCTGATCGTGCGCATCTCGTCCTCGATGCGCGCGAGGTCCTCCGGCGTGAACGGCTCCGCCCGGGCGAAGTCGTAGTAGAAGCCGTCCTCGATGGCGGGCCCGATGGCGACCTTCACGTCGGGGAAGAGGCGCTTCACCGCCTGCGCCATCACGTGCGACGTCGAATGACGGAGCGTGGACAGCGGCGTCGGATCGCAGTCGAACTCGCCGGTCAGCTTGAGATGTCGCTCTTCTTCAGACAGCGCCATACACGCTCGAAACGGATGCTCCGGCCACGAGGGGGGATGGTAGGCTCGGGCGGTTTCGAACCGCCGACCTCCTCTGCGTCAGAGAGGCGCTCTCCCACTGAGCTACGAGCCTATCCAAGAGTACCGCCCATGCTACCTACGGTGGCGCGGAGTGTCAAGACAACGTGCTGGAGTTGCAGGCGTTTCGACTTGCTCACCGGATGTTGGTGAGCGAGGTCTCGGTGATGTAGTTGAAGTGGGCGCCGATCACGGTGCCGGCGCTGCCCGGCCGCATGCGGGCGATCATCTCGGACGGCACCGGCGGATAGGGCTCGGCCAGCCGGATCGCGTTGACCGCGTAGTCGTCGTAGATCGCATAGCCGGACGAGCGCACGACGTCGACGTACTGCAGCCGCCCGGACTTCAGGATGCCGAACTCGACCACCAGCTGGGCGCTGAGGTATTCGCACTGCATCGTCGTGTGGTTCTTCACGCAGGGATAGTTCCACTTCGCCTTGATCTGCTGGCGCACCTTCTCCAGGTACTCGCTGAAGTTCGCGTCCCGCGAGTCGAGCGCGATCGGATCGCCGTCGATCCCGCCGCGCCCGCCGCGGCCGCCGGCGCCCCGCCGCAGCGCCGAGCGCGCATCGATCATCGGCGGGCCGCTCGGCTCGGCGGCCGGGGGCAGGCTGGCGACCTGCCGCTCGTCCGTCCGCGCCGCGCCGTCGGCCGGCGTCGCCTGGGGGGCCGCCTCGGCCGTGCGCGCCGCCTCGGCCCGCGGCGCCGGCCTGGACGGCTCAGCCGCGCGAACCGCGCTCGCCACGCGACGGGGCGCCGGCGCCGCGGGCTTCGGGGCCGGAGGTGCGGCCGGCCTCGCAGCCGGGGCGGGTGCCGAGGGCGTCCGCGGCGCCGGCGGTGGCGCGTTCGGGGATCCGGCCGACGCCGGCTCATCGGGCTTGGGCAGCTCGACGATCAGCGCGTCGCCCGGCTTCGTCTTCCAGCGCGGGCCCGAGGGGAGCTGCAGCCCCAGCAGCACGGCACTCACGAGCAGCGCGTGAAGGATGATCGAGGCGGCCACGCCGGCGTACATCCGTCCGGACCGCCACTGTTGTAAGAATTCCCAGAGGCCCATGCCCCGACGATTATATGTCGCGCTCGACGGCCTGGGCGATCTTCCTGACCCGGCTCATGAGCATGGCGAACTTGTCCGGCTTGAGCGACTGCGGGCCGTCCGACAGGGCCTCCTCGGGCTTGGGATGCACCTCGATCAGCAGGCCGTCAGCGCCGGCCGCGACCCCGGCCATCGCCATCGACTCGACGTACTCCCAGTGTCCGGTCCCGTGGCTGGGATCGACGACCACCGGCAGGTGCGTGAGCTTCTTGAGCACCGGCACCGCGTTGAGGTCGAGGGTGAAGCGCGTGGCCGTCTCGAAGGTGCGGATCCCCCGCTCGCACAGGATGACGTTCGGATTGCCCCCGGCCAGCACGTACTCCGCCGACAGGAGCCACTCCTGGATCGACGTCGACATGCCGCGCTTGAGGAGCACCGGCTTGCCGGCCTCGCCGACGCGACGGAGCAGCGAGAAGTTCTGCACGTTGCGGGCGCCGATCTGGAGGATGTCGGAGTACTCGGCGACGACGTCGACCTTGTCCGGCTCCATCACCTCGGTGATCACCGGCAGCCCCGTCTCGCGCCGCGCTTCGGCGAGGAGCTTGAGCCCCTCCTCCTCGAGACCCTGGAACGCGTACGGCGAGGTCCGCGGCTTGAATGCGCCGCCCCGCAGCACACGGGCCCCGGCCGCCTTCACGCGATGAGCGACGTCGAGCACCTGCCAGCGCGACTCCACCGAGCACGGCCCCGCCATCACGACGATGTCGCGGCCGCCGACCACCGCATTGCCGACCGCCACCTGGGTGTTGGCGCGCTTGACCTCGCGGCTGGCCAGCTTGAACGGCTGCAGGATCGGGGTGACCGACTCCACACACTCGAGCGACTCCAGGGCGCGCAGGCGCTCCTTGCCGCGGTCGTCTCCGATGGCGCCGATGACGTTGCGCAGCTCGCCGTGGATCGTGTGCGGCGTGTAGCCCATCGCGCGGATGCGCCGCTCCACGTCCGTCACGTCCGCTTCCGAGGTTCCCGACTTCAGCACGATGATCATCCCCGCCTCCATGTTTCATGGGGGCCCCGACATGGCCCCCAAACCCCCAACGTTCGGGGCGCCCCGGCGGAGCCGTGGCGCCCCTCTATCGCGTTGACAACGAAAAGGCCGCGGGTGGTACCCGCGGCCTTGGAGGGGGTGGCGCCGCGGGCTTCGTCCGCCCGCGCCTCCTGTCAGACTCAGGTCAGAGCCGGTGGGCGGACTCCTTCGAAGAAGTAAAAGTAGAAGAAGGTCCGTGCCTGGCTGCCCATCAGCGTGGCCCGGATTCTACGGGGCGCCGCAGAGGGTGTCAAGCGGCTAGCGCGCCCGCTCCTTGCCGTCGGAGCGTGGCAGGCGCGGCTTGCGCCGGAAGCGCCCGATGATCCGCTCGCGATGGTAGTAGAGCGGCAGGCAGGCGCCGGTGACCAGGGCGATGAAGGCGGCCGCGTAGAAGTACTGCTGCTCGCCGACGTGCGCGCCGAAGTACGAGCTGATCCAGGTGCCGGGAAGCCGGCCGATCGTGGACACCACGGCGAAGATCCAGAACGGCATCGGACTGATTCCGAACAGGTAGGAGATGATGTCCTTCGGAAAGCCGGGAATCAGATAGAGGATGAAGCAGAGGATCGCGCCCTCCGCTTCGAGGATGAAGTTCATCTTCTCCCAGTGATGCTCGCTGAGCCACGGGCGGATCAGCGGCTCGCCCCACATCCGCCCCACCCAGAAACAGAAGAGCGTGCCGAACGTGAGCCCGATCGTGGAATAGACCACGCCCCACAGCGTGCCGAAGAGCGCGCCGCCGACGGGCCCGGTGATCTCGCCGGGAATGGGCGAGATGATCACCTGCAGGGCCTGGATGGCGATGAAGACCAGCGGCGCCGCCCAGCCCCAGGCCGCGACGGTATCGCGCAGGAAGTACTTGTCCTGATAGAGGCGCACGAGGAAGCGCACGAGCGGCTGGTCGGTCATGACGATCCAGACGACCAGCACGAGGGTGCCGGCGAGGAGGATCGAGGCGGTCGCCCAGCGGGCCGGGCCACTCCACGACGCGGGGCCCCGTTTGCGCTGTCCCGTCACAGGGCGGGCCGCCGATCCCGCCACGGACACGCCGCCTCGTACGCCGCCGCGGCGGCCAGCACGGTGCGATCGGCGTGGCGGCGGCCCACGATCTGCAGGCCGACCGGCAGCCCGTCCTCCGTCCAGCCCGCCGGCACTGACACCGCCGGCTGACCGGTGAGGTTGAACGGATAGGTGAACGGCATCCAGCCGAGGACGGACACCTCCTGGCCGGCGATCTCGCGTGGCACGCGGCCGTCGAGGGCGAACGGCGGGACCGCGGTGGTCGGCGTCAGCAGCAGGTCGAAGCGCGCGAGAAACGCGTGCACCTCCTGCCAGTAGGCGGTCGCCCGCGCGTGGGCGGTCAGGTACTCGCGCGCGGTGACGGCGCCGCCGCGGCGGATGAAGCGCACCAGCGTGGGGTCGAGGTCCGCCTCGCGAGCCGGCAGCTCGTCGCCCCACGCCGCGTAGAACTGTGCGGCCACGATGGTGGCGAAGGCCGTCTCCGGGCTCTCCCAGCCGGGGTTCACGACCTCGACGTGACAGCCGAGGTTTTCGAACTCGGCGGCGGCATTGCCACAGATCTCCAGCACGCGCTCGTCCACCGCCGCGTAGCCGAGATCGGGCGTCCACGCCACGTGCAGGCCCTTGATGTCGCGCTCGCAGGCCTCCAGGTAGGTGCCTGTCTCGCGCGGCAGCGATGCGCGGTCGCGATCGTCGGCGCCGGCGATCACGTCGAGCACGGCGGCGGCGTCGCGCACGGTGCGCGTCAGCGGGCCGGTGTGGGAGACGTGCTCCCAGCCGGGGAAGCCGGGCGCCTGCGGCACGCGGCCGTAGGAGGGCTTGAGGCCGACGAGGCCGCAGAAGGCCGCCGGGATGCGCACCGAGCCGCCCCCGTCGGTGCCGAGGCCGATCGGTCCCAGCCCGGCCGCCACCGCGGCGGCGGCGCCGCCGCTGGAGCCGCCCGGCGTCCGCTCGAGGTTCCACGGATTGCGCGTGGCGCCGAACATCGGGTTGTCGGTCAGCGCCTTGTGGCCGAACTCCGAGAGGTTCGTCTTGCCGAGGATGATGGCGCCGGCCACGCGCAGGCGGGAGACGGCGACGTTGTCCTCCTCGGGCAGCAGCTCGGCAAAGAGGCGCGAGCCGCCGGTGGTGGTGAGACCGCGCGTGTAGAGCGCGTCCTTGATCGACACCGGCACGCCGTGCAGGGGGCCGATCGGCTCCCGCTTCATCACGGCGATCTCGGCCTCGCGGGCCGCGGCCCGGGCCACGTCGGCGCTGACCAGGCAGAACGCGTTCAGCCGCGGGTTGAGCGCCTCGATGCGGGCGAGCAACGCGTCGGTGAGCTCGACGGGAGAGAGCTGCTTGTCACGGACCAGCGTGGCGATCTCGATCGCGGACCGCCAGGCAAGATCGTCATGAATCAGGGGAAAACCCTCCGCATCCGACGCATTGTATCATCCGGCTCGTGAGCGCCGGCCCCCTCGTCGAGCGCGACGCGCGCGGCCGTCGGGTCAACGAGCGCGACCGTTTCGGCACGGCGCTCGCGCGGTTGCGGTGGGCATCCGACGGCCGGCTGGCCGGCGCCGACGTGCGCCTCCCCGGCGGCGCCTGGGTAGGCATCGAGCCTCGCGCTGCCGAGGACCCTCGCTGGGGCGTGTCCGATCGGCTCCGCGTCGGCGACGTCGCCCTCACGCACTTCGCGGCCGTCGACTGGGCCGCTGTCGACGCGATCCCGGTACTGGCCGAGCCGGCGCGGCTGCCGCCGGGCGCCGGCACCGCCGTGCTCAACGTCGTCGCGGCGCTGGCCGCCGATCAGCGACGGCCTTCCCTCGCCTATCAGGGACCCTATCCGACGG
>Ga0209474_10004144_pt1 | contig 12584 bp, 10 predicted proteins | sample GraSoiAngelo_145_FD_185902 | JGI IMG/M metagenome (GOLD analysis project Ga0209474, IMG submission 185902) | Grasslands soil microbial communities from the Angelo Coastal Reserve, California, USA - 14_1009_05_20cm (SPAdes) (version 2) | ecosystem: Environmental > Terrestrial > Soil > Grasslands...
CCTGATCGAACTCTGGATGCGTGAAGCGCGGGCGCCCGGGGAACGTGGCCTTGCGCAGGTGCAAGGAAACGCCCGAGTAGCCCTTGAAGCCGTGCCAGAAGCACCAGTAGTCGCCCAGGTCGCAGATGGGAGCGGGGACGAGCTCGGGAGAGGCCTTGATCTCCTGCAGGCAGAGGACGTCGGGGGATTCGCTCTCGATGTACTGCTGCACTTCCGTCGCGCGGGCGCGGATTCCGTTGACGTTCCAGGTAGCGACCTTCAGGCTCACTGCGGGCCCTTTGAAACGAAAGGCGGAACCCCGAAGGGTTCCGCCTCACGGCGCAGCGCCGACGAAGGGGGGATTCGCGGACGCCGCGAACGATTGGACGTTACTTCTGCTCCTCGAATTCAGCATCCACCACGTCGTCCTTTTTCGCCCCGCCCGCCTGTCCGCCGGGCTGGCCACCCGCGTCGGGGCCGCCAGCGCCGCCTGCCCCTTCCGCCGCTCCGCCGGCGGCCTTGTACGCCTCCTCGGCCATGCGGTGCGAAGACTGCATCAGCGACTCGCTCGCGCTCTTCACGGCCTCGACGTCCGAGCCGGCCAGCGCGTCGCGCACCGCCTTCACCTTCGCCTCCAGCTCGCTCTTGGTGGCGGCCGGGATCTTGTCGCCCAGGTCCTTGAGCGACTTCTCCGTCGCGTAGGCGAGGTTGTCGGCGCGGTTGCGAACCTCGATCTCATCGCGCCGCTGCTTGTCCTCGGCCTCGTGCGACTGCGCCTCCTTGACGGCGCGGTCCACGTCCTCCTTGGAGAGGCCGGAGCTGGCGGTGATGGTGATCTTGTTCTCCTTGCCCGTAGCGCGGTCCTTCGCCGCCACGTGCACGATGCCGTTCGCGTCGATGTCGAAGGTCACCTCGATCTGCGGGACGCCCCGCGGAGCGGGTGGGATCCCGTCGAGATGGAAGCGGCCGAGCGTCTTGTTGTCGCGCGCCATCGGCCGCTCGCCCTGGAGCACGTGCACCTCGACGCTGGTCTGCCCGTCAGCTGCCGTGCTGAACACCTCCGACTTCTTCGTCGGAATGGTGGTGTTCCGCTGGATGAGCTGGGTGGCCACGCCTCCCAGCGTCTCGATGGAAAGGGATAGCGGGGTGACGTCCAGGAGCAGGATGTCCTTGACCTCACCGGTCAGCACGCCGCCCTGCACGGCCGCACCGATCGCGACCACCTCGTCGGGGTTCACCGACCGGTTCGGCTCCTTGCCGAAGAAGTCCTTGACGATCTGCTGCAGCTTCGGCACGCGGGTCGCACCGCCCACCAGGATGACTTCGTCGATCTCCTTCGGGTTCTTCTTCGCATCCGCCAGGCACTTCTTGGTCGGCTCCAGCGCGCGCTGGAAGAGGTCCTCGCACATCTGCTCGAACTTCGCGCGGGAGAGCCGCTTGACGAGGTGCTTGGGGCCCGTCTGGTCGGCAGTCAGGAAGGGCAGGTTGATTTCGGTCTCCATCGTGCTGGAGAGCTCGATCTTCGCCTTCTCGGACGCCTCCTTCAGGCGCTGGAGGACCATCTTGTCCTTGCTCAGGTCGATGCTCGTCTCGGCACGGAACTCCTGGATCAGCCAGTCCATGATCTTCTGATCCATGTCGTCGCCGCCGAGGTGCGTGTCGCCGTTGGTGGCGACCACCTCGACCACGTTCTCGCCGACCTCCAGGATGGAGATGTCGAAGGTGCCGCCGCCGTAGTCGAACACGGCCACGATCTCGTCCTTCTTCTTGTCCAGTCCGTAGGCCAGCGCGGCCGCCGTGGGCTCGTTGATGATTCGTCGCACTTCCAGCCCGGCGATGCGGCCGGCATCCTTGGTCGCCTGGCGCTGGGCGTCGTTGAAGTACGCGGGCACGGTGATGACCGCCTCGCCCACGGTCTCGCCGAGGTAGTTCTCGGCCGCCCTCTTCAGCTTCTGCAGGATCTTCGCGCTGATCTCCGGGGGGCTCCACTTCTTTCCCTGGATCTCCACCACGGCGTCGCCGTTGTCCGCCTTGACGACCTTGAAAGGAACCCGCCTGCGCTCGTCGGCAGTCTCCTCGAACTTGCGGCCCATGAAGCGCTTGATGGAGTAGACGGTGTTCTCCGGATTGGTGATCGCCTGGCGGCGTGCGACCTGGCCGACCAGGATCTCGCCGTCCTTGCTGAAGCCGACGACGGATGGGGTGAGCCGGTTGCCCTCCTCGTTCTCGATCACCTTCGGGTCGCGCCCCTCCATGATCGCGACCACGGAGTTCGTCGTGCCCAGGTCGATTCCGATGATCTTCTTCGCCATTTCGTGGTTTCTCCCTCGAACTTTTCGCGGCGGTTGGGTCTGCCGCGGTGCGGCGCTAGAGTAAGTACCCGAAGGGGCCTGTCAAGGAACGCCAGAGGGCCTGGAGGCCCCGGCCCTCGGGCGAGGCTCGAAGTGTGGAGCAAAGGTCGTGCTGCAGCCAGGCGAACGCATCGGCGGCAGGTATGTCCTCGAGCGGCGGCTCGGGCTCGGCGGAATGGGCGAGGTCTGGCTCGCGGAGCTCGAAGGGGCGGGCGCGTTTCGCAGGCGCGTCGTCTTGAAGGTGCTGGCGCCCGAGCGGCGGGGGGACGCGCGGATCGCCGCGATGCTCGCAGACGAGGCGCGCGTGGTCGGGGCGCTGCACCACCCCGCAATCGTCGCGGCGCTCGACTACCTGGAAACCGAGGAGCACGGGCCCGTCTTCGTCCTGGAGTTCGTGGACGGCGTCTCGCTGCGGACGTTGCTGAAGCTCGGCCGCCGCCAGAACGCGGTGATGCCCGAGGTGCTCGCGGCGCACATCGGCGCGCAGGTTGCCCACGCGCTGCACGCGGCGCACACGGCGCTCGCCCGCGACGGGCGGCCGCTGGAGGTCGTCCACCGCGATGTGGCGCCGGACAACGTGCTCCTCTCCCGGGCCGGAGCGGTCTACCTCGGCGATTTTGGCGTGGCGCGCGCTGCCGGCAGCGCCGAGAGCGCGCAACGGGACGCGGACCCGAAGGGCAAACGCGGGTACATGGCGCCGGAACAGGCTCGCGGCGGGAGGGTCGATCCGCCCGCCGACATCTTCTCGCTCGGGCGCCTGATCGCGGAAGCTGCCGACGTCGATTGCGGGCCAGCGCTTCGCGCAGTCATCGAACGCGCGACGGCGGACGATCCGCTGGACCGTTTCGCCAACGCTTCGGAGATGGCGGCCGCGCTGATGCACGCGTGCCCGCCGCCGAGCGATCCGGATCGCGCGCTGGCCGATTGGGTGCGGACGTACGCGGCTTCGGCGCTCCTTCCGGCGAGAAGCTCGGCCCCGCCGGTGGCGCGATCGGAGCCCCCGCCGGCAGGGCGGCCCACCGCCGGCGATCCGCGCCGCCTGGAACGCGAGCCCCTCTTCGCGGCGATGCCGCCGCCACGGCGGCGCGTCCTCAAGGCAGTGGCCGCCTGCGCAGCGCTGCTCTTTTTGTCTCTGCCCGTGGCGCTGCTCTTCGCTGCACCGCACCGCGCCCAGAAGTTCTTGCAGTCCGCGATCACCGGGGCGCCGCGGCCGTCGCACGGGGCGATCCGGATTACGGCGCGGCCGGGGGAGGGGGAAGTGTATGTGGATGGGGCTTTCAGGGGGATGACGCCGATCGTCGTCGAGGTTCCTTCTGGCAATCATTCCGTGCGCGTAGGGTCCGTACGCCTTGGGCGGTGGCAGGGAATGGACGTGCGCGTCAACAACGGGATCGAGTACCACGTAGAGGTGGATCTCTCGCGGTAAGGTTCCGCGGACACCGCCTGCGCGGTGTCCCGCGGTCGCTCTGTGGGGCCCTCTGCTCCCTCCGGAATCCCTCGACCTACCCGATTGACAGGTGGCCTTGCGGAATGGCGAATTCGCAAGCGTGCGCTCGCCTGCTTCCAACGTGTTGACACGCTACTCAAGATACGCTACTCCTGCGAATGCATTCACGCGATGCTACTCAAAGCATCGCCGGTGGGGCGGGGGCGTACGAGGGGGCGGCACCTTGAGCGGGGTGACGGTGGCGCAGCGGGAGCGCGACGACTTCGACATGCTCGAGCAGGAGCACCCGCAAGGGATCTCCGCCGTCGAGATCGTCGACTTCTTCGTGCCGCGCGGCGTGAAGCTCGCGCAGGCGACCTTCCGCAAGTACGTCCAGCTCGGCCTGCTCCCGCGGAGCCGGCGCGTGGGCGAGAAGGGCAAGCACCGTGGCTCGAAGGGCCTCTATCCCGCGAGCGCGGTGCGCCGCATCCACGTGATCAAGTCGCTCATGGACGAGGGGATGACCCTGGAGGACATCCGTCACTCGTTCATCTTCTTCCGCGGGCAGCTGGACGGCGTGGAGCGGTCGCTCGACGAGCTCTTCGCCGCGCTGGAGAAGGCTATCGCAGACAAGGGCGAGTTGCGCCCTTCGCGGCGCAAGGAGCTGGACCGTCTCCTCGCCGAGAGCCGCAAGGATGCGGACCAGTTCGTCAAGGACATGGAGCGCACGGTCTCCGAAATCACCGCACGGGAAGAGCCCGGGAAGGGATGAGGCTTTCATGAGCGAGCCGAAGAGGAACGTTCTCCCCGTCGTCGACGATCCGGACGACAAACCGCGCCAACGGGCGCGAACCATGAGCCGCAAGGAGATGGCGCGGCTCTTCCGCCAGCAGGCCGCCGCGGGCGGCCTCGAACCCGAGCTGCAGACGCTGATGGCGGAGCTGGACGCGAGCCGGCCCAAGACCCGCGGCGATTGCGCCGAGGGCGAGCGGCCCTGTCCCTACGTCTCGTGCAAGTACAACCTGTACGTCGACGTGAACCCGCGCACCGGGTCGGTGAAGATGAATTTCCCGGACAAGGAGCTGTGGGAGCTGGCGGAGACTTGCGCGTTGGACGTGGCGGATCGGGCGGGCATCACGCTGGAGGAGGTCGGCGTGATCATGAACCTCACGCGAGAGCGCGTTCGCCAGCTGGAGATGCGCGGCCTCGCGAAGCTGCGGGTAATCGCCGACGACGAGCCGCGCCCCGTCGCGGACGACGACGACGAGTAGTCGCGGCCGCCGAAGGGCGAGGGCGAGCGGGGCGCTTCATCCCACCTGTGGTATGGAGCCGCGTCATGACCGTTGCGCGCGCCCTGATCAGCGTCTCCGACAAGACGGGCCTCGCAGAGTTCGCCCGCGGGCTGCTGGCGCTGGGAATCGAGATCCTCTCGACGGGCGGTACCGCCTCCCTGCTGGTGAAAGAGGGAATCAAGGTTCTTCAAGTAGCGGACTTCACGGGCGCTCCGGAGATGCTCGGCGGGCGCGTGAAGACGCTGCACCCGAAGGTGCACGGAGGCATCCTCGCCCGCCGCAAGCTCGCCGTGGATCAGGCGGACATGCAGAAGCTGGGCATCCAGCCCATCGATCTGGTGGTGGTCAACCTCTACCCGTTCCGGGAGGCAGTCGCGAAAGGGCTGCCCTATGAGGAAGTCATCGAGAACATCGACATCGGCGGCCCATCGATGATCCGTTCCGCCGCGAAGAACGCGGACTACGTCACGGTAGTGGTGGATCCGGCGGATTACGGAGTCGTCCTGGCCGAGCTGCAGCAGAAGCGCGAGGTGCACGAGAGCACCCGGCGTCGGTTGCAGGCGCGAGCGTACGCCCACACCGCGGCGTACGATGCCGCCATCTCCGGCTGGCTGGCAGAGGAGCTCGCGCGGGCCCATCCGGAGGAAGGCGGCGGCTTCGCGGAGTCGCCGCCCCTTCCCGAGTACCGGCGGCGGCAGTCGCTCCGGTACGGGGAGAATCCCCACCAGCGGGCGGCGTTCTATGCGGCGGTGCCGCAACCGCGCGAGCCGACGCTCGCCTCCGCCAGGCAGCTGCAGGGAAAGGAGCTCTCCTACAACAACCTGCTCGACGGGTCGGCCGCTCTCGAAGCGCTGAAAGAGCATGCCATCGGCCCCGGAGGGCAGGCGGCGGTCGTGATCGTCAAGCACACGAATCCCTGCGGCGTGGCCAAGGCGAGCACCGTGCTCGACGCCTACCGGATGGCACGCGATGCCGACCCGGTGAGCGCGTTCGGAGGGATCGTGGCCCTCACTCATCCAGTCGACGTGGCGACCGGAACGGCGCTCGCGGAGACTTTTCTCGAGGCGGTGATCGCGCCGGAATTCGAGCGCGGGGCCCTGGAGGTCCTGAGGACGAAGAAGTCCCTGCGCCTCCTTCAGGTTTCGCTGCTCGCCCAGGGCCGCGATTCGTGGGCCCCCGAGCCGCGCGAGGTGCGCAGCATCCCCGGCGGACTTCTCGTGCAGTCGCGCGACCTGGCGGACGCCGACCCGCGAGGGTGGAAGGTGGTCACGCAGAGAGCCCCCACTCCGGACGAGATCGAGGCGCTGGCGTTCGCCTGGAGCGTCGTGAAGCACGTGAAGTCCAACGCGATCGTGCTCGCCCGCCGCGACGTCACCGTGGGGATTGGGATGGGGCAGACGAACCGCGTCGATTCGGTCCGCATCGCCGCCCAGCGCTCTGGGGAGAAGGCGCGCGGCGCCGTTCTCGGGTCGGATGCCTTCTTCCCGTTTCCGGACGGGGTCGAGGAGGCGGCGCGCGCCGGTGTCACCGCCATCGCGCAGCCCGGCGGATCGGTGCGCGACGACGAGGTGATCGCCGCCGCCGACCGCTCCGACCTCGCCATGGTGTTCACCGGCGTCCGCCATTTCCGGCACTAGTCGCTCTCAGCACGAACACTCGCAAGTCAGGTCATGAAATGCATTCCAGGATGACCAGGGTCGTCGTCATCGGGAGCGGCGCGCGGGAACACGCGCTGGTGCGCGCCCTGCGGCGCGGCGGGGGCACCCGGCAGATCGTGGCCATCCCCGGAAACCCCGGCATCGCGCGGGAGGCGCGCTGCGTTCCTGCGCAGCCGTCGCTATCGGACGCCGCGCTTGCGGAATCGCCGGACCTGGTGGTCGTCGGCCCCGAGGCGCCGCTCGCGGAAGGCTTCGCCGACCGGATGGCGCAACGGGGCGTGCCCTGCTTCGGACCGCTGCAGGCCGCTGCCAGGATCGAATCGTCGAAGGCGTTCGCGAAGGAGATCATGCTCGCGGCCGGCGTGCCCACGCCGCGCGCCGCCGTCTTCGAAGAGTCGGCGGCAGCGCGCGAGCATGCGCGGTCGGAAGGGGCGTGCGTCGTGAAACTCGACGGGCTCGCCGCCGGAAAAGGCGTGATCGTGGCGGACGATGGCGCCGCGGCCGCAGCGGCGGTCGACGAGCTCTGGAAGCCCGGCGCGAGGCTCCTGATCGAGGAGCGCCTCCGCGGCCGCGAGGTTTCGATCATCGCCTTGTGCGACGGCGAGAACGTGGTCCCCTTGCCGCCGGCCCGCGACCACAAGCGCCTCCTGGACGGGGACCGGGGCCCGAACACCGGCGGGATGGGGGCGGTCTGCCCCCCGTCCGACGCGACGCAAGAGCTGATCGATCTGACCGTCCGCACCATCCTCGAGCCCACCGCGCGCGAGCTCGCCCGGCGCGGCACCCCGTTCGTCGGCGCGCTCTATGCCGGTCTGATGCTGACGGCGCAAGGGCCCCAGGTGCTCGAGTTCAATTGCCGGCTCGGTGATCCGGAGGCGCAAGCCATCCTGCTGCGCCTTCGGAGCGATCCGTTGCCGCTCTTCTTCGCGGCCGCGCAGCGGCGCCTCGCCGGGCAGAAGCCCGTCTGGGATTCACGGACCGCTGTGGCGGTGGTGCTCGCGGCGCACGGATATCCGGGGGCGCCGCGGGCGATGGACGAGATCCACGGCCTGGAAGCGCTGGCCGCCGAGGAGGGCGACGATCTGTGGGTGCTGCACGCCGGGACGAAACTGCAATCGGGGAAGGTCGTCACCGGTGGCGGTCGCGTCCTCACCGTCGCCGCGCTCGGCGCCGGCCCCGGGCAGGCGCGGGCGCGCGCGTACGGTGCCGCGGCCCGCATCTCGTTCGCCGGAATGCAGAGCCGCTCCGACATCGCCGCGGCGGAGGTGTAACTGGCGCGGGGCCGGCAAAGACCCGGAGGGCAACTCGACCGCCTGCTGCTCGGCGAGCTCTCGCGCTTGTTCTTCGCGACGCTGGGAGGCGTCGTCCTCGTCTATCTGACGATCGACTTCGCCGATCGCGCACACACCTACACGGGCCGCGCCTGGGGGCGCGCGGCGGCCGAGCTCTATGCCAACAAGGCAGCCGTGGTCGCCTATCAGCTCGCGCCGGTGGCGCTGATCATCGCCGCCGCGCTGCTGATGACGCTGCTCTCGCGCCGCGGGGAGCTGACGGCCCTGTTCGCTCTCGGAGTGCGGCCGCTGCGCCTGGCGGCCCCGATCGCGGCGTTCGCTGCGGTCCTCGGCGTCGCGCTGGTCTGGTTGGGAGAGCGGGTGGTCGTCGCCGCCGATGCCCGGGCGGAGGAGATCCAGGTGACGCGGTTCAACCGCTGGGGGGACTGGGCTACGTATCACGCCGGGTCGTCGTGGGTCCGGGGAAAGTTCGGGCGCATCTACCATCTCGGCCCCCAGCGCGACGGCGGCTGGGAGCCCGCGACAGTGCTGGAGATCGCACAGCCGTTCCGGCTTTCCCGCCGCATCGACGCGCGCCGGATCGAGTCCGCGGGACCGGGGCGGTGGCGGCTGTACGACGCGGTCGAGACCCGCTACGAGCTGTACGGCGGACCGGGCGGTACCATCTTCGAGCGCCGTTTGGAAGTGCTCATCGAGCTGTTTCCGGAAACCCCCACCGATCTGCTGCTGCGCAGCGGCCGCCCCCGCCAGCTTCCCTGGCGGCAGCTCCGGGAGCAGGTGCGCTTGCGCGAGAAGGCCGGCCAGCCCACCCGCGAATACGAGGTCGCTCTCGCCGAGCGGGTAGCGACCCCGCTCCACATGGTCCCGGCCGCCCTGGCCGCAGTCGGGTTGACCTTCACGTTGCAGCGGCCGCGACGCCGGCTGCCGCTCGCCGGCGCGGTCGCCTTGGGAATGGCGCTTTCCCTGATCCTCTGGGCCGCCTCGGTGATCTCGCACTCCATCGCCGTCTCGGGCGCGATCGCGCCCTGGATCGGGGCGGCCATCCCCGGCGTCGTCTGCGCGGCGATCGCGGCGATCACGCTGCTCCGCGCCTGATCGTGGCCGGATCCGGGTGGTCTTTCTTGGCTTTACCCGCGCTTTCTGGCACAACGCGCGCCGTCAAGGAGCCGCGATGAAAGGCATCATTCTCGCCGGTGGGACCGGCTCGCGCCTGTTTCCGCTCACCAAGGTGACGAACAAGCACCTCCTTCCGGTGGGCCGCGAGCCGATGATCTTCCATCCGGTCCGCAAGCTCACCACCGCCGGGATCGAAGAGATCCTCATCGTCACCGGCGTGGAGCACATGGGAGACGTGGTGACCCTGCTCGGCTCCGGCAAGGACTTCGGCTGCCGCTTCACCTACAAGGTCCAGGACGAGGCGGGGGGGATCGCGCAGGCGCTCGGGCTCGCCGAGAACTTCGCCGGGCAAGAGCTGCTGTGCGTGATCCTCGGCGACAACATCTTCGCGGACGATATCCGCGCCTACGTGAAGGCGTTCCGCGAGCAGGGAGGCGGCGCGCGGCTCCTGCTCAAACAGGTCCACGACCCGCAGCGTTACGGCGTCGCCGAGGTAGAAGGCTCGCGCGTGGTCCGCATCGTGGAGAAGCCGAAGAAGCCGAAGACCGACCTGGCGGTGGTGGGCATCTACTTCTACGATTCGCAGGTCTTCGACATCATCCGCACCCTCAAACCCAGCGCCCGCGGCGAGCTGGAGATCACGGACGTCAACAACTACTACCTGCGCGCCGGCACCCTGCAGTGTGACCGTCTCACGGGTTGGTGGACGGACGCCGGCACCTTCGATTCGCTGGCGGCGGCGAACGAGCTGGTGAGGCGCAAGTGACGCAGACGGTCCTGGTCACCGGCGGCGCCGGCTTCATCGGCAGCAATCTCGTGCGCTTCTTGCGGCGCGAGCGTCCCGAGTGGACCGTCGTCAATCTCGACAAGCTGACCTACGCGGGCAACGCGGAGTCGGTCGCGGACCTCCGGCAGGATCCTGGACACGTCTTCGTCCGCGGAGACATCGCGAACGCCGAGCTGGTCGAGCACCTGATCCGGCAGCACGCGGTCGATGCCATCCTGAACCTGGCCGCGGAGAGCCACGTCGATCGCAGCATCCTCGGGCCGGGGATCTTCGTGGAGACGAACGTTTCCGGCACGCAGGTACTGCTGGAAGCGGCGCGACAGGCGGGGGTGAAGCGTTTCCTGCAGATCTCCACCGACGAGGTGTATGGCTCGCTCGGCGCGAGCGGCAAGTTCACCGAGGCGAGCCCGCTCAGGCCCTCCAGCCCCTACAGCGCCTCGAAGGCCGCGGCGGACCTGCTCGTTCTCGCCCATGGGCATACGTTCGGATTGGACGTGGTGGTCACCCGCTGCTCCAACAACTACGGACCGTACCAGTTCCCGGAAAAGTTGATTCCGCTGATGATCGCCAACGCGCTGGAGGGCCGCAGGCTGCCGGTCTATGGCGACGGCATGCAGGTGCGCGACTGGATCCATGTGGAGGACCACTGCCGCGCGTTGCTCGTCGCCCTGGAGAACGGCCGCGGCGGCGAGATCTACAACATCGGATCCGACAACGAGTGGCCGAACATCCAGATCGTCGGGCGCCTGCTGGAGATCTTGCAGAAGCCCCGCGACCTGATCGAGCACGTGAAGGACCGTCCGGGGCACGACCGCCGCTATGCCATCGATGCCGGCAAAGCGCGCGCCGAGCTGGGATGGTCGCCGGGCATCCCCTTTCCGGACGGCCTGAAGAGCACCGTCGAGTGGTACTTGCAGAACCGCGGCTGGTGGGAGCGCGTGCGCACCGGTGACTACCGCACGTATTACGACCGCAACTACGGAGCGCGATGACCACGGTCGTCGCCGGCGCGAACGGCCTCGTCGGCAGCCGCATCGTCGCGCGGCTCGTGGATGCGGGAGAGCGGGTGCTCGCGGTCGGGCGGGGTCCGCTGCGGTTCGACGCCGATGTCGAGTACGCGCAGATGGATCTGCTGCGCGAGCCGGAAAGACTCGCGCAGCTCATCGAGTCGGCGCCCGGGGGCGTCATCAACGCCGCGGCCATGACCGACGTCGACGGTTGCGAGAAGAATCCGCAGGAGGCCTGGGCGCTCAACGTGCGCGCCGTCGAGATTGCCGCCCTGGCCTGCAGCAAGAAGGGAACCCGGCTGACCACGCTGTCCACCGACTACGTGTTCGACGGCGTGAAGGGGAGCTATGCGGAAGACGATCCGCCGAATCCACGCGGCGTCTACGCCCGGACGAAGCGGGCCGGAGAGGAAGCAGCGTTGATCCTCGCCTCGGACGTGGCGGTCTGCCGGGTGGCCGTGGTCTACAGCGGACATCCGGCAGCGAAGAAGACGTTCGCGGCGACCGCGCTCGAGTCGCTGCGCTCCGGCAAGCCAGTGAAGGCATTCACCGACCAGGTCGTCTCGCCCACCCTGGCGGACAATGCCGCGGAGATGGTGATCGGGGTGCACCGCTCCAGGGCCCAGGGCGTCTTCCACTGCGCGGGCGCGACCGAGATCTCCCGCATCGACTTCTGCCGCGCCCTGGCCGGCAAGCTCCGTGCCGACGAATCCCTGATCGTCCCCATGCTGCTTGCGGACCTGAAGCTTCCTGCCCCCCGGCCGTTGAAATGCGGGCTGCGGGTCGACAAGGTACGGCGCCTGCTCGGCGCGTCGATCCCCTTGCCGCTCGATGCCGCGCTCGATCGCTTCCTCGCGGAGAGCCGGACATGACCGAGATCACCGAAGGGGCACCCGCCGCGGGCATGCTCACGCCTGCGCGCAGATCCCCGTTGCGCGAGCTCGTCAAGTACCGCCAGCTGGTCGCGATGCTGGTCAGCCGCGAGCTGAAGGTGCGTTACAAGCGCAGCATCTTCGGGCTCCTGTGGACGATGCTGAACCCGCTCCTCCTGATGGTGGTCTACACGGTCGTCTTCTCCACCATCATGAGGGCGCCGCGGCGCAACTTCGCCATCTTCCTGCTTTCGGGCCTGTTGCCCTGGCTCTTCTTCAGCATCGCGGTCCTGCAGGGACTCCATTCCATCCTCGTCAACCAGGAGTTGATCCGGAAAGTTCGGGTGCCGCAGGCAGTGTTTCCGCTGTCGGTGGTCGGCTCGAACCTGGTCAACTTCGCCCTCTCGTTCGTTCCCTTGCTGCTGTTGATGGCGGTCGTCCGGCAGCCTTTCACCCCCGCGCTGCTCTTCCTCCCGGTGGCGATGCTGATCCTCACCGTCTTCATCAGCGGCGTGACCCTGCTCTTCGCCACCTTCACGGTGTTTTTCCGCGACGTGCGGCACCTCGCCGAAGTCGCGTTGCAGATGCTGATGTATCTGTCGCCGGTGTTCTATGACCTGGAGATGCTGGGGCAGCACGACACCTGGTGGTTTCGCGCCTTCCGCGTGTTCTTGCAGGTGAACCCTCTCTCCTACCTGCTGGGGCTGGTGCGCGATCCCGTCTATTACGGGCGCCTTCCTCCGCTCAGCGGAGTCGCTGTCGCCTCCGCGGCCGCGCTCGCGGTGTTGTTCATCGGATTCTCGA
>Ga0209474_10004147_pt1 | contig 12581 bp, 5 predicted proteins | sample GraSoiAngelo_145_FD_185902 | JGI IMG/M metagenome (GOLD analysis project Ga0209474, IMG submission 185902) | Grasslands soil microbial communities from the Angelo Coastal Reserve, California, USA - 14_1009_05_20cm (SPAdes) (version 2) | ecosystem: Environmental > Terrestrial > Soil > Grasslands ...
CTCTTCGCGACGCTCGACTGCCCGGAACCCGCGGCGGTACCCGCAGCTCCGCTCTTCGCAACGCTCGATTGCCCGGAGCCCGCGGCAGTACCCGCAGCTCCGCTCTTCGCAACGCTCGATTGCCCGGAACCCGCGGCCGTTCCCGCAGCTCCGCTCTTCGCACCGCTCGATTGCCCGGAACCCGCGGCCGTTCCCGCAGCACCCGAGGCTGCCGCGGTTGATTGAGCTGAGCCCGACGCGGTACCGGCGGCACCGCTATGCGCTGAGCCCTGCGAATCGCTCTCATTCGAGTGCTGGCTCTTTGATGTCGTGGAATGGTTATCCCCACTACCCTTGCCGTCGTGCGAGTGGTTGCCATCGTGGCCACCGCCCTCTCCGCTATCCCCGGCGTTGAAGGCCACGACTTCCTCGGAGGCACTCCGCTTGACCGCCGCCAGGAAATCCGTCGTCCCGGACGACTTAGGCACCGCGGGCGCCGACGGCGTCCGACCGCTGGTAACTACCTCGAGCGGGGACGACGCCGGATGAAAGGTCGGGGTCCAGGTCACGTTGCCGTAGCTTGCCGTACGGCCAATGACCAGGAGGCCCGCGAACAGAAGCCCGGACAATTTAAGCGACCAGGTCGATCGCGAAATCAGGACCTCGGAATCGTCGTCGGCGACGGTTTGGTTCGCAAGATAGGCGAAATTAACGCTCACTCAATTTCCCTCCAAAACCCAAATGATTCAGTCGCCGCCTCCCACCACTCAGTGTGACGGCCAATGACGGATCGGTCAATGGCGCTATAGGTCACAGCTTACCGGGCGGTCATACTGGTGTCAATCATGCATATATAAAACCTGATACTTGAAATGCACTATTCCGAACAAATACCGCACGCAAAGAAGCCGCCGGGCCACAACCCGGCGGCTTCCTGGTCGACGTTTAGCGGACGAAGCGGCGCCAGATCTCCTTCGGCTTGAGCATTGCCGCACCGAACGCCGCGAGCAGCGCCCCGAGAAGGGCCTCGAGGCCGACCGGACCTGCGCCGGTGTTCGCCAGCTGCCCGGCGCCCTGTCCAGCCGCGGCCTGGGTCACCGTTTCCGCACTGCCCGTGCTACCTACGACTGTCGACTGCGTCGAGCCCTGTCCCGTGCCGGACGCGCCGGTGGCGGTGGTCGATTGGGTCGATCCGAGCCCGGTGCCGGCCGCACCGCTTGCCTGCGTCGACTGGGTTGAGCCCTGGCCCGTTCCGGCCCCGGCCGTCAGGGTCGTCGACTGCTCGGAACCGACTCCGGTGCCGGCCCCACCGGTTGCCTGCGTCGACTGGGTCGACTCCACGCCGGTGCCCGCCCCACCCGTGGGGGCGGTCGATTGCTGCGATCCGAATGCCGTGCCTGCACCTCCGGTCGGCGCCGTCGATTGTGTCGATCCCGGCGCCGTGCCGGCGCCAGCCGTCGCGGTCGTGGACTGGATGGAAGCTGCGCCGGTCCCTGCGCCGGCCGTCAGGACGGTCGATTGCGTGGAGCCCGGAGCCGTCCCTGCCGCACCGGTGCCGACCGACGATTGTGTCGATCCAGGCGCCGTACCGGCACCGCCGGTTGCCGCTGATGAGCCCGTTGAGCCTGGTGCCGTTCCCGCCCCAGCCGTGGCGTTCGTGGACTGCGTTGACCCCACGCCGGTCCCTGCGCCGGCCGTAAGAACCGTCGACTGCGTCGAGCCGGGTGCGGTACCCGCTCCGCCGGTCCCCGCCGTGGACTGCGTCGAGCCGGGCGCCGTCCCGGCGCCGCCCGTGGCCGCCGTGGATTGCGTTGAGCCGGGAGCGGTTCCGACACCGCCCGTCGCCGCCGTCGATGCGGTCGATCCGGGAGCGGTCCCGGCGCCGCCGGTGGGCGCGGTCGACTGGGTCGACGCTGGCGCCGTGCCAGCTCCGCCGGTTGCCGCACTCGATTGCGTCGAGCCCTGACCGGTGCCAGCCCCGCCCGTTAGCGCGGTCGATTGCGTCGATCCTTGCGCGGTGCCCGCGCCGCCGCTCGGCGCCAGTGTCGACTGGCTCGAGCCTGGTGCGGTTCCCGCAGCCCCGGTCGCAACGCTGGACTCGGCCGAGCCGGGGGCCGTGCCGGCGCCACCAGTTGCTGCGCTCGATTGGGTCGAGCCAGGCGCCGTCCCCGCTCCGCCCGTGTTGGCGGTGGAGGCGGCTGATCCCGGCGCCGTGCCGGCCCCGCCGCTGGGCGCGGCGGTTGATTGCGAAGAGCCCGGTGCGGTTCCCGCGGCGCCCGTCCCAGCCGATGATTGGGTCGAGCCAGGTGCGGTGCCTGCGCCACCGGTATTAGCGGTCGATGCGGTTGATCCGGGGGCCGTGCCTGCGCCGCCACTCGGCGCGAGCGTTGACTGCGATGAACCGGGAGCGGTTCCAGCCCCACCCGTCGGTGCGGTGGACTGCGTCGATCCCTGTCCGGTTCCCGCTCCACCCGTGTTCGCGGTCGACCCGCTCGAGCCCTGGCCGGTGCCAGCGCCGCCGGTGGCCGTGCCCACGGTCGACTGCGTCGAACCGGGAGCCGTTCCGGCGCCACCTGTTGCCGCGCTTGATTGCGTCGAGCCGGGCGCCGTCCCGGCGCCACCTGTCGGTGCTGCCGTCGATCCCTGCGACCCTGCCGCGGTGCCGGCGCCACCCGTCGGCGCCGTGGATTGGGTTGACCCGGGCGCGGTGCCCGCGCCGCCTGTGTTGGACGTTGACTGGGTGGATCCCTGTGCTGTGCCAGCGCCACCGCTCGGGGCGACCGTCGAACCGCCCTCAGATCCGGCGGCGGTCCCGACGCCACCCGTCGGTGCGGTCGACTGATGCGACGCCTGACCCGTGCCCGCGCCACCCGTATTTGCGGTTGAGCCTTGCGAGCCCTGCCCGGTCCCGGCTCCGCCCGTGGCCGTGCCAAGCGTCGACTGGCTCGAGCCGGGCGCCGTGCCCGCGCCGCCCGTGGCTGCGCTCGATTGGGTAGACCCTTGAGCCGTGCCTGCTGCGCCTGTTGGCGCGGCGGTCGATCCGGCAGACCCCGCCGCCGTTCCCGCGCCCCCGGTCGGCGCCGTCGACTGGGTCGAGCCTGGTGCCGTGCCGGCACCGCCACTTGGAGCGGCGGTCGATCCGGTGGACCCGACGCCAGTGCCGGCTCCTCCGGTCAATGCCGTGGATTGCGTCGACCCGGGCGCCGTTCCTGCGCCTCCCGTCGCGGCACTCGACTGCGTCGAGCCCGGTGCGGTGCCAGCACCGCCGCTGGGCGCGGCCGTCGAGCCGCTCGAGCCGGGTGCGGTTCCCGCGCCACCCGTCGGTGCGGTGGACTGCGTCGAGGCCGGCCCGGTGCCGACCCCACCCGTCGGAGCCGTTGATTGAACGGAGTTTTGGCCTGTGCCCGCGCCACCCGTTGCCTGCGCAAGAGTGGACTGGTTCGAGCCGCCGGCCGTCCCGGCGCCGCCCGTGGGCGCTGTCGATTGCGCGGAGTTCTGGCCCGTGCCGGCACCGCCAGTGACCTGCGCCATGGTGGATTGGTTCGAGCCGCCGCCCGTCCCTGCGCCACCAGTCGCCTGCCCGGTCGACTGGCCGGAGTTCTGCCCGGTGCCGGCCCCGCCGGTCACCTGGGCCACGGTCGATCCGTTGGAGCCGGCAGCCGTCCCGGCGCCACCGGTCGGTGCGGTCGATTGTGTGGAGTTCGGACCCGTGCCAGCCCCACCGGTGACCTGCGCCATGGTGGACTGGTTCGAGCCGCCGCCCGTCCCAACGCCACCGGTCGCGGCCGTTGATGCCTGTGAATTCTGGCCGGTCCCTGCACCGCCGGTTGCCTGCGCTACGGTCGAACCATTCGAGCCCGCGGCCGTGCCCGCGCCGCCCGTGGGTGCGGTCGACTGGACCGAGTTCTGCCCGGTGCCGGCTCCGCCGGTGACCTGCGCCACGGTGGACTGGTTGGAGCCGCCGCCGGTCCCGACGCCGCCGGTCGCGGCCGTCGATGCCTGCGAATTCTGCCCGGTACCGGCGCCGCCCGTTGCCTGGGCTACGGTTGATCCGTTGGATCCCGCCGCCGTTCCGACGCCGCCCGTGGGCGCCGTGGATTGCGCCGAGTTCTGGCCGGTGCCGGCACCGCCCGTTGGCTGTGCCGCTGAAGAGTTACCCGCCGAACCCTGGGCCGTCCCCGCGTTGCCACTGGCCTGGCCGGTCGACTGGCCTGAGTTCTGGCCAGTGCCGCCAGCGGCGGTGGCGTTGCCGGTGGACTGACCCGAATTCGTGCCCGTGCCCGCGCCACCCGTGGGTGCCGTCGATTGTCCGGAATTCTGCCCCGTGCCTGCGCCGCCGGTGGCTACCGCGTGCGTGGAATTTCCAGCCGACCCCTGGCCTGTGCCCGCCCCGCCGGTCGCCTGCCCGCTGGACTGGGCGGAATTCTGCCCGGTGCCTGCCGCGCCCGTCGCATGGCCGGTCGAGGGGGCGGAATTGCCGCCCGTGCCCGCGCCACCCGTGGGTGCCGTCGATTGACCGGAGTTCTGTCCGGTGCCTGCGCCGCCCGTGGCTGCCGCGTGGGTCGAATTCCCCGCCGACCCCTGGCCGGTGCCGGCCGCGCCGGTCGCCTGCCCGGTGGACTGCCCGGAGTTTTCGCCGGTCGCGTTCGCACCGGTGCCGCCGTCCGTGGCGTGAGTGGAATTTCCGGCCGATCCCTGGCCGGTGCCCGCCCCGCCCGTCGCCTGTCCCGTGGACTGGCCCGAGTGCTGCCCGGTGCCAGCCCCGCCCGTCGCGTTGCCCGTTGACTGGCCGGAATTTTGGCCGGTTCCGGCCCCTCCCGTGAGCGCCGTCGAGGCATTCGAGTTCTGCCCGGTACCCGCGCCCCCGGTGGCCACCGCGTGGGTTGAATTCCCCGCCGACCCCTGACCGGTGCCGGCTCCGCCGGTCGCCTGCCCACTCGACTGCGCCGAGTTCTGGCCGGTGCCGCCGCCGCCGGTGGCGTTGCCGGTCGACTGTCCCGAGTTCTGCCCCGTACCGGCACCGCCCGTCAGTGCTGTCGAGGCATTGGAGTTCTGACCGGTGCCAGCTCCACCTGTGGCTTGCGCCATCGACGAATTGCCCTGCGATCCCTGGGCTGTCCCACCGTTGCCGGTGGCCTGCCCGGTCGACTGCGAGGAATTCTGACCCGTCCCTCCGCCTGCGGTCGCATGGCCGGTCGACGCTGCCGATCCCTGGCCGGTGCCGACGCCTGCCGTGGCCTGGGTCGACGCATTGGAGTTCTGTCCCGTTCCGGCGCCGCCCGTCGCCTGCGCCAGCGTGGACTGGGTGGATCCCGGTGCCGTCCCCACACCGCCGGTCGGTGCGGTTGATGCGTTGGATCCCGCCGCTGTCCCCGCGCCGCCCGTCATCTGCGCGACGGTCGACTGGGTCGACCCCGGCGCGGTGCCGGCGCCGCCGGTGGGTGCGGTCGAGGCGTTCGAACCCTGTCCGGTTCCTGCGCCGCCCGTCATTTGCGCAAGTGTCGACTGCGTCGATCCCTGCGCTGTGCCCACGCCGCCGGTGGGTGCGGTTGACGCGTTGGACCCAGCCGCCGTGCCCGCGCCGCCCGTCATCTGCGCCACGGTGGACTGGGTCGATCCCGGCGCGGTGCCGGCGCCACCAGTCCCTGCGGTCGAGGCGTTCGAACCCTGACCGGTTCCCGCGCCGCCCGTCATTTCAGCCGCCGTCGACTGTGTCGATCCAGGAGCCGTGCCCGCGCCGCCGCTGGCTGCGGTCGAGGCATTCGATCCGGCCGCTGTTCCCGCGCCGCCCGTCATCTGCGCGACGGTCGACTGGGTGGACCCCGGCGCGGTGCCGGCGCCGCCCGTGGGCGCGGTCGAGGCGGTTGAGCCCTGTCCGGTCCCTGCCCCGCCGGTCATCTGCGCCATCGTCGACTGCGTTGATCCGGGCGCCGTGCCCACACCGCCGGTCGGTGCGGTCGACGCGTTCGATCCCGCTGCGGTCCCGGCGCCGCCCGTCGGTGCCGTTGACTGATTGGAGCCGGCTGCCGTACCGGCGCCGCCGCTCGGTGCGAGCGTGGACTGCGACGACCCGGGGGCCGTCCCCACCCCACCCGTCGGTGCGGTGGACTGGTTTGAGCCGGCCGCCGTGCCGGCGCCACCGGTTGGTGCCGTCGACTGGGATGAGCCGGGCGCCGTCCCGGCCCCACCACTGGGGGCCATGGTCGACTGCGATGATCCAGGCGCCGTTCCGGCGCCGCCCGTGTTGGCCGTCGACTGCGATGAACCGGGCGCCGTCCCGGCACCGCCGCTTGGCGCGGCCGTGGATTGCGATGATCCAGGCGCCGTGCCGGCGCCACCCGTCGCGGCCGTGGACGCCGCCGAGCCGGCCGCGGTCCCCGCCCCGCCACTCGGCGCGGCGGTGGACTGTCCTGATCCGGCGCCTGTGCCGGCGCCACCCGTCGGTGCGGTCGATTGATTCGATCCGGGTGCGCTTCCGGCGCCACCGGTGTTAGCGGTCGATTGCGATGAACCGGGCGCGGTGCCGCCCGCGCCGCTAGGCGCAACGGTCGACTGCGATGACCCGGGGGCAGTGCCGCCGCCACCCGTTGGTGCGGTCGATTGATTCGATCCGGCTGCCGTTCCCGCACCGCCGGTCGCCGCTGTCGATTGAGTGGATCCGACGGCAGTGCCCGCGCCGCCACTGGGGGCCGCGGTCGACTGCGAGGATCCCGGTGCCGTCCCCGCGCCGCCCGTGGCCGCGGTCGAGGGGGCCGAGCCAGCTGCGGTTCCCGCGCCGCCGCTCAATCCAACCGTCGACTGACCCGAGCCGGGCGCGGTGCCGGCACCGCCTGTCGGTGCGGTCGATTGCGTGGAGCCGACCGCCGTGCCGGCGCCGCCTGTTGGTGCTGTCGATTGATTAGAGCCCGCCGCCGTTCCCGCGCCGCCGCTCGGAGCTGCGGTCGACCCCGACGAACCCGGTGCCGTTCCTGCGCCACCGGTCGGTGCCGAGGACTGCGTCGAGCCGGGAGCCGTTCCGACGCCGCCCGTGGGTGCGGTTGATTGAGTCGAGCCAAACGCCGTTCCCGCGGCGCCGGTTGGCGCGGCGGTGGACCCTGACGAACCAGGTGCCGTTCCTGCGCCGCCGGTCGGCGCCGTGGACTGGGTCGATGCCGGTGCCGTGCCGGCGCCGCCCGTCGCGGCACTGGACTGGGTTGAGCCTGGGGCGGTCCCCACGCCACCGGTCGGTGCGGTTGATTGCGTCGATCCAAGAGCCGTGCCGGCCGCGCCGGTCGGCGCCTGGGTTGATTGCGTGGATCCCGAGGCGGTTCCCGCTCCGCCGGTCGGCGCGGTCGACTGGGTCGATGCCTGCGCGGTACCGGCCCCGCCGGTCGCCGCGGTCGACTGGGTCGATGCCGGCGCGGTCCCCGCCCCGCCCGTGGGCGCGGTGGATTGCGTTGATGCCGGCGCAGTACCGACGCCGCCGGTGGGCGCGGTCGATTGCGTGGATGCGGGCGCCGTGCCTGCACCGCCAGTTGCTGCGGTCGACTGCGTCGATGCGGGCGCCGTTCCGACGCCAGCAGTGGGCGCGGTCGACTGCGTGGAGGCGGGCGCGGTACCAGCCCCACCGGTTGGCGCCGTGGATTGCGATGAGCCCGGTGCCGTACCCGCGCCGGCCGTCGGTGCGCTCGATTGCGACGAGCCGGGTGCGGTTCCCTGTCCAGCGGTCGGCGCCGTCGACTGCGTTGAGGCCGGTGCCGTCCCTACGCCGCCGGTCGGCGCCGTTGACTGGGTCGACGCCGGCGCGGTCCCCGCGGCCCCGGTGGGCGCGGTCGACTGCGTTGAAGCCGGTGCGGTGCCAGCGCCCGCCGTGGGCGCCGTCGACTGGGTCGACGCCGGCGCGGTGCCGGCGCCCGCTGTCGCGGCCGTCGATTGGGTCGAGGCTGGAGCGGTACCCGCTCCGCCGGTGAGCGCGGTGGACTGCGTCGAAGCAGGAGCCGTGCCTGCGCCACCCGTAGCAGCGGTCGACTGCATTGAAGCCGGGGCCGTGCCTGCGCCACCCGTAGCAGCAGTCGACTGGGTCGACGCGACCGCCGTGCCCGCTCCCGCCGTCGCGGGTAATGTCGACTGTTGGGAGGCCGCCGCCGTTCCAGCAGCTCCGGTCGCCGGTCCGGTGGATTGCACCGAGGCTGGCGCCGTGCCGGCTGCGCCGGTTGTTCCGCCGACCGTTCCGGCCCCAGAGTCGATACCCGTCACGCCGGCAGGAGTTGCACCCGAGACGTCGCCCTCCGCTTCGTCGCCGGCGGCGTTCTTGCCGGGTGAGAAGGCGATGACCTCATTCGCCGCCGACTTCTTGCTCAGCGCGGCGTTATTGATGTTGGGGATCGTTCGGGGAACCTGGGGAGCCGGATGCTGGGGCGCCTGAACCTTGAGAACCACGACCAGGGGAGAGCTGGCCGGGTGAAAGGTCGGATTCCAGACCACGTTGCCGGAGCTGGCCGAGCGGCCGAGGACGAGGAGTCCTGCAAACACCAGGCCGGAGACCTTCAGCGGCCAGGTCGACTTTGATATCAGGTGCTCGCTATCGTCATCCTCCGATTGATGGTCTAAATGGCGCAAAAGAGTACTATCGGTGCTCACCTGTTTCCCTCCGGGTCCCGTTTAACTCCCTGTGGTCGAATGACTGTTAGTGCAGGCGGCGTCACATAGGGGCGCCTACGTTTGATCTAAACAGTAGTCCGCCCGATGCTGGCTGTCAATAGCGGGGGTACGAAAGGTGATAGCTTCGGGGAACCCTTTCTGAGGCGGCTCGAAGGGCCACGGCCCGTCCATTATGATGTCGGCCATCCGCAGGTCGCTCCACCCCATCGCGCTGATGCTCTCCGCCTGCCTGGTCGCGGGGTGCGCGAACGGAGACGCCATCAGCCTCCCTCTGACCGACCGCGGCAACATCCAGCTCCCCGCCGACACGGCCAAGCCGCTCTTCGATCTCCTCACGTTTGATGGGCGCCGCAACCTCCTCTACGTCGCCCATACCAGCAACAACACAATCGACATCGTCGACACCAAGGCCCGCAAAGTTCTCGCGAGCATTCCGGGCCTGGCCGGAGTCAAGCAGATTGCCCTGACGTCAGATCCTGACGTCGTGTTCGCCTCGGCCAGCACATCAGGAGAGGTCGTACTCGTTGATACCAAGGCGATGAAAGTATTGGCAAGGATTTCGGTAAATGGATCTCCCGATGCCATCGATTACGATTCCGTGCGCGACACGGCTGTGGTCGCCTCCTCGGGAGCCATGGAGCTTTCACTCATCGATCGAACGACGCGCAAGGTGACGTCGACCATCAAGCTGCCCGGGGCTCCCGAGCTACTGACCGTCGATCCGAAGGGCGGACGAGCCTTCGTCTCCATCAACGATAAAGATGAGGTTGCGGTCGTCGATCTTGTCACCAGCCAGGTGACCGAATTTCGCGGCTGCGACATCAAGGCGCCGACGGGCATCGCCTACGACGGCGACCAGGATCGGCTCTTCGTGGCGGACCGCGGCCTCGTCAGCGTCATCGACGTGCTGCTCGATAAGTGCCTCGGGTCGGTGGACATCGGCAACGGCGTCGACCAGATCACCCTGAACCCCCACAAGCATCATCTCTATACCGCGAATGGCGGCAGCCGCAATCTCTCCGTGATCGATACGGTCTCACTCGAACCGCTCGGCGAGGTCGGCACCGGACCCAGTGGCGATGGCGTCGCCGTGGATCCCGCTACCGACATGGTCTATGTGATAGTGGGACGTGCCGGCATCATCGCCGTCTATCACGATCCGTAGTCGCTAGGCACCGTCCGGCGCGTTGACCATACCCCAGGCATCCATGAGGAGCGTCTGCAACGTCGCGTAGCCGACATGACCGAAGCCGCGGTCGCCCCACTGGCTCCCCCAGCTATTGGCAAACTTGAACATGCGGCTGCGCCGGTCGAAGCCAACGATGCAAATCGCATGGCCGCCGAGGAATTCAGCCCCGGGCTTCGGCATCGGGATGATGCCGCCGGGCGCATCCATGAACGGCTCGTGCACCATGACGCCGGCGATGAAGCAGTTCGTCATCAGGTAGGCCTCCATCTCGACGATGCTGGTGAGCCGCGCATAGCTCTTCGCCCGGTAGGGCAATGCGGCCTTTCGCTGCTCCGCCGTGGGTGGGACGTTGATGCGCTCCACGGCATAGGGCATGCACGCGAGGCTGCAGACGCCCTGGTCCTGGATGATCTTCATCGCCTCGCGGATCGTCATCCCCGCATCATCGGGCTGCTTGCGCCGCTGGCTGTAGATGTACAACGGCGAGAACTGGTGCTCCGGATCATTCAGTGCCCAGCGGTGCTCGAGACCTTTCTGGAAGGTCTTGTCGTAGTAAGCCGTGGCGCAGGCGACGCAGGTGCCGGCCGGCCCCTGGTCGAAGACCGGCGGCAGCGCCGGCGAATGGTCGACCTGCTCGGCGAGGGGCCGTGCGCGCAGGAAGGTCGCCATGCTCAAATCGCGATGGTCGTAAGGGTCCTTGATGCAGCCGAGCGCGTAGCGAGGCATCCAGGGTGTGACGGAGGGGCCGCGATTTTCCGCTGAGTACGATGGACCCCGTGGCCCAGGTGAACGAGCCCGTCCGTGTCCGCTACGCGCCGAGCCCGACCGGTGCTCTGCACCTGGGGGGCGCGCGGACGGCCCTCTTCAACTACCTGTTTGCCCGCCAGAACCGCGGGCAGTTCCTGCTGCGCATCGAAGACACCGACCGGGCTCGCCTGAAGCCCGGCAGCCAGGAGCAGATCGAAGAGGGCCTGCAGTGGCTGGGCATGACCTGGGATGAGACTCCGCTGATTCAGTCAGAACGCAAAGCGATCTACCAGCAGGCCGCCAATGAACTCCTGAAATCAGGGGCTGCCTATCGCTGTTTCTGCACCCCGCAGCGGCTCGAGCAGATGCGGGCCGAGCAGCGGGCCCGGCACGAGCCGGAACGGTACGATCGCCGCTGCCGGTCGATCCCGCGCGAGGAATCAGAACGGCGCGCCGCCGGTGAGCGTTTCGTCGTGCGCCAGGCTATCCCCATCGACGGAACGACGACGCTCCAGGACCTGGTGATGGGGACCGTCACGTTTCGCAACGAGACGCTCGACGACCATGTCCTCCTCAAGTCGGATGGCTTCCCCACCTACCATCTCGCCTTCGCCGTCGACGATCACGCCATGCGCATCAGCCACATCATCCGCGGCGACGGTTGGCTGCCCTCGGCGCCCAAGCACCTGTTGCTTTTCCAGGCGTTCAACTGGCTGCCGCCGGCGTTCGCCCATCTTCCGCTGGTGCTGGGACCCGACAAGAAGCCCCTGGCCAAACGTCACGGCGCCAAGGATGTGCTCGAGTACCGCGAGGCCGGCTACCTGCCCGAAGCGGTCGACAACTTCATCGCCTTCCTCGGATGGTCGCCGGGTACCGACCAGGACATCTTCCCCGTGGAGCAGCTGATCCATGCCTTCGACCTCAGCAAGATCCAGGCAAGCCCGGCGGTCGCGAACCTGGAGCGACTCGACTGGCTCAACGGCCAGTTCATTCGACGGCTGACCCCCAACGAACTGGCCGGGCGCGTCGCCTCGAAAATGCCCGGCGTCCCGGTGCCGGCGCTGACGCCCTTGATTCCGCTGGTCCAGGAGCGGCTGCGCACCCTCAACGACGCACCCGCGATGTTGCGCTTTTTCTTCGAGGAACCGGACAGCTACCGGCCGGAGCAGTTGATCCCCAAGGGACGCGATGCGGCCGCCACCGCCGCCGCGCTGCGGAGCGCGGCCGCCACGCTGCGGGCACTGACCGACTGGACGCCGGAATCGATCGAGGCCGCGCTTCGTGCACTGGCGGAGGGCCTGGGCTGGTCCTCCCGCGACTTCTTCATGTTGTTGCGCGTCGCGATCACCGGACGCACCGTGACGCCGCCGCTGATCGAGTCGATCAGCCGGCTCGGCAAGAACACCGCCCTCAACCGCTTGGAGCGTGCCGCGCGCGCGCTCGCCGCGCCGGACTAAAGGCGAGCCGGCGGGAGCGGCCAGTACCGCCAATGGACCCGCGCCACGATCTGCGCGCGCGTGACCGGCCCAAACTGCCGCGAGTCGGTGCTGGCGGCGGGATTGTCGCCAGCAAGGAATATCGCGCCGCCGGCCTCGATCGCCGTGATGCGCTTGATGATTTCCAGCTCGGGACGATCGGGGCGGCGCGCCACGACAACATTACCGACGCGCAAGCGCGTGCGGCCGTCGATGGCACGCGCGACCACGAGCGCGCCGGATGGTAATCGCGGTGCCATGCTCTCACCATTCACGCGTAGCGGGTAGACTGACTTACGAATCAGCGATTCATCGTATAGGAGGAGTTGGCACCATGAATCTGACGGAGTGGATTCGCCCCAGCCGGACGGTTGAGGCCCATTGCGATCTTCCCTGCGGGATCTACGACCCGGAGCAGGCGCGCGTCGAGGCGGAGTCCGTCTACAACATCATCAAGAAATACAACGACTCGAAGGACGAGGTCTACCGGCAGCGCGCGATCATCATCAAAGAGGAGCGGGCCGAGCTGGCCAAGCATCACCTCGACGTCC
>Ga0209474_10004148_pt1 | contig 12580 bp, 17 predicted proteins | sample GraSoiAngelo_145_FD_185902 | JGI IMG/M metagenome (GOLD analysis project Ga0209474, IMG submission 185902) | Grasslands soil microbial communities from the Angelo Coastal Reserve, California, USA - 14_1009_05_20cm (SPAdes) (version 2) | ecosystem: Environmental > Terrestrial > Soil > Grasslands...
CGATATAAAGCCCATCACGCGAACTATGGTTGTGATACTGCGTGACGTTGACCTGCGCGTTTGCCGGAACAATTGCGCTCCATAAACCTGCAGCGACAACCGAGGAAATGGGAAATAAAGGTTTCAAGAGTGTACTCGATAATCCCCTCTTGGCTTCTACCACACTGCCCTGCCTGCTTGTCAAGGTATTCCGACAACAGAATTAGTAACAATCAGTTATCTTTTGCGGTCCAATTCCCGGGGTTAGCGCGTGGCGTCTCGCGTGATGGCGAGTGCGTCTTCGCATTCGCGGACTCTTCTTGTGATTTGATAGCACCCCAGATTAACCACGCCTAGACGAACGCATGTTTCGGCGCGACGCCGAAACCAACATGCGAGACGCATGCGCTATCTGATCACCTGAACGCGATCACTGTTCACTGTTCACTGTTCACCAATCACGGATCACCGGAGATTTAAAGCCTATGGTCGAGGCGGCGGAGTCGGACGTGGTCGTCGCGTCGGGCGAGGCCGCGGCGTTACTCTGGGGGTGGGCGTTGGAGTCATACTTGGGGAGGGACTAGCCGTCGGTGTAGGGGTAGATGTAGGCGTAGCTGTGGAGATAGGCGTAGCCGTTGGCGTTGGAGTAACAGGTGGCGTTGACGTTGGAGTCGCAGTAGGAGTCGGCGTAGGTGTTACAGGCGGCGTGGCCGTTGGTGTTACAGTCACCGTTGGCGTAGGTGTAGGCGTCCCCGCCGGCAATTTGAACTTATAAACCTTGTTGTCGTTGGCGACGTAGATGCTTCCGCGAGCTACCATGCCACTGTTCCATTTGCGGTCGCCAGTCATCAACTCGTTGTTGCCGCCGCCGGCATAAATCACTGCGCCGGTATCGCCATTGTAGCCGTGTAACCGGTGGTCGCCCTCCGCGCCGACAACCCACACGATCGCGTTATTCGTTCCATCGGTAGTAGTGACCCAGGGTGAACCCTGGCCGCTCTGGCTCGCGCTCCAGGCCGAGACGATCGCTGGCGGATTTGTCGCAGTAACCTTGTAAGCCTTGATTTGGCTACCTCCATCAGCGCGAAAAACAAAATATGTTCCCTGGCCCGTCCTGTAGGTGGCGGACGATTGACCTCTCAGGTTACCATCGACACCTAGCGACATTACCGGTCCAGCGACGCCGCCGAGGTTGTTACGGTTAACCAGATAAGCATTGCCATCCTTACCCAGGGCGAGAACTAACTGCGAAGGAGTCGCGCCAGGCACGTCGATCAGGATCGCGCTGCAGCCACCAAGATCGGTGTCGCCTACATCGAGGTCGTGCCAGTTGGCCGGCGCCCAGAAGTCAGTCGGGTTGCCGGTAAAGACTGGGCCGGCTTGCAAACGCACAATTGCTTCGCCGCCACTCCAGGGGTCTCCTTGGTTTGTAAACGTGTTCCCTGTGATTACAAACATGTTGGTGCCATCGCTGGCAACACCTGAGTGCCCCCAGATACCCCCGCCTTCTGCTACCGTAGCCCAGTTGCCCACATTAGTAGGATCGTTGATATGTACCCCCACGACCCAACCATGATACAGCCCGCAATCACCGGCGTATCCGGAGTAAGGCACGTACACGATCCCGTTCACAAGAGCCAGTGCCCCCCGTTCTTCCTGCACGACGGAGGAAAAATTCGGTACCGCGGTATTCACGTCCACCGACCAATTGGTGGCACCCGAATCCACGTTCAAAGAAAAAATGAAATGCTTAATGGGATTCCCAGCGATCAATGCGTCGAAGAAAAGTGACCGAGACGCGAGATCAACAACCGGTGTGCCGGTAATGCCAACCGGATTAATATTTCCGCACGGAAGACCTGAAGTGACTGCCGGACCGATGTCGGTGCGCGACCAAATCTGGAGGCCGGTGTCGGCATGGAGCGCATAAACATTGTTCGATTCAGTTACGGCGATCACCATTGGGCCGTTTGGACCGCCCTCGACGTAAAGCGGCTGCGCGTAAACATGGCCGGAGATCGTTCCGTCGAAATTTAAGTCGCGGGTTAGATTGGCTGCGTTTGATGGCGTGAACGCGTCATCGATGTAGAGGCCGTCGCGAGAAAGATTATTGTGCTCCTGGGTGACGTTGACCTGCGCGCTTGCCGGGAAGACCGCGATCCACAAAAGAAGAACGATGAGCGATAAAGCGAAAATAAGAGATTTCATAGATTAGCGGCGAATTGCCGGCTCCCTTCTAACACAGCGCGCTGCCTTGCTGTCAAGGATTACGGCCAAACAATTTGTAACAATCAGGTTATCTTTTTTTGCAGCCGACACAGGTGATTCTTAAGAGGTGGAACGGTCGCCGCGGCGACTCCTCAACGTATTGCCAAAAAGATGCGGCTTTGCCGCCTGATATATTTGCGCCTTCGGCGAATCATATCCCAACGCCTTGAGGACAAGGCGATCCACCTTTCATCTAGTTACAGACCAACGCTAGCGAGTTTCGTTAGCGCTTTCATCTCAACTGATCAACCAGCTTCCTTAGCCGGTTTTTTCTCAGGCGCCTTGGTTTGAGCGGGCGAAGAATCTTTCGCGGCTTCCTTTGGCGCGGCGGATTTTTCGCCGCCAGACGAGGTGGCAGGAGCCTCTTTTTTTGCTGCCTCTTTGTAGGAATCGCTTCGGTAGTCAGTAGTATAGAATCCCGATCCCTTGAAGATCAGACCTGCGCCGGTACCGAGAAGGCGCTTCACTTTTCCGTGTCCCCACTTTGGCAACCGACAGAGCTCTTTCGGGCATTCGCGAAATGGTTCGTCACGCATCGACTGGAATGCGTCGAAGTTCTGGCCGCACTTTTGACAAGCATACTCGTAAGTTGGCATCAGGATGAGACTGTTGCGCGGATAACGCCGGGAAGTCTGCATTAAACGCATTGCGATTCAAGTTCTTAAGTCCCGCTCGCGATGACGAATTGGGGAACAACCAGCGTCTCGCCCGCTCTTTTCGGCGCGCCCGCCGAAAACCTCCCGATGAGTGTCCCGCGAGGCGCGTGACACAGCGGGCGAGGCGCCCGCGCTCCCTGGTACATCATTCGTGCTTCGCCATTTCCGGTTTTGATTGGCATCCATTCGTGTTTATTAGTGTTTCGTTATGACATACGGCGTGAACGAGATCGCGGGGCTGTTTCCCAGCTTGATGGAAATCAAGGATGAATCATTGCGGGAAAAGGTTGCGGCGGTGTGGAACGAAGCCATTACCACAGGCTGCGGCGGGAAAGGCTGGACCTTTGACGAATTGCGCGCGGTCAAGTTCACGCTCCTGGCTGGCGACATCGACATGACCTTTGTGGAGCACCTTAACTCCTGTGCGCGGCAATGCATGGCGATCGCAGACGTGCTCGAAAGTTCGTTCCGGTGCGGCATTCCGATCCAGCGCGATAACCTGATCGCCGGTGCGCTGCTGGCCGACGTGGGCAAACCGCTCGAGTACGACAAGGACCCCTCGGGCAAAGTCATTCAGGGTAAATTTGGACAGCAACTACGTCATCCGTTCAGCGGCGTCGCCCTGGCACACAAAAATGGTATTCCCGGTGAAGTCCTGCACATCATCGCAACGCACAGTCATGAGGGCGACAATGTGGAGCGCTCGATCGAATCGATCATTTTTCACCACGCCGACTTCGTGGACTTCGATATCGCAAAAGTTCTAGGTAAACGCGCCGCCAAGAAGTGATTTGAAAACTGTTGATGGTTGAGAGCTGATCGCCGAGAGCTTGAACCTGCAGATCAGCGAATGAACGAGATCGATATCGTCCGCGACGTTTCGCAGAGGTTCGAGCAAGGGCGCATCCCGTACATGCTCACAGGATCCATGGCGATGAATTACTACGCGCAACCTCGCATGACCCGCGACATCGACGTGGTAATTGCGATCGCGCCAAAGGATGTTCACCGTATGGCTGGTTTGTTTCGTCCGGATTATTATGTGAGCGAGGAAAGCATTCGTGACGCGCTCTCCCATGAATCGGTTTTCAACTTCATTCATCAAGACAGCGTGATCAAAGTGGACTGCATCATCCGCAAGAGAAGCGAATATCGGCGCGTGGAATTTGAACGACGTCAGAGGATTTCGATTCTCGACTTCAGCACGTTCATCGTGAGTAAAGAAGATCTCATCATCTCAAAACTCTTTTGGGCAAAGGATTCGCACTCTGAAATTCAACTAGGCGACGTGAAGAACCCGCTCGCGACGGGCTATGACGCCACCTATTTGCAGCGCTGGACGCGTGAACTGGAGCTGGATAATTTAGTGAAGGAATGTCTGAAATGACTGATACAACTCCGCAAATCGAACGAATGGTGCGCGATGAAATCATGGCACGGTCGAGCGAGGAGCGTTTCATCATGGGCGCGCAAATGTTCGAGAGCGCGATGGAAATGGCCAAAGCTTCGTTGCCACCCGGATTGTCCGCCGCAGAACAACGACGCCGGTTATTCAAGCGTATCTACGGGAAAGAGCTCGACATATGGGATTGACGCTGGTTGAGAAGATTGCTGGACGCCACGCGGATGGACTTGCTCCTGGCACCGTGGTTCGCAGCGGCGATTTCATCTCGATCCGCCCGCGTCACGTGATGACCCATGATAACACCGGCGCGGTGATTCCAAAGTTCAAACAGATCGGCGCGACAGCGGTCGCCGATCCGGCGCAACCGGTCTTCGCCATCGATCACGACATCCAAAACACTTCGCCGGAAAATCTGGCCAAATACGCGAAGATCGAGGCATTCGCTCGTGAACACGGCATTGATTTTTATCCGCCAGGCACCGGCATCTCGCATCAGGTAATGGTGGAACAGGGCTACGTTGTTCCCGGTTCGATGGTGGTAGCAAGCGATTCGCACTCGAATTTATACGGGGCGGCTGCCGCCCTCGGCACGCCAGTGGTACGGACCGATGCCGCGAGCATCTGGGCAACCAGCGTCACGTGGTGGCAGGTCCCACCCGTGGCAAAGATGGTTCTCAAGGGATCGCTCTCGCCGGGTGTGGTTGGCAAGGATGTCATCATCGCGTTATGCGGACTCTTTAACAAAGACGAGGTGCTTAATCACGCCGTTGAGTTCGTAGGTGACGGCGTAACGAATCTTCCCATGTCCGCGCGCATGACCATTGCCAACATGACCACTGAATGGGGCGCGTTAGCAGGGGTGTTTCCCTTTGATGAAGTGACAGTGAACTATCTGCGCTCGCGCGTCCCCGAGTTCACGAACCCGAAACGTCCGGGAACGCGTGGTGCGACGAGTCGCTCGGGTTACACGAATGGCGACATCGATGGGTGGTGGAACAACCGAACCGAACTTAGCGCTGACCACGATGCGGAATACGCGATCGAACTGGAGTTGGATCTTGCTACGGTCGTTCCGCACGTTTCCGGGCCTAACGAAGTCAAAACCATGGTTTCGCTACCGGAAATGGAACGGAAGCACGTGCCTATTCAGAAAGCGTATTTGTTATCGTGCGTGAACGCGCGCTTCGAAGATTTACACGACGCCGCGGAAGTGGTGCGCGCTCGAGGCGGACACGTGGCCGACGGCGTCGAGTTTTATCTCGCTCCGGCGAGCGCGGAAGTACAGGCCAGATCGGAATCGAACGGCGATTGGCAAACCCTATTGGGCGCGGGCGCGATTCCGCTACCACCGGGTTGTGGCGCATGCATTGGACTGGGACGCGGTCTGGTGCAAAAAGGCGAAATCGCGATCAGTGCGACGAATCGCAATTTCAAAGGACGCATGGGCGATCGCGACGCGTTCGTTTACCTCGCTTCGCCTGCTGTAGTCGCCGCCAGCGCGTTGGCTGGATTCATTTGCGCGCCGATAAATTTCAGTGAACACCCTGTTGCCACCGCAGTCCGACGCACTGGAAAAAAATCAAGGCCGGCAAGATCGGTGCAGATCATGGAAGGTTTTCCCTCTAGTGTCCGAGGTCGCGTTCTGTTTATCGACAAAGACAATTTGAACACCGACGGCATTTACGCGGGCAAACATACTTATCGAGACGATATGACGCCGGAGCAGATGGCCGCGGTCACATTTGAAAATTACGATCCGAACTTCAACAGTCTGTATCATCGCGGCGATGTTGTCGTCGCCGGATTCAATTTCGGCACGGGCTCGAGTCGCGAACAAGCCGCCACGGCACTGAAGTTCAAAGGCATTCCCTGCGTGATCGCTGGCAGTTTCTCGGAAACTTACAAGCGCAACGCGTTTAACAACGGCTTCGTGGTGTTCGAATGCCCCGAATTGGTCAGCCACCTGCGCGACACGCTAACCGATCGCGCGGCCATTACCGTCGGACCGGAAATCACCATCGATTACGCCAAGTCGATCTTGAGTGTCGATGGAAAATCATTTGCCTTTCCGCCGCTCAGTCCTGCAGCACAGGAATTGGTTGTAGCCGGCGGCGCCGAAAAGCTGGTGTCCAGCCGCCTCCGCGCAAAGGCGTCTGCCGTTTGATTCGCCAAGACAAGGAAAGATTAGATCGCAATCGGGATCATCCGCCTTCGTCCACAGGCTACGGCCTGAGAAGGCGATAGCGGCTACAGCTAAGGCGCTGAATTGGTCGCAATGTGCGACCACATATCGCGAATGTATTGGGGCAAGCCGTCTATGACGCAGCGGAAAATCCGATTTGCCGGCGCGGAGATTCCGGCGGAGGGGCGAGCAGTGGCAACAGTTTTTGGTAAATATCGCGCAGAGCGGTGTCGTGCTCTAATAGCGTTTTATCGATCTCGGCGAGGCGCTTCAGAATCGCCACATTCGCGGCCAGTTTCTCCCGCTGCTCGATAAACGCCCGAATCACATAGACGTTGACTCGCAATCTCCCGATCGCTCGGTCGCCTCACCAGGCGACCAATGCAGTACATCCAACGGCGTCCCCGCACATCGTATTCATCGCAATGGCACGATCGCTGCGCAAAATGTTGGCTGCCTGCAGCGCGCCGTGTTCGGTAAATACCCACGACCGATAACGGATGTTTCGCCGGGATGTGGTCGCAAATTGCGACCGCATCAGTTCCCTGCTTGATCCGGCCTCGTCTAAGGTCGCAAATTGCGACATTAAAGATTCGAACTCATCCGCTGTAAGCTGAAACGCAAAATCTTCGGGGAACCGCTTTCGGTTCCGGCGAAACTGTTCGTTGAGCCGTTTCGTCATTACGCCGTACACGGCGGCGAGATCACTATCCAGCACGACCTTTGGTTGCGAATCGTCAGAATTCTGATGTCCGGAGCTTTGTTTCTCATTCTTCTAACCGGGGGATTTTATCGTTCGCTCCTGTTCATTCGTCGAGAAGATATCGATGTTTGTCGGCTGCTCTCAGGATGCGGTCCCAATTTGTCACCGCATGCCGCTGATGCCTTCAGCGCTGAAAGCGCATTCTCATAACAGCCTGGGGCAAAGCCTCAGGATTCATGGTCCGATGGAAATGAGCGCTGAAAGCGCGACTCAAAGCATCTTGATCGAGTCAATCCGGAAGGTGATGGTTATAGAACGAATCGCGCTTTCAGCGCTGGTGCGGTTATATCGCATGGAGTCCTGGAGCGCTGCCCCAGGCTTTGACTGATTATTTGCGCCGTTTGGCGCGAAACAGACATACGATCCCAAGTCGCTGCTACTTGCCGATGGCAGCGGCCCCGATAAAGTCGCCCTCCTATGGCTAAATACAGAATTGCGTGGATGCCAGGCGACGGCGTGGGGAACGATGTCATGGAAGCGGCACGGATCGTTCTCGATCGGATGAAATTCGATGCCGAGTATGTGCCTTGCGATATCGGCTGGAAATTTTGGTGTACGGAGGGAAACGCGCTTCCCGATCGCACAGTGAAAGCGCTCAAGAACACGACGTGCGGGCTGTTCGGCGCGATCACCAGCAAGCCACAGGACAAGGCGAAAGAGGAATTGAGTCCTGAACTCAAGGGAAAAGGGCTGAGCTATTTCTCGCCGATCGTAGGATTGCGGCAGCTTTTCCATCTCCACACGAACATGCGGCCGTGTAAAAGTTATCCCGGCAATCCGTTGAACTATCGCGGTAATAAGATCACGAACCCGAGTGGCGAAGATGTGCCAATCGATCAGGTCGTATTCCGTGAAAATACCGAGGGCATGTACGGCGGTGTCGAGTTTTTCCCGTTGCCGGAATCGGTTTACACCGCCTTGTGCGCTAATCCGAAGATGAAGAAGTGGAAGGATAAGGGCCTCGATAATGTCGCGCTCTCCACACGGATCATGAGCGTGCAGGGATGCACCAATATTTGTAAAGAAGCGTTCGATTACGCGAAGAAAACCGGACGCAAACGTGTGACGCTCATCGAGAAACCAAATGTGCTGCGCGAGACCGGTGGTTTGATGACGCGCTGTTTCCGCGACGTGGCAAAGGGTTACCCAGACATTTGGTCCGACGAGGTGAACATCGACGCCATCTGCATGTGGATGTTCAAGAATCCGCAGGATTACTCAGTGCTGGTGGCAGAAAATATGTTTGGCGACATTGTTAGCGACTTGTGCGCGGGCCTTGTAGGCGGTCTCGGTTTCGCGCCCAGCGCAAACCTCGGCGACAACTACGCCGTGTTCGAGCCAACACACGGTTCCGCGCCGAAATACGCAGGCCAATACAAGGTAAATCCGATCGCGATGCTGCTAACGGTAAAATTGATGTTCGACTGGCTCAAGGAAGACGAAATGGCAACGCGTCTCGAGTCGGCCATCGCTCGCGTGATCGCCGACGGCAAAGTGCGCACCTATGATATGGGAGGCAACGCGTCGACCCTTGATGTCGCCAAAGCGATCGCCGATTACGCCACCGCATAATCGAGAGCTTCCCAGCCCCCGTCTGTTAGTTTGAAAGAAACATTGACGGGACCTGAAAACCCATGCTCGATGGAGGCATGAACCTAAGAACTATTGGATTAACTCTGGCGCTCTGTTTTTTCGTGGGGGCAGCGTGTTTCGCCGCCGATGACCCGAATATGGGCACGTGGAAATTAAACGAAACCAAATCGAAGACTGCTCCTGGCATGGAAAAGCTTACCACCGTTGTTTATGAGGCTGCAGGCGACCAGGTGAAAGTTACCATCGATGGCACCGACGCGAACGGTAAGCCGATACACAATGAATGGACGGGCAAGTTCGACGGAAAAGACTATGCGGTTACCGGTGACCCAACATCAGATATGCGCTCGTACAAGAAGATCGACGCGCAAACGTTGAAGTTCACCGTTAAGAAAGGTGACAAGACAACCGCCACCGGGCGCATTGTCGTAGCGGCCGATGGCAAGTCCCGCACGGTAACAGCGAAAGGAACTGACGAGCACGGCAAGCAGTTCAAAAACGTGGCGGCATACGACAAGCAGTAACGGTCTGGGTGCTCCCGAGGCGGCGATGATTCGCGAAAACAGTATGCGCTACAGGCGATCGTTGTAGTTGCGGCTGTACCAGCCCGACGAAAATAAGAAAGCAGCGCACGAAACACCTGCCTCCGTTCGGCTACCGCGTGCCCACGAAATCCTCGCCAAAAAGATAACTGCGTTCTTTCTAGGAATTCGCTTACAGGATTAGCAGAATTACTGGATTGTATCTCTGGTGTGCGTTCAGCCGAGCTTGCTGCTGAATATAATCGTGAATGTGATTAGCATCGCCAAAAAGCAAAGGCCGGCCGCCCATTGAATCCACCGCCGGCGGAATATCAGCGCGAGCGTGACCGGAATCAGCATGGGAAGGACCGCTAGATTCTCTTTTACGAGGAGAGCGGCGTTTGGTGTCTTCAAGAAATCCAGGTTCGCGAGCAAAGCCAGAAGGAGCATGGCCAGGACGGTGCCATAAAAATACGGGCGTTGGCGCCAGAAAAAATCTTCGAGGTCGATTGTCCCTTCATCTGGAGTCTTCGGTCCGACCAATACGCAGATTACATAGATGGAGACGGCGAAGAGGAATTGGATGCCGATAGACGCAAGGTCCCAGTTCGTGATGGAGCGGAGATCCCAAAGCGACAACCAATTGGTGAAAACCGAAAGAACAGCATTCACCATCCCAATGGCGAGCAAGCCGGAAAATCGTACGCGCTCGCGCGCAATCACAAGTTCAGCGATGCGCGCCAACAAATGCGTCAAGGCCAAGGCATAAACGAAGGACAAGAGCGCCGTGACGTGTTCAAACGCCGACATCGGCAATTACCCCTCGCGACCGATGCTGAAAGCACCCATCGGCTTCGCATCGGGATGAGGCTCCCTTTTCATCAGGCCGTTCTCCACGTGGCGCCGAAATTCCTCGCCGAAGAGATAACCGCGTTCTCTCCAGAACTCGCGGCCGCCCGGCGCAGCGACCAAGTTCATTATCAAAAGTTCCCAACCCATCCATGGCGGCGGCTCGAGCAGTCCCTCGCGCCATTTGAGAAACGAATTTTGCGAGTAAGAGAGAAATGCCATGAAGATCGCAATGAATCGCGCTTTCTCCGGCTCGGAAAGCGATGAGTAATCTCGTAATCCGCTGACGGCGAGCTGAGAGAGCTCGAAATCGGCGGCAAGCAAGTGGTACCGGCTTGCGAAATGCTCCTGCACTGCTTGAGCCGTGGCAGATCGGACGGCGTTGGTGTTCTGGCGAATCGAATGCGCGACGTAGAACAATGAAATCACGACAGCAAGAGCTCCTATGATCTGTCCGAGATTCGCCAGGTCGTTGAGATTCATCGGTTCCAATTACAAACCACGCGAGCGATTGAGGTCAATCGCCCCTACCTGCGTCCAATCCGTGCTTGAGCTGACGTTCGTACTCCACGCTGTCAAAATTGCCTTTTGATTCTCGGATGAGTCCATCGTTGTCGATCTTCCAAAGCTCATAACCGCTGATTCGAACGCGCTTTCCCGTACCATCCGGTCCTGTGTTGGTTCCGATCAAAGTCCAATGAAAAGCTGTTCGATCTCTGCGCCGCTCAAGTTTGTCGAAGGTTACGATCATGTCCGGAAAAGTTGTCATGAACGCTCGAGCTTCATTGGCAATCGCGGCGCGTCCAACGGCGGGCGGTCCGTTGTTAATGCGAATTGAGCCCCGCTCGGCGAAGAATGCCGCCACGCTTTCTGGATTGTGACTACACCACGCCTTGGCATAACCCTGCGCGAACTTGTCTAGCGCGGCGAGATCACTCATTTTGGCGAATTCGCTTCCGGCATCGACATGCCACCTATAATTTGCCACTTGTCTCCGGTTTTGCGCCAGGCGTGCGTGATACGAACCATTTGCGACGGTCCGTTCCCATCCTTATCGACCCACTTGAGGGTTATCCAGTAACACGCCATCGCCATGTCCCCAGTCACCTGAGCCGCCGCTGGTTTAAATCCAACCGTTTTGAACGCCAGGCCTTTGCTGGTTTGGGAGGTAATCCAATCGGTAATGTGCTCTTTGCGAACCGGCGCAGCGCTTATCGATGGCCAGCCTAGGAAATCTGTATGCCACAGTTTTGAATAGGCCGCCAGGTCATTGGCTTCAACATAGCGCCAATAATCGTGTTCGAGTTTCCAGAGCGTTTCCTCATCTTTTCTTGAATCTTGCGCGCACACTGTTGTGCATACGAGAGCCAGGAAGGACATCAAGGTAGTAATTTTCATTTAGCGTCTTTCTTTGTTAGCTCCAACTGATGAGTTGAACGATGATATTCAGCTGTACGAAAGTCATCGGCCTGATGATGTTAGCGTACAAGCAGATCAAGCTGTCGCACATCCATACCAGCCTCGCGATAGTACTTCCGAGTCAGTTCGAGAAGAGAGAATCCATCCTCGTAGGCAGCAAAGCCACCATTCACTGGTTTATCCAGGTAGATGAGGCCGCCTTCAACCACGAACACGGCCACCATCGGTTCTGATGAGTCCTCGGTGATTACCAGAGTGTGAGCCTCCCCGGCGGGTTCGAAGATGTAAGTTCCGGGCTTTGCAATCCAGTCATGCTCCAGGTATCGCCAGTGACCACGCAATGTATAGCCATGAACGGTGCCAACGTGGTAGTGAGTGCCCAGTTTGGCGCCGGGGAGACCTTTCAGAAGTACGCTGAATCCTCCAGACGTGACGTTAAAACAGCACGGCTGGATCCATACCCCTTCCGCATAAGGAACCCAAAGACGGTCATCTTCCAGATTAGTGTTAGTAATGAAGTGTTCGCGGCTCCTTCGACTCGGCTCGAGTCCGTCGTTAAAACTGCTAAAGACACTGATCGGCATAGTTCTCCTTCTTTGGGGGTTAATAATTTGATGTTCGACGCAGTTGGAACTCCTTGAATTTCGGACAAGCGCCGACCTATTTCTTCGTCGTTACACGGGTAACAGTGAAAATCTCGCTCGGAAGAACTTGACCTTCGGGCCGACCTGGCCCCTCCTGTGAAATGATGCGGGACTTAAAAATCTTTTCAGTGAGCTCTACGATTTCCTCCACAGCCGTCGAATCCGAAGACTCGTCGCTAAATCGCCAGGTCGTAATCAACCGGCCATGTTCGATCCGCCATTTTCCGCGGGAGTTATCTCCTTCGTCCGGTGGATCCATAATCCAGGTCCCGTCCGCGCGATATTGAGTGTCGTGTCGATG
>Ga0209474_10004151_pt1 | contig 12572 bp, 9 predicted proteins | sample GraSoiAngelo_145_FD_185902 | JGI IMG/M metagenome (GOLD analysis project Ga0209474, IMG submission 185902) | Grasslands soil microbial communities from the Angelo Coastal Reserve, California, USA - 14_1009_05_20cm (SPAdes) (version 2) | ecosystem: Environmental > Terrestrial > Soil > Grasslands ...
CCCAATTTCACCTTACGTGTTAATGGCACCGAAAAAAATGCGGACGTCTCACCCGACACTCCGCTGTTGTGGGTGCTTCGCGACAGCCTGCATTTGACTGGCACGAAATTCGGCTGCGGCGCCGGGCTGTGCGGGGCGTGCAGCGTGCACATCAACGGAACGCTTACGCGTTCGTGCATTACGCCGGTTTCGCAGGTTGGGGGCAAGAACATCAAGACCATCGAAGGTCTTGGCGCAAACGGCTTACATCCGTTGCAAAAAGCGTGGATTGCGGAAGATGTACCGCAGTGCGGTTATTGCCAGAGTGGCCAGATCATGGCAGCGGCAGCTTTGCTTCAGAAGACTCCGCATCCGACAGACCAGCAGATCACCGACTTCATGTCGGGGAATATTTGCCGTTGCGGCACCTATGAACGCATCCGGCGCGCAATTCATCGCGCCAGCGCCGGGGGTGCAAAGTGACCCCACTTTCACGCCGTGCATTTCTCAGCAAGTCAGCCGCCGCCGGAGCTGGACTGGTGATTGGGATTCATTTTCCCGGAAGAGCTCGGGCCGAAGCGGAAAGCGTCTTTTCACCCAGTGCCTATTTGCGAATCACGCCTGACGGCAAAATCACCATCGTGGTGGCGCGAACGGAAATGGGACAGGGCGTGTGGACCGCGCTGCCCATGATCCTGGCAGAAGAACTTGAAGTTGATCTGAATCAGATCACCATCGAGCAAGCGGGCGCCAGCACTTTATTCGGCGATCAGGGCACCGGTGGCAGCGCTAGTGTCCGCACTACGTGGGATCCAATGCGTAAAGCCGGGGCGCAAGCGCGCGAGATGTTGATCTCTGCCGCGGCCCAGGGGTGGGGAGTGCCGCGCGAGAGCTGCAAAGCCGAAAGCGCGATGGTGGTCCATTCAGCGACTGGGCGCAAGCTGAGCTATGGCTCACTGGCGACAAAAGCTTCAGCGCTTCCGGTACCTGATAATCCGCCTCTCAAAACCGGCGACTATAAATTGGTTGGGAAATCCACGCCACGTTTGGACACGCCGTCGAAGGTCAACGGCTCTGCGGTTTATGGAATCGACTTTCACATTCCGGGCATGAAGTACGCATCACTGGCGCGTTGCGAAACTGCTGGCGGCAAAGTCGCGGATTTCGATGCCAGCGCGGCCAAGCAAATACCTGGCGTAACTTTCGTCGGGAAAATCGGGGACTCGGCTGTTGCAGTAGTTGCGGACAGCACATGGAATGCGTTGAAGGCGCGCCGCGCGCTCAAAATCACATGGGATGAGGGTTCGAATAAAGATCTGAATTCCGCCGCGATTTTTGAGGCACTGCACCACGCCGACGAGAGCAAGCCGGTGAAATTCTTTTCTGTGGGTGATGCGTCGAATGCCACGGGTAAGAAAATCGAGGCCGTTTATCAGCTCCCGTTCATGGCGCATGCCCCAATGGAGCCCGGCAATTGCAGCGCGCATTTTCGCGGAAGCGAGTGCGAGGTGTGGGCGCCCACGCAAGTCCCTCAAGATTGCAGAGACACCATCGCCCCGCAAGTGGGATTGAAACCGGAGCAGGTTAAAGTAAACGTCACATTCCTCGGCGGTGGATTTGGCCGGCGACTCGAGCACGACTATGCGGTCGAAGCAGCGCTGGTTTCAAAAGCAATCAACGCTCCAGTAAAGGTGACCTGGACGCGCGAAGACGACATGCGGTGCTCCACGTATCGTCCGGTGAGCGTGCACAAACTTTCGGCTACGGTCGGCGATGATGGCTTGCCGACCTCGTTCAGGCATCGCATCATTGGACCCTCAATCAACGGGCAAAAGGGCTCGCAACCGGTGAATGGCGTCGACTCCGATTTTCCCGACGAGGCAGCGTTCCATTATCCGATTCCCAATGTATTGCTGGAATCTGTAACCACTGAAACGCCGGTTCCATTGGGATGGATGCGTTCCGTCTACGCGCTGCAAATGGGCTTCGCCACCGAAAGCTTCATCGATGAATTGGCCGCTGCCGCCGGAAAAGATCCGCTCGAATATCGCCTGCAGTTGCTTTCGAAAAATACAGAGGTCAAGTATTTCGATACATCCTGGAATACTGCGCGCATGAGGAACGTTCTGAAATTGGCGGGAGAGAAGGCGGGTTGGAGCAAGCCGCTCGCGGCCGGACGTTATCGCGGCATAGCCTGCTTTGGCTCTTTCAGCACCTATGCCGCCGACGTGGTTGAAATCTCAATGGAAAACAGCGCGCCGCGTGTCCATCGCGTTGTGTCGGTCGTGGACTGCGGACAAGTAGTAAATCCAAATATTCTTGAGCAGCAGATTCAGGGCGCGGTGGTGTATGGCCTGGCGAATGCGTTGCGAGCGCAAATCACCATCGAAAAAGGACGCGTCGTCCAGGGAAACTTTGATGCGTATCAACCGATCCGAATGAATGAGGCTCCCACAGTAGAAGGATATTTCGTGCCCAGCACCGAGCCCCCCACCGGAATCGGTGAGCCTCCGATACCGCCGCTGGCGCCAGCGATATGTAATGCAATTTACGCCGCGACAAAAAAACGCATTCGGGCGTTGCCAATTTCAAGCTAGTGCAATTCTGTCGGTGAACCTCTGGCCTTCGTTGGTCCAAAGTTTTTAAAAATCGAACGCAGGACAGAGCTGCACAGGAAAAATCTTCAATGCATAAAATCATCCTCCTGCTTCTAATCTTTTTTTCGTTCGCCGCCTTCGCTCAAACCAATTCTTCACTTGCCCAACGCCGAGCAGCCCACCTGCGACATGGCATTAATCTGAGCGAGTGGTTCGCGCAGGTCTACGATCCGAAAGGTTACACAAAAGAGCATTTCGAAAACTGGACAAGCGCCAGCGATATCGCGCTCATCAAGTCCATCGGGTTCGATCACGTCCGCCTAAGTGTGAATCCCGCTCCGATGATCCGTCACAACCGTGCCGACGAAATTCCGCCTGAATATCTCGGCTATCTCGATTCTGCCGTCAAAATGATTCTCGATCACGGCCTCGCCGTCATCATCGACATGCACCCCGAGAGCGACTTCAAGGCGAAACTAGTTGAGCATGACGATTTTGTCGAGCAATTCTCGGACTTCTGGCGGGCAATCGCGCGTCATTATTCTTCTTACGATCCGGAGATGGTGTTTTTTGAAGTTTTAAATGAGCCGGAATTTCGTGATCGCTACCGCTGGGCGGGCGTGCAGGCGAAATTGGCCAATGCTATTCGCGAGGGTGCCCCGCAGCACACCGTCATCGCGGCCGGAGGGAACTACTCGGACGTTGCGGACCTGCTCTCGATGACGCCGCTCCCCGACAGCAACGTAATTTACAACTTCCACTTTTACGATCCGCACACGTTTACGCATCAAGGTGCGACGTGGGGAATAAATTACTGGCACTTTGAGAGTAAGCTGGCATACCCGTCCAGCATGGAAAATACGCCGAAAGTTGCTGCCGCCGAACCCGATGCCTTAAACCGCCTCTATGTTCTCCGCTATGGACTCGACCACTGGGATGCGAACCGCATGGCGGTCGAGATCGGCCAAGCCACTGAATGGGCTAAACACTGGAATGTGCCACTCACCTGCAACGAGTTTGGCGTTTACCGCAAGGATTCCGACCCGCAAGACCGCGCACGGTGGTTGCATGACGTGCGCACAACGCTAGAGCATGACGGCATCGGCTGGAGCATGTGGGATTACAGCGGCAGCTTCGGTGTGGTGAATGGGCCGAATGGTAACCACACGCCGGACACGGGTACGGTCGATGCGCTGGGTGTGAAGCGCTGATTTATTCAAGCAACGATTTAATCGACCGCAGTAATTTGTTTTCTGCCACGCATCATTCGTTTCCGCTCGAGCAGCGTTTCGAGCGCCTGCCGCGTTTCCGGGGGCAGATGATACGACTCATTGTCCGCAGGATATTGCCGCGAGATCACGTCCGCACGGAAAGCGTGTACCGCGTGCGTAATCTCGGCAGCGGCATCTCCATAGCGGCGCACGAACTTTGCTGGAGGACCGAAGGTAAGATTCAAAATGTCATGAAATACCAAAACCTGCCCATCACAGCCCGGGCCCGCGCCAATGCCAATTGTTGGAGCGCTAACCTCGCTCGTGATCAGGTCCGCCACTTCGCGCGGAATTCCTTCGAGAAAAATGCAAGCCACGCCGGCGCGGTCGAGAGCAGTGGCATCGCGCATGAGTTGCTCGATGTCGGTCAGAGTCTTCCCTTGAACTTTGAATCCGCCCATCCGGTTAAGTGATTGCGGTGTCAGCCCGATGTGACCGGCGACAGGAATTTCGGCATCGATGATTTGACGAACAAGATCGGCGCGCTTCTCGCCGCCTTCCATTTTCACGATTTCGGCGCCGCCCTCTTTCACGAATCGGGTCGCATTGCGGACCGCATCCTTGGCGTCCACGTGGTAAGAGCCGTAAGGCATGTCGGCTATGAGTAGTGCGTCCTTTACGCCGCGCCGCACTGCTTTTACGTGGTGCAGCATTTCGTCCACGGTCACGGAAAGCGTATTTTCGTGGCCGAGCATGGTCATGGCCAGAGAGTCGCCGACGAGAACCATGTTAATGCCAGCTTCATCCACCAGGCGCGCGCTCGAATAGTCGTAGGCGGTCAGGCAGGTAATGGGTTCGTGCTGAAGCTTTTTTTCACGGAGAGATGCGGTGGTAATTTTGTGGCGCGGAGCGCCAATCGGGGTGAGACTCACATTGTCCTCCAGTGCCCCTCCGCAACTCGGCGGATAGAGCCTGCAACATGGACTTAGATGCTACTGGGGAAATTGTAGTCTTCAAATCATTGGCGGTCTACACTGCCGGTAACCAAACTGTCTGATTACTTTCTGCGCCGCTTGGCATTGGATCGCAGCCAAGTGGTATATCCGGCTTCGTCCAGATCGCCTGCTGCGAGAGCAAAAACAGATTCAACGACCGCCTGCTCGCCGGCCGCAAAGTCGAAACCATTTAGCTCCAGAAAGAGAATACCCGCGAGGAACCCGGCCCGTTTGTTTCCGTCAACGAAAGGGTGGTTCCGAACAATCGCGATGGTGTAGAGCGCAGCCATGTCGATAATGTCGACACCCTCGGCGTAAGAGTAGTGTTGGCGAGGTCTGGCAAGAGCGGACTCTAGAAGACCGTGATCTCGGATTCCGGGCGCGCTGCCATGCAGTGCCAATAGCCGGTCGTGGACGGCCAGAACATCGCGCTCATCAATCCAGACAGGACGTTTCCCGCTCACTTCGATAACGCGCGAAGCGCATTTCGATAGCGAGACATGATTTCTTCCGCTTTCTCCATCTTTTTCTCGAAAGTGGGGTCGTATGGCGTGAGGCGATAATCCCCATCAGCGGCCTCAACCAGGAAAAGCTTCTGTCCGTCTCCCGTCTGCAAACGGTCAATGACTTCCTTGGGCAGAATGACTCCAAACGAGTTGCCGAATTTTCGGACCTTGAGTTGGACCATAGTGAGTCCTCTAAGTTATTACGATTGTAATAACATCGAGACGGCAAACACAATCATTATCTTGCGCAAAGGGTACTTGGGTGAACGCCTGAAGGAGCGCTCTACGCGCTCGCGGCTTCCTGGCTTCCCAGCGGCAGGAAATACTGCGTACCCTTGATCGGTGCAGACACCTTCCTCAGCAGCTCCTGCAAATCTTCATTGCGTTCCACGAAGTCAATTTCTGAGGTGTTCACGATCAGCAGGTCGGACGATGTGTAGTGAAAAAAGAAGTGCTCGTAGGCTTTGACCACCTCTTCCAGATACTCTTCGCTGATTGCCTTCTCGCCGGCAGCATTTTTCTTTTTCAGGCGTTTCTTCAGCACCTCGGGCGTGGCTTGCAGATAGATGACCAAGTCAGGCGTGGGCAACTGATCTCGAAAATAATTGTAGTAGCGGTTGTAGGTATCAAGTTCCTGATCATTCAGGTTCAGGTACGCAAAGAGCTTGTCTTTCTCGAAGATGAAATCGGAGACAACAATTTTTTGCGAACGCGGCCCGAGATCGAGCGCGCGAAGCTGCTCGAAACGCTGAACCAGAAACGTGAACTGCGCCTGAAACGCAGCGCCCGCATCACCCTGGTAAAAAGACGAGAGAAAGGAATTGTGCTCCGGGTCGGTAACCCGCTGCGCATTGAGCCGCTCGGCAAGGATTGTGGAAAGCGTGCTCTTGCCGACTCGTATGGGGCCTTCTACCGCGATATACCTGGGAAGATCGAAAAGCTTGGCCATGAATGTGAAGAGATCGCTTTTGAGAATATCGCGACCGCAACTCTCGCGCAATTGAGGAAGAAGTTAACACCGAGGAAAAAGCAGAAGGCAAAAGCATGGCAGAAGTCAGAAGTAAGAAGTAAGAAGGCAGAAGTGAGAGGGCAGAAGTAAGAAGGCAGAAGTGAGAAGGCAGAAGGCAAAAGTTCAGAAGTAGGAAGGCAGAAGACAGGAGTAAGAAGTACGTCTGCTGATTTTAATTCTGCATTCTGACTTCTAACTTCTGCATTGTGTTTTCGTTCCATTACAATCCGACCATGTTTGCGCTTGCCGCTGCTGCCGGTGCTGCCCTGTTATTTGGCGGATATCAATCATTCGCTCCCACGGGGCAGTGGTTTGGGCGAGCCTTTTGCCGCGGGCGACGCGGATCACGGCAAATTGCATTGACATTCGATGATGGGCCGAATGATCCGCATACTTTAAAGCTGCTCGACGTTCTGTCGAAACATGACGTTCATGCAACATTTTTCCTGATCGGGCAATACGTGCGTCGACGGCCAGACATCGTCGCCGAAATCGCAAAACGCGGCCATGTTATCGGGAACCACACGTTCACTCATCCGTTGCTGATTTTGCAATCCGCATCGCGTATTCGCCACGAATTATTGCAATGCCGCGAAGCGATTCACGACGCTGTTGGCGAGCATTCCAATCTGTTTCGTCCGCCTTGGGGTGGCAGGAGGCCAGCCGTGTTCCGGATTGCCCGCCAGGCGGGGATCGATCCCGTGATGTGGAACATAACCGGGTACGACTGGAAGGCGAGTTCGCCCGAATTCATCGAGCAGAAGATTGCGCCTAAAATTCGCGGCGGCGACGTAGTCCTGCTGCACGATGGCGGGCACGCAGCTTTCGGCACCGATCGTTCAGCTACCGTCTCAGCGGTTGATCGCTTGCTCACCCGCTACAAAGCTGAAGCCTACGAACTCGTGACGGTTCCTGAGATGATGCGACAGCGCCGCTGAAAGTTTGCGGTGTCATCCCGAACACGCTGCATCGATGTCGCGCAGCCGAACCATTCGGAAGTGCAAGGTGACGCGTCGAGGAAGATGCGACGTAATGCAAAGGTCCTTCGCCCGGATGCTACACTGACGAGTTTTCGGAGGCTTCCCTGAGCAACAGTCCTCTCCTTGTGGTGCATGGCGGAGCATGGGCAATTCCAGACGATCTGGTCCAGGCGCATTTAGATGGTGTGCGCAATGCCATTGAGGCGGGCTGGCGAATTCTCGAACATGGTGGCGCGGCTCTCGATGCGGTCGAGGAAGCCGTAGTCGTCATGGAAAATGATGAGGCCTTCGACGCCGGCCGGGGCAGCTTCCTAAACCGTGAAGGCAAAGTGCAGCTCGATGCCCTCATCATGGACGGGGGTACGCTTCGCGCGGGAGGCGTTGGATGCGTCGAACACATTGCCAATCCTATTCGCGCGGCGCGCAAGGTGTTAAGCGAGAGCCCGCATGTTTATTTCGTGGCGGAAGGCGCCGAGCGCTTTGCCAAGGAGCACGGAATCCCGCTTTGCAAGAATGAAGACTTAATTATTCCCCGAGAAGTCGAGCGGCTTCGTGAGTATCAAGACCTGACCACGATTGAAGGCCAAGCATTGTTCGCGCCAGAGATTTCCCACGACACGGTTGGGGCGGTGGCGCTCGACGGATCGGGCAATATCGCCGCTGCTACTTCAACGGGAGGCACTTTGAACAAGGCACCCGGGCGGCTTGGCGATTCATCTCTCATTGGGTGCGGCTGCTATGCCGACAACGACAGCGCCGCTGTTTCCACCACTGGCTGGGGCGAACCGATCATGAAACTGGTGCTCGCCAAGTGGGCTGCGGACCGGGTGGCCTCAGGCAATCTGCCGCAGTGGGTCGCCGCGGAAGCGATGAATTACCTCAAAGATCGCGTCAGCGGGCACGGCGGAATTATTTTGCTGGACGCGCAGGGACGCTTCGGGCTTGCTCATAACACTCCCAGAATGGCGTGGGCACATAAAACCGTAAGTCGGTCGGATTCGGGCATAAGCCGCGCTTAAGTTTCTTACGTGAGATTTGTATTATCCCTCCCATTTTCAAATCTTTCCCTCGTGAGTAGAAGATGAAACATCGGTGACTCACAGTGCATTGACGCTGCGGATTGTTCCCGGCAAAGTGTGCCCTGGCCAGATGTTGCCAAGCCTGGGGGAGGCCGGCGATTCTGGCGACGAACCGCAGCCGGAGGGGTGTGAAACACAAAAGCTCATCGAACCTGGTGACATCTGCCCTCCGGGCGGTTTGTGCGCCGTCTGTCCCCTTCGAACTAAACAGAGAATCAACGTTATTGCTTGATTTCCGGCTACAAACTGATGTACAAACCAGCCAACCTTCGCATTCCAACGAATTGCGCTGCAAACCACTCAGGACCGGCCGAGATGCCGATTCCGAGAATTCTCGCGCCGGAGAGACTCCATGCGAACCCTGAAATTATTTCTCTTGTTGTGGTCCGCCATCATTCTTACTACGCAGCTATTTGGGCAAGGTGTTGCGACTGGCGATCTGCATGTGACGGTAAAGGACCCTCAGGGACAACCTGTTGCCGGCGCTTCTGTCTCGGTCACCGACCGCGCGAAAGGAACTCAACGGCAAGCTTCCGAGAATGAGCCGGGTGAATATCAGATTTTCGCGTTGCCTCCCTCATCCTATGTCTTGAACGTTAAGGCCCAGGGCTTTTCTGTGGACATCAAGGAGGTGGCCATCGGAGTAGGAGCCTCAGCTCAAGTTCCCGTCACGCTAAAAGTGGGGACAGCTACTGAAGCTGTCGGGGTCAGTAGCGATGCAGCCGAAGTAGTTGAGCAGGGCTTGACGTCGGCACGAGATACAGTAAACCAGGAGCGGATTGACAATCTACCGACCAACGGTCGCAATGCTTTGCAGAGCATTGCAGTACTGAATTCTCAGGTGGTCCGCGACGCCACCCCTGAAACAGGGGCTGCGCCAACCTCTGGCCTAAACGTGAGTGGACAGCGCGGCCGTTCGAATCTAGTGAATTGTGATGGGGCCGACACAACCGACAATTCCATAAATGGTGTGCGCTCTTGCGTTCCTCTGGACGCAGTGCAGGAGTTTCAGATCATTACCAATGGTTATGGTGCTGAGTACGGACGCGCTGCCGGTGGCGTGATTAATATCATCACCCGCTCAGGAACGAACAGCGGGTTCCATGGAGATGTTTTCGGATACCTGCGCAATCGGGAATTCCAGGCTGTCAACCCGTTCAGTACAGTGCCGAATCCGGCTTATACCCGCGTACAGGGAGGAGTTTCCGTTGGCGGGACTATAAAAAAGAACAAGACTTTCTATTTCCTTTCTTACGAAGTAACGCGCCGACATGAGACAGGATTCTCCAGCATCGGCGCAAATAATTTCGGATTAGTTCCGTTCGACACAGCCCAGGTCGGAATGCCGTTCGGAACCCTGCAACTGACTCAAGACCAGATCAATTTCCTGCAGGATCCGGCAACGCAGGCGGCTGAGGCGAATCCTCTTTTCCTCGGCGAAATACAAAGCTATATGGTTCTTACTGGAGCGTCGTCGGGTCAAGCGATAGACGGCGTCTGGCCGTCGCAGATGGTACAGGCTATGACCGGCGGTGCGATATCCAACTGGGCTGGCTTCCCGACCACATGTCAGCCGCCGGGACCATGTGCTCCGGTGCCAGGCTCCTATCAGACACTAGCTTCCCAAATGGGAACATTCCCCGTGTTCGAAGGCACCAGTCTTTACTCTTTGCGTTTGGACCACACTCTGAGTGATCGACATGGTGTTACGCTACGCTTCAACGTTAGCCCGAGCACGGTCAATGGCATTGAGGTCAGCGGGCAAGATCAGCCTTTCGGACAAAATGCTTATTCCCGCACATCGCAGCAGACGTATCGTGACCTCGCTGGAGTCTTTCAAGACAGGTTGGTTCTGGGCAACAACAAGGTCAATGAGTTTTTATTTCAATATGCGCGTCGCGGATTGTCTTACTTTTACAACACTGCAATTCCCGGCGGCTCCGATCCAGCGGTAAACATCCCCGGTTTCGCCTACTTCGGGCGCGAACCGTACTCCTACATTCAGCGTACAGAGCAGCGGTATCAGTTTACTGACAATCTCACCTGGGCAGTCGGAAAACACACGATGAAGTTCGGTGGCGATTTTAACTACATTCCTCTGAAAGCCACGTTCACGGTGAATTATGGCGGCGTGTACGATTTCGGCGCTTTCAGTGCTTCGAACTTGGGTTTCACTTCTCCGAGCGGAGTCCCGGCCTTTCCCGCGCTCTCGCCGATTCAGTCTTATGGAGCCGGACTGCCCGGTGATTTCATCCAAGGCCTTGGCAGCCCGAGCGATTCTTTCAGCAACATCCCCATCGGCATGTATTGGCAGGATAGCTGGAAAGCCCGCCACAATCTGATTTTCAATTTCGGCGCGCGCTATGACATTGAGATTCCGCCCAGCTTCAAGCCCCCTAGCTCCCTAGCAACTGCCGGTTACAACTACTTGGGATTGCAAAAGGGTATTCAGACCTACAGCAAGAGAATTCAACCTCGTGTCGGATTCTCCTGGGATCCCAAAGGCGACGGGAAGACTGCAATTCGTGGGTCGTATGGTATTTTCTCCGATCATCCCCTGCTCGGGCTTTACTTCCTTGGAGATGCCTCCGACGGTTCGACTAGCGGACAGCTCGCCTTCGGCGGAACTGGGCTTTGCGCAAATGGCGCGGGAGATCCCGCGAACCTCAACGCCTTTCCCATTTTCCAGGGACTTATTCCAGGCCCCAACGGTTCTGTCAGCTCACCTTGCTCACCTACGACTAATCCTGCAGTTCTTACAGCTCTCGGATACCAGCCGGATCAGCAGCAATTTCAAGCCCTCAATTTCCCGCAGTCAATTTTTCTCAACCAGAACTATTTGAATCCATCTACTTTCTTACCGCTTGGGTTCCAGCCATTCGGATATCCCCAAGGAAAGAATTTCGTTTACGCGTATTCACAACAAGCGAATTTTACTGTTGAGCGAAATCTAGGCCACGACTTCTCATTGAGCGTTGCGTATATCTTTAATGGCGGACGGCACCTGAACCGGCCGATCAACGCGAATACGATTCGCGGGGACCTGATGGTCGGGAACTTCTTCGCTGCGCTTGCAGCAGGACAGAATGCCAGTAGCCCGTTCACAGTCGGCGGGGGCACAACTCACTGCGGATCCGGACCGCTGGGTCCGTGGATCAGCTCTTCTCTGGTGAACTTCTTTCGGCCGAGCGGCTTGAATCCTTCCATAGCGGCGGGCCTGCTCGCAACTGGAGATCTCGCTTGCGTCACCGCCGCCCAGCAACTTGAAGCGGGTCTGGCGGGTCAGGGATTCAACTCGAAATGCGATCCAGCCACCCTGGCCAATTGCATTCCCTTCGGGGACATGGACGCCAACTTCTCTAACGGAAGCTCGGTCTACCACGGACTCACAACCAACCTGCGCAAGCGGATCAGCGGACACTATGAACTGCTGGCGTCCTATACTTGGTCGCACGCAATTGACGACTCAACCGATCTGGAGTCCACGCTCACACCACAGGACAGCTATTTTCCCGCTGGAGATCGTGCTTCCTCGACCTTCGACCAACGTCACCGGTTCGTGTTCAGCGGCATTTATCACGTGGGCCGCATTGGCAACGGAGGGCTTGCAAGCACTCTGATAAGCGATTGGACCTTTGCTCCAATTGTCGAATTCGCCTCTGGCCGCCCATTCAACATCATCACTGGCACCGGCGATAACCTGCAGTTATCGTCCCTTACGAGCCGGCCGAATACGTTCGTGAACCCGGGATGTACAGCTTTGGGCAATCTACCGGTTTCTTCAAAGTTTTCTCCAACTGGGGTCTTCCAGGAGCCTTGTATTGCGGACTTCACAGGGACCTTACTTTCCCTCGACGGCAACCTCGGTCGCAACACTGGGACAACACCCTGGACAGTTTTTGACGATGTACGCATTGCGCGCAACATCAAGCTTCGCGAAAGAATAAGCCTGGATGCTTCGCTCGACATCTTCAACGTCGCGAACCGTTTCAACGTGGCAGCAGTAAGTCCGCTATATACCAACGCTGGTCAACCCACAGCCGCGTACGATCCGCGGCAGTTGCAGATCGGGTTGAAGGTGAACTGGTAAGGATGTGGAGACGGTGTTTGGAACTTTTTGGGTAGTGGCGTAACAAAGCTACTTCTCTCCAAATGTGGGGGAGCGAAACGACGCATTATGTCTGAATCCTGGCAATCCGCGTTGGCCCGCTGGAAC
>Ga0209474_10004152_pt1 | contig 12569 bp, 10 predicted proteins | sample GraSoiAngelo_145_FD_185902 | JGI IMG/M metagenome (GOLD analysis project Ga0209474, IMG submission 185902) | Grasslands soil microbial communities from the Angelo Coastal Reserve, California, USA - 14_1009_05_20cm (SPAdes) (version 2) | ecosystem: Environmental > Terrestrial > Soil > Grasslands...
TTGCCCGCTACATTCGCCTGCACACCGAGCAGTACGACGGATCGCTGCTCGCGTTGGAGCAGCCGCCGGGCAGCGAAGGCGGCGAAGAGCTGCAGTTCGGGTTCGGCGTCCTTCTCGATCGGCGCAAAGGAGAGGCGGTGCCGGCCGGCGGTTATCTGTTCGAAGCCGCGCTGCGCGGATCGCAGCGCGGCATGGCCTCGCAGTTCACGTACCTCGGTGGCACAGGTCGCGCGATGGGGTTCCTCCCCATCGGCAGCCGGATCGTGTTCGCGACGCGCGTGGAAGGCGATGCGCTGACGGCCGGCGCTCCTCTCTTCGAGCTTTCTCGTTTCGGCGGCGTCGATCCCGTCGAGGGCGTCGGCGGAGAGCGGACCGTCCGCGGCATTCCCAGAGCCCGCTACATCGGACGCGTCAAGCTGATCGCCACCGAGGAACTGCGCGTCCGAGTCGCCGATGCGCGGTTGCTCGACCGCCGCGTCTCCATCGGCATGGTCGCCTTCGTCGACACGGGCCGCGTCTGGCAGCTGCAGGGCAACGACGGACGGTTCTTCGATTTCCACAGCGGCGCCGGAGGAGGGCTGCGCCTCTACCACCGGGAGTTCGTGATCCGCATCGACGTGGGAACGTCGTCGGAGCGCGCGATGAACTTCTATCTCACCTTTGGAAACTTCTTTTGACCGGCTCGCCCTTCAACCGAGTCAGAAGAGGCGCTTCTCCAAGGCCTTGAGCACTGCTCGCGTGCGATCGCGCACTCCGAGCTTCGCGAGGATGCTCGAGACGTGGTTCTTCACCGTGCGCTCCGCCACGCCCAGCGCGCTACCGATTTCGCGGTTCGAGTAACCGCCCGCCATCATGCGCACCACTTCGCGCTCGCGGTGCGTCAGCGGCTCTTCGTGGCCGTCTCCGCGCTGCTCGTGCGTCGGTCGCGCCCCGAGGTTGCTCAAAAGGCCCTCGGTCAAGGAAGGCTTGAACCAGGTGCCTCCTTGCGCGAGGCAGCGGATCGCCTTTCCCAGCTCTTCCGGCGTCACGTCCTTCAACAGATATCCTTTGGCGCCGGCGCGCGCGGCGCCCAGCAGTGCCTCCGCGTCGTCGAAGGTGGTGAGCACGAGGCAGGGCGGCGCGTCTTCCATCCGCTGCAGCTCCTCGAGCACCCGCAGTCCCCCGCCGCGCGGCATGCGCATGTCGAGCAGCACGACGTCGGGGCGCGAGCGGCGCAACGTCGTCAGCGCCTGCTCGGCGTCGCAAGCCTCGGAGACGACCGTCAATTCAGGGTCGAGATCCAGGACCCGCCGCAGACCCTCGCGCACGAGCGCCTCGTTCTCCACGACGCAAACGCGGATCACGACGACGCTCCCGCGAGCGGCAACGTCGCGCAGACGGAGAATCCCGCGCCGGGACTCGTCGCGACGGTGAGCGCTCCGCCCGCGCGCTCGACCCGCTCGCGCAGGCCCTGCAACCCGTTCCCCGCGCGCACTTCCGCCGCCCCGCGCCCGTCGTCGCGTGCGCTCAGCTCGAGCTTGCCGTCGCGTTCGCGCACTTCGAGCCACAGGTTCTCGGCTTCCGCGTGTCGCGCGGCGTTCGTGACGATCTCCTGCGCGCAGCGCAGGATCGTGAGCGCCGGATCGCCGGCAGTGACGGGCAGTGACGCCGGAACGGCCACGTGGATGCGCGGCCGCGGCATCTCCTCGGCCAGCGCGCGCAGGGCGGACCCGAGGTCGAGCCGGTCGGCATCGCGCAGCTCGTCGACGGCGGCGCGCACCTCGGCGAGCAGAAGCTGCGAGATGGAGTGCGCTGCGTCGATCGGCTCGCGCGCGCGCCCTTCAGCCGTGCGCGAGGCCACCTCCAGGTTGAGCCGCAGCGCCGTCAGGTGGTGGCCGACAGCGTCGTGCAGCTCGCGCGCGATGCGCAGCCGCTCTTCCAGCCGGCTCGTCTCGGCGAGCCGCGCCTGCGCCGCGCGAAGCTCTTCGCGTGCGCGCGCCTCGCGGGCCAGCAGATCCGCGACGAAGAACGCCAGCAGCTGGAAGCCGAGGTAGGGCGGCGCGAGCAGCACGGCAGCGCGCGGGCTCCAGTGGATGGAAACTGCCGCGGCCAGGAATGCCGTCTGAGCGACGATCCAGAGCAGACCGCGCCGGCGCGACAGACGGCCTCCGAGCTGCAGCGCGCCGAGCACCAGCAGTGCGCCTTCGAACCCGTCGCACAGCAGCAGAACCAGAGCGACGACGCACGCCGCCTGGCCCGCGATCAGCAACAGCCGCCGCGTCCGCATGGCCAGGACGAACAGCGCCAGGAAAGCGACGTACGCGGCTGCCCAGCCGGCGAGACGCGGCGGCGAAACGGAGCCGCCGAAGAAGATGGGCACCCCGACCATCAACCACACGGCGATTCCGCCGATGGTGAGCGCGCGCCGCAGCTCCCCGGGTTCCATCCGACTCAGAATACCGCGCACCGCGGCCGAGCCGGATGGGCCGGAAGTACCAACGTGATCGCTGCCCGTGATGACGATGCGCAGCCCGCCGGGACCAGGTACGCGTTGGTACAGGAGGATTCCCATGACCACGCTGATCGCATTGTCCCTCGTCCCTCTCGCCGCGGCGGCGGCCGCGCAACCGTCGGCCGAGGAGAAGCTCTTCACGGCCATTCGCGAATCGACGCTGGACGAAGTGAAGCGGCTCCTCGACAAGGACCCGTCGCTTGCGTCGGCGCACAGCGCGAAGGGGACGTCGGCCGTCACGGCGGCGCTGTTCACCGCGAGAGGCGAGGGATTCATGCCGCCGCGCAAGAACCGCGTCCTCGCCGAAGTCCTCGCGCATGGAGCGCCGCTGGACAGGTTCGAGGCGGCGGCACTCGCCGACACGGCGCGGATCGCGAAGGAGCTCGCCGCCGATCCCAAGTACACCGAGGCTGAGAGCAACTTCGGCTGGGCGCCGCTCCACTTCGCGGCGTTCGCCGGAAACGTCGAGGTTGCGAAGCTGCTTCTCGACCGCGGCGCCGCGATCGATCGGCGGGCCAACACGAAGTTCCGCAACACGCCGCTCCAGGTGTCGCTGCTGACCCGGCAGGACGAGATGGCGGCGTTCCTCGTCGCGCACGGCGCCGACGTGCGCATCGAGCAGGCAGAAGGGTTCACCGCGCTGCACGAGGCGGCGCAGAACGGGAGCGAAAAGGTGGTCAAGCTGCTCCTCGATTCCGGCGCCGACCCGAACGTCCGCACCACCGACGGCCGCACGCCGCTCGGGATCGCGCGCAAGAAGGGCTACGACGAGATCGCGCGGCTGCTTCAGGCCCGCGGTGCACGCGAGGCGAGCGAGCGCTGACGACTGCGCGACTGGATCAACGCATGCGCATGCTCCTCCTTTATATGCCGCGTGAACCGCGGCCCAAGGCGCGGGTAGGGAAAGCGGACCTGCCTTCCCTACAAGATGGGTCGGTAGAATCCGGTCATGCATCGAACCCGCGGTACGCTCCTCTGGCTCGACGTCCCCGGGCTGGGCGCCCGGATGGCCGCGCAGCCCTACTCCGACGCTGCGCGCGCGATGCGCGTTTTTCGCGGGATCGTCCTGCCGCCCTGCGACGCGTTCGGCGGGCGACTCGCTTCCGCCGTGGGCGACTCGTTCCAGATCGTGTTCCGCCGGCCGACGGACGCGGTATTCGCCGCGGCGGCCCTGCAGGACCGCGCCGCGCAGCACGCGGCGGTCACCGGAGAACGGTTCGACCTGCGCGCGTGCGTGGTCAGTGGCGAGATGCGAGTGGATCGCGACGGCGTCCTGGGCGACCTCGTCGACCTGGCCGCGCGCGTGCGCGGAGCCGCATCGCGAGGCGACGTGGTGCTGTCCGGCGACGTCTTCGCAGCGATGGAGAAGGCGCAGCTTTCCGCCGAGGAGCTCGGCGACGCGGACGGCGTGCCGCCGGAAGTGCGGCTGTATCGACTGACGCGCTCCCGCGGGTCCGAGTTGCCATACGGCGGAATCGGCCTTTCCAAAGCGGGCTCGCTCCCGGAGATCGGCAACGACGGCGTGGTCGAGCCTCGCGATGCACGGCTCGTCCGCGCGATCGCTCCCATGCGCGCCGCGGTGCGCGGCGTCGGCCCGCGCATCCGACCAGCGCTTGAGGGCGCCGCGGAGTGGTGCCGCCGCGCGACCAGCCGCCTACCGCTCGCCCCGATTCGCGAACGGGCCAGCCGGGTCGCAGCGCACGTCGGCCGGATTCCACGGAATGTGCGCATCGGAGCTGCCGCAGCGATCGTGCTCGCGCTGCTCGCCGGTGTAGGTCTCTTCTTCGCCACGCGGCGCGATCCGATCGATCGCGCTCTCGCGAACCACGACTTCCGCGCCGCGCGGCGCGAACTGAAGCAGATCAAGGATGCCGACGAGCGCGTTTTCGCCGACGGGCGCATCCAGGAAGCGCGCGGCTCCTTCGGCGCGGCCGCCGACCAGTACGCGAAGGCCGCGAAGTCGGGAGAGCGCCGCGGATTCAAGGAGCTCGTTCGGATGACGGCGAGCAAGTCGTGCGAGGGGCGCGCCAGCGCGGCCCGCGCCCTCGGCGATCTCGGTGATACGCGCGCAATCCCCGCGCTCCGCAAGCTCGTCCGCGCGAAGTTCCCGGACGACTCGAGCGGTGGAACGTTCCGCTGCGACAGCCGGCGAGCCGCGCGCGAAGCGCTCGAGCAGCTCGGGCTCCGTCAGCGCTAGGACGCAGTCGACATCCGTTACCAGCGCGATCCCTTCCCGCGACTCGGAGTGTTCAGTACCGAAAAGGTGCATCGGCCGGGAAGATCGCGCGCGCGCCGCTGATTTCCTTCGCAAAACAGAATCGCAAGCGTGCGCTGGAACGGCGGAATTGACATCCGACAAAATCACCCCTTGTGCGTGGATGTCCTACCGCAGGAGACTGTCGGAAGCTGATTCACGAGGGGCCTTTTCCCAACCATTGAATTCGCTCGCCGCTCGCAGGAGCCCGGTATGAAGCTGAGGTTGCATTTCGTCGCTCTTCCCGCATTTGCTCTGTCGCTCCTGTTCTGCGGCTGCGGTTCCGAAGCCCAGCAAGCGTTTGGCGCCAACGCATCGGGCGGCGACGTCGCCGCGCGCAAGCGCGGACTGGCGCCGCCGACGATCGACCAGACTCCGTCGCCCACGAAGAATGGTCTTCCGGTGCTGACGGGAACGTCGTCCGTAATCACCGAGTGGGACGGCGACGAGGTGCCCGGTCACGAGGAAGAAGACGAAGACGACCTCGTGACGCTCACGGTGAGCGAGAACGGCAAGACCGTCTGCACCGTGAAGAACGTCGCCACTTCGCACTGGTCGTGCACCGTAACGACGCGGCTGGCCGACGGCACGCACGTGCTCACCGCGACTGTCACGCGGGACAACTCCACCTCCCCTGCATCGAATCCGGACGTGTTCGTCGTGAAGACGTCGATCGGCACGCCGACCGTGGACCAGATCCCGAGCCCGACGAACGTGAACCGTCCTGTGTTCACCGGCACGGGTGAGCCCGCTGCCGTCGTGACCGTCTCGGCGCCCACCGCGACCGCGGGCAGCGCCCCAGTCTCGGCGGGCAGCGTCACCATCTGCCAGGCATCCGTGAACGCCGGCGGAAAGTGGACCTGCACCGCTCCCGCCCTCTCTGACGGGACCTACACCGTCTCCGCCTCGCAACAGGACGCTGCTGGGAACGTGAGCGCCTCGGTGTCAACGACGTTCACGATCGACACCAGGGTTCCGCCGCCGCCGCCCACCAACGTGCCCCCCGCGCCGAGCATCGATTCCCCCGCTAACGGCGCGGAGGTTGAACAGATGCGTCCCACGATCTCGGGTCACACCGCGGCGGGGACTTCCGTGCAAGTCACGCTCGACGGAGTGACGTACACCGCACAGGTGAATCCGGGCGGTGAATGGACGCTGCTGCCTTCGTCCGCGCTTTCGGTCGGCGCGCACAACGTCTCCGCGACCGCGATCGATGATCAGCGCAACAGCAGCGCGCCGGCGCAAAGCGCGTTCGCGACGGTCGACCTGGGCGTCGCGCGCGGCGGCTGCACCAGCGGCGGCGCCGCGTGGCCGCTTCTCGTCGTCGCTGCCTTCCTCGCGCTGTTGCCGCGGCGGCGCGCGCGCGTTCTGGCGATGTTCGCCCTCCTCGCAGCGCCGTTGGCCGCCCGTGCACAGGCCACGAGCACCGACGTGTCCCTCTTCCGCCCCGCCTCGGGTGGAGACGGATTCGCCTCCGTGGAAGGAGCACGGCCGCCGCTCGCCGGCGAGGGTCTCGAGCTGCGCACCTGGATCGACTACGCCGTGCACCCGCTCGTGTTCCAGGCCCAGTCGGGCATCAATGACGTGCTCGTGCGGAGCCGGACCGGGGGGTGGCTCGGCGTGCAGACGCATCTGCTCGGACCGCTGTCCGTAGCGGTGCAGCTGCCCGTGACGTACTCGCAGCAGGGAGATCTCTCCTCGCTGCCGCCGTCTTCGCGCGGGCCGTCCTCGCTGGTCGGCGGGCTGGGCGATCTGCGCCTGACCCCGCGCCTCGCGTTGCTGCGCCAGGAGTGGGCCGGCATCGATCTGGCGACGCAAGTCTCGCTCGAGTTCCCCACCGCGCGCGCCCGGACGCTGACCGACGACGGGCGCGTCCGCGCCGAAGGGCTCCTCGCCATCGGACGCCGGCTGCTGGAGACGAACCGCGGCAGCCTCGACCTCCTCGGCAATGCATTCCTGCGGCTACGCCCGCCACACGAGCTGCTCGACGTGAGGACCGGCAACGAGGCTGGGCTGCGCGCAGGCCTCGGATATCTGCCGCCGCCTTCGCGCGCCTTCATCCCGCGGCGCCTCTACCTCGAGCTGGAAGCCCGCACGTTCCTCCGCGCCGGTTTCGCGGACGGCTCGTCGCCGGCCGAATGGCGCGTCGGGACGACGCTCTGCCCGGTGCGCGGCCTCGCGATCGATCTCGCCGGCGGGACGGCGCTCACCGACGGCATCGGAGCTCCGCGGGCGCGCTTCATGGCGGGAATCGGGTGGTCTCCCGCGGCGTGCAACGACAGCACCGCCTCGTATCGGCCGCTCACTCGCCCCGTGCCGCTGCCGGTGCAGGTGTTCTCCGAGGCGCTGACGTGCCCGCCCATGGCGGAAACACCGAAGGTCGCGCGCGCCGCGTTCATCCCGCCGCCGGCCGCGGATCGCGACGGCGACGGCATCCCCGACTCGGATGACTCCTGCCCGGATGAAGCCGGGCCCGCCGACAATCACGGCTGCCCGAGCGGCACGCGCCAGCTCGTCATCGTCTCGTCGAATCGCGTCGAGATCCTCGAGCAGGTCCGGTTCGCGACGAACAAGGCGAGCATCTCGGCTCAGTCGCACAAGCTTTTGGATCAGGTCGCCGCGGCGCTGCGCAGCCATCCCGATCTGTTGCTGGTCCAGGTCGAAGGGCACACCGACGACCACGGCAGCCCGCTGCGCAACATCGTGCTGTCGCAGTCCCGCGCAGAGGCCGTCGCGGCGTATCTCGAAGCAAAGGGCGTTCCGGCGGCTCGCCTGAAGGCAGTCGGGTTTGGTCAGGGCCATCCGATCGCGACGAACACGAATCCGGGCGGGCGTGCCGCGAATCGGCGCGTCGCTTTCACGGTGCTGCGGACGCGCTCGCACGTGATCGAAGCCGCGAGGCCGCCCGACTCCTGAGCGGCCCGCGCACGCTTCTGCTAAGAGGAAGCTCTTCGCGGAGGCACCATGCACGGCCGCCGTCTCGCGGTCGCCCTGCTCCTCTGCGTCGTTCCGCTCACGGCGGCGGCGCAGGAGCTGACCGGCACTCTGAAGAAGATCAAGGAGAGCGGCGTCATCGCGGTGGGGCACCGCGAGTCGTCGATCCCCTTCTCCTATTATGACGACAAGCAGCAGGTCGTCGGTTACTCGCAGGAGATCGCGCTGCGCATCGTCGACGCGGCGAAGCGCGAGCTGAAGCTCCCGGACCTGCAAGTGAAGCTCGTCCCGGTCACTTCGCAGAACCGCATCCCGCTGGTGCAGAACGGCACGGTGGACATCGAGTGCGGCTCGACGACCAACAACCTCGAGCGGCAGAAGCAGGTCGCGTTCTCCAATACGATTTTCATCGTGCGTACCCGTCTGCTCACACGCAAGGACAGCGGCATCAAGGACTTCCCCGACCTGCAGGGAAAGAACGCGGTCGTCACCGCGGGCACCACTTCCGAGCGCCTCCTGCGCAAGCTGAACGAGGAGAAGAAGCTCGGTATCAAGATCACGAGCGCGAAGGACCACGGCGAATCGTTCCTCATTCTCGAGAGCGGCCGCGCCGCCGCGTTCATGCTCGACGACGTCTTGCTCTCCGGCGAGGTCGCCAAGGCGCGCAAGCCGTCCGACTGGGTCGTGACCGGCACGCCGCAATCGCGCGAGGCGTACGGCTGCTCGATGCGGAAGGACGACAAGCCCTTCAAGGCGCTCGTCGACCGCACCATCGCGGACCTGGAGTCTTCCGTCGCGATCGAGCGCATCTACGAGAAGTGGTTCACGAAACCGATCCCCCCGAAGGGGCTGAACCTCAACTTCCCGCTCAGCGACGAGATGAAGGAACTCTTCAAGCACCCCAACGACAAGGCACTGGACTAACTTCGCGGCCGCACCAGGTGATCACGAGCCACGATGCGCAGCGGCGCACGATAGACCGCGCGGGTTTTCAACCGGTTGAAACGCGGATTGGTCCCCGGGACGAACTTGGTCCGGAACAAGTTGAGATGCGAAGGTCCATCACGGATTCTTGCGCACGAAGATTCATGACCCGAACAGTAAGACCTCTGCGGCCTAGTCCGTCGTGAAGAGACCACTCGTTCACTCACCGCCGCGGCACCTTCGACTCGGCACGGTAAATATGGGATTCGTTTCGGTCGCGTGGACTTCCGCATCTTTTTCAGTCCCGTCCCGACGGGTGACACGACGTACCTCGGGTGGCTGCTCGCGGGACTGCGCACGACGATCGCGCTGTCGCTCTCGTCGTGGATCATTGCGCTCGCGCTGGGGACCGTCCTGGGAATCCTGCGCACCGTTCCGAATCGTGCGCTGCGCGCGATCGCGGGTGCGTACGTCGAGGTGTTTCGAAACGTCCCGCTGCTGGCGCAGCTCTTCATCTGGTATTTCGTCGTGCCGGAGATTGCGCCCTTCGGTCGCCGCTTCAAGGAAATCGATCCCTTCCTGCAGCAGTTCCTCGCGTCGATGTTCTGCCTGGCGCTGTTCACCGCCGCGCGCGTCTGCGAGCAGGTGCGCGCCGGGATCGAATCGTTGCCGCGCGGGCAGAAGAACGCCGGGCTCGCGCTGGGGCTCACCCTGCCGCAGACCTACCGCTACGTGCTGTTGCCGATGGCGGCCCGCCTCATCGTGCCGCCGCTCACCTCGGAGATGCTCAACATCTTCAAGAACTCGGCGGTCTGCTCGACGATCGGATTGCTCGAGCTGACCGCGCAGGGAAGGCAGCTCGTCGACTACACGGCGCACGCGTACGAGTCCTTCCTCGCCGTCACGATCCTGTATCTCGTGGTCAACGCCGCAATCCTGATCGTGATGCGCGTCGTCGAGGGGCGGGCGCGCGTTCCGGGGTACCTGGGGAGCCGCAATTAGATGTACGACTTCGACTGGAGCTCAATCCCTGGCGCGCTGCCCTTCCTGTGGCAAGGGATGAAGATATCGCTGGCGATAACGGCCATCGCGATTGCGGCGGGCATCGCCTGGGGCACTGCTCTCGCGGTGATGCGCCTCTCTCCCGCGCAATCGCTCTCGCTGTTCGCCGCCGGTTACGTCAGCCTCTTCCGCTCGGTTCCGCTCGTCATGGTGCTGCTCTGGTTCTTCCTCATCGTGCCGCAGCTCTTGCGCGACGTGCTGCACCTGAGCCATGCCACCGACCTGCGCCTCGCCTCCGCGATGGTCGCCTTCGCTCTCTTCGAGGCCGCCTACTATTCGGAAATCATGCGCGCTGGCATCCAGAGCGTGCCGAAAGGGCAGCGCTCCGCCGCGCTCGCCCTGGGAATGACGCCGCTGCAGGCGATGTGGTTCGTCATCCTGCCGCAGGCGTTCCGCAACATGGTGCCGCTGCTGCTGACGCAGGCGATCATCCTCTTCCAGGACACTTCGCTCGTGTACGTGTCGGCGCTCGCGGACTTCTTCGGCGCCGCGTACAAAGTCGGCGATCGCGATGGCCGCCTCGTCGAGCTGCTGCTCTTCGCCGGCGCCGTCTACTTCGTCCTCTGCTCGGTCGCCTCAGCGTTCGTCCGCGTCCTGCGCCGTAGGGTGGCGGCGTGATCTCCGTCCGCGACCTCTACAAGTCGTATGGCGAGCTCGAAGTGCTCTCGGGCTGCTCGATGGAAGTGCGCAAGGGCGAGGTCATCGTCGTGTGCGGTCCTTCCGGGTCCGGAAAGAGCACGCTGATCAAATGCGTCAATGGGCTCGAGCCGTTCGATCGCGGCGAGATCGTCGTCGACGGTGTCTCCGTCGGCGCGCGCGGGACGAACCTGCCCAAGCTGCGCGCGCGCGTTGGAATGGTATTCCAGCATTTCGAGCTGTTCCCTCACATGCGCGTGATCGACAACCTGACCATCGCGCAGGTGAAAGTGCTGGGACGCAGCGGCGAGGAGGCGCGGCGCAAGGCGCTCGCATTGCTGGAGCGCGTCGACCTGCGCGAGCATGCCGAGAAGCATCCGGGTCAACTCTCCGGTGGCCAGCAGCAGCGCGTCGCCATCGCGCGCTCGCTGGCGCTCGACCCGGTCTGCATGCTGCTCGACGAGCCTACCTCCGCGCTGGATCCCGAGATGATCAACGAGGTGCTCGACGTGATGGTGGCTCTCGCGCGCGACGGGATGACGATGGTCGTCGTCACGCACGAGATGGGTTTCGCACGCAAGGTCGCCAGCCGCATCGTCTTCATGGACCACGGACGCATCGTCGAAGAGGCCCCCACTACCGAGTTCTTCGCCTCTCCTCGGACTGAGCGCGCCCAGCAGTTCCTCTCCAAAGTCCTCCACCACTGAAGCGAATTCCCGCTGCGCGGGTTTGCTTCATTCCCGCATTCCGCATCGACAGCGCTCGGGCGGTCGCTCTCTTGCGCGCACCTTATCGTGGCGGACTTCTGTCCCTACCGTCAGCGTGGTTACCGACCATGGGGCCCGACGTACGTCATTTGCTTCGGTTGCTGCGGGTACCCGAGTTCCGGTACCGCGACTGGAGTTGGTCCGCCTGGCCGAAGCGCCCCCTCGTCTCGAGCCGGCCGTTCACCACCGTCGCGCTCGTTTCGCTCCTCCACCACGTCGGCCGCACAACCCTGTGCGCGAACCTCGCTGCCGCTCTCGGCCGAGCCGGCTGGCGCACCGCCGCCTTCGATCTCGATCCGAGCGGCACGCTCGGAGCCTGCCTCGCGAAGCGGCCGGAGATTCGCGAGATCGGGTTCGAAGCCGACGACGAGCCTGCTTCAGCGGGGCTCGTTCACTGGATCGATCAAGACGTCGGCTTCGTTCCCTTCGGGCAGCACGCCGGCTTTTCCATCGAGCTCCTCGGCGCAGAATGCGACGTCGCCGTCCTCGACGTTCCTGCCGGGCATGGTCCAGCGCTGCAGCAGGCGTTCTCGGAGGCGGACGAAGTGGTCGTGGTCCTCCGGCCGGACGCCGAAAGCGTGCAGGCAGTGCGTCCGACCGAGGCCCTGTTGGCCCGTCTTCGCATGTCATGGCACCGCCCGAGCGGGAGATACGTCGTCAACGGCTTCGATGCGCGGCGAGCGTCGGATCGGGGCTCGCTCGCTGCGCTACGCGACCTGGTCGGGCCCCGCCTGCTCGACCCGCCGATCCAAGAGGATCGCGCCGTGCGCGACGCGCTTGCGCTCGGCCGGTTCGTCAACGAGCAGGCGCCAGGTTCGCAAGTCGTCCAGGACATCGCGGAGCTCGCGCGCCAGGTGATTGCCGCCGAGGCGCCGTCGCGCCGTGACCACGCGCAACGCGAGCCGGTCCGAACAGGGAAGGTCCCCGCGAAGCATGCGCGCGCTCGATGAAAAAAGCCGCGGGCCGGCCGCCGCTCCTGCAGGTTTCGGGAGGGTCCGCGCTCCGCTCGCAGGGCGATCGCGGCGTCCCTTGCGCCGCACGGCGTACGGCGCCTCCGAGCTGGCCGCCGCGATCTTCGCGCTGGCGTGTGTCGGCCTGTTCGTCGTCACGCCGCTCGACTTGCGGACGCAGTTCGCGCTCGCGGCGGGAACGTTCCTCGCGGCGATGCTTCTCGGCCGGCTGCGCTCGCGAGCCGCGACTCTCGCGCTGATCGTCCTGTCGGTCGCGGTGACCGGTCGATACCTCTACTGGCGCATCACCACCACGGCGGCGGCACAGTGGTCCGTCGATACGGTGCTTGCCTCAATTCTGCTCGCCGCCGAGCTGTACTCGTGCGCGATGCTCCTCCTCGCGTACGGCCAATCGATCGCGAGATTGCCGCGCCGTCCCGCCCCCATGCCGGCAGACGTCGCGCAATGGCCGAGCGTCGACGTCTTCATCCCGACGTACAACGAGTCGCTGGAAACCGTGCGGGCGACCGTCCTGGCCGCGGCCGCGATGG
>Ga0209474_10004155_pt1 | contig 12565 bp, 10 predicted proteins | sample GraSoiAngelo_145_FD_185902 | JGI IMG/M metagenome (GOLD analysis project Ga0209474, IMG submission 185902) | Grasslands soil microbial communities from the Angelo Coastal Reserve, California, USA - 14_1009_05_20cm (SPAdes) (version 2) | ecosystem: Environmental > Terrestrial > Soil > Grasslands...
CGGGATGAAAGCGGACGGTTGATCATGATTCCCTCCCTGCAGTGACGGTGTTTTTGATTGAAGCCGGTCGAGATGAACTGCCGCTGAGCGATCCTTAAGTGGAATCTAAGAACACCTTAACTCGGCAACCTGCGGTACGGTAGCGCGGTGGGCATGATGGGGCACGACGGCGGCCCGAGCTTCTGGATGTGGGGTCGGCGCCGGTTCACGAAGCCGGACACCGGCCCGCCGAACAGCGGTCTATCCGGCGAGCCGCCCATCGAGGAGCCGCCCGAGCAGCAGGGTCCACGCGATCTTCGTAGCCGCTGGCGCAATCTCAAGCAGTCCATCACCGGGACGACCGCCGCGCTGCCGCGCGTCATCGAGCTCGTCTGGCAGGCGAGCCCGCGAGTCACCGCCTCATTATTCATCGTCACCGTCATTGCCGGCTTCATCCCCGCGGCCTCCGCCTATACCTCGAAGCTGCTGATCAACGCGGTCGTCCAGGGCATCCTGATCCATAAAGATGGTCGGCTCGCGGACCACGTTCGCGTCGACCTCGGGCCGTTGCATCCCGGCTTCAACACGCTCAATGCCGTCATCTTTCTCGCCGTCCTGCAGCTGGCGATCTTTGCCTTGATCGCCTTCTTGAGCACCGTGAGGAATATCACCCAGCAGCTGCTGCAGAACTCGGTCTCGATGCGGATCCAGCTCATGGTGATGGAAAAAGCGGCCTCTCTGGACCTGGCCTTCTATGAAGATCCCGCCTCCTACGACCTGCTTCGCCGCGCCCAGACCGACTCGATCAACCGGCCGGTGATGAGGATCTCGGCGGCGTTCGGCCTCCTGCAGACCGGCCTGACCTTTATCAGCATGATCGCCCTGCTGATTGGGGTCAGCCCGCTGCTGGCCCTGATCGCGCTCATCTCCCCCATCCCGGCGTTCATCGCCGACACCCGGTATGGATGGCGCGGTTACAACATTGCGCGGTGGGGCTCGCGCCTGCTTCGACGCATGACCTATCTCGTCACCTTGCTGACCACCGATACGTACGCGAAGGAAGTCAAGCTGTTCGGCCTCGGAGGCTATTTCATCGACCGCTACCGCCTGATCGGCAACGCTTTCTACGGCAGCCAGCGCCGCCAGGTCGCGCGCCGCTACTCGGTCGGCTTTCTCTGGGGCAACCTCAGCACCGTCGCCACGTCGGTGACCTATTTATATGTGGCGCTCCAGGCGATCGCCGGCCGGCTGACGCTTGGCGACCTGACGCTCTACACGACCGCAGCCCAATCCGTCCAGAACTCGATCCAGGGAATCCTGAGCGGCTTTTCCAGCATGTACGAGCACAACCTCTACCTCAGCAACCTGTTCGAGCTCATGGCGACCGAGACCAAGCTCCCTGTCCCCAGCCACCCGGTCCCGGTACCCGTGCCGCTCCGAGGAGAGTTGCGGTTCGAGCACGTCACCTTCGCCTACCCGGACGCCAAGGAAAACGCGCTTGACGACTTGAGCTTTACCATCGCCCCCGGCGAGACCGTCGCGATCGTCGGCCGCAACGGCGCCGGGAAGACGACCCTCTTCAAGCTGATCTGCCGGCTCTACGATCCGGTCGAGGGTCGGATCCTCGTCGACGGCGTCGATATCCGGGATTACGAGCCCGATCAACTCCGCGCCCAGATTGGCGGCATGTTCCAGGACTACGTCGCCTATCAGGCGACGGCGGCCGAGAACATCGGCCTCGGCAACCTCAGCCATCTCGCCGATCGCGAGGCAGTCGCGCGCGCCGGTCAACAGGCAGGAGCTGACTCGCTGATTGCCGGCCTGCCGGCCGGCTATGACACGGCGCTTGGGAAATGGTTCGACGCCGGCGTCAACCTCTCGGGCGGCGAATGGCAGAAGGTCGCCCTCGCGCGTGCCTTCATGCGGGACGCGCGGATCCTGCTGCTCGACGAGCCGACCTCAGCGCTCGATGCCCAGGCCGAGTACGACCTCTTTGAGCGCCTTCGCACCCTGACCCGCGGGAAGACCGCGGTGTACATCTCGCACCGCTTCTCAACCGTCCGGCGGGCCGATCGGATCCTGTTCCTGGAGCACGGGCAGCTCGTTGAGCAAGGAACACACGAGCAATTGATGCGGCTGAGTGGCCGCTACGCCCGCCTGTTCCGGTTGCAGGCATCCGCGTACACCGGCGAAGAGATCCTTCCGGAAGCAGACGCCGGCTGACGAGCGGCTCACGAATGAAAAGGCCGATTCCCGCCAGCGGGATGGCTAAGCGCACCCACACAATGGTCCGATGACGCGTCGCGGCTGGGCCCTTTTCGCCGCCATGGCGATTATCTGGGGGATCCCCTACTTATTGATCAAGGTCGCGGTCGGCGAGCTGACGCCAGTGACACTCGTGTTCTTCCGTACCGCGCTTGGCGCGCTGATTCTCTTGCCGGTCGCGGCGATGACTGGCGGGTTCCGTCCATTGTTCCGGCTATGGCCCTGGGTCCTCGCCTACACCGTGGTCGAAGTGTCATTGCCGTGGTTCCTGCTCTCTGACGCCGAGCGCCGCCTGTCCAGCTCGCTGACCGGCCTGCTGATCGCGGCCGTGCCCTTGATCGGTGCCGTCATCACCTGGCTGACCCGCGGCGACGATCGCCTCGACGTTCGACGGATCGGCGGTCTGCTGCTTGGCCTGGTCGGGGTTGCGGCGCTGGTCGGCCTCAACGTGTCCTTTCGGGACCTGGGTGCAGTCGTGGAGGTTGGCCTGGTGGCCATTGGATACGCGACCGGCCCGATCATCGTCTCTCGGCGCCTGCCGTCGCTTCCTTCGATGGGGGTGGTTGCCGCGTCGCTGGTCCTGACGGCGGTCGCCTACGCGCCGCTGGCCTTACCGCATTTGCCGGCTCGGCTGCCATCCGTGCAGGTGCTGCTCGCCGTCGCCACGCTCGGCGTCGTGTGCACCGCGCTCGCCTTTTTGCTGTTTTTCGCGCTGATCGCGGAAGCTGGACCGGTTCGCGCCACCGTGATCACCTACTTCAACCCGGCGGTCGCGCTCCTACTCGGCGTTGTCGTGCTGCACGAACCGTTCACCGTGGGCGCGGTCGTAGGCTTCGGGCTGATCCTGCTCGGATCGCTGTTCGCGACCGGTCGAGTTAGCTTGCCCGCTGCTGGCCGCGTGGGAGGTGCATCGCCGTCGCCTTGGGCATCTGCAGGACCTGGTAGATCCGAGCCGCAGCCCCGATCCCAAGGATCAAGAAGATGACCGCGAGCACGAACAGCGCCACGAGCGCCAACCGATTCGCCTCGTAGACCGTCAGGTACAGGACGGCCGCAACCGCCCAGAAACCAGCAACGGCCGCCGCGAGACGAGCCCAGACTGGCACGCTCATCCGACTTTGCGGAGCAGTACCCAAGCCGAGTGGCAGTTTTGCGGCCCAGGCCGGCTTGACGGCCCATGACCATGCCAGCACGGCCCAGAAGACGACGTTAACGATCGAGAAGACGCTCAGGAGGACACGGAGGAAGGTCATGATGAACCAACGGTAAGGCGCCTCGTAATCCTGCGGCGGCCTGCCGCTACAGTTGAACCCGCATCCCAAAAGTCCATGGATACGACCGCGCGTGCGATTTTCGAAATCGGGTTCGTCCTCCTGCTGGCCGCGGTTCTCGGCTGGCTGGCCCGTCGTGCCGGCCTTCCGGCGGTGATCGGCTACCTCGCCACGGGCTTGATCGTCTCCCCCTTCACTCCCGGTTATGTCGCCGACCGTCAACAGCTTCAGTTGTTCGCCGACCTGGGCGTGATTCTCCTGCTCTTCGAAGTCGGCATTGAGCTTGACCCGCTGAAGCTCGGGCGAAATCGGGGTCGGCTTTTCGCGCTCGCACCGGCGCAGACCCTGGCAACCGCCCTGCTCGGAACGGTGGCCGGGCTTGCTCTGCGCCTTCCACTGGCCGGAGCCATCCTCCTCGGGCTCTCGGTCGCATTGTCATCGAGCGTCGTGGTCGTCAACATCACGCGAAGCCGCCGCCGCACGACGGACCCGGCAACCGATGAGGTGCTGCTCGGGTGGAGCGTATTGCAGGACATCGTGGGGGTGACGATCGCCTTGATTGCCGTGATCGCGCTCGGGCTGGAAGGACGTTCTGGTTGGGATGCCCTGCAGCTGACGCTGCTCTACGTACTGCTCGTGGTCGTGGCGACCTGGATTTTGCCCGGCTTTCTGCGCCGGCTCCGAACGGATCACGACCTCTTCTTGATTGTTTCCGTCGCCAGCGCCCTTGCCCTGGCTGGGATCGGCGGCTTGCTCTTCGGCATCCCGCTGGCACTTGCTGCGTTTCTGTCAGGCCTGGCGATCAGCGAGAGTCCCGAGTCCAGCGAAGCTCGCGAGCGGCTCCTGCCATTTCGGGATGTGTTCGCGGTGATGTTCTTTGTTGCGATCGGGACCTTGATCGATCCAGCCGCGGTGCTCCGTGGATGGGCTTGGCTGCTGCTGGTGCTTGGGTTGCTGCTCGTGGCCAAGATCGCGCCAATCTATTTGATGACGAGGATCAGCAGGGTTGCGGGCCGGCCGCTTCAGGTTGCGATCGGACTGGGCCAGATTGGGGAGTTCAGTTTCGTGCTCGCCACCATCGGCGTCACGCGTGGGGTGATCCCTGCCGAGCTTTACTCGGCGATCCTGGCCGCCGTCGTGCTGACGATCGCGGCGTCGACCTTCCTGGTCCGGCTCCCCCAACGAGTGGTCGGCTAAGAGACCTCCACGCTTACGGTGGTCGTGGTCGCGACCGCGACCGCTTTGTAGAGCGGTCAATGAGTCTGGTAGTGCTCGACCAGTGCCTGGCCCTCCTGCTGACTTGGGCCGGCGAGCCGAAAACGCATCGCGATGCGCTGGAACACCGACGTATCGCTTCGATGCCGAACGGCTTCCAGGTCCACCTCGATCTTGTCGAGCTGGATGCCGGTCTCCCGGGCACGGCCCTGAACCAGAAGAACACCGCACGCTGCCACCCCGGACACGAAGGCGTCGGCCGGCGTGATCTCTACGCCCGGACCGCCAAGGTGGGTCGGCTCGTCAATGACGAGCTGGTGGTTGCGAATCTCATTGATGGAGCGGCCCGGCGTGGCCGTACTCGCTGAGTGAACACGGTTCACCACCAGGTCATCGCTGGCCATGCCAGCCATTATGAATCGGCCACCGGCGCAGAGGCCAAACAGGGCCTAGCCGGTAGCGCTTAGCGGCACAGCCAGAGTATGCTTCTTTGACTGGTACTGGGGATCACTTTTCGATATACCTTCGGCATAAATCAAGCACAGGGCGAGGAGAGTGCAGATGGTCAGAAGGAGCGGCGCGGCGAGTAGCTCGGGTGGGGTTCATGGCAAGCGTGGAATCGCAGCGCTCGGAGCGCTTGCGCTGGCTGCCGCCGCGGTGGTCGGGGTTGGTTCCCCCACCGGGGCAGCTGCCAAGGGGTCGAGCGCGATCACGTTCGCGACCCCGATGGTCATGGACCCGAATCACACGGTCGGTGAGCCCACCATCGTTCACAGTCCGGCGGCGGACGGCACGGTGTACGCCAGCGGCCCCTGGGGCACCGGAACGCAGCGGAGTATCTGGGACGCGTCCGCCGATGGGGGCGAGACATTCCGGCTGGTCGGGCAGTGCGCGCCGCAGTCAGGCGAGGTGGCGACCGAATGCCTGCCGCCGACTGCGGTTGTCGGGAGCCCGAATCCCCCTGGTGGGGGCGATACCGACCAGCATGTGGACCACAACGGAAAGGATTACTTCGCCGACCTGTGGGCGCTGGCCTGCGACCGCGTGGCAACCACGAACGACCATGGCGCGACCGCGCTGCAGAACGCCTACGGCTGCAATTCCCCGACAGTCAGCCCGGCGAGCCGTCCAGACGGGTCGGATCGGCAGTGGCTCGTCGGCTTCGACCCGCAGCTGACAGGCGTGACCAGCACGGCGCCGGACCGCTCGCTGGCGCCGCTCACCTACATGGAGTACAACAACCTGCAAACGACGCAGGCCAACCCCGCGTACTGGGTAAAGAGCACCGACGGCCTGAACTACGCGCCGGCCAATAGCGACAATGGCAACTTCGGTTCGGATGGCTACCCGGCCGTCGATCAGCTGACCGGCAAAGTGTTCGAAGCGTCGGGGTGCGCAAGCGGCAACGGCCTCTGTCTCAACATCGGCACGCCGGTGGACGCAAGCGGCAATCTCTGCTTCCTCGACGATCCCGCGTCCATCACGATCGGCGGCGTCCCCGTCACTTGTCCGGTCGGAACGGGCTTGATCACGATCGCCGGCGGCCTCGCCGGCGATCCCGACAATCTCTTCCCCGTAGCGTCCATGGACACCGGCCGCAACCTTCATGTCACGTATGCCGTGGTTGGATCGGTGAGCGGCACGACCAGCACTTACCAGGTGTTCACCACTGTCGCCAGCGCCGCCACCAACTGGACGCAGTGGGCGACGCCGGTGCAGGTGAGCCTGGCGCCGTCGAACGTGAACGTCTTTCCCTGGGTGGTGGCGGGAGCGGCGGGCCGCTCCGATTCCGTCTGGTATGGCACCGATGCCTTCATCGACCCGAGCACCAATGGTGGCCAGGCCTGGAACGTGTACATGTCCCAGGTTGTTTGGCCGGTCGACGCGGCGGGAGGCGTGACCCTGGCGGCACCCACGATGACCATGGTCAAAGTGTCCCCACATCCGATGCACTACAACAGCATCTGCCTGGCCGGCACTGGCTGCATTACGCAGAAGGGCGACCGCAATCTGGCTGACTTCTTCACCGTGACCGTCGATCACAGCGGCGCCGCGCAGGTCGAATATGACGACACCTCGAACGGGTTGATCCAGCCCGCGTTCACGCCTACGAGCGGGCTGGTGGACCATCCGGGCGCGCCGGTGGTAACGATTGCGCAGCAGAACGGCGGGCCCGGGCTCTTTGGCACGTCGGTCACCGGCCTGAGCAACGAACCGACGAGCGCACCCACCTCCGGCATGAAGGATGCCAGTGGCGACGGCCGGTACCCGGTCATCGGAGGCGCTCCGGTGCCCGGATTCGACTTCACCGCCAATGGGCTCAGTCTGTCGAAGAACGGCACGCTAACGGTCACGATGAAGGTCGCCGACGTCAGCGCCACGGGCGTGGCGTTGGCCAGCACCAACGTCATCGGTGCGCAGTTCCTTCAGTACGTGACCCGTTGGCAAATGGGCAACATCATCTATTACGCGATGATGGAGACGACTCCCGCGCTCGCTGCCGCGGGGAAGTATCAGTTCTTCGCGGGACGCGCCCAAAGCATCGACCTCTGCTCGGTTTCGGCGTGCAACCCGCATGTGATCGTCTATCCGGAGGCGCCCGCGACCGGCGGTAACAACGAGACCGGGACGGTCAACTGCCCTGCCACGCCATCGTCGAACAATCCATGCACGGTCACGATCAAGGTCGCCGGGGCCGACGTCGGTGCGCCGACCACATCGAGCCTCCTCGAGGAAGTCGGCTCATACGCCTTCGGAGCCGCGCGCCAGCAGGCGGCGGTCACCAATCCTCAGGCGGAGGCCGACGAGCTGCCCCTCCAGGTGGATGGTATTTGCTGCTTCAACTTCCGTTGATCTCAGTCACGCAGGGCGGGACAAAATCCCGCCCTGCCGACCAGTTCGTTTGGCTAACTTGCCCGCGCTACGTAGTCGTCCGTCGGGTCTGCTGAACTTCCTGTCCCTACAAACGTTGTGAAGTAGGTCGAGCCGGCGCTACTGATGCCGGCGTAGTCGCCCAAGAAATCATTTCCGCTGATCGTTTTTGGGGCCAGCTGAATGTTGAAGGAGGTCAACGTGACCCGTGATTCGCTCCAGCTGACGGCACCATCGGTCGATCGGGCCAGGAAGTAGTCGGTCTCAACTCCATCCGTGTCCTGGTCATAGTTGCGAAAGTCGTAATAGGCCACAGCCACCGATCCATCTGAAGCCACGTGCACGCTGGCTGTGAAGGCCGCCGCGCCGTTACTGGTCTGGTTGACCTTTGCAGGTGTGGACCACGTCTTGCCACCGTCTGTCGACTTCGCCAGGGCGATGTCGTCGTGGCTGAAGTTTGAGAAGCGTCCATCGCCCCAGACAACATACATCGTGCCGGTGTTCGGATCGACGGAGGCATCCGGAATATTGGTGCCAGCGCGCACCAAGTCGCCGTTGTTCGGATCCATCACGTCCAATGGGTAGGCAGCCGTCACGATCGATGGCGGCGTCCAGCGCAGACCGGCATCGTTCGAATACATGACAGCCTGATGGCTGGAGTTCTCATTGGGCTGGATGCCGGAACCTTTGCCGGCCCAAAAGAAATCCGCCAGCGTTCCGTCCGGTTCGACGACGATCTGATTCCCGATCGTAACCTGGTTGCTGAAAAACTCCGCCTGTGGTGCCGACCAGGTGCTGCCGTAGTCGGTGCTACGAGAGAAGACGGTCTCCTGCCGATACGAGAACGCATGGAAGCTATGCGCATTGATGCGGTCCTCGCCCGGCAAATTACTACGGTCCCAAACCGCGTAGACGTATCCGGGACGGGTCGGATCGGCGGTAATCGACTCCTTGTCGTTGAAGCCAAGCCCGATATTGTTCGCAAACTGGTCGATGACCGTTGACGGGGTGCTCCAGTTGAACTTGTTTTTCGCCAGCTGACTTTCGGTCAGCTTGCTGACCAGGATTCCGCTGTGGGATTCATCGGCGCTCGAAACCAGTGCGACGAAATAGGCGTTGCCGGCCGGATCAAAACTGATCCAGGGGTCGCTGGCGCGATCCCATTCGTTGTTTCCCGAGCACAGACTGAATGCCGGAGCGGTCTGCCTCCAGGTCGTGCCGCCGTTGGTCGAGATCGCCGCGACCAGCCCACGAGCGCCGCCGTTCGACCATCGATCCTGCTGATAGACGGAAATGATGTGATCGTGATTGAACGGGCTAACGGCGATCCGCGGTTCGATCTCGGTTTGCGGATAGTTCGTTCCTCCGTCTGTCGGCCCCAGGTTCTGGCACGTCGAAAACAGGCTTTTGCCGGCGGACGCGTCACTGACAGAGACGACCCCGAATGCCAATCCTGTCGCCGACCCGAGCAACGCCGCACTTGCGGCGATTGACAGCGCGAGCCCAAATTGGTGTCGCTTCGGTCGATACATGATTCCCCTCCTCGAGATGGAGACCCTTCTTAGATCCGCCGTACGCTGGGGCGAGTATGGGGCCATGAGGCGGCGGCGTCAATCCACAAGCGTTGGGGCAAACGTGGCGGCCGCATCGTGATGCTGGGCACCCGTCAGGCATGGCCGAACCAGTCACCAAGGGGGACGTGCGCTGCGACGGCCGAGAAGTCACCCGAGTCTCTCATCGCCTCCACCGCATCTACCATCGCTCTGACCGCTACCCACGTAAGGCTGCCGCCGACGCTAACGCGCCGGGCGCCGGCCTCGGCGATTGCCGTCATCGTTAGGCCCGGGACGGCAAGCACGTTTACCGGTTTTGAGATCGCCCGACAGACGGCACGGACTTCGTCGAGGTTGTTGAGGCCCGGCGCATACAGCACGTCGGCGCCCGCCTCCTCGTAAGCTTGCAGCCGCTTGATCGTGTCGTCGAGATCCGGGTTGCCTCTAATGTGGTTTTCGGCGCGTGAGGTTAGGACAAACGGAAATCCGAGCTCGCGCGCAGCGGTCGCGGCGGCACGGACACGTTCGGCCGCGCGGCGGATCGCGTAAATCTCGCCTGAAGGATCGAAGTCCTCGATCGAGCCGCCAACCGCGCCGACGGCTGCGACTGCGCGGATCGCGGCGGCGGCATGCTCCGGGGTCGGGCCATATCCATTCTCGAGGTCGACCGACACGGGAAGCTCGGTAACCCGGTTGAGCGCGGCGGCGTGGGAGACGACTTCATCGAGCGTGGCACGGCCATCGAGCCGGCCCAGGGTAAATGCGAACCCCGAGCTCGTGGTCGCGAGCGCCCTGAATCCGAGCGCCTCGAGCACGCGCGCGGAGCCGGCATCCCAGGGATTGGGGATGATGAACGGGTCTCCAACATGGAGCGCCTGGAACGCCTGGGCCTTCTGCTGCTGTCTGACGTAGTCAATCGTCATCGATCGTCACCATCAACCCGTCGTATGCGACGTCTGCGGCTACCTCGTCCAAGTGGCCGAGGAGATCCGACCCGAGGTGTGTCAGGATGACCCGTTTAGCCGAGATGGCCTTCAAGTGGTCCGCCAAGGTCCGGTAGCTAAGGTGGTATTTGATGGCCTTGTCGAACGCGTATGCCTCGCACACGAACAGCTCAGCTTTAGAAGCTGCTGCAATAAGCTCATCCGTCCACTCGGTGTCTCCCGAGTATGCGATGGTGGTGGTGTCAGCGGAGAGCCGCAATGCAAGAGCCGGCGCGCCGCTTGCATGGATCACCTCGAAGCTGTTCACGCTAAAACCCGCTACCGTGATAGCGTGTCGAGGTTTGAGTTCGCGCCACTGGATCTCGAATGGCCGAGCCACGGACGTGGAGCCAGGGAAGAGTATCTCCATAGCAGCCTCGACTCGGGCCCGCACCCCGACGGGCCCTGCGATCGTGAGCTTCCGCCGCCTCCGAGAAAACTGCCCATCAAGGATCAAGAATGGGACGCCGGCAAAATGATCACCGTGAAGATGTGTAATGACGATGCCGTCCACCGTCCCGGGGTCGACATTCGCCGCTTTCATTGCAATTAGCGACGAGGCCCCACAGTCGAGCAATACAGTATTTCGGCCCATTACCACGCGGATGCACGCCTGATAGCGGCCGCCGCTCCCGAATGCGTCACCTGATCCCAGGAATTGGACGAGCGCGCCCCGCAAAGGTGCCGGCGCTGTGGACGCGCTATGAGCGGCGACCGTCGTCCACCGCCCGATCAGCTGAGGCGGCCGGCATACGTGCTCGTTGGGTACTCGAGTTCGTCAGCGATTCGCTCGGCCATCTCACGACTGACAAACCTTTCAACCAAGTAGAGGCCTAGATCGATACCGCTCGTGACTCCTCCTGCGGTAACGCGGTCGCCGTCATCGACAACTCGATCCCGAACAAGCTGTGCACCGGCAGCCTCTAGATCTTTCCAGGCACCATGATGAGTGGTTGCACGGCGATTGGTGAGCAGCCCAGCTGCGGCAAGCATCATGGCGCCCGTGCATACCGAAGCAAGAAGGGTTCCCGATGAAGCGGCTTGTTGGATGCGCGCAGACCAGCGTCCGCCGCTGACCTCTGCCCGCACGCCTTGGTCGCTGCGGTCGATCCAGCCGCCGCCCGGAAAGAGGAGGATGTCAGCTTTTGGATCACTTGTTCCGTCAGGAACTATCTGGAGACCATGGGCGCCTCGGATCATCGGCTGCCGATCGACAGTAACGAGACGAACGTTGAACGGAGCTCCCATCTTGGTTGCATTGCGGAGCACCTCGAGCGGTCCCATCATGTCGAGCTCGTCCACGCCATCGAACACTGCGATTTCAATCAGCACGGTTACCCTCCTTCTCAGTCAGGTTGCGCCACCAAACTTTGTAGGCCTCCACTCGCCACCAGCGATGCGACAGGGGCGAAGAGTGGCGTCGGCAGCTCATCCACTCTCCCCCAAAGCCAGGCTGCAGTCTTGTGAGGCTCTAATGCACAGGGCACTCCGCCATCTGCGTCGACTTGCACGAAGGTTGTCGCAAACACAGCCCGGCTCTGTGGGAAGCCGTCAATTGTTTCGGCGATGATCCGCGGTGATGTTCCGCGCAGCCCGGTCTCTTCTCGGAGTTCCCGAATGGCACAGTCGTAAAGGGACTCGCCCGCTCCGGGTTTGCCGCCCGGGGTCGACCACGTGCCAAAGCCATGTGCGGAAATCCTCTGCCCGATCAAGACCTTATCCTCTCGGATTACGACGACTCCGACCCCCGCTTGCTCCGCGACGACGGAAATTGTGTCCCCGGTCCGGATCTGACCGCTTGACAAAAGGTCGGCACGAAGGCCCCCACGACGCGCCAGCGGCCTGAGCAGCGCCCTGCCCGCAACCTCGACGAGGTGCTGACAGGGGAAGCAAGCAAGCGTCCCTTTGGCGAGTACGTCACCGATCCAAAAGGTTCGACCGACGAGACCATCCAAGCGCACGCCGCGGGTGGTGAGATTTCGGCGAGTAATCCCCTGCTCGAGAGGGCCGAGGGCCTCCGAAACTGTCTCGACGACTTCGCCTTCAATAAGGGTGATGTCTCGGCTCACTCGGGCATCACGCCAGAAGCCCATTCCTTTCGCGTAGCGATCGCCGACGAGGCCACGCCCCCTCGTCGCTTGCACCTCTCGGAGTGACGTCATGCGTTGGCCAGCGATCGATGCAATGTGGATGTGTTCTACGTGCGGCTTCACCGTTTCCTCGCTCGAAACTGGCGCCTCAGGCTGTGACCGCGATGTGCCGCCCAGGGTCCCACAGGGGATCGATTCCGCTGTTGGCGGCGCGGCCGAGGATGAACAGCAAGTCAGACAGCCGGTTCAGATAACGGACCACTTCAGGATTGGCGTCTTCTACCCGCAGCGTGTGACGCTCGGCTCGCCGACAGACGGTCCGGCAGACGTGTAGCTGC
>Ga0209474_10004157_pt1 | contig 12560 bp, 11 predicted proteins | sample GraSoiAngelo_145_FD_185902 | JGI IMG/M metagenome (GOLD analysis project Ga0209474, IMG submission 185902) | Grasslands soil microbial communities from the Angelo Coastal Reserve, California, USA - 14_1009_05_20cm (SPAdes) (version 2) | ecosystem: Environmental > Terrestrial > Soil > Grasslands...
GGGCCCACCTCGTCCAGATCAGCCCGGCCAACACCAACCAGTGCCTGACCAAGGACATCTACATCCCGCAGTCCCTGAGCGGTGTGCCTGACGTCGATTGCAAGGCGGCCGGCTATCCTTTCCCCAAGGACCTGCGACCGACCGGGACGAACAACTACTTCCGAGTCGCCACCACCGACGACTTCCAGGGTCCGGCCATGTCGGACTACGCGTACAAGACTCTGAACATCAAGAAGGTGGGCGTGGCGTCTGATGCCGAGGCCTACGGAAAGGGCATTGCCGACACCTTCACGATCCGGTACCAGAAGGATGGCGGGACGGTCGTCAAGCGGCAGGACTTCCCCAACGCCTCCAAGGTCAGCGACTTCAAACCATTCCTGCGGGCGGCCCAGAAAGCCGGTGCGGAAGCGATCTATTTCGGCGGTACCGACAGCAATAACGCCTGCGTCGTCCGCAACCAGATGAAGGCAGCCGGCTTTGCCGACAGTGCGCCCTTTTTCGGTGGTGACGGGATCGTCACCGACAAGTGCAAGTCGGATGCCGCCGCTGCGGCCGTCGGGATGGACGGCACCGTGGCCACGGTCGCCGCCGAAAAAGTCTCCGGATCGCAGGCGACCATCGATGCCTTCAAGAAGGCCTACCCGAACTCGAGTGATTACGGCGCCTACACCATGCCCGCCTACGACGCCACCAAGGTGCTGATCGCGGCGATCGGCCGGGCGATCAAGGCCAACAACGGCAATATGCCCAGCAGGCAGCAGGTGCTCGACCAGATGTACAAGACTGATTACACCGGCGTGCTCGGCCACACCAGCTTCGACGACAAGGGTGACACGACCAACAAGGTCATCACCATCTATGGGATCAAGGACGCCAGCAAGGGTTGGGACGTGATCAGCGCCGTCGACTTGTCGAAAGGCCTGTAAAGCGCGTATAAGAGGGAGGGGCGGGTGACCGCCCTTCCCTTTTCTTTACCAGTGGCCACATTAGCTGCAGCGCTGAAGGGGACCCGGACCGCCTTGAGCGGCGCTCTCGGCACCCGTCTGTTCCTCGCCGGCATTACCCTGGCGCTTACGATTCTGCTTCTTCCCAAGGCGATCGCCGATCCGGGATTTTTCCTGCAGATCGTGATCTATGGAACCGCCGACGGGGCCATCTTCGCGCTGATCGCCCTCGGCTACACGATGGTCTACGGCATCATCGAACTGATCAATTTCGCCCACGGGGACATCTTCACGCTCGGGTACTTCCTCGCCATCCCGCTGATCGCCGCCTTCGGACTGACGGAGGGTTCTTCAGTCTCGATCGGAATGGTCGTCGTTCTTGTCGTGGTCACGGCGATCGTGATGGTGGTCGACGGCGGCATTAACGTCGTCATCGAACGGGTCGCGTACCGGCCACTGCGGAGTGCTCCCCGACTCGCGATCCTGATCACGGCGGTCGGCGTGTCCTTCATCCTCGAGGGTGTCATGTATGTCTGGCAGGGCGCGAACAACGTCCATTTCCCCGATCTACTGCCCGATACCCGCATCCCGCTCTTCGGTGCGTCGCTCGGGGTCAAGGACATCGTCGTCATCGTCAGCGCTCTCCTCCTCGTCATCCTGCTCAACGTCTTCATCAACGGAACGAAACTTGGGAAGGCGATGCGAGCGACCGCCCAGGATCGCGAAGCGGCCCAGCTGATGGGCATCAACATCAACCGAACCATCGCCGCCACGTTTTTCATCGGCGCGGCGCTGGCGGCCGCTGGTGGCATCATCTTCGGGCTGTACTTCAACAACATCCGCTTCGACGAGGGGTTTATCGCCGGTCTTTTCGCCTTCACGGCGGCGGTCTTCGGTGGCATCGGCAACATCCAGGGCGCCGCCCTGGGTGGGCTGTTCATCGGGCTGGTCCAGGCGTTCTCCAACTCGTACTACCAGGCGGCGTTGACGGATGTCTGGATCTTCGCCATTTTGATCCTGGTACTCGTCTTCCGGCCCGCCGGACTGCTGGGCATGCAGGTGCCTGAGAAGTGAGCCGGCCGCTGCCGCGCAACGATCGGGCGATGCGCTGGGCGATGGGGACCTTTAAGGACCGCAATCGCACGATCTACACCCTGCTCGTCATCGGGGTGCTTCTGTGGCCCAGCATCGCCGACGTGACCACCGGCGGCTCGGGCAATCACCTGGTCAGCACCGCGGCCGACGCCGGCATCTACGTGCTGCTGGCGATTGGCCTCAACGTGGTGGTCGGCTTCGCCGGGCTGCTCGATCTGGGCTACGCGGCCTTCTTCGCCATCGGCGCCTACACCTACGGGTTGCTCGCCTCTGGCCAGCTCTCCGGCAGCCCGCTGCATCACGAATTCCACTTACCCTTCTGGGTGCTGATCCTGGTCGCCATGTTTGTCGCGGCGGCCTTCGGGGCGATCCTGGGCGCGCCGACCCTGCGCCTCCGGGGCGACTACCTGGCGATCGTCACGCTCGGATTCGGCGAGATCGTGCCTCGCGTCTTCCGCTTCCTGGGAGCCGGCTCGCCAATCGGCAACTGGACCGGGGGCGTGAACGGCATCTCGGCCATCGACTCACCTCATCTGCCGGCGTTCATCAGCGGGCCGTGGTTTGGGACCTCGATCCAGGTTGTCTCGCCCTTCGACTTCAGCGACTCAAACTGGGCGCCGATGGATTACTACTGGTTGATTATTCTCCTGGTCGCCATCTGTATCGTGCTGGTGACCAATCTCTACAATTCCCGGCTGGGCCGGGCCTGGATGGCGGTCCGAGAGGACGAGGTGGCCGCCGCCGCCAGCGGGATCAACACAGTCGCGATCAAGCTGCTGGCCTTCTCGATCGGTGCATCGTTCGCCGGATTTGCCGGCTGCTACTACGGGGCAAAGCTCTCTCTCGTCAGCTCCGAGAACTTCGAGTTCATCGTCTCGGTAAGCATTCTGATCATGGTGGTACTCGGTGGGATGGGCAACATTCCGGGCGTCATCGTGGGTGCGCTGACGATCTACATCGTGCAGTTCTTTGTCCTGACCAACCTGCCCGACTATGCGGTCGCTCTCAGCAACCTCGTCGGTCTTGGCTTCCTGAATCAGTCAAGCCCCGGCTGGGTCGGCCTGCACGACGAGGTCCAGCGCCTGAACTACATCGTTTTCGGTCTCATCCTGGTGGTGGTCATGCTTCTCCGACCACAGGGGCTCTTCCCCAGCCGCATCCGGGAGCAGGAGCTGGAGAAGGGGACGGCTGAAGAAGCCGTGTTCGACGTTCGCGAGGCGACCGATTGACCGAGGACGGGACGACTCCGGCAACCATTCTCGACGTTGACCATGTGACCAAGCGCTTCGGCGGTCTGACCGCGATCGATGACGTCAGCTTCAGCATTCGAACCGGTGAGATCTTTGCCCTGATCGGTCCCAACGGCGCCGGGAAGACGACCCTCTTCAATACCATCACCGGCCTCTACAAGCCGACGGCCGGCATGATCCGCTTTCGGCAGCGCGACATCACCGGGCTCAAGCCGTACAAAATTGCCGACCTGGGCATCGCTCGCACCTTTCAACAGATCCGACTGTTCTCCTACATGTCGGCCCTGGACAACGTGCGGATCGGGGAGCATCCACGCATGCATGCCAAGCTCTGGGATGCGCTGTTCAAGACCCGGTATGCCAGGCGCGAGGAGGCGCGGGTCACCGAGCGGGCGAACCAGCTGCTCGATTTCGTGGGTATCCGGCCGCAGGCCCACAACTATGCCCGCAACCTTCCCTACGGCTCTCAGCGGCGGCTGGAGATTGCGCGAGCCCTGGCCGGGGATCCGAAACTGCTCCTGCTGGACGAGCCGGCGGCGGGCGCCAACCCGCAGGAAAAACGCGAACTCATGGAGCTAGTGGAACGGATCCGCGCCCAGGGCATCACCGTGCTGCTGATCGAGCACGATATGAAGGTCGTCATGGGCATCTCGGAGCGGATCGTTGTCCTGGATTACGGCGAGAAGATCGCGGAAGGGAAGCCGCAGGAAGTCCGCACCGACCCGCGCGTCATCGAAGCCTACCTGGGCAAGAGCGCCTGAAGGGCTGAGCATGGCGCTGCTGGAACTTCAGGGTGTCGACACCTACTACGGCCGGGTGCAAGCGCTGCACCAGATCAGCATGACGATCGACGAGGGCGAGATCGTGACGCTGATCGGCAGCAACGGCGCCGGTAAGACCACCACGCTTCGCACCATCTCCGGGCTTACCCATCCGGCAAAGGGTCACGTCCGCCTTCGCGGTAAGGAGATATCCGGGCTGCCGCCCGACCGGATCGTGACGCTTGGAATCGGCCACGCCCCCGAAGGGCGCCGGATTTTCCATCGCATGACGGTGCGAGACAACCTGTTCCTGGGCGCGTACTCCCGAAATGACGGCCCCGCGATTCGAGCCGATCAGGAGCGGGTGTTTCAGCTGTTTCCGCGCCTCCGGGAGCGGCGCCAGCAAATCGGCGGGACACTGTCTGGAGGCGAACAGCAGATGCTCGCCATCGGGCGGGCGATGATGTCGCGTCCCAAGCTCTTGCTGCTCGACGAGCCCTCGCTGGGTTTGGCCCCCATCCTCGTTGACACCATTTTCCAGGTTATTCGCGACATCAACAAGCAGGGCACCACGATCCTGTTGATCGAACAGAATGCCGCCAAGGCGCTGCAGGTGGCAAACCGCGGTTATGTCCTCGAGACGGGTCGGGTCGTCAAAGAGGGGACGGCCAAGGCCTTGCTCGAAAGTCCCGACGTTCAGCGGGCATACCTCGGTATCTAGAGCATCCGTCTGGCCGTTGCTGGCGGCGCTGACCATCGCGGCCTGCGCCGTCGGCCCGGTCGGCGGACAGCATGTCGTCGGCGTCGTCCAGCTTGGTGCCGAGCTGCCGTTGAGCGGTGACGACGCGCCGGACGGAATTCCGGTGAAGAACGCGGTCGAGCTCGCGGTCAAGAAGGCCGGGGTGGTTTGCGGGGCCGCATCGCACACCGATGCCTGCGTCACGCTCCAGCTGGTCACCTATGACGACGTGATCAAGGGAATCCACGATCCGGCACAAGGCGCAAAGAATATCCGACTGCTGGCGGCGGACGATCGTGTCGTCGGCCTTGTCGGCCCGCTCTACGACAGCCTTGCCCGGAGTGAGCTGCCGGCGGCCAATGGCGCCGGGCTGGCCATGATCAGCCCGGCCAACACCGACGAATGCCTCACGCAGGAGCCGCCGGACGGTCACTGTCAGGGGCTGGCCGCCCGTCTACGGTCAGGCGGTGGGAACAATTATTTCCGAGTCGTGACGACGCAGCTCATGGAGGGACTCGCCGGCGCGGATCTCGCGTACCAGACGCTCGCCAGGCGGCGCGCCTTCGTTCTTACGGATCAGACCCCCGTCGGCTTGGCGAGCGCGACCCAGTTCGCCGACCGCTTCACTAAGGATGGCGGGACCGTGGTCAACACGGCCGATCTGGGAGGGTCGCAATCCTTCCCGTCGTCCAGCGTCGGTTCTGCCGTTCAGCGAGCCGGGAGGCTGAGAACCGACGTGATCTACTTCGCCGGATCGGATGTCCAGGTCGCTGCCGACGTCCGCGCGGAAATGGGTGCCCGGATGCCCAATGTTCCGCTGATCGGCACTGATCGGCTGGCAAACAGCCTGTTCGCCAAGCTCTCCGGGGCCTACGCCAGGGGCAGCTATTACACCGTCGTGGGCGCCTACCCGCCCCGCATCGGTCGGGCGTCCGCCTTTCTCGGCGAGTACCGCAATGCTTACGGGCAGGGTGCCAGCGGGCTCAGCCTGCAAGCCTTCGACGCGACCAACCTGCTGATTGACGCGATCGCCAGGGCGATCGATGCGTCGGGCGGAACCCGACCGAGCCGCAGCCAGGTGCTGGCTGAGGTTGGCCGGACGAAGGACTATCGGGGCCTGATGGGCACGATGAGCTTCGACGGGCGTGGTGATACGACCCTGAAATTAGTGACCGTCTTCCAGTGGTTGGCACCACTCGAGCCCGTGGGCCAGTTCGTCACGCAAATCACGGTTCGCTAAGGTGAGCGTCGAGCGCGAGCCGGCGCTGATAGTGACGATGAGCCTTGGCTCGATTCCCGCAGACAGCCATGTCGCACCATCGCCGGGTGTGGTTCCGGGTTCGGTCGATCCACAGCCATCGGCAGTCCCGCCCCGAACACTGCCCGATCCGGTGCAGGGCGTCAGAGAACAGCAGATCATTCGCTGACAGCGCGACGTGGCATATGACCTGCTCCATCAGCGGAGCGACGGCCGGCTCCCACCGGTAACGCCCATGACGAGCGACGACGCTGCTGTGCCGCACGGCGATCCGGATCCACGCTTCGAGTTCTCGAAGGTCCCCGTCCGCGGGCACGTCTCGTTCACTGAGGCGGACAAAGATGGCGAAGATCGCCTCCCGAAGCGAGCGCGCCGCGGCAAGGGTGTGCAGCGACTGTCGTCGATGGACGGCTGCCTCACGGTTCAGACGCAGCTCCTGCGGTCGGGACAGCAATCCAACCTGCCGCCCCCATGAGGCGAAGTCGGCAGACGTTCGAAGCCGCTCGATTGGAGCTCCCGACCGCCGCCAGCTCACCGTGTTGGCGAAGTCAAGACACAGGGCGCCCCCTGTAACGTGAAATTGCCAGGTACTAACCATCTATTCCCAGCTAGCTGGTTACTGGCAAGTCTATACTCCACTCATAATGTGGCGTTCCGGACTGGCGTTGACCGTAACGTCGGTGGTATGCGCCGGTTGCGGAATTGGCGGTCTTAGCGCAAACCCGTCTGCCAGCGCGAATCCCTTGGGACCCATGGAAGCCCTGATTGCCGTCGGTCAGCGCCCGGGCGTCCCGGTTGCCGGAGAGGGCGCGGTCTGGGTCCCAAACACTGGCGACGGGACGGTGTCACGCATCGATCCGCGGAGCAATCGGGTGGTTGCGACGCTTCGAATCGGCAACCAGCTCGCGTTCTACCAGCGCGATTGCGAGGCAAAGGGGTCAGTCCACAGCTTTATGGGCACATCGTTCCATGTGCGCGACTGCGATCTGCCGAGCGCGCTGGCCGTGGGCGCGGGCGCACTCTGGATATTGAAGAACGACGAGCAGATGTTGCTAAGAGTGGATCCGAGGAACCAGCATGTTGTGGCCCGCGTTCCACTCGAGTTCGTCCCTTTTGACATGGCTGCCACCGACAATGCCGTCTGGATTACAGGGTACTGGGTCGACCAGCTCGTCCGCGTCGATCCCAAGACCAACCAGGTGGTCGCGAGACTTACGCTGCCGGACGGCGCCTCGGGGATTGCTGTGTCCGATCAGGCAGTCTGGGTAGCGAGCACCATCGCTGGGCAGGTATCGCGGATCGATCCGGCCACAAACCAGGTGGTGGCAACCGTGGCGCTCAGTTGCCCGGCTGCCTGCTATCAAGGAAGTCTTCCACTGGCGGTGGCGGCCGCTCCGGAGGCGATCTGGGTGCGAACGGTTGGCGATGGCCTGCTGGCTCGGATCGATCCCCAAACGAATCGCGTCGTTTCGAGCATCGACGTCACCTATTCACTTGGGCGGGCTGGGCTGGATCATCTCGCGGTGCTCGATGATACTGTGTGGGTCTGCGGGATCAGCCTTCAGCGAATTGATTCACGAACGAATCGTGTCAGTGGGACCGTTGACGTCGATGCGACCACTGTGACCTCCAGTTTCGGCTCTCTGTGGATCACCGACGTTTCCGGGCGGGTCCAGCGGATCACCCCGCCTCGCTAACTGGTTGGCCGGCCAGCTTATCCGATCGGCCGGCCGGTCACCAGCGCCAGCGCGATCAGATAGACGCAGATCACGGCGAAGAGCCCGTACTCGAACATAATCCGCCGCGTGAGCGAATCGTCGAGCGCATGCACCGTCAATCCCTGCCAGGCATACCAGGCAAAGGCAAGGATCACCGCAACGTACTGGCTTCCCTGGTTGAGGTAGGTCACCATGCCGAACGCGCCAAAGGTGACCGTGCCTGCCGTCAGAAAGGCGGACAGCAGGGCGAGCCCTTCTCGCTTGGTGGCGAAGCGAAAGCTGCGATAGCCGCTCAGCAGGGCCACGACGAAAATCGCGCTGAATTTGACGACGTTCGGCAGGTCCGCCGACTGCAGGATGAGAAAGAACAGCGCGAGCAGGACGCAAAACGTCGTCGCGTCCCGAAGAAACCGATGCAGCGGCCGCTCGCGGCCCATGCCGCGCGAGAGATCGACGTAACTGCTGGCGAAGATGAAGGCCCCCATGGTCAACATCGCCAGTGAGTGCACCCGGTAGTCTGGCGCCAGGATCGAGAAGGCGGCGGCCGCCACGATGACGAGCACAGGCGTGATGTAGTGGTCGAGGCTGAGCCACGCTGGCGTCCGGTTGCGAGCATGCAAAAAGGTAAGGCCGAGGGTAATGAGCAGGGCCAGGCCGGCGGTCGCCTGCCAGACCTGATCCGGCGTCAGCAGCTCGGACTTGAAGGTGAGGCCGATGGCGACGGCCCAGGCCGACAGCAGCCCCAGGTAACGGGTGCCAAGCTGGATGGGCCGCGGCACCGGCCGAGCCCGCGCGCGCATCCGTTGCTGCCCTGGCTGAAGGGTCGCGGAAGAACTCGCCAGGGCTTCCGACATGGCGGCTAGTCTAGCAGGGAAACGTCCGTTTGGGGCCTGGGGAAAGACGCCCTTTCGATTCGCGAAACTGTATTCAAAAACAAATGTTCGACGTGCTCCGACCCTTTTGTGGAAACTGTGGAAACCCGACGGTCAGGCGGTACTGGTTCCCTCACGTCCGTATTTGTCTTCGAGCCTCACGACGTCATCGATCTCTGGCGAGGAGACCTCGAAGAATTCGCAGGCCTCGACCCCGATCATCCGATGCTTGCGCCCGGGGACGATCCGCCGCGCCATGCCGGGGGTCAGCCGGTGGGTCTGCAGGTTGCCGCGATCGTCCTCGAGCTGAAGGTCCATCGCCCCCTTTGTGACCAGCAGCGTCTCATCTTTTTGCCGGTGGTATTGCAGGCTGAGCATCTCGCCGGCGTTGATGTGGATCACCTTGCCGAGGTATTTCTCGGTGACCGCGAAGCGGTTCTCCCAGCCCCAGGGTTTTTTGACGGTGCCCCCGCCGCCCTGCCCTCCCCCGGAGGGGGAGGGAGATGGATCAGACAAGCTGGCGGAGCCCGAGCTTCTCTTCCAGGGCGGCGAGCAGCTGCTCGACCCGCTCCGTCGAGGACGCTTCGCTATAAACGCGAATCAGCGGCTCGGTGCCGCTGAAGCGGACCAGGACCCAGCTGCCGTCCTCCAGGTAGTACTTGAAGCCATCGTCGGTGCGGGAGCGCACAACGCGGCCGCCGGCAATGTCGGTAGGCGGCTCCTTTTCCAGCCGGCCGTAGAGCTCGGTTCGACGGGCCGCGTACTCCTCCCGCTCGAGGTGAAGGTCGTGCCGCGCATAGAAGTGTGGACCGACCAGCTCTGTCAAGTGGTCCATGATCCGCGAAAGCGGCTGCCCGTACTTGATGATCATGTCGGCAAACGAGATCCCGGACAGAATGCCATCGCGCTCCGGAATATGGCCGCGGAAAGCGAAACCACCGCTCTCCTCACCTCCGAGGATGGCATTCGTCTCGGCCATCTTCGGCCCGATGTACTTGAAGCCCACTTTGAGCTCGTGCACCTTGACGCCGAAGCGCTCGCCCAGCTTGTCGACCATCGAGGTCGAGGTGAGTGAGCGCACGACGTCCCCCTTCTGTCCTCGCTTCTCGATCAGGTACATCATCAACAGGGCCATCACCTGGAGCTGGTTGATGAAGGTGCCCCGCTCGTCGATGATGCCGACTCGATCGGCATCGCCGTCGTTGGCAATGCAGAGGTCGAAGCCGCCCGCCCTCATCCGTTCCATCGCCTCAGGCATGTACTGCGCGATCGGCTCGGGATGCATGCCCCCGAAGCCAGGGTTGCGCTCCTGATGAATCTCCTCGACCGTTGTCTTGCCACCGGAAAGGAGCGCCCTCACGTAGCCCTGACTGGCCCCGTACATCGGCTCGTGCAGGATGCGCAGGCCGGCGGCTTTGATGGCATTCAGGTCCACAAGCCGATTCAGCTGGGCCGCATAAGCGGGTTGCGGATCGAAGAGCTCGATCAAGCCCTCCCGCTGGGCGTCATCGAACCGCACCTGACGGACCCGCCCGCCGCGCTGGACCCGCTGAATCTCCTCCTCCAGCCGGTTGGTGACCTCGGGAGACGCCGAGCCGGCATACTCCGGTTTGTATTTCAAGCCACTGAAGTAGTAAGGGTTATGGCTGGCGGTGATGACCAGACCACCGCTCGCTTTCTTGTCGAGGATGGCGTAGGTGGAGACCTGGGTGGGCGCCGGAGCATTGATGACGAACACCTTGACCCCGTTGGCCGCCAGCACCGACGCGACCTCGCGGGCAAACAGGTCTGAGGCAAACCGTGTGTCATAGCCGATGATGGCCGACGGGTTCGACCGGGTCTTAAGGTACTGCGCGATCCCCTGAGTAGCAACCCGAACCGACTCGTAGGTGAAATCGTCGGCGATGATGCCACGCCAGCCGTCCGTCCCAAACTTGATCTCGACGCTCACGCTATGCGTCCTCCACGGTCCTGGCTAATCCTAGCGGGGAGGCGGACGACGGTCCAGGGATTACGCGTTAGCTGGCTTTTGCAGAGGGGGCGCGAAGCACATCGGCCGGTCGGACCCCGAGCGCGCTGAGGTCCGATTCGAGCATCTCGCGGATCATCTCCTCGAACCCGATCTTCGGCCGCCATCCCAGCTGGGACCGGGCCCTGGCCGGATCGCCACGCAGGTCGGGCACTTCCGCCGGCCGGAAGTATGCCCGGTCAACCTCGACGTGTTTTTCCCAGTCGAGTCCGCCCAATCCAAAGGCGAGCTCAGCAAGCTGGCGGATGCTCCGCTGCACGCCGGTCGCGATCACATAGTCGTCGGGCGTCTCCTGCTGGAGCATCAGCCACATGGCTTCGACGTAGTCGCGGGCGTGCCCCCAATCCCGCTTGGCGTCGAGGTTCCCCAGCCGCAGGGTGGTGGCGCGACCGGCGAGGATGGCGGCCACGCCGCGGGACACCTTGCGCGTGACGAAGTTCTCGCCGCGCCGGGGCGATTCGTGGTTGAACAGGATTCCGCTGCAGGCAAACAGGCCATACGCCTCGCGGTAGTTGATCGTGATCCAGTGCGCGTAGAGTTTGGCCACCGCGTACGGGCTGCGCGGATGGAACGGGCTGCGCTCGTTTTGGGGCGGGGGCGTCAGCCCGAACATCTCCGACGTCGACGCCTGATAGAAGCGGGTGGGTAGGCGGGTGGACCGAATCGCCTCCAGCAGCCGGGTCGTACCAAGCCCATCCGTGTTGCCCGTGTACTCGGGCTGATCGAAGGAGATGTGAACGTGGCTCTGGGCGGCCAGGTTGTAGATCTCATCCGGCTCCGCCGTCATCACCAGCCGGTTGAGCCCGCCGGAGTCGGTCATGTCGCCGTAGTGGAGCACCAGGCGCGCCGCGTCCTGGTCCCCCGGAGAGGCGTGCTCGAGGTGATCGATCCGGCTGCGGTTCATGGTCGACGAGCGGCGCACGACGCCATGAACCTCGTAGCCCTTGGCCAGCAACAGTTCGGCGAGATATGAGCCGTCCTGCCCGGTAATGCCGGTGATCAGGGCACGCTTGGTCACGGCCACAGTCTAATGACGGTCACAGGTATTCCGTCTTGCCCATCTGCTTAAGGCGATTGACGATCAACCTCACATCCTGGGACCGGGCCTTCGGACAGATGAGGATCGCATCCTCGGTCTCGATCACGACCATGTCCTCCAGCCCGACGGCTGCCACCAGCTTGTTCGGGGAGTGGATCATGCAGTTTTTCGAGTCGATCAGCACCGACTCGCCTTCCACGAAGTTGCCGGCCTCATCCTGTTCCAGGATGTCGTGCAGGTCGGCCCAGGAGCCGAGGTCATGCCACTCGAAGGTGGCGCCCACGACGAGCAGATTGGTGGTTTTTTCCAGCACGGCGTAGTCGATCGCTTGCGTTGGCAGGGCTGTGTAGGCGGCGTCCGCTGCTTCGGCGTGACCGGCCCGACGCGATGCCCTCACCCGCTCCAGGCCCTGATACAGGGCGGGCGCGTGGGCCGCCATCTCAGCGAACAGCACGTCCACCGGCCAGCTGAAGAGTCCCAGGTTCCAGAGATAGGAACCCGATGCGAAAAAGCCTTCGGCCGTTTTGAGATCAGGCTTCTCCACAAAACGGACCACCCCATATACCGCCGGCGCCTTAACGCCATCCAGCGGTGGGCCGACCTGGATGTAGCCGAAGGCGGTCGAGGCATACGGAGGTCGCAGCCCAACGGTCACCAGCGAACGCTTCGACTCGGCCCAGCGCGCCTCGGCGTCGAGGACCGTCAGGTACGCGTCCTCGTCGTGACCCAGATAGTGATCCGCATGGACGGACAGCATGATGGCCTGCGGATCGCGCTCCGCGATCGCCAGCGCCGCCAACCCCAGCGCGGAGGCGGTGCCGCGCCGCGCCGGCTCGATGATGAACTGCGCCTCGG
>Ga0209474_10004158_pt1 | contig 12555 bp, 12 predicted proteins | sample GraSoiAngelo_145_FD_185902 | JGI IMG/M metagenome (GOLD analysis project Ga0209474, IMG submission 185902) | Grasslands soil microbial communities from the Angelo Coastal Reserve, California, USA - 14_1009_05_20cm (SPAdes) (version 2) | ecosystem: Environmental > Terrestrial > Soil > Grasslands...
AAGCGCGTGTAGGCAAGCATCAGCCGGTCGAAGCGGTCCGAGGTGTAGCCATCGAGCATCACCTTGACGGCGCCGATCAGCTTCTCCATCTGCGGCCGGTCGCCGAGCTGCACGACATGCGAGCTGAGCTTGGCGCCGAGGCGCTGCATGAAGGTGAAGCCCTTGTTGCCGATGGCGCAGACCTCGATTTCCTCGCCCTGCGATTGCCACTCCTTGTACTGGTTGAGCACGAGGCGAAGCAGGTTGGTGTTGAGGGCGCCGCACAAGCCTTTGTCGGTGGTGATGACGATGATGCCGACCCGCTTGACGCTGTCGCGATCGACCAGGAATGGGTGCCGGTACTCCGGATTGGCGTGCGAGATGTGCGCGGCGACGTTGCGGATCTTCTCGCCGTACGGGCGTGAATGGCGCATGCGCTCCTGCGCCTTGCGCATCTTCGAGGCGGCGACCATCTCCATCGCTTTGGTGATCTTCCGCGTGTTCTGCACACTGCGGATCTTCAGCCGGATTTCCTTGGTGCCGGGCATCAGAAGCTGCCGTTCTTCTTCCAGTCTTTGATGGCGTCGTGCAGCTGCTTCTCGTCCTCGGGCGAGAGATCCTTCTTCTCCTCCATGCGGCCGACCAGGCTCGCCACCTTGCCCTTCAGATAGTCGCGCATCGATTTTTCGGCAGCCAGCGCCTTTTTGACATCGATATCGTCGAAATAGCCGTTGTTGACGGCAAACAGCGTCAGTGCCATCTCCCAGACCTGGAGCGGCTGGTACTGCGCCTGCTTCATCAGCTCGGTGACCATGCGACCGCGCTCGAGCTGCTTGCGAGTGGCTTCGTCGAGGTCGCTCGCGAACTGCGCGAATGCCGCGAGCTCGCGGTACTGCGCGAGCGCGAGACGCACGCCGCCGCCGGTGTCGCGGCGCTTCATGATCTTCGTCTGCGCTGCGCCGCCGACCCGGGAGACCGAGATGCCGGCGTTGATCGCCGGACGGATGCCGGCGTTGAAAAGATCGGTCTCCAAAAAGATCTGCCCGTCGGTGATCGAAATGACGTTCGTCGGCACGAATGCGGTCACGTCGCCTGCCTGCGTCTCGATCATCGGCAGCGCGGTGAGCGAGCCGGTCTTGCCCTTGACCTGCCCCTTGGTGAATTTCTCGACGTACTGCGGATTCACGCGCGCCGCGCGTTCGAGGAGCCGCGAGTGCAGATAAAAGACGTCGCCCGGATACGCTTCGCGCCCGGGCGGACGCCGCAGCAGCAGCGAGACCTGCCGATAGGCCCACGCCTGCTTCGTCAGGTCGTCGTAGATGATGAGCGCGTCCTGGCCGCGGTCGCGGAAGTATTCGCCCATGGTGCAACCGGCATAAGGCGCGATGTATTGCATGGCCGCCGATTCGGAAGCGGACGCCGCCACCACGATGGTATAGGCCATCGCGCCGTGCTCTTCGAGCTTGCGCACGACGTTGGCGATGGTGGACGCCTTCTGACCGATCGCGACGTAGACGCAGAACAGATCCTTGCCCTTCTGGTTGATGATCGTGTCGACCGCCACCGCCGTCTTGCCGGTCTGACGATCGCCGATGATCAGCTCGCGCTGGCCGCGGCCGATCGGCACCATCGAGTCGATCGCCTTCAGGCCGGTCTGCACCGGCTGCGACACCGATTGGCGCGCGATTACGCCGGGCGCAACTTTTTCGATGACGTCGGTGAGCTTGGCGTTGACCGGGCCCTTGCCGTCGATCGGCAGGCCGAGCGAATTGACCACGCGGCCGAGCAGCTCCGGCCCGATCGGCACCGAGAGAATCTTGCCGGTGCTTTTCACCGTGTCGCCCTCGGTGATGTGCGTGTACTCGCCCAGAATCACCGAGCCGACGGAGTCACGCTCGAGATTGAGCGCCAGACCGAAGGTGTTCTTCGGAAACTCGAGCATCTCGCCCTGCATGACATCGGAGAGCCCATGGATGCGGCAGATGCCGTCGGTCACCGACACCACGGTGCCCTGCGTGCGCATCTGCACGCCGGCGTCGAGGTTCTGGATGCGGCTCTTGATGAGTTCGGAAATTTCCGAGGGGTTGAGTTGCATGGCTGCTCCTTAAGCTTTCAGGGCGGCGTCGAGTGCCGCGAGCTGCGCGCGCGCCGAGCCGTCGATGACCTTGTCGCCGAGCAAGATCTTCACGCCGCCGATCAGTTCGCGATCGAGCGCCACGCGGGCGCGGATTTTGCGCCCGGTCTTCTTTTCCAGGCGTTGCACGATGTCCTTCAGCTGGGCGTCGCTCAGCTCGAAGGCCGATTGCACTTCGGCCTCGATCACGCCCTCGCGCTCGTCCTTCAGCATCTCGAACTGCTCGCGGATCTGTGGCAGCAGCGCGAGCCGATCGTTCTCCGCCAGCACGCGCACGAAGTTCTCGGCCTCGCCGCTCAAACGGCCGCCCAGGATGGAGATGAACAGGCCGGCGCGCTGCGCGTCGGCAAGCCGCGGATCCGCGGCAGCGGCGCGCACGCGCGAGTCCCGGGCCACGAGTGCCAGCGCCGCGAGCATCTCGGACCAGCGGCCGAGCTCGCCCGCTTCGTCTGCGAGCTTGAAAGCGGCCTCCGCGTAGGGCCGGGCGACGGTGCTCGGCTCAGCCATTAGAGCTGGCCCTTGATCGATTCCAGGAGCTCGCCGTGCGCCCGCGCATCCACCTCGCGACGCAGAATCTTCTCGGCACCGGCGACCGCAAGCGAGGCGACGCGGTCGCGCAATTCTTCGCGCGCGCGCGTCACTTCCTGGTCAATTTCGGCCTTGGCGGCGGCGACCTCGCGATCGCCTTCCTGCCTTGCCTCCTGCCGCGCGTGGTCGATCAGCTCCTGACGGCGCTTTTCCGCCTGCGTCAGGATCTCGGCCGCGCGAGCGCGCGCCTCCTTGATCGCCTCATCGGCCTGGCGGGTGGAAAGCTCGAGCGAGCGGCGCCCCTGCTCGGCTGCAGCGAGGCCGTCGGCAATGGTCTTCTGCCGTTCCTCGATCTTCCGGAGCAGCCACGGCCAGATGAACTTCACCGTAAACGAGATGAACGCCGCAAACGTGATCGCCTGGGCGAACAGGGTCAGGTTGATGTTCATTACTGCTCCTCGCGCTTAGCGAAACGCCGTAGCGAGCGGATTGGCGAAGGCGAAGAACATGGCGATGCCGAGGCCGATGATGAACGACGCGTCGATCAGGCCGAGCAGGAGGAACACCTTGCCTTGCAGCGAATTGGTCAACTCGGGCTGGCGGGCGGCCGCTTCGAGGAAGCGGCTGCACATGATGCCCACGCCAATGCAGGCGCCGGCGGCACCCAGGCCGATCATGAGGCCGACACCGATGCCGGTATAGGCCTGCACCATCGCCAGCAATTGAAGCTTATCCATCGAAAGACTCCCCTTTCTACGTCGGATTAAGAATCGATATCAGTGGTGCTCGTGCGCCATCGAGATATAGACGATGGTCAGCATCATGAAGATGTACGCCTGCAGCAGCACGATCAGAATATGGACGATCGCCCAGCCGAGCGCCAGCACCGAGCCCGCGACCATGCCGCCGATGCTGGTGGCCGCGAGCATCCACAGCAGCAGAAACAAGATCTCGCCCGCGTACATGTTGCCGAAGAGACGCAGCGAGTGCGACAGCGTCTTCGAGACGTACTCGACCATCTGGAAGAGGAAATTCGCGGGTATCAACAGCGGATGCGAGCCGAAGGGGGCGAAGAAAAGCTCGCGCAGCCAGCCGCCGAATCCCTTGACGGAAATGGCGAAGACGATCGTCAGAACCAGCACCGAGAGCGACAGCGCGAAGGTGGTGTTGACATCGGCGGTCGGCACATAGCGGAAGCCGTGCTCGGAGATGTGGTGCGTGACGAGACCGACCAGGTCCGCCGGCAGGAAGTCCATGGCGTTCATCAGCACGACCCAGACGAATACGGTCAGCGCTAGGGGCGCGATGAAGCGATGGCGATCGCCATGCAGGAAGATGCCCTTCGCCTGCTCGTCGACGAAATCGATCAGCAGTTCGACCAATGCCTGGCGCTTGCTCGGCACGCCGGAGGTGGCGCCGCGCACCACCCACCAGATGAAGCCGACGCCGACGATGCCGAGCAGGATGGAGACGATCAGCGAATCGACGTTCAGCGTCCAGAAGCCGCCTTCGCCGAGCGGCCGGGTGAAGAAGCTCAGGTGATGCTCGATGTACTCCGAAGGAGTGAGTTCGTTCGCTGCCGCCATCTATGCGCAGTTCAGTATTCGTGTACGAAAAAAGCCATGCCAAAAATCAACAACGTCAGCACGAAGCTCGCCACCAGCGCGCCCACCACTGCATCGCTGTAGTTCGTCAGCACGAGCCAAAGGAGAGTCACGCCAAGGGCGAGCTTCACCGCCTCGGCGCGCAGCGCGCTCCCCAGCACGCTGGCCGCCGATCGCGCGTTGCCGAGCGAGGCGACGAGCGCGGCCGCCAGGCCCGCGGCCATGCTGATGGCGCCGCCCGCCAGCGCCGATACGGCGCCATGCCGTCCGGATACGAATGCGGACACGAGCGCGAGTGCCATGGTCGTGAGGAGCTGCCATTTCAGGACGGTAAGGACGGGCTTTCGCAGTCGGCGATGCATGCCCATGAGTCTCGCCCCCGCGAAGCGGCGGAAGTATATCGCAACTACTTCACTTGAGACGCTTCAGCAGCTGCTCGAGGTGATCGAGGCTCGAATAGTGAACGAGCAGCTTGCCGCGGCCCTTTGCCGACGGGCGGATCTCGACGGTCGTGCCAAGGCGCGCGGACACCTCCTCCTCGAGACGTGCTAGATCTCGATCGGTCCGGCGACGGCGGCGCTGCGCCGGCGCACGCAGCAGCCGCTGCACCAGCGCTTCGGTCTCGCGCACGGAGAGATCCTGTGCCTCGATGCGGCTCGCCACCTCGATCTGTCGCGCGCCGTCGAGCGCGAGCAGAGCGCGCGCATGTCCCATTTCGATGCCGCCGCGCATCAGGCTCTCCTGCACCGGCTTTGCCAGCTTGAGCAGGCGCAGGAGGTTGGTGGTCGTGCTGCGCGAGCGGCCCACCGCGTCGGCTGCCTGTTCATGCGTCATGCTGAATTCATTGATCAGCCGCTGCACGGCAGCCGCTTCCTCGATCGGGCTCAGGTCCTCGCGCTGTACGTTCTCGATCAGCGCCATGACGAGCGCCGCCTCGTCGGGCACCTCGCGCACGATGACCGGCACCTTGTCGAGCCCCGCCAGCTGCGCCGCGCGCCAACGCCGCTCGCCGGCGACGAGCTCGTAGCCGCGATCGATCGGGCGCACGACAAGCGGCTGCAGCAGCCCTTGCGAGCGAATCGATTGCGCAAGCTCGGCGAGCGACTGCTCGTCCATGCGGGTACGCGGCTGGTAACGCCCGGGGCGGATCGACAGCGTCTCGACCGTCGCGAGCGCTTCGCGCGGCGGCTCATCGCCGCCGAGCAGCGCATCGAGCCCGCGTCCGAGTCCTTTCGCCTTCATGCCGCGCCGCCGAGGATCTCGCTGGCAAGCGCAAGGTAAGCCTGCGCGCCCTTCGAGGTCGCGTCCCACAGCACCGCCGGCACGCCATAGCTCGGCGCTTCCGCCAGGCGCACGTTACGCGGCACCAGCGTGCGGTACACCTTGTCGCCGAAGTGCACCTCGAGCTGCTGTGAGACTTGCTGAGAAAGCGTGTTGCGCGGGTCGTACATCGTGCGCAGCAGGCCGGCGATCTCCAGGTGCGGATTCAGGTGCGCGCGCACGCGCTTGATCGTCGCGACGAGATCCGAAAGCCCCTCGAGCGCGTAGTACTCGCACTGCATCGGAATGAGCACACGCTGGGCGGCGGTCAACGCGTTCACCGTCAGCAGGCTGAGCGACGGCGGACAGTCGATCAGCACGAAGTCGTATTCGGCGATGACCCGCTCAAGCGCGCTCTTGAGGCGCGACTCGCGTCCGGGCAGCTCGACCAGCTCCACTTCCGCGCCGGCGAGCTCGCGGTTCGCCGGCACGAGATCGAACCCGCCCTGCTCGCTTCGCACGCGCGCCGCAGCGAGCTCGCTCAAGCCGAGCAGCACGTGATACACGGTGCGCGGCGCGGCGCGCTTGTCGACGCCGCTGCCCATGGTGGCGTTGCCTTGGGGATCCAGATCGATGAGCAGGACGCGCCGTCCCGCCTTGGCGAACGCCGCAGCGAGGTTGACGCTGGTCGTCGTCTTGCCGACACCCCCCTTCTGATTCACCACGGCGAGCACCTGGGTCGCGCTCATGAGCGCAGCTCGCAGAGCACGAGGTGTCTTTCGGCATCGAGGAACGGCGTGCGCAGCGCAATCACTGCCTTGCACTTTACGTCGGCTGGCAGTTCGACGAGTTCGTCGCGCGGCTCCTTGCCTTTCATTGCCGCGAGCAGCCCCCGCGCCGCGGCGAGATGCCGACAGGCGCCAACAAACTCGGCAAGCTGCGTAAAGGCTCGCGAGATGACGAGCGCGAACGGCGTAGCCGGCCGCCAGGCCTCGACGCGCCCTTCGTGCACCTCGACGTTCTCGAGTGCGAGCTCGATGGCTGCCTGCCGCAGGAAGGCGCATTTCTTCTGGTTGGACTCGACCAGTGCCAGGTGCCATTGCGGGCGGGCGAGCGCGAGCGGTATTCCGGGCAAGCCGGCCCCGGACCCGGCGTCGGCGACGCGTGCGCTCTGCGGCAGCGGTAAATGCGGTAGCACCGACAGCGAGTCGAGCAGGTGATGGCTCACCATCGCAAGAGGATCGCGGACAGCGGTCAAGTTATAGGTACGGTTCCATTTCGCAAGCAGCGCGACGTATTGCACCAGCCGTTCGCGCGCGTCGGCCCCCAAGCCGATCGCCAGTTCCTGCAAGCCGCGCTCGAGCGCGGCGGCGGGCGTCATGCGCTCTTTTTCGACGCCTGAAAGCCCCTCTTCAGATGCACCAGCAGAAGCGAGATCGCCGCCGGCGTCACGCCGGAAATGCGCGATGCCTGGCCGATCGTTGCCGGGCGGTAACGGGTCAGCTTCTGCTGCACCTCGGCCGAAAGACCGGTCACGCCGCGATAGTCGAAATCCGCCGGTAGCGAAAGTGCTTCGAACTCGCGCCGCCGTGCGACCTCCTCGTGCTGCCGCTCGATATAGCCCTGGTATTTCACCTGGATCTCCACCTGCTCTGCGACCTGCGGATCGAGCATCGATTCACCTGCCACATCGGCGTAGTGCACTTCAGGGCGGCGAAGCATCTCAAGGGCTGAACGCTTTTCGCGATAGCCAGCGCTTACAATCAAACCTTCCAAGCGCTTTTTTTCGGCAGCGATCGCGCCGCGCTTACGATCGAAAGCCGCCCAACGCTGCTCATCGACCAAGCCCAGTCGGCGGCCAGCTTCGCTTAAGCGCAAGTCGGCGTTGTCCTCGCGCAACTGCAGCCGGTATTCGGCGCGGCTGGTAAACATGCGGTACGGCTCCGAAACGCCGCGCGTGACGAGGTCATCGACGAGTACGCCGAGATAGGCCTCGTCGCGCTGCGGATACCAAGGCGGCTCTCGCTTCGCGAGGAGCGCGGCATTCACGCCGGCGAGCAACCCCTGCGCCGCGGCCTCCTCATAGCCGGTGGTGCCATTGATCTGGCCGGCAAAGAAAAGGCCGCGAATGGACTGAGTCTCGAGCGATGGCCGCAGCTCGCGCGGGTCGAAATAGTCGTACTCGATGGCATAGCCCGGCCGCACGAGGTGCGCCCGCTCCAGGCCCGGGATCGAATGCACCACCTCGAGTTGCACGTCGAACGGCAGGCTAGTCGAAATCCCGTTGGGATAAAGCTCCTGGGTCGATAGGCTCTCGGGCTCGATAAAGATCTGATGGCTCGACTTGCCGGCGAACCGATGCACCTTGTCCTCGATCGACGGGCAGTAGCGCGGCCCGACTCCCTGGATCACGCCCGTGAACATCGGCGAGCGGTCGAGCGCGCCGCGGATGATCTCGTGAGTTCGCTCCGTGGTGTGCGTGACCCAGCACGGCACCTGTTCCGGGTGCATGGCACGGTCCCCGATGAACGAGAAAACTGGCTCGGGGCAATCGCCCGGCTGAACCGCCATCACAGACAGGTCGACGCTGCGTCGGTCCAGACGGGGTGGCGTACCGGTTTTCAACCGTCCTACCGGCAACTTGAGCTCGCGAAGACGCGAGGCGAGTGTCGTAGCGGCCGGCTCTCCGGCGCGCCCGGCTGCGTAATTGCAAAGCCCGACGTGAATCAGGCCGGCGAGGAAGGTGCCGGTAGTCAGCACCACCGTCGGAGCTTGAAACTCCACGCCCAGCTGGGTCTTGACGCCGATGACCCGCTCGCCTTGCAGCATCACATCGTCAACAGCCTGTTGGAAGAGTACGAGATTCGGCTGGCTTTCGAGCCGGCGGCGTATCGCGTGCTTGTAGAGAACGCGGTCGGCCTGCGCGCGCGTCGCCCGCACCGCCGGACCTTTTGAGGCGTTCAACGTCCGGAACTGGATGCCCGCCTCGTCCGTAGCGATTGCCATAGCGCCGCCGAGGGCGTCGATCTCCTTGACCAGGTGGCCTTTGCCGATGCCGCCAATGGACGGGTTGCACGACATCTGCCCGAGTGTCTCGATACTGTGCGTCAGGAGGAGAGTGCGCCGGCCCATCCGCGCTGCCGCAAGCGCCGCCTCGGTGCCCGCGTGGCCGCCGCCGACCACAATGACATCAAAGCTCTGGGGGGAACGCATGGAGATGCGGCATTTTACGCGAGCGACGACAAACGGCTATTGCTGCGCTTTTGTTCCACGTGGAACAGCCGCAATGTTGCACTGCAGCAGCAGATGCTGAAGCCTTATGTCGAGCTGCTCCAGACGCGCGAGCTTCGCTACCTGTTCATTGCCTCGATCGTCGGCCGCTTGCCCATCGGCATGTGCGGCTTGGCGATTGTGCTCCTTGTCCAATCTGCGAGCAGTTCCTTCACGCGCGCCGGCGCGGTAACAGCCGCGTACGTCGCCGGCTTGGCCCTGGTGGCACCGGCGCTCGGGCGAATCATCGACCGGCGCGGGCCGCGCGTTGTGCTCGCGCTGTGCGCCGTTGCGTTTCCTAGCTCGCTGGGCGTCCTCCTTGGCGCCGTGCACTACGGTTTATCGGCATCGTGGCTTTTCACGACAGCGATCGCCGCCGGCGCGACCTTCCCTCCTATCACGGTTTGCATCCGTACGTACCTACGTCAGCGATTCGCGCGCGACGTGGTCCTCACCACCGCGTATTCGCTCGATTCGGTGCTGATCGAAGTGATGTTCATCGCCGGTCCGATGGTCGTCGCGCTGCTGGTGTGGCTGGCATCGCCAGCCGCGGCGATCGCTTGCGCCGCTGCCTGTGCGTTCCTCGGGGTGCTGCTTTTCTTGCGCTCGACGGCCATCCGCGGCTGGCGTACCGAGAAACGCACGCGCAGTTCGCTCCTCGGTCCGCTCGCGCAGCCACGCTTTATCGTTCTCGTGCTGATCTTCGGCTGTTATGCGGTCGCGTTCGGTTTAACCGAGATCGGCGTCGCCGCGTACGCGGCACAGATCAACCGCCCGGCGCTCGCGGGCGTTTTTTTGGGAGTGATGAGTGCGGGTAGCGCATTCGGCGGACTCGCCTATGGCAGCCGCAGTTGGCGAGGTCCGCTCGCGGGCCAGTTCGCGCTCATGCTGGCGATCATGGGCGTCGGGCTGGCGCCGCTCGCTGGCCCATGGGGAACGTTTGCCTTCGGCGTCTTCTCGACGCTCGGCGGCATCGTTATGGCGCCGGCCCTGATCATTCAGTCGATGCTCGTCACGAAGACCGCGCACGCCGAGCATGCGACCGAGGCCTTTACCTGGTCGACCAGCGCGCTGTTGGCGGGCGTCGGCATAGGCATGGCGCTTGGCGGCGCATTGGTCGAGCAATGGCGCGCGCCGGCGGCGTTCTCGGCAGCCGCCATCGCCGCATGGATCGCGGCGATTGCGGCTTATCTCTTGTCGCGCCGCTAAGCGGCTAGTCGTTCGTGCATGCGGCCGCGACGCGCGTCCAGGGCGTCGGGGAGCCGGTTACCGAGCTTCTCGAACAGCTCGTCGTGCGATTTGAGCTCGTCCTGCCATGCCATGAGGTCGATGCGGGTGAGCTCGGCGTACTGCGCGGGGGTGACCTGCTCCAGCCCCTGCCAATTCAGGTCGTCGTAGCGCGGCATCACGCCAAGCGGCGTTTCCTGCCCGCGCGCGTGCCCCTGGCAGCGCTCGACGATCCATTGCAGCACGCGCATGTTTTCGCCGAACCCGGGCCAGAGGAAGCGACCTTGCGCATCGCGGCGGAACCAGTTGACCCTGAAGATGCGCGGCGGATGCTTGAGTGCGCGGCCCATCTTCAGCCAGTGGGCGAAATAATCGCCCATGTTGTAGCCACAGAAGGCGAGCATCGCCATAGGGTCGCGGCGCACTACGCCCACTTTGCCGGTGATCGCTGCGGTCGTCTCCGAGCCGAGCGTCGCTGCCATGTAGACGCCGTCTTCCCACGTGGGGGCTTCGACAATGAGGGGCACCGTCGATGAGCGCCGGCCACCAAAGACGAAGGCCGAGATCGGCACGCCCTGCGGATCGTCCCACTTCGGATCGAGCGACGGGCACTGCGTCGCCGGCACCGTGAAGCGGGCGTTCGGATGCGCCGCGAGGCGGCCTTTCTTTCCGTCTTCGGGAGTCCATGGCCGGCCCTGCCAGTCGGTGAGCCTGGGCGGCGGCGCGTCGCTCATGCCTTCCCACCAGACGTCACCTTCCGGCGTGAGCGCCACGTTCGTAAAGACGACGTTTTCGCGCAGCATCTGCATCGCGTTCGGATTGGTGTGCTGCGACGTGCCGGGCGCGACGCCGAACAGGCCGTACTCCGGGTTGATGGCGCGCAGCCGCCCGTCCGGACCCGGCTTGATCCAGGCGATGTCTTCGCCGACGGTTGTCACCTTCCAGCCTTTGAAAGCCGGTGGCGGAATGAGCATCGCGAGGTTTGTCTTGCCGCAGGCCGAGGGGAACGCGGCTGCGACATAGCTCTTTTCGCCCGACGGGGCTTCGACGCCCAGGATCAGCATGTGCTCTGCCAGCCAGCCTTCGTCGCGCGCCATGACCGAGGCAATGCGCAGCGCCAAGCACTTCTTGCCGAGGAGCGCATTGCCGCCGTAGCCCGAGCCGTACGACCAGATCTCGCGCGTCTCGGGGAAATGCACGATCCACTTTTCTTTCTCGTTGCACGGCCAGGCGACATCGCTCTCTCCCGCCGCGAGCGGCGCGCCCACCGAATGCACGCAGGGCACGAACTTGCGATCCTCGCCGAGCCAGTCCACCACGGCGCGCCCCATGCGCGTCATCAGGCGCATGCTCGCGGCGACGTAGGCGGAATCGGTGATCTCGACGCCGATCTGCGCGATCGGCGAGCCGATCGGTCCCATCGAAAAAGGCACGACATACAGGGTGCGGCCACGCATGGCGCCGTCGAACAGCTGCTCTAGCTTGCGGCGCATCTCGCGCGGCTCGATCCAGTTGTTGGTCGGACCGGCGTCCTCCTGAGTGCGGCTGCAGATGAAGGTGCGCTCTTCCATGCGCGCCACATCGCTCGGGTGCGAGCGCGCGAGAAACGAGCGCGGCCGCAGCTTCTCGTTCAGGCGGATGAAAGTGCCCTTCGCCACGAGTTCCTCGCAGAGCCGCTCGTACTCCTCCTGTGAGCCGTCGCACCAGTGCACCGCCGCCGGCACGGTGCGGCGGGCAATTTCGGCGACCCACTGCCGCAGGCCCTGATGTCGGACCCAGTCTGGTGCGGCGGACGGTAAGGTCATTGCGGCTCCCTCCAGAAACTCAAAAGCCCAGCGGAGCTGGGCCGGCCAATCAGGATCCAATCGGGATCGTCAAGGCGGGCGATTCTAGCACCGGGCCGCCGGAAAGCGCCTGCTCGGCAAGCCCCGCCGTTCGGATTAGTCTTTCAAACTCAAAAGCTTGCAGCGGCGAAACGCTCACTTGCCGATGCAGAAGCGGCTGAAGATTTCGCCCAGCAGGTCGTCGCTCGTGCCGCGCGCTCGAGGTGGTGCGCCGCCACCGACAGCGCGCGCAGGTGTCGCTCACGCGCGAGGAACACCGATTCGCCGGTCGCCGCCCAGCCCGCCGCGCGCACGATGGCGCGACGCAACTCCGCGAGGCCGGCGCCGGTCTTGGCCGAGACCGCGAGCGCACCGGACGGCGCGCGAAAGGCCGGCAGCAAATCGATCTTGTTGTAGACGTCGATCCTCGCCACGCCTTGCGGCAGCGGCGCAGCGGCATCGTCCCGTCCGCCCGCCTCGTGCACGGCGAGAATCAGGTCCGCCGTCTCGAGCTCGCGCTGCGTACGTGCTATTCCCAGGCGCTCGAGCTCATCCGCGGCGGCGCGCAGACCTGCCGTATCGACGAGGACCAGCGGCAGCCCTTCGATATTGATCGGCTCGCGTAGTGCATCGCGCGTGGTGCCCGGCACGGACGTGACGATGGCGCGTTCCTCGCCGGCGAGTCGGTTGAGCAGGCTCGACTTGCCGACGTTCGGCCGGCCGACCAGAA
>Ga0209474_10004159_pt1 | contig 12555 bp, 8 predicted proteins | sample GraSoiAngelo_145_FD_185902 | JGI IMG/M metagenome (GOLD analysis project Ga0209474, IMG submission 185902) | Grasslands soil microbial communities from the Angelo Coastal Reserve, California, USA - 14_1009_05_20cm (SPAdes) (version 2) | ecosystem: Environmental > Terrestrial > Soil > Grasslands ...
AATCACACCGCGCTCGTATTCGCGCAGAATGCGGATCGCCTGCGGCAGAATGATGATGGCCAGGACGACGAGCGGAATGACCCAGCCGACTAACCTCACGAGGCCTTCAAGTAATGGCATACCCAGTTTCTAATCGAAGTTCGGCAAAATCCGAAGCTCGAACTTTGAGACGCCGTCTGAGGCAACGCGCATCTCACGCTCCTTTCGTCGGCTGAACTCTTAAAGTTAATCCTCGCACGGCTGCGATCTCTGCTACATCACCTTCTCCAATCGGCGTATCGCTGACGGCGTTCCAATACTCGCCTTCGACAAAAATCCTGCCGCCGCGTGAATCGATTGGAGTTAATGCGGTCACCGTTTTTCCAACCATCGTTTCTGCTCCGGCTTTCACCGGCAAAAGCTGCGCGCGCAAACCTTTGCTGACGACGAAAACAAAAAACATTGCTGTGATCAACGTAGCCGGGATAATGTAGCCTAGCGATAAACGAAAAAGCGGATCGGCACGGTTGAAGAGCATGAGGGAACCGATCAAAAAGGAAATGATTCCGCCGATTGTGAGCACGCCGTGGGTCGGTGCATAGATATCGAAAACAAAAAGCATGAGCGCAAGAGCGATCAACGCGAGTCCTGTTGCATTTACCGGCAGAATAGCGGCCAAATAGAGGGCAAGGATCAGCGCAATCGCGCCGACCACCCCGGGAAGAATTGCGCCGGGCGTCGTCAGCTCACCAATGATGCCATACATGGCGATGAGCATGAGAATGAACATGACTTCAGGTCGCCAGAGCTTTTGAAAAACACGTTCGGAGGGCGACATTTTGATCTCGGAAATCTCCGCTCCTACGGTCTTGAGGGTCTTGCCATCGATCGCGCGGCCGTTCAACTGCTTTAGCAAATCCGGTAGATCGGTCGCGATAAGATCGACAACCTTTAACTCGAGCGCTTTTTCCGCACTGATCGAGGCACTCTCACGCACGGCCGATTTCGCCCACTCGACGTTACGGTGCCGCCTGGCCGCGATGGCTTCGATGTAGCTCACGGAAAAATTCTCGAGCTTCTGTTTCATCGTCTCGTCGACCTTTTCCTCGCCGCCGGTAGGATTCCCGCCAATTGTCACTGGATGCGCCGCACCAATCGTCGTGGCCGGTGCCATGGCCGCGACGCTTGCAGCGATGGTGATGAAGCAACCGGCGCTCGTCGCGGTCGAGCCGGTCGGCGCCACGTAGACCACCACCGGCTCCGTCGAACCCAAAAAGCTCTTCACGATCGTCTGCGTGGAATCGAGCAAACCGCCCGGGGTGTTGAGTTGAATGATGAGACACTGCGCGTTCTGCGCCCGCGCCTCATCGATGCTTCGCGAAATGTAACTCGCTGTCGCCGGACCAATCGCGCCATCGATTTTGATAAGCGAAACCTTCTCAGCCGCAGCCACCGCCGCCATGCACATCAGCCAAAACGCCAAGCCTGTTAGCGCCGCGCGCAATCTTACATTCCTTTCATCGGTTGTATCTTGATCGCCAAATCTTTTACCTGCGGCTTCACGATTTTTTCGTAATCGCGATAGCTGACTTTTATCGTCTCGGTGTGAGTGCCTGCTTCAAAGGCAATGTAATCTTCTTCAGCCAAACTCTTGTCCACATAAGTGGGAACACCGTAAAGATTGCCAAAGGGTGGCATCGCTCCGACCGCGCAGTCAGGGAAGAGGGACTGGAATTCCTGTTCGCTCTCGAAGGAGACGTCTTGGCCGACAATCTTCGCTAGCTTCTCGAGATCGATCAGATGTTCTGCCGGAAGTACGGCCATCAGGTGCTGCCCTCCCGATTTTAACATTACAACCTTGGCATGATGCCGCCCTTTCACATGCTCGGCTTGGGCGATCCTTTGCGCGGTAACTGCTTCGGGGTGGCGCAGAATTTCGTAACTGATCTTGTTCTCGTCCAAACAATCAATCAGCCGTTTAGGCATATTCACGCCATCCTCCGAACGAAAATATCACTTTCCCGTTCGAACTCTACATTCAAGGACGGCAGCCCCGTTTTTTCGCAGGACGGCGGAACACGGGCATTTCTGCCTGTGCGCCCAGCACGTTTGTAACCCTGAAACGAAACAGCGGAGAACATCTCCGCTGGGCGCACAGGACTAAGCCCTGTGTTCCGACAGACGCGCAAAGAATTCGCTCTAGTCTTTGGAATCAGTAACCTCCTCGAGCGGTACGCACGAGCAGAACAAATTTCGATCGCCGTAAACGTTGTCAATTCGCGCGACGCTCGGCCAGAATTTGTAATCGCGCAGCCATGGCGCGGGAAAGGCGGCCTGCTCGCGTGAATAGGGTCGGTCCCATTTATCGGCGGCAATCTGCCCGGTCGTGTGCGGGGCATTTTTCAAAACATTATTTTGTTTATCAGCGGTGCCGTTCGCGATTGCGGTCATTTCCGCGTGAATCGAAATCATGGCATCGCAAAAACGGTCCAGCTCGTCTTTTGGTTCGCTCTCAGTCGGCTCGACCATCATCGTTCCTGCGACTGGCCAGGAGATCGTCGGCGCATGGAATCCGTAATCCATCAATCGCTTGGCCACATCTTCCACTTCGATGCCGACGCGTTTCCAATCGCGCAGATCGAGAATGCATTCGTGGGCGACGAGACCGCGTTTGCCTTTGAACAGGACCGGAAAATAACGATCGAGTCGTTTTGCGATGTAATTCGCATTCAGGATCGCCACTTCCGTGGCGCGCTTCAGTCCCTCGGGACCCATCATGCAAATGTACATCCAGGAGATGGTGAGAATGCTGGCGCTGCCGTAGGGAGCAGCGGCGACGGGACCGACGGGATGTTTGTTGTTTGATGTTTGATGTTTGAGCTCGGCAGCCGAAGGCAGAAACGGAGAAAGATGTTTTGCCACGCCGATGGGACCGACGCCGGGCCCGCCGCCGCCATGTGGGATGCAGAACGTCTTGTGCAAATTCAAATGGCAGACGTCGGCACCAATGTCGCCCGGCCGGCAAAGACCGACTTGCGCATTCATGTTAGCGCCGTCCATGTAAACCTGACCCCCGTGACCGTGCACGACGTCGCAGATTTCACGAATCGTAGTCTCGAAAACGCCGTGTGTGCTTGGATAGGTGACCATCAGCGCCGCCAGATCGCGGGCGTGCGCGTCCGCCTTTGCCCGCAAATCGGCCAGGTCAATGTCGCCATCTTTTAACGTAGCGATGGCCACGACCTTGAAGCCGGCCATGACCGCACTGGCAGGATTTGTTCCGTGAGCCGATTGCGGAATGAGGCAGATATTTCGATGTACTTCGCCGCGCGAAGCGTGGTATTCGCGAATCGCGAGCAGGCCCGCAAATTCGCCTTGGGAACCGGCATTAGGCTGTAAAGAGACAGCGGCGAATCCGGTAATCTCCGCGAGCCAGCGCTCGAGTTGATCGCATATTTCGCGATAGCCGAAAGTTTGCGAATCCGGCGCGAACGGATGGAGGCTAGCGAACGGTGGCCATGAAATCGGAAACATCTCCGCGGTGGCGTTTAATTTCATGGTGCAGGAACCGAGCGGGATCATGGAGTGACAGAGCGAGAGATCGCGCGATTCCAGTCGCCGCAGATAACGCAGCATTTCAGTTTCGCTGTGATAGGTATTGAAAACCGGATGAGTGAGAAAATCGGAATTGCGAATTGCGAATTGCGGAATGCGGAATGAAGAGGAATCAGTATCCGCGTCGGCGAAATCGCGGACAGACGTGCCGCGAAAGATCGACATGAGAGTTTGGATGTCGAAATCGGTGGTGGTTTCGTCGAGTGCGATGCTGATTGCTTCATTGCCTGCCGCGCGAAGGTTACACCCGGCGCGCTCGGCACGTTCGATCAAATTGCTGCTGGAGGCCTGGCCGAGTTCAACCCGGATAGTGTCGAAGAAATTTTCATGCCCTATTCTGAAACCAAGCTGGCGCAGACCTTCCGCGAGTTTAGCGGTGAAATTGTGGACACGTTGCGCAATAGCGCGCAGACCTTCTGGTCCGTGGTAAACCGCATACATCGAGGCGATCACAGCTAACAAGACTTGGGCAGTGCAGATGTTACTGGTGGCTTTGTCGCGACGGATGTGTTGCTCGCGTGTTTGCAGCGCCAGACGGTAAGCCGGACGTCTTTCAGCGTCGTGGGAAACGCCGACGAGCCGGCCGGGAAGGTGACGTTTGAATTGATCGCGTGTCGCGATGTAGGCAGCATGCGGGCCGCCAAAGCCAAGGGGAACGCCGAAGCGCTGGGTAGAACCAACCGCCACATCGGCCCCGAATTGTCCGGGCGGTTTCAATAACGTGAGTGCCAGAATATCGGCGGCGACAACGAACAACGCGCCGGCATCGTGTGCGGCCTTCGCAAATTTTTCGTAGTCGTAAATTGCGCCATCTGTCGCCGGGTACTGCACCAGTGCGCCAAAAATCGTGTCATCAAATTCGAAATTGGAGAAATTGCCGGTGACGATTTCGATTCCAAGCGGTTTCGCCCGGGTGCGCACAACGGCGATGGTTTGCGGATGACAATTGTCCGCCATGAAAAATCGATTCCTCGAGTCACGTCCGCTGGCCGCGTGATAGCATAGCGCCATAGCTTCAGCCGCAGCGGTTGCTTCATCGAGTAATGAAGCGTTGGCGATGTCGAGCGCGGTGAGGTCGGTCACCATCGTTTGGAAATTCAGAAGCGCTTCGAGCCGGCCCTGGGCAAGCTCGGCCTGATAGGGTGTGTAAGCGGTATACCAGCCGGGATTTTCGAGAATGTTTCGCTGAATTACCGGCGGCGTGATGGTGTCGGAATAGCCCGCGCCGATGAAATTTCGCACAACCTTATTTTTCGACGACAGAGCACGCAATTCCGCCAGTGCTTCGTTTTCACTCTTCGCCTTCGGCAAATCGAGAGGCCGATTGAGTCGGATGTTTTTCGGAACGGTGGCATCGACCAGGGCCTCCAGATTTTCGAAGCCCAGCTCGCGCAGCATTTGAGCAGTCTCTTCGGCACTTGGAGCGATGTGACGATCGGCGAAAGTGGCGACGGGGCTTGGCGTCGGGACGAACGCATTCGGTGCCGATTTTTGCGTCGTTTTTACTACCGGTTTTTCGATCGTCTCCGTTTCCCCCGAATGCATTAGAAAAGACTACGGAGCGTGGTGAGTGCTTCAAGTGAGGCGGTCTTAGTCAACCGGGTAAGATGACCGGCGGCCTCACCGCGAGGATGGCCGTGCTACGGCTTAGCGCGAGTCGTACGTTTCCACGCCGTGCTCGCGCAATCTTTTGCGCAGCATGACCAAATGCTCGCGGTTTCGTGTTTCCACCGTGCAAAGGACATGCACCGCCGAGACGTCCGAGCCGGCAAACGCACGATCGTGCACTACTTGTTTGATGCTTGCGCCACTGGCGGCAATTTGCGTGGTTAAATCCGCCAATCCGCCGGGCCGATCGCTGATGACAGCGACGAAGCGCGACAGCCTTCCATCGGCGACAAGGCCGCGTTCGATGACCCGGCTCAAGACATTGGGATCAATATTTCCGCCACAAAGGAGAAGGACGACGCGTTTACGGGCGAGACTACGAAGATCGCCGGACAAGCACGCGGCCAGAGGAGTCGCGGCAGCGCCTTCAACTACGCCCTTTTGCAACTCTACTATGCGCAAAATAGAAAGCGCGATTTGTTCCTCGCTGACGATAACAGCTCGATCCACGCGCGACTTCGCGATCTCGAATGCATTTTTGCCGACTTGCGGAATAGCCAAACCATCTGCCAGCGTTGGTTCCATTTCGATCCGCGTCGGCTTGCCCGCTTTCAATGCGGCTGAGAAACTTGCGACGTTTTCCGCTTCTACCGCGATGATTTTCACTTTCGGTCGCTTGGTTTTCACTGCCAGTGAAACGCCCGCGATTAACCCGGCCCCGCCTACCGGCACAATCACCGCATCGACGTTTGGAACCTGCTCGAGAATTTCCAGGCCCATCGTGCCCTGGCCGGCAATGATCGCCGGATCATCGTAGCCATCGATGTAGGCTAGCTTGTCCTTCGTCGCGATTTCGTGCGCGCGTGTTTTCGCTTCCGCAAAATCTTTGCCGTGCAAAACGACTCGAGCGCCAAGTTTCTGGCAATTGCTTACTTTGATCAGCGGCGCATGCTTTGGCATCACGACCGTCGCGGGCACACCCAGCAATTTGCCCTGGTAGGCGAGGGCCTGGCCGTGATTTCCAGCGGAGGCTGCTATGACTCCGCGCTTTTTCTGCTCGGCGGGTAATTGCGAAAGAACGTTGCGCGCGCCGCGTTCCTTGAAACTTCCCGTGCGCTGCAAGTTGTCGAGCTTACAGAAAATTTCCATCCCAGTGAGCTCGCTCAAGGGAATCGAAGGCAGGCAGGGTGAATAATACACCGCACCTTTGCTTCGCTCGCGTGCTGCTTCGATGTCCGCGAAACTGACCACGCGGTTTGCATACACCGCACCGAAAGATGCGGCAACGATTTCGCTATGAGCTAACGAAGGAACACAGACTTCTCTCCGAGCTGTATGGCTCTACGAGCCGGAAGCCAAGTCTGTGCGCCCAGCGGAGTTCTACTCCGCGCACACTTGATTGAACGAACAGCGGGGGGGAATCCCCCCTGGGCGCACAGGCCACAGGCCGTGTTCCGTTGGCTTAGGTCAAAACAACCGCATCAAGCGACGCCCGGACTGTTTCAGCCAACTGCTGTGGATCGAACGGCTTCGATAGAAAGGGCAGGTCACTAGATGGAGTGCCGATGGTCGTCATTTCGGGCAAATAACCGGAGGTTAGCAGAATTTGCGTCGAAGGGCTGTTGATCCGCATCCAATCAGCAAAGTCGCACCCGCTCATGTCAGGGAGCACGATGTCACTAACGACAAGATTGATCGCGGTGTTCTCAATCAGGCGCTTGGCTTCGTCTGCGCGGAACGCCTCGAGGACATTATAGCCAAGCATGCGCAATGTCCGAACCGCGACATGCCGCACGCTAATGTCGTCTTCCACCACCAGAATGGTTTCGGTGCCGCTTGGCAATTTCGGTCGTTTTCTGTAGTCCGCCGCAGGAGGCGCGGCAACCTCAGGGAGGTAGATGCGCACGGCGGTGCCTTTGGCGAGCTCACTCTCAATGGTGATGTGACCGCCGCTCTGCCCAACAATTCCATAGCAGGTAGCGAGGCCAAGCCCGCTGCCGTGACGATCATCTTTCGTGGTAAAGAACGGTTCGAAAAGATGCTCTTTCACTTCCTGGGTCATCCCCATGCCGTTATCAATCACGCTAATGCGGACATATTTGCCCGACGGCAGTTCCGGCGGTGATTTCCCATTTGTCGAAATCGTCTCTGTCTTCAACACCAGTGTGCCTCCAGCCGGCATCGCATCGCGTGCGTTAACTGCGAGGTTAATAATAATTTGGGTGAATTGATCCGGATCGACTTTGATGTGTCTTTTTTCCGGCATCAGCTCGCAAAGAACGGAGATGTTTTCGCCGAGCAGTCGCAGGATTGAGCGCTCGAGATTATGGATGAGCGTGTTTACTTCCAGAACGCGCGGTTCCAGCGGTTGGCGACGGCTGAACGTGAGAAGCTGTCTGGTCAGTGAGGCTGCTCTCCCGGCCGCACTGCGAATTTCGCTGAGATATTTTGCGCCGGTGCCGCGGCCAGGAATTTCCGCCACCAGCAGGTCGCTGTACCCGAGAATTGCGGTCAAGAAATTGTTGAAGTCGTGGGCGACACCGCCCGCCAGTTGACCGAACGCTTCCATTTTTTGGGAATGTGAGAGCTGGTCTCGTAGCTGTTTGCGTGCGGTCACATCCATGAGCGTGCCAACGAACCGAACGGCGCGTCCATTTTTGTCGCGCACAAGCAGGGCGCGCTCCAATAACTGAAGGTAATGGCCTTTAGCGTGTCGAAACCGATATTCGCCCGACCAATGCTCCGCTTTGGATTTGATGGCCTCGCGGATGGAGGCGGCTATTCGGGAGCGATCCTCGCGGTGAATCTGCTGTTGCCAGAAGGCGATCGTGTGATGTGATGCGCCGGGGGAATAACCGAGGAGGGAATCGAGGCCTTGCGGCCAGATGAGAGCGCCGCTGGTTAAATCCCAATCCCGAATTGCATCCCTTGTAGCCCGGGCAACCAGCTGATAATGATCCGCACTTTTCGTCGCAGCGGTCTTCCGCGAAGTCTGCCGTTTGTTCTCATTGCTCTTACACAGATGCGAATTTTTTCTGGCCGCCTTTTGTTGCCGCCGCGTCTGGATGTGAGTTGCCGTGGTTGCTCGCATTCGCCGCGGGGTGAACGTCCGTCCCCAGAAAAAGCTAATTCTGTGCCGCTAATTCAAGCGAGCGTGATTTGGGGAACGGCCCATACGGTTGAAAATGGAAAATGCGGCTGTAGTCGAAATTTATGGAAAACATGACGGCGGCCTGTGTTTCTCCTCTCAAATCAGAGGGCAGGTTTTATCAAAGCGAAATTTCAAGAGGAGAGATCCCGAGAAGCCTTGCGCCCGGCGATCGGATGAACTAAATCACGAAATCGATGACTTTCTGATCAACGACTAACCGTGCGGATGTCCTGGCGTCCGAGAGCAGTCATGTCGTTCTCATGCTCAACGTGAAATGTGAGCCGAACATATTTCGCTTCCACCCCAAGCATCGAGACATTGAAGAGACGTTTGCGCTTGAATGAAACCGCGCCGTCCACCGGCGTCCATTTGTCGCTGTCAGCCGAAAGTTTCTCAGTCGAAACTGCGATTCTGAGCTCGCCCTGAGCTGTCAGGTTTTCGTTTATCAAGGTGAAGCGATCGAGCGGGGAACTCCGCACCAGCGAAATGATAAAGGTGGTGTCGCCTTCCGGCAGCGAACAACTAACGGTGTCGTTGTCCAAAGTAAGAATGTTCTCTTCCGCTTGGCTTTTCAATGCTACCGGCGCGTACTGGCCGTCAGACATGACGGGCCCGACCGCGCTTATCTGAGGAATTTTTGGGGTGTCATCAGACGTCGCGCTGATTGTCGGCGCCCCGCACATTCCTGAACTTGTAGCGGCGAGAATCAGAACGATTACACGCCAAGACTTCAACATAGGTTATTGTTCGAAGCTTAGACTGCGCCACGCTTTTTCTTTTTTTAGCGAGGCTTTCCGCGAAAACTTCCCCGAGCGTAACCCGTCTTTTCCCTTGAATTACATCGTATCTCTGAGTAACCATCGGCAAGGCGGCCACGTTGAAGCTGGAATGTCAATGGCGGCGGATTCGAAACCTTAACCAAGTGCGAGATTTGCGTCGATTTGAGGGCGAGAGGGCAAGGCGGCCGCGCCGCCTTGTGCCGGTCGATCTTATAGGCTCGGGCAGGTTATTTTAATGAGTCGGATAGCCCGTTCTGTCTGCCCTCGGTGCAAACGATTGGCTTTCGCTTTGCTTGTCTGCACATTATTCGGAGCACTTCGCGCCTCGGCGCAGGACGCCGTTCGACCCTCCCTTGCCGGCGAAGAAGCGGCCGAAGCCCGCCGCCAGGACATCGAGCACATTCCTTATAATTTGGTGACTGGCGCGATCAGATATCGCATCAGCGCAACTCTCGGCTTCGAGTACAACGATAACGTCAATCTTTCTGAAAACAGGCCGGAGAGCGATTTCATCATTCACCCGCAAGTAACGATCAATGCTCTCTGGCCAGTGACCCAGCTCAACACCTTGCGATTGGATATCGGCCTCGGTTATGCTTTCTATCTTGATCACTCCGGTCAGGACACCAAGGGCGTGCTTCTCGCCCCCGGCTCACAACTCGCCCTGGACGTCTTCGTCGGCGATTTCCGGATCAACTTTCACGATCGCTTTTCTCTGCAGCAAGATCCGATCAGCGAGTTGCAGGTCAGTAATGTGATTGACTATGGCCGTTTCGAAAATAGCGCCGGTGTTTCCGTCCTGTGGGATTTAAACAAAGCAGTGGCGACTCTCGGCTACGATCACTACCTTTACATTTCAACCAACTCCGGCTTCGATTACCTCAATCGCAACGCGGAAGCTCTCGTCGGGTCACTCGCGTTTACTTTAACGAACACGACCGGGCTCGGCTTGGAATCGAGTTTCGTCCACACATATTATGACCAGAACGTGCTCAATAATTCAAATGCTGTCACCGCTGGTGCGTTCCTCGAAACACAGCTGACCAATTACATGAAAATACGCGTCGCCGGGGGCTATCAGGCGATCGACTTTGACAATACCGGCTCGGTTTTTGATTCGAAGGATGTCCACGATTACTACGCTAACATCCTCATTTCCCACCGGCTCAACGCCTATATTACGCAAACCCTCTCTGCTGGTCATGAAAGTCAGCTCGGAGTGAACTCAAACTTTATTACCCTGAATTATGTCCGGCATACCGTGACGTGGAATATCATTCGTAATACCTTGCTTTCGACCGAAGTGTTTTTTGAAGATGCCAATGACTCCGGCGGATTTATCGACGAACACCTCCACCGTTACGGCGGCGCCATTACCATCGGCTATCAATTGACGCCGCACGTGACCCTCGGATTGCGCTATCAATTTACGGAAAAGGATTCCAATGTTCCGTTCCGCGACTACACCCAGAATCGCATCTCCTTCGACGGCACATACAGCTTTTGAAACTAGGGGTAGAGGATGAAGGCCACTGTGTTTATAATCATCATCCTCGCGCTATCCCATTTCTCGTTAGTCGCGCAGGAAACCAGTCCCTCTCCGACGGCGGTTAAAGCGCTGCCCCCCGATTTGCCGGTTACGAGCACCGTCATGCGGACCAATTCAATGACTGTCCTCGACGATAAGAAAAGGCTGGGATCGAATGATTACGTTAGCTTTCGCGTAGTCGAAGATCGCGATGAGGAGTCACAGCATCTTCGCGTGAACGACAATGGCGAATTGGAAGTCCCCTACATTGGATTGGTACCGGCAAAGGGACGGACCTGCCGCGAGCTCGCCTACGCCATAAAAGCTGCGCTCGAAAAGGAGTATTACTATCATGCCACTGTCATTCTTGCGATCGAAAGAGTGAGCGAGAAATCGCGCGGTCGGATTTATGTCTACGGCTCGGTCAAAGGTCAGGGCCCGCAGGAAATTCCCGCCGATGAAAATTACACTGTGAGTAAGGCAATTATTCGGGCCGGCGGCTTCGGAGATTTCGCCAACAAGCGCAAAGTGAAAGTCACACGGAAGAACGGGCAGGATTTTACTATCGATTTGAAGCGGGTAATCGAAGAGGGCCGTACCGATGAAGACATGGTCTTGCAGCCGGACGATCAGATCTACGTCCCGCAACGGCTGATCAACATGTAGAAGGCGTCCTTATAACTGCGATGCGTTCCTTATTTAATGCCGATGCACGCCGCTCCTTAATTCTACTTCGGCTGAAGGAACATACACTTTCGAGTCTGTGTGCCAAACGGACTTGTAGCCTGTTTGGTTTCAGTGGGCTAAAAGCCCGCTGGGCGCCAGGCAGAAATGCCTGTGTTCCGATTGGCTTATAACATGACCGCGCCTCTTGAGCGACCCGCCGCGGCGCCTTGGTCGACCGCGTTTATCACGCGGATGTATCGCTACAAATCGCTCCTGCTTCGGCGCTGGTGGATTCTCCTTCTTACCATTTGTTGCGGTCTTTTCGCGGAGGCCTGGCTCATTTTTCAAACCCCGCCCTCATTCCAATCTACCAGCAAGATGATGATGGCAGGGAAGCTCAACATCAACCAGGGTCCGGTCTACAGCGAAGATAACGTTAACTTCTACGGCACCCAAATCCAGCTCATGCAAAGTGCGGAAGTGCGCCGCGGCGCGGCCGGCCTGGTCCGTTCCACTAACCCAGAACTTCAGCCCGTGCCGGTCGAGCTAAGTGTGGCGCAACGCCCTCGCACTTCAATTTTCGAGCTTCAGGCAATTGGTAGCTCGCCGGACTACACTCAGGCTTACCTCAACGCGGTGATGCAGAAGTATCTCGATTTCAAACGAGGAATGCGGGAGGGCCAGACTCATACCTTTACGACCGGTATTACCGAGCAGTTGATTCAAGTTGAGAAAGATCTACGCGCGGCCGAGGACGAAATGCTTGATTTCCAAAAACAGAACAATATCGGATTTATTCAGGAAGAAGGAAACAGCGCAGCGCAGTATCTGGTGAAACTGAATCAAGATTACGCACGGCTGAAGACTGAATACGAGCTACTCGAGAAACTCGACCTTGATCAGAACCTCGATCGTGGAGAGAAGACACAGACGGAGGCTTCGCCCCGCCCTTCAAACAACGACCAGGCAGGGATGCCGTTTTCCGATGTTGGTCCGGAAGGCGACTATCTCAAGGCCAAGCAACAGGTCCAGTTGCTCAAAGCAGAACGCGACACTCTTTCGCAGGATCTGCGGCCAGGGCATCCCAAGATCATCAAGCTGAACGATGAAATCTCTAAGCAGGAGAAATTGATCGAGCTTTTCCGATCCGACGCGTTCGAGAAGCTCGAAACCCGGCGCAAATCCATTGGCAAACAGATGGAAAACCTGCAAGGGAATATCAAGGAATG
>Ga0209474_10004162_pt1 | contig 12550 bp, 13 predicted proteins | sample GraSoiAngelo_145_FD_185902 | JGI IMG/M metagenome (GOLD analysis project Ga0209474, IMG submission 185902) | Grasslands soil microbial communities from the Angelo Coastal Reserve, California, USA - 14_1009_05_20cm (SPAdes) (version 2) | ecosystem: Environmental > Terrestrial > Soil > Grasslands...
AACGTCTGCGCTTCCGCATTTGCTTGTGAAAGATCGATTGCCGTGTTTTGCGACGGGAACGCCGGCTGCCGCGATTACGAAAGCAGCGGTGGTGCTGACGTTGAACGTTTTCGTTCTATCCCCCCCGGTCCCGCAAGTATCCAATAGGTAGCCGTTTATTTTCGGGTGAATTCTACGGCCGAATTCCCTCATTACCTGCGCTAGGGCAGTGACTTCGTCAGCGGTCTCCCGCTTCTTCTTCAATCCTATTAGGAAGGCTGCGACCTGCGATGACGTTGCCTCTCCAGACATAATTTCCTTCATTGTAGACTTTGCCTGATCGGACGTCAATTCGTGGTTCTCTAGGAGAAGCGGAATACACTCTTTGATCATCCCTGTCAAACCTCCAAGAAGTTCTCGATGATCCGGTGCCCCGGCACCGTAAGGATAGACTCTGGATGGAACTGTACCCCTTCAATCGGAAGTTCTCGATGTCGAACACCCATTATCTCATTGTCATCGAGGGACTGGGCGGTCACTTCGAGGGTTTTCGGCAGGCTCTTTCTTTCCGCGACAAGTGAATGATATCTCGTAGCCTCGAAAGGACTCTTTACTCCACGGAGAACCCCTTTTCCATCGTGTCTAATTGGGCTGGTCTTGCCGTGGTGGAGTCTCCTTGCTCGAACTATTCTGCCGCCGAACGCGTGAACAATCCCTTGATGTCCCAAGCAGACGCCCAGAGTCGGGGTTTCGTTGCTCACTTCTCGGAGGATAGCCGCGCACGTCCCAAAGTACCTGGTATTGCTGGGAGTGCCGGGGCCGGGGGAGATTATGATCCTGTCAGGTGAGAGTTCCTTGACGCCTGCGACATCAATCTCATCGTTCCGTTTCACAACAACTTTGTCTGCAACCTCACCAACGTACTGGGCCAGATTGTAGACGAAGCTGTCGTAGTTGTCCAGGATCAGAACCTTCACGAGTCTTCCTCCTGGGCTTGATCCATAGCCGTGAACAATGTAGCCGTCTTCCTCTCCGACTCGATCCATTCCCGGTCAGGGACCGAATCCGCAACTATCCCGGCTCCGGACTGGAGATAGCAATACCCGTCTTGGGCGCAAAGGGTTCTGATTGTTATGGCGAAATCAGCACTTCCATTCGCAGAGAAGTAGCCTACCGCCCCTGCGTAAGGGCCCCTCGCAGTGGGTTCCAGTTCATCGATGATCTCCATCGCTCGAACTTTCGGGGCTCCTGAAACCGTCCCGGCAGGAAAGACGGCCCTGAACAAGTCGAAGCTAGTTGCGTTCTTTCTCAGTTGTCCCGTGACCCGGGAAACAATGTGTTGGACATGGCTGTAGCCCTGAACTCTCATAAACTCGGGAACCTTGACAGTTCCATACTCGCAGACTCTGCCAAGATCATTCCGAGATAGGTCCACGAGCATCACATGTTCTGCTCGTTCCTTCTCGTCCTGAAGCAGTTCGGCTGCAAGTGCTTTGTTTCGAGCAGAGTCCCCGGTGAATGGCCGCGTTCCAGCGATGGGAAAGCTCTCCGCGCTACGTCCGATCTTCCGAGCCAGCATTTCCGGGCTGGACCCGACGATTTCCCTGTCGCCAAACTTGAGGTAGTACATGTAGGGAGACGGATTGATCCTCCTTAGCGCCCGGTAGAACTGGAGAAGCGACCCCTTGAACGGAATCTTGTACCTCTTCGACAGGACTACCTGGAAGACGTCTCCCGATCCAATGTAGTTCTTGGCCTCTTCGACTCGTTCACAGAAATCCTCCTGGCTAACGTTCGACCTCGGTTTACCAAAACTAACGCGATCGTTGCCGGCGGAATCTCTCAGTAGGTCCTTCGCTTTTTCGATCCTGTTTTCTTCCCGGTAGAAGTAGTGCGTCTTGCCGCTGAGATGGTCGAAGACGATCCCGTCCTCGAACAGTCCGAATTCTACATCTGCGAACCCGTTGCCTTTGTTTCCCAATCTAGGAATTCTTTCAAAGGAACGTACGAGGTCGTAAGACGCGTATCCGACGAGGCCTCCGGCGTATCTTTCACCGGTGCTTCGTTCTTTTACTGGGCTGTTGTGACTAGCTAGAAGAGCAAGCGGATCCTGGCACTTTTCGATCCGCCTCTCGGATTTCTGGCGGTCCAGGATCTCAGCTTGTTTCTTTGAGGTCCGAATGATCTTTTGCGGGTCGAATCCTAGGAACGTGTATCTGGTTAGGCGGCGCGGTCCCTCAACTGACTCGAGAATAAAGCATGTGTCGAACTTGTTTCTGATTGTCGCGAAAGCGTCGATTGGTAGTTTTCTAGTTTCTAGCGGAAGATAGTTCAGCCTGGTGGGGCGAGTTGTCAGTTGCTGTCCAAAGACTATACCCCATGGATGTCGCCTTCACTTCCCTTCCCGTATGTCGCTTTTATAGCTTGCGTGTCCACTTCTGTACATTCGATGCAAGTCTCTTCTTCACGCCGCTCGCTTGGGTAGGTCGAATTTGGGCAAGATTGCCTGCAACTTCAAGAAATTTCTGTCTGACGGGGGGGACAAACGGGTTCAGCAGTTGGATTCCAACAATCGTGTCCCAATTGTTTAGGAGACTGGCAATCCTGGTTTCAGTCTCTCTGAGGGACTGGGTTCTAGGTTCTCCGCCCATCCCATCGAGGCCTATTCCAAGCGTGATCAGTCCAAAGTGGTGGAGACCCTGGACGTAGGCCATGGCCCGGTCATGTTGGGCCGCCGACATTGTAACGATTCTCGATCCGCTCCCCTGGAGTGCGCGGGCCAGCTTAGACCATTTCTGGCCGGGTCGGTAGGAGATGGCGATGATTGTTTGACCATGAAGGTGATCTGTGCCGGGTCCAAAGAGTGGATGCAAACTGATGTACTCGATGCCCTTCGGGATCTTTTCCGCAACCCTATCCGATATTCCCGTCTTGACCGAGGAGAGGTCAGTAAGGAGGCTGCCGGCTGTCATGAGCGACGCGGTCTCGGTGGCGACTCTGACAGTTTCCGCGGTCGGTACGGAGAGTATTACGATGTCTGAGGAGGCTGCGTCCAGGATTGTTCCCGGCTCGACCTCCATCTCTTTCGCCGCTGTTCGAGTCTTGTTGATCTCCCGGCCCGCTAGCTTGACCTTCGCTCCTTGAAGGCTAGCGAACCTTGCAAAGAAGCGCCCCATTCCACCTGTTCCACCCACGATTAGGATTCTTGTCTGGTCAAGTCTCTTCGCGGATTTTTCCGGTTGGTCTCGCTGGGCCTGGACACTGAGTGCAAAGATCTGTTCGAATATTGGCCGGATGAGCTTCGGATCAAGGTCCAGTGATGTGGCGGCGCGTTCTATCTTGCTGAGAATGATTTTCTCTCGATCAGGGTCGCGATAGTCGAGGCCCCTTTGACTTTTGATCCTACCAAGGGTCTTTGCATTCTCGTGCCTGTTCTTGAGAAGCCGAACTATCTCTTGGTCAAGCTCGTCTATCCTGTCTCGAATTCTAGCGACGTCGTCCATTGACGGTTAGCTCTTCAAGACCCGAGGAATCATTCCGCCACGGATCATCAAATCCGCCACCCCTATGGCGACCATTCCCTGGACTACGGGGACGGCTTTGGGGACTACGCATGGGTCGTGTCGTCCTTTGACTCCGAGCTTAGCCTCTTCCATTTGGGATACGTTTACAGTCTTTTGCTCTTTCGCGATCGAGGATGGCGGTTTGAAGGCAACTCTGAGAAGCAGAGGCATTCCCGTCGACATTCCCCCCAACACTCCTCCGGAATTGTTAGTCAGCGTGACTACCTTTCCTTCTTTGATCACATACTGGTCGTTGTTTTCCGATCCTTTAAGCCGGGTTGCTTGAAACCCGGCTCCAAACTCGACTCCCTTGACCGCGGGTATTCCGAAGAGTATCTTGGCGAGTTCGGAGTCGATTGCATCGAAGAGTGGCTCACCGACACCGACTGGAAGGCTTAGAACCGTACACTCAACGACTCCCCCGACACTGTCCCCATCAGTCTTCGCGTTTATCACGGCCTGATGCATTTTCTCAGCCAAAACCGGGTCTGGGCACCTCATCGAATTCTCGTACGTGACCTTCTTCACAGCCTCAATGTTAGGAGGATTATCTAATCGAACCCCGTCGATGGCCTGGGTATACGCGAGGACTTCCACTCCAAAAGCGGAGAGAAGTCTCTGAGCAATGGCTCCCGCAGCTACGAACGCTGCCGTCATTCTTCCTGAGAGTCTTCCGCCTCCGCGGTAATCGCTGAAACCACCATACTTTACTTTAGCCGGATAATCCGCGTGTCCCGGCCGAACCACGTCCTTCAGCGAGTCATAATCAGAGGATTTCACGTCTTTGTTTCGGATGTGCAAAGTCACAGGAGCACCCGTTGTATGATCCTGGAATACCCCAGAGAACAATTCTACAATGTCTGGTTCCCGTCGCGCAGAAACAACGTCTTTCTCCTGTGGTATCCTCATGTCCAGCGCTCGCTGAATATCGTCGACTGTCAATGATAATCCGGCGGGGCAGCCGTCTACAGTGACACCTACCACAGGACCGTGGCTTTCTCCGAAGCAAGTAACAACGAATGCTTTGCCGATCGAATTACTCCACACTGAGCTGTACCCCCAACCTTGCAAGGTCCTGGAAGAATTCCGGGTAGGATTTTGCAACCGTTTCCGAGCCATGTATCACCGACTCTCCCCTAGCACCAAGAGACGCGACTGCGCACGCCATCGCAACTCTATGGTCACCCTGTGAATCGAACGCAGCCCCGGTCAACTCCCTTTTCCCATCAATCCTGATCAAATCATCTTCGACGTGAATCTTTGCGCCCATCTTTACCAATTCATTCGGGAGGGTTTGCAAACGGTTTGACTCCTTGTAAACTAGCCTCTTTACCCCTCGGATTTCTGATGAGCCGTCCGCGAAACATCCAATCGCTTCAAGGGGAGGAACAAGATCTGGGTTATTACTCGCGTCGAATTGGAATCCATCTAGCTCTCTCTTCCCGACTGATAGAGAATTTCCGTTCTGTTGGACTTCGAACCCGATTTCAGGCGCTAGTTTCAAGATCGCAGAATCGGGCTCAAACTCGTAGAGGCCGAGGCCAGAGATCGTGATCTCGTCTCCCGCAGTTCCTGTCGCGGCGATGAGGAAGGCTGCGGACGAAAAATCTCCGGGAACTTGATGAGTCGCAGGGACGAACTTTTGCGGTGCCGGAACCCTGAACGTTCCATCGGATTCTTCGATCGAGATTCCATGTTTTTTCAACACGTCAATGGACATGTTCACGTATGGGCGCGATTCCAGCGCGTCTTCCACGTTGATAGTGACATCTCGTATTGCCAGGGGGGCTGCGAAGAGGAGTCCTGAGATGAATTGGGAGCTGATGTCGCCCGGAACTGTGACTTCTCCTCCTCTCAGGGGTCCCCTAACGAGTACCTCCAGTCCACGCGTGCCGGAGATCGCGGTGGCAGAGGCACCAAGAGTGTTGACCGCCTTGACAAGTGGCTCTAACGGTCTATTGGAAAGTTTTCGGCTGCCACTGAGTCTGACCGTCTTTAGGGATATCGAAGATATCGCAGTGAGGAACCTGAGGGTGGCTCCCGACTCACCGCAGTCAATAGGCCTGTTCGAAGTTGTCGGTCTCCTGACTCCGCTGGAGATTGTTCGGGTTTTCTTAACTAGAACTTTCGCTCCCAACCTCTGGATCCCCTCGAGTGTTCGCTGTGTATCATCACAATGCAACGCTCCTTCAATGACAGATTTCCCTGGCGACAAGAGAGAGGCCAGGAGCGCTCTGTGCGTGTATGCCTTCGAGCGGGGAGCCTTCACTTCTCCGTGCAGGGTCTGTGGACCTTTGATCCTGATTCTCAAGTCTCGATCAGAGCTTTCGTGAAGTTCGGATTTGTCTCGATTATTCGTCCATCAAATTTCTCGAACGCCTGCCTCACGGGTTTCAAGCTATGCTCGTCGACCACGGCCGCGACTGCCGGTCCCTTGCCCGAGAGTCCCGCTCCAAATGCCCCTGCTTCAATCGCTGAAAGCGCTGGGCGAGGGTCTTCTCCGAGAATGGATGCGACAGCAAGGCCGTTAAGCGTAATCGCGTCCCAGAGATGGCCATTGCTAGCTTCGCTGTATGCAAGTTCTGAAATCCGTCTGATAGGCGCAAATCTTGTCCGGTCTAGCTGGCCTGTTCGAGTCTTTCGTGGTGGAACAAGTATGAGGATTCTGATGTCCCGTGGGACCTTGAGAATTCTTTCTGCCTTCCTCCGGTTGTTATCAGTCAGAACAGCACCGCCGTGATAGGATGCGAATGAATCGTCGTAAGCGCCAGTGAGGCTTACCCCGGATTCGACGGACGCCTCTACCCCAACCGCAATCAGTCTGTCATCATCCTGGTCCTCACCTAGGGCAGATACGGTGGCCAAGGCTACTGCGTTTGCTGCCGCACTGCTGCTCTTGAGCCCTACTGCCGTTGGGATGTTCGAGGAAGTGATCGCCTCTCCGTGGAACTTCCGCCCATACCCATAGTGTTCGAGGGTCTTCTTGACTACCGCGACCATGAGATTGTTGGATTCCTGTGGTTCAGAGGAAATGAACCCGGAGATTGAACCTGGTCCTTCTTGTAGGGTGACCTTGGCTCGGGTCCAGAGGTCTACTCCTAGAGTGCCTCCCTTGCCCGTTGGAAACGCGTTTAGAATGCTGATGGCTCCATGGGAAAGAGCCTGGCCGGTCCCTTTCATCTCCAATCTTTCCCTAGATAATCTGCAAGGGAGGAACGCATGAGATCGAAGGGAGCGGTCTCGTTTAGCCAGATCTCGTAAGATAACGCTGCCTGGTGCAGGAGCATCTCTAGGGGGCTGATTGTCCCTCGTCCTATTGGAACTGGTTCGGCAGGCTGGTCGTATGCGAGGTCGAAGATCCAACCTGTATCTTTGATGGTGTTGATGGGGATTTTGAGCCGGGATACGAGAGTTGAGGTCCGGATCGGAGTCGTGTTGACGAGAAGATCCGCATTCTCCATGCCTTGCTCCAAGTTGCTCTTGGTAAGCTCTTCACACGAGACTCTGCCGATACCTGTTGCATTGTTCGCTATTAGTCGAGCCTTATCCAGAGTTCTGTTGAGAATCCTGATGTTGTTGTTTTCGCTGGAAAGGCGATGGACCAGGGCTAGGGCTGCTCCTCCTGCTCCGAGCACTAGTATCCGCTTGTTGTTGGGTTCAAAGCCGTAGGATCTTATGGCTCTGATCGCCCCCTCTCCATCGGTGTTGTATCCTACGAGCCCACTCTTGGTTGTGGCAACCGTGTTGACTGCTCCGCTCTCCTCCGCGTTCTTGTCAACCCGATCGAGCATTTCGAGGACGGCGGTCTTGTGTGGCATTGTGATATTGAAGCCGTCAAACCCTAGCGTGCGTGCTGCCTCTACCGCTTGTTTCAGATTTTCTCTGCTGACTTCGAAGGGTACGTAGGCTCTGTTGAGTGATAGTTTCTGGAAGATCGTGTTGAAGATCACGGGGCTGAGGCTGTGAGCCACTGGCGATCCGTAGAGAGAGTGGACTTTGGTGTCGCCCTTGATCAACTTTTACTCCACGCCTAGCATCTCGTAAATTCTGCGGAGTTCGGCAATGGTCGACTGCCCCGGTGCCGTTTCTTGCCCTCTCTCTAGCGAGGCGTAGGTGAAGTGGGCACCGTAGAACGGGGCTAGTAGTCTTGACCAGACTCCCGCCTGTCCCATTGCGAAACTGACGAGTGGTGAGTTCTGATGGTTTGCTTTCAACAGACTGAGCACCGTGAGATTGTCTTCAGGAATCTGAGCTGTGGTGACGATCTTACAGACGTCCGGTTTGAACTTCTGGAGCTGCACGAGGGTTGAGGCGAGCTTCGCCGGGTCAGGGGTTCTGAAGTGATCGTGGTGAGATAGGATGATCTTTGCACCTCTCTCTCGAAAAGTCTTGATGACGCGGTCGAGTTTGGCGGTCGTGAGCTCTAGATCCACGTATTGGAATCCACCCTCTACCGCCTCAATCAGGATCTTCAGGCGCTCAGCTTCGGATCTGTCGAAGAACCCTTTCTCGGACAAGGGCCGGTTGGTTCCGATGATCGGCCGTTCTACCGCGCGGGCAATCTTTGTGAGTCCATGGTAGCTGCGGAGCCTGTCCAAACGAACCTCTACGAGATCGGCGGACAGTCTCTCGGCTCTCTGCGCTCTTCCTAACAGCTCGGGGGTGTCGGTTGAGGAGATTGAGACGCAGACCTTGGGATTCACCTTTCGATGACCATCTCGTCAGCTACTTTTGTTCCAAAGTGTCGTCCGCCTTCTTCGGATCGAACCAATACCTCGTCCCCAGGTTTAATCTCTGAAAGCGGTTTGGACCCGTCTTTTGTGACCAGCCGGACAGTCTCCGCATTCTGAAGTATCGTCGTTATCTTTTGGCTCCCGATGCTTGCCTCGACGAGGATCATTGGCCGACGCTCGATCTTGATCCTCGCGATATCAACACTCCTTGTTCGCCCCATCCTGTCAACCAAGAGAACGGCTTCACCAGTTGATAATTCGGAGAGATACCGGGTTTTTCCATTTGCTGAGAGAACGTATGATGAAACTGGGCCAGCGTTTACTCTGAAGGGTCGCGAGTTCACGTGCGCGTTGGGATGTATCTCGCCCTCTACTAGGAAGAGTGCCTGGGAGGAAGAGCCGGTCAATAATCCCTCGCCGGGCTCGAGGATCTCGGTCGTGTCTACGCAAACTCTAGCCCCCGTCCCAATGGGCCTGACACTTGTGACCCGAGCTGTTGAGAGCGAGATGTCTTCGGATTCTCCAAGTATCAAGTCACGGGTCTTGAGAATCTCATGTGTGTCGTGGGAAGCAAGGGCTATTCCATCCGCTCCAAGTTCCAGGGTTGAGAGAGCTGTTCTGCTTTCGTCAAAGCTTGTCGTTCTGGCAAGAAGCTTTGAGCGTCCTCTCGTTTCCGCGACCAGATTTTCAAGGGGTATTATTTTCCAGTTGGGACAATTGATCAGGAGATAGTCAGGACCCAGTTCGAGCGCCTGCGATATTCTCTCCAGATCTTTCTGGTCACCGATCGTAACCTCAAGCGCTACTGGTGTATTGTTTATCTTGGCACTCAGGACGTGGTCAAACCTTGACGTTACGAGAATGTCCATTCCTTCCAGTCGTGAAGCAATTTTCGCGGTGATTCCAGGAAGTTTGACGTCGGTGAGGATCGTGTGCGGTTTGGCCACGTCGACCATCTTGCGGATGGTTTCCGCGGATAGTTCGGGGTTAGGCTCTAGCCAGAATTCTTTCACTTCTTTCACCCAGAATGGACAATGCTTGCGTGGGGCTGCTTCCATTGTGGACTATCTCGACGAGGGCTCTAGTCATCAAAGTCGGCTGGCTGTGCTGGAACACGTTTCGCCCAATGGACACTCCCGCGGCTCCTGCTTTGATCGAGTCTGAGACGAGTTGTAGAGCTGCGGATTCGCTGCCTGCTTTGGGACCGCCGGCTACGACCACCGGTGCTTTGACGCTCTTGATGACGTTTCGGAAGCTTTCAACATCTCCTGTATAGTTCGTCTTGACGATATCTGCTCCTAACTCGTACCCGAGCCGTGCTGCATGGCTGACCACTTCGTAAGCGTGCTCGTTCTGGATTCCGGGCCCTCTCGGATACATCATAGCGAGGACTGGTAAGCCGACATCGTCACATTCGTCCAGTATTCGCGAAAACTGATCGAGCATGTCTTGTTCGTGTTCGGATCCGACGTTGATGTGAACAGATACTGCATCTGCGCCCAGACGAGCGGCTTGTTTGACTGTGGATAGCTGCGTTTTCCAGTTCGGCTCTCGGGTTAGTCGTGTGGCGCCTGAGAGGTGGAGTATGAGACCCATTCCTTGGTTGTCAACTGTCTTAGCTATGCCGGCATGGACGAGGACGGCGTCCGCTCCCCCCTTGGCTATGTTGTCTATCGTCGTTTCCATATCCGTGAGTCCTTCGATTGGTCCGACGGATACTCCATGGTCCATCGGTATGATGACTGTCTTGCCGTCTTTCTGGAATATTCGTCTGAGTCTGCGTGTTTTTCCAGTTTGCATTTTTCTTGGATCACTTGATGAGTTTTTTTGCGAGGAGGAGTTCGGCGTTGAGGATGGAGCATCCCGCTCCACCGCGAATCAGGTTATGGCCGAGGGCCATGTACTTGACACCGTTCAATGCCGGGTCTCGCCTTACACGGCCTACCGTTACTGTCATTCCGTTTCCCTCATCGACGTCGAGTCTTGTCTGGGGACGATCCTCTTCGTCCCGGACGATAATCGGGTGTTCGGGTGCTGAGGGGAGTTTGAGCTGTTGGGGAGTTCCCTTGAACTCTCTCATCGTTCTTATGATCTCGTTGGGTGTTGCTGATGATCGCGTTTTGGCGAAGACGGCTTCCATGTGTCCGTGGAGAGTTGGGACCCTATTGCAGCTCGCAGAGACAGTGATCCCTGCGGGTTTCGACAGTGTCCCGAGTATCTTGTTGGTTTCATGCTCGACTTTTTCCTCTTCGTTTCGGATGAAGGGGATGACATTCTGCATGATGTCCAGCGATGCAACCCCAGGGTAGCCTGCGCCTGACACGGCTTGCATTGATGATACGACTACGGTTTCGAGGCCGAACTTGTCTTGGAGGGGTTTGAGAGAGAGCGTCAGAATGGCGGTCGTGCAATTGGGGTTAGCGACGATGAAACCATCTGTCTTCATCCGTCTCTTCTGTTCTTCAACCATCTCAGCATGCTCAGGGTTTACTTCCGGGTTTAGGAGCGGGACGAACGGGTCCATTCTATGCGATGACGCGTTGGAGAATACTGGCATCCCAGCTTTGGCGAAATCCTCCTCTACTGGACCTGCGACCTCAGCAGGCAGGGCTGAGAAGGCTATGTCGGGGTCGTCTAGGGCCTGCGGCTTCGGTTCTGTAACTACGAGTTCCGCTACAGAATTGGGTAAATTTGCTTCTTTTCTTGATCCGATCGAGGATGCGTATTCTTTACCCACACTCTTGTCTGATGCCGCGACCGCGCTTACTTCGAACCATGGGTGGTGAGCAAGTAGCTGGACGAATTTCTGGCCCATCATTCCGGTCGCCCCGAGGACAGCCACCTTTCTCTTGTTCACCATTCTAGTTGTTCTCCAGAGAGCTTCTGATCAACATACCCGCCTGTTTCCTGACCTTCCAATCCACTAGAACTAGGACAGAGGACGTTATAGTGAGGATGCCGAATATGTTGATGCTATTCGATTGAAGGGCATCGCTGATTTTCGCAACCAGTCCCGGCGTTTCCTCCAAGCCGACTCCTTTGACTGTGATGAGAGTCATTCCAATCCTAGCTGCAAGCGCGAGACCGTGAGGATCCTTAGCGACGACATCGTGGAGTCTGGATACTTGTCGTTGTAAGCTTGGTGTCTGGCTAAGGTAGAGTATCGCACTATCGCTGTCTTGCGAAATGGCGACCAGATTCGTTCTAATGATCTCTGTGACTTTCCGCATGAGTTCTGGGTTATGGGGGAGGTTTCTTCCTACTAGAGTGATGGAGGCGACTGGGTCTGGATTGTGGATTTTCACTTCCAGTTCCGGTAGTGGTCCGCCTGTGATCTGCGTTCCCTGTGCGTCGAGTCTTCCTCCTGCGCTGGGTATGACCCGGATGTTGATCGCGGGGTCTTTGTATCGTAGCGCTTTTCGATGGATGAATTTTGTTCCGCTATCGGCGATTCCAATCAACGTCTTCATGTCGATGGCTTTGAGAACCTGCGCCTCACTGATCAGGTCGGGGTCTCCGGTGAGGATTCCTCGGGCGCTAGTTGCCAGGACGACTTCGTCTGCTTCCAGTGCAGTGGCGAGCAGAAGGGCAGTAGTGTCGCTTCCTCCGCGTCCCAGTGTTGTGATCCTTCCGTCTCGGGTTCGGCCTATGAAGCCACCGATGACCGGGATAATTCCGTCTTCGACGAGGGGTTTCACATGTTTTCGTATTCGTTGAATGCTTGCGTTTCTCAACGGGTTCGCATTTGAGAAGTCACGGTCGGTTATGATTGGCCAGTCTCGGTCTGAGGGGTCAAACTGTCGGGCTTGTATCCCGCGTGCTTTCAGGGACGCTGCGAAAATCCTTGCGCTGGTTCTCTCGCCCATCGCGAGAATATCGTCTCTATCTGTTTCCACTATTCCAGCACCATGGTTCGTGAGTTCGAGAAGCTCGTCCGTGGTTCTTCCGACTGCGCTGACCACTACAACCAGCCGGGTTCCTTTCGAGTATTCCCTTGCGACCGATTCTGCTGCCAGATTGATTTTTTTCCCGCTCGATAGGCTGGATCCGCCAAATTTCGCGATTATCAGTCGGCGGCGTTGACGGGTTCGCAGTGTCCTATTCGGTCGATATCCTGACCTTGTTGTTAGTGATAGAGTCTGATTCTGGTGCTTAGCCTTTGATGAGGGTCTCGGGAGCGGGCTTATGCCAGTAAAGATGACCACCCATCCCCGTTCACACCAGAGATGAGTTTCAATTAGGGTGTCCGCTTATTTAGCGTTATGGATAACGTTC
>Ga0209474_10004165_pt1 | contig 12543 bp, 9 predicted proteins | sample GraSoiAngelo_145_FD_185902 | JGI IMG/M metagenome (GOLD analysis project Ga0209474, IMG submission 185902) | Grasslands soil microbial communities from the Angelo Coastal Reserve, California, USA - 14_1009_05_20cm (SPAdes) (version 2) | ecosystem: Environmental > Terrestrial > Soil > Grasslands ...
AAAAAAGGCGTGCCGGTGCGCGAGATGTCCAGCTTCACTGGCTACCCGGAAGTGTTGGAAGGGCGCGTGAAAACTTTGCATCCGCGGGTGCACGGTGGCTTGCTCTACAAACGGGCTAACCCGAAGCATGAAAAGGAAGCGCGCGAACAAGGTTTCGAGCCGATCGATCTGGTCGTGGTCAATCTTTATCCCTTCGAGCAGACAATCGCGAAACCTGATGTCGCCCTGGCAGAAGCGATCGAAAATATTGATATCGGCGGGCCATCGATGATTCGAAGTGCCGCCAAAAATTATGAGAGCGTCACGGTGGTGATCGATCCGGCAGATTACAGTCTCGTGCTCGAAACCATGCGCGATAACGACGGGGAGACGACGTTGAAGTTGCGTGAGCGCCTCGCCATTAAGGCGTTCGTTAAAACTTCTTCCTACGATCGCGCCATCAGCACATTTCTGAATCAGGAGCAAACAACTGATGCCTCCTTTTCATTGACGATGCCACTGGTGGCGCACTTGCGTTACGGCGAAAATCCCCATCAAAAAGCAGCGCTCTACGGTGATTTTGATCGGAAATTTGAAAAACTCCACGGCAAGGAACTGTCGTTTAACAACATTCTCGACATCAGCGCGGCCACCAGTTTGATTGGCGACTTTGAGGAAGCGACGGTTGCGATCTTGAAACATACAAACCCGTGCGGGGTCGGGAGCGATCCTGATCTTCGCCAGGCGTGGGAGAAAGCATTTGCCACGGACAAGCAGGCGCCCTTTGGCGGTATCATTATTTGCAATCGCGAGATCGATGAATCGCTCGCCAAAGTTATCAGCGAAATTTTCAGCGAGGTAATTATTGCACCAGAATTTTCTGGAGAAGCGCGCACGATTTTGCAGAAGAAGAAAAATCTACGCCTCATTCGGTTGCTGGCGCCATGTCCGGAACTTTCGCCGAAAAAGGATATTCGCTCCGTTTGCGGCGGTTTGCTTGTGCAGGACCCGGACACGGGTGCGGAAGACAAGGAACGGGTGGTTTCAAAACGCCAGCCGACTCAAAGCGAACTAGAAGCGATGCGGTTCGGCTGGCGGGTGGTTAAGCATGTGAAATCAAATGCGATCGTTTACTCTGCGCCTGACCGCACCCTTGCTATTGGAGCAGGCCAAATGTCGCGGGTTGATTCGTCGCGAATTGCCATCTGGAAGGCACAGGAAGCTGGGCTCTCCCTCAAGGGTAGCGCTGTTGCCAGCGACGCGTTTTTCCCATTTGCGGACGGCCTTATCGCCGCCGCTGATGCCGGTGCGACCTGCGCCATTCAGCCGGGCGGATCAATGCGCGACGAAGAGGTGATCGCAGCTGCCGATGAACGCGAGATGGCAATGATTTTCACCGGCGTCCGTCATTTTCGGCACTAAAGAAGCCATGCGGCTTTTTTGGTCTTGGGATTTCCGCGGGGTTGCTGCGCTATTGTTTAAACGTAATCGGCACGACCAGACTCCACTCCCGTCCCGGTTCCGAGCGCCACTCGTGAAGTGCGGAAACGGCCGCTTCGTCGAGCGATGAATTGCCGGTCGAGCGTAACGTTTGGACTGCAACTGCATGCCCGTTAGCATCGAACAAAACGCGAAAGCTGCCCGATCCTTGCACTCCTTCACGCAACTGTTTTGCATCAGTTGGGAACCTTGGCACCGGTGCGTAAATCAATTTTGATCCGCGGAGCGGAATCTTTGCCGGCGTTGGACTTCGGGTTGCCGTCGGAGTAGTTAAATGCGACGAGGTTGTCAGTGTTTGCCAGGTCGCGATCGGGTTCGATGAAACTTGTGCCAGTAGGGTGCTAGCGGGAGCAGCCGGCCTTATCGCGCACGAATTGTTTCCGACACGAAAGGAGACGATGCCAATGACCTCGCCTCGGCGATCGATGACAGGTGCACCGACGCTCGTTTTCGGCAGAGCGGGTGTCGCGTCAAACCATTCTCCTGCCTCATCGGAGTAGCGTCCGCTGATTTTTTCCTCGAGCACTACGGGGTTTGCGCGTTCGAGGGGACTAAGAACAACCGCGACAGTACCGCCGATATCTGGCAAGGCCGTCGCACTCGGCGCAAGAAACGGTAAGGCCCGCGTCGCGTCAGCCTTCAAAAGAACAAGATGTTGCGCGGGCGTTTGAGCGAGAGCGCCCGAAACGTTGTAAATCGCGCCATCAGCCACTTTCGCGACCGCATTAACACCCCCCGCCACCACACTTCGATCGGCAATGAATTTGCCGTCGTCGGAAACGAAGAAGCCGTGGCCGTTTGCACTTAAGTGTCCTGTTTCGTCGAAAACAGAAACGATTACGACGGCTGGACGAATCGATTGCGCGATATCGGCGAAATCATTTGTCGGCACATGCGAAGGCTGTGCTGACGGTGCGACGAAGGATTCGACCGGGACGGAAGATGTTGGCGATGGCGAGAATTCAGGTGCGCGAGCCCCTGAATTTTTGCGCTCGCATGAAACGAAGGCGCACGCGCTGAGAAGAAAATAAAGCGGAACGCGTCCCATCCGCCTTAACGACATCCGGTGTGCGCCACTGACTCAAGGAAAATCAAAGACCGTTCGCTGTCATCCTGAGAGGGAGTCGAGGGATCCCTTTGCGTGACCAAGAAGTTACCCTTGTGGAGGCGTCGTCCTTCGTATTGACGCTGCCTGAATGAGAACGCCGAGAAGCGCGAGCGCGGTAAATAACAACACTGCACCTGTCGGTGGCAAAGTGATCGCGCTCGTAATCAGATGTGCGCCGATTAGCGACGAAATAAAAATGAGCGCCCAATCGAACAACATCAAAAGCAAAATCGCACCGATCAATCCGCCGATAATGAAAGTAAGCCAGTAATACGAGGCGTATTGGGCCATAAACGTCGCCACCAAACCAACGGCAAGCCGACCGCCGGCGAGGAAACCGGCCAGCCCGATTGCCAGTTTTTGCAGAAACAGCGCCAGTAGTGCACCAATGAAGCCAAGCAGGATCGCGAAGGTTAATTGCAACAACGGTGTTGGCTCATTTACGAGGTGCGAAGCGAGCGTCACGCCCGCCGCGAATCCAATCGCCGCCACGCAAAGCCAGAACAGTTTGCGGCCAAAAAGCAGCACGACCGTTCCAATCACCACGCTCAGAATGGGAATGGACGCATTCATGGATGTCTTGTTGTCCCGCCCGGCCACTGATCAACGGCTATTCTACCCGCATCCTACCTTAATTTTGTCTGCCGTTTTCGTCATCCCGAGCGGAATCTAGGAGTCTTTAATTATTGGTCTGCCGAGAAAATAGCAAGAGATGAGTCGGAATGACGTATTCGCTCAACTGACAAAAATTTCAGTGTGAGCCGATCGCGTTAAGCGCCCAACAGGCCCTTCACATGTGGCCAAAAAATGAGTGTGCCGATCACTGATGACGCGAGCGCAGTGATAAGCACTGCGCCGGCAGCTACATTCTTGGCATCGCGTACTGCAGGATGAAAATTTGGTGACGCCGCGTCAGCCAAGAATTCGAACGCTGTATTTAAGGCCTCCGCCGTCCAAACGATCGAGACCGCGAGTACAATCCAGCACCATTCCGGGCGCGAGAGATGGAAGAAGAATCCGGTTGAGATCACCATGCCTGTAGCGACCAAATGAATCCACGCATTGTGCTGGCAGCGTACCATCCGGATTATGCCCGCAATCGCATGACCGAAGCTTCGAATGCGTCCCGTGAATTGAAACGGGCGAGTCTCCATAAGATTCAGCTGCCAGCGTTACGGTTTTCTCATCATCGCATCGCGTTTCGGCTTAAACTCGTTGCCTGGTCTCCATTCTGGGAATTTGGCGCCGTTTGCAACTTCGTCGCCGACCACGAACAAAAGTTGCGCGTCCTGCACTGCGCCGGATAAATCCCAATCCGGTTTCACTTCGTCGGAAACCTGATGGTAATCGTGGAGGTCGAATTCATCGGCCCGCAGCGGCGCGTCGGGCGCACGCGCAACTAGATGCTCCTTATCACCGATGTAAAGCGACGGAACCCCGGCTTTCGCAAATTCAAAATTATCCGCGCGATAAATGCTGCCTTTTTCCGGCCGCGGATTGGGAATAGCGGTGCGTCCCTGTCCCGCTGCCACGCGCGCAAGGGCATCATCCAGAGTAGACATGCCGAAACTGGTGTCCTCGATGTCGCGCGCTTTCCCCCACACGTTCATGCTATCGATGTTGATATCAGCCAACGTTTTCTCGAGCGGGTAAAGCGGATGCCTGGCATAGTATTTTGCCCCGAGTAGTCCCGCTTCCTCTGCCGTGGTGGCTAAGAAAAGGAGAGTGCGTTTCGGCGGCGGATTCAATTTTGTAAATGCGCGTCCCAGCGTGATCACGGCCGCGACCCCAGAAGCGTTATCGACCGCGCCGTTGAAAATCTGATCGCCCTGCAGCTCAGGATGTTTGCCGAGGTGATCCCAATGTGCGCTAAAAATGACGTATTCTTTTGTTAACTTCGGATCGCTGCCTTCCAGTTTCCCGATAACGTTGTGCGATTGGAATGAGCGAACTTGCTGTTTGATATCGAAGTTCGCCTTCCCGCCGAGCGGAACCGGCCGGAAGTCTTTACTAATCGCAGATTTTTTCAATGCCTCGAAGTCCTGTCCGCAATCAGCGAGCAATTTCTTCGCGATATCGAGCGTAATCCAGGAACGCACGGAAACCGCGCTCGCGTTCTTGTCTGGGGCGTCGAGTTCGAAATTTTCCTTCGACCAACTCGTGCGCACGACTGAATACGGATACGCCGCCGGTTCGGTCTCATGAATAATGATGGCCGCGGCTGCGCCTTTCTGCGCCGCAATTTCATACTTGTACGTCCAGCGCCCGTAATAAGTCATGGCGCGGCCGCCGAACATTTTTTCGTCGAGCTTGGTTGAATCCTTCGGGTCGGGAATCGGCGGATCGTTAATCAGCATCAACAGCGTTTTTCCGCGCACGTCGACATCTTTGTAATCGTTCCAGCCGTATTCCGGCGCGACGATCCCATAGCCGACGAAAACGATGTCGGAATTCTCCACTTTGATTTCGTTCTGCAATCGCGCCGACGATGCGACGTAATCATCCGGATATTTTAAGGTTGTTATTTTCTTGCCGACGACGAAGGATGCGCTCGGCGTGGTTTTGATTCCGGCGAGTGGAACTTCCTGAAAGTAAGTGCCGTCCGGGTTCCCCGGGCTCAATCCGATCTGTTTGAATTGATCGCTGATGTATTTGATCGAAAGTTCTTCGCCTTTTGATCCCGGGGCGCGGCCTTCGAATTCGTCCGACGCAAGCATTTTGATATGGGCGAGCAATCCATCCGGTGTGATTGCATCAAGCGCAGGTTTGAGCCGTTCCGTTTCAGGATCCGCGGCAAACGCGATGGTTAAGCTGGCAGACAATAGAGATAAGAGAATTGGTTTCCTCATGGCGAGATTGCATCGTAATGGATACAGCGCCTGTATTGAACTTTCATTCCGGTCGAAAGTCGAGGGATCCGATTGCATTGCCTTCAACGACTTCACCGCGGGGAGCTTTCCCAGCATTCATAAAAGCGACCGCGAGCCACTTCACTTGGGTAACGTCCACGGCCAGCGCGCGCGCGAATTCAAGGTCCCTCAACTTTTCGGCGAAAGATCGTCATGCGACCGCTGAGAAAGTCAATATCACGGGGGTAAATCCAGCGCGGCACCGGAGGCGATCCGGCTGCAAATGCGATTTTGTAGGGATACCGGTGAGCGAGCAGGTCGCCATAATATTGGTACTGGGCGGGATCGGGCGAGCCGAGATCGGATGAGTACAAGGTGATAAAGTCGGGATGGCGGTCACGCAATGCTTCCGCATTGTAGGCCCATTCCCCGGAATCGGGTTCATGCTCAAACGCTAATTGTCCTACCCATTTCTCGTTAGGAAAAATCCGGCTGAATAAAGCGGCTCGACCCGTCAACCACGGCATACGCAGATCAATGACCGAAGCGCCGGCCGCATTTTCCCACTGAGGGTTACTAATCTCGACCTCCTTTGCTTTCAATTCTGGAAGTAAATGCCAGTGTGGGCTTCCCGGACTGGACTCGATCACATTACCTGGCTTGACGTTTTGCAGAATCCAAACCTGGGCCGACAGACGCGGGTCATCATTAAATCGCTGGCCAACGAAATAACTGCAAAGGCAATTGTAGATCAAAATCGGCGCGACTAGTGCGAGCAGCGGTTTTCGAAAACTGCTTTTTTGAAAGGCGGGCCCGATCATGAGTAAAAGAAAGGGAATGGCAGGCAAAGTGAAACGGGTCACTTGCCGAGGAAATGCGCCAATTTTTACAAAATAGAAAACAAAGGCCGCACTCGCGAGAATGAAACCGCAAGTGCCAGGATCGTTGAGATTCCTTTGTTGAAAGACGACGATGATCGCGATGAGAACGCAGAAAGCGACTGCAACAGTGCCCGGCCAACCGAGGATTTCGGGAATCCGATCGAGAAATCCAATGTAATTAGTGCGATCCGCCTGTCCCTCAAAACGCGGTGTCACGGTGTAGTTAAGGAGAAAGTCGTTACGAAAACGATTCCAATCGCGAAGCACACCGTACGGATTGCCGGCGATGAATCCGATCGGAATCATCAGCAGGGCGAAGACAAGCGGCCGACTGAAGACGAGGTTTCGCCATCGCGCGTTTTTCGAGGCAAGAAGATGGGCTACGACAAGGACTATGCCAACGGCGAGTCCATTGTATTTCGTTGCGGTCGCGATTCCGGCGAGAAAGCCGCCCCAGAGGTAGTGAGAAAGTTTGCCAGAAAGCGCGATTTGATTGCCGAAGAAAAATGCCGCCATCATCCAGAAAAGGAGAGGCGCATCGGCCGTAAGAAAATGGGCGTAGGCGATAAAGCCGGCGCTGGTGGCGAAAAGGAGGGCAATGATCCGAGCGGCGACCAGGCCATAACAGCGTAGGCTGATGGCATAGGCGAAAACGATTGTTCCGAGGTAAAGACCAAGAACAAGGAGTCGCGAGCCCAGAAGCATCGCGCCGTTTGCCTGGTTTCGTCTGTCCTGCGGAACATGTGCAAGTCGCATTGGCAATTTGATCGGTTCGACTACGAGCAGGTGATTTAAGTATGTATGAAATGGCGGTTTTTCGTACTCGCCAGGCCGAAGTCCGGCCAGGTCACGCAACGCCATCTGGTCGCGATTCCAGCACTCGACCCGGCCCCAGAAAATTCCGTGCAGACAAAATAAAAGCGCGAGCAGGAGCACGATAGCTACTGCTGGATCGACCCCCGCGCGATGACTGGTCATCCCGAGCGATAGCCAAGATCCTGGAGTGGGAGCCTCAGCTAACCCGTTGGACGGCCCGCTGGTACGGGATGCTTTTCTGATACCGCCGTCGGCGTCGCCGCATCGCTGATTCCGATTTTCTTCAAGAATGGTTGCACCGATTGCTTACGGCCCAGGAATTTTTCGATCGATTCGTTGACATCACGCGAATCGCCCATGGCATAGATTTCGTTCCGCAATCGCATTCCGGCTTGCTGATCAAAGTATCCTTCGGGTGCGCTTTCAAAAACGGTGGCCATGTCTGCGGCGATGGCATCGGCCCAGGCATAACCGTAATATCCGGCATCGTAGCCATTGAGATGTCCAAAGTAGGAAACAAAGGTCGTGGTCGGATCGATCGGTAGAAAAACCTTTTCCAAAATCGGATTGGAAATAGCGACGCAATCATATGGAGCATTCTCCGGGTGCGGCCCGTGCAACGCGAGATCAAGCGAAGCAAAGGCGAATTGCCGTCGATAGAATACGCCCGCAGTCGCGAGTTTGGCGTCTTTCATTTTCTGAATGGTGTCGCCCGGAATCTTCTTCGATGGCTCACGGTAATCCGCCGCGAAAGAATCGAGCACATTCTTATCCCAGACCCAGTTTTGCAGCATTTGCGAGGGAGCCTCGACGAAATCGGTCGGGACGTGGGTGCCGGCAAAGCGCCCATACCTTGCGCGCGTCGTAATGGTATGCAGGACGTGACCAAATTCGTGGAACAAGGTTTCGACTTCGGAGTGGCTTAAGAGCGACGGTTTGTCCGCGGTCGGCGGCGGAAAGTTGCAAAGCAATGTCACCGTCGGCCGCTGATATTTTCCATCTGGCGAAAGCTTACCGCCGATAATTTCGAATTCGGCGAAGTGATTATACTTTCCGTCGCGCGGAAACATATCGAGATAAAACAAGCCCAGTGGTTCCCCACTGGCGGCGTCGCTGACCACCCAGAGCTGAAGATCGTCAATCCATTTATAAGGGACCGCGATTTGCTCGAACCTCAGACCAAAAATTCGCTGGTAGATAGCAAACATTCCATCGAACACTTTCTGGAACGGAAAAAAATTCCGTAGCGCCTCAGCATCAACAGCAAATTTTTGTTTCTTGAGTTGATTCTGATAGTAGCGCCAATCCCAGATATTAATTCGCGGCGCGGCGAAGGCGCCGCCCCCGGAGGGTTGCATATCAAGTTGCTTCATTTTCTGAAGTTCACTCAATTCCGCAGCGAACTTCGGTTCAATTCCGGCCACCAGGTCATCGATATACTTCTGCGCCGCGGCGCCGGTTTTCGCCATCCGCGGCTCGGTTTGAAAATCGTCCCACGATTTGTAGCCGAGCCGGAGCGCGATTTTATTGCGTAAAGTCAGCATCTGATTGAGCAAAGGCACATTCTTCTCTTTCGCCAGTGTCTCGCGCGCGATATAAAGTTTTTTCCGCGTTACTTCGCTCTTGGCATTTTCTTCAATCGCATTGAACTGCCAGGTGACGTTGGCCAGTACGGTGTAGGCGTCCTCGCCAGTTTTGATTCCAGGCTTGCTCAAAAAATCCTCCGGCATTCCCTCGAGCTCGGCTTTGGTGAATACAACCGGCCGTTTGGCGTTGGCGATATTGGTTTCGAAATCGGTGCCAAGTTTGGCCAGCTGCTTGCGCAGCTGTTCCACTTCCCTGCGCTTTTCCGGCGGCAAGGGCAAACCGGCGCGACGATAATCTCGCATCGTTTCGTCCAGTAATTTCTTGTCCTCGCCGGTAAGTTGCGGGTTGGTTTCGGCGAAAGCCTTGATCGATTTGTAAGCGTCCTCGCGATAATCGATGCCGACAAACCAGTCGTTCATTGCTTTGACGGCCTTCTCCCCCGCCGCGCGCATTTTCGGATCCGTATTCGCTTGCTTGATGATGGAGGCCTTGTTTCCAACGTTGTTGGCCTCGTAAGCGAGATCATCCAGCGCAACGACCGTATTTTGAAATGTCACCTTTTTCGGATCGAGCTTGCCGATCGCATCGAGCGAAGCATTGCCCTTTTTGATTGCCTCTTTGGCGGACGCCTCAACCGCCTCGGGCGTTTGCGGCCAATCGGGAATGGTGAGTTGCGCGTTTGCCTTGACAGCCGCATCGCTATAGCTATCGACCGACTTCAAATTCTCGGCCTGCGCACTACATGCGAGCCCGAAAACTAATAGGAGAGAGGAACGGAACTTCATAAACGTTGAACGGACCGGATGGATTGTGTAGAAGCGCGACGTTAAATCCAAATGCGCAATCTCGCCGAGAAATTTTTCCTCGCGTTCATCCCGATCTTTGTCGCGATTGATCCAATCGGTCTGGTTGCCCTTTTTATCGGCCTCGGCACGAGCGCCTCACTGGAGAAACGCAAAGAACAGGCTTTTATCGGAATCTTCACTGGCTTGTGTGTCGCCATCGGCTTTATCTTTCTCGGCAAAATTATCTTTGCTGCCCTCGGAATCACCGTCGCTGATTTTCAAATTGCTGGCGGTCTTATTCTCCTCCTCCTGGCCGCGCGTGAACTGGTGACATTCGGACCGCCCGATCGCGGTGGTGGCGATGAATTTGGGATCGTTCCGCTCGGTATGCCGTTAATTGCAGGCCCCGCGCTCCTTACCGCTCTGCTTATCTTGATCGATAGCGTTGGCCTCCTTTACACGCTGGCATCGTTGCTGGTGAATCTGGCAATCGTGGCTGTCGCTCTCTGCAATGCCGATCGCTTCAGCCGCTGGATGGGCAAGCAAGGCTTGCGCGGGGTTTCGAAAATCATTGCCCTCTTGCTGGCAGCGATCGCGGTCAGTTTGATCCGACGCGGTTGGCAGATGCATTAACTGACCCGAGGCTCTTGGCCCATTGGCGCGGCCAAGGCCTTCACACGGAAGCGACGGCTTCGACGCCGCCATGCATTGCGAGAAGAGAGCGACTCGGCCGCTGGCTTCGCAGAGCCAACGACTCGGGAGAAGTCGCTCTCCCAATCACTAGCCCCGGCTGATTTTAGATGTGCCGTCGTTCTTCCGGCCAGGCGGGCTTCAGTTCCGCTGCTTTATCTCCAGCTTGATAACGGCGAGACAATTCAGCCTCGACCAAGCGTATTTCGTCTTGCTGGGGCAACGGCACCCCGTGGTAGGTGTATTCGGCCACGCCATGTCGATCCTGCCTCTGTGGCACCATATTATACAGATCGATACGGCGCTGCTGCAATTGGGCTGTCGTCCAATTGGCGTAGGCCGGATTTCGCGGCGTCGGAACGTCCCTCCCCCCGGCATAAGTCGCGTACGGATAGCCATGTGTAACGACCGGCGGCTGCGGTCCTTCGGTGCAACCAAAGAGCACGCTGGCAAGAATACCGGCACCAAGAACTGCCATCATTTCTTTCATAATTTGTTAGTCAAGTTTGATTTGTTCGAATCCTATACTCATTCAACCCCACTTAAATATAACCGATTCGGCAAAAAAGCACGCGGTCTATCGGTTGACACTGGTAACACTGCCGTTACCGTCCGGTTTCTATGAGGTTCCCTTTGGCATTAACCAGCAAGATCGCTGCGTACATCGTCGGCCATAAGATTCGTGGGACGAAGAAGTTCGCCACCGTATTGCAGCTGGAGCCCTTGCACACTTGTAACCTGACTTGCACCGGTTGTGGCCGGATTCGCGAATATTCGACCTCCCTCAAAGACATGATGCCGCTGGAGGATTGCCTCGGCGCGGCCCGGGAATGCAACGCCCCAATGGTCTCAATCTGTGGAGGCGAGCCGCTCATTTATCCCCACATCGAAGCGCTCATTAATGGACTGCTGGGGCAGGGCCGAATCGTCTACGTCTGCACCAACGCCATGTTCATGCGCAAAAAAATGCGCGAATGGCTCACCGAAGAATTGCGCAATGCGGCCAACGCCAGTCCGGCTCGGACCGGATTGCGGAAGAATTTGGAGAACAAACTGGATGAATTGATTGCCGAAGGCCTGGTTTCAACAAAAGATGGCGAGGCAATTCGTAACCCGAAGCCCGCGACTGGCAAACCGGTCATCGCGCCGTCGGACTGGATGTATTGGAACGTGCACCTCGACGGGCTCGAACGGACGCATGATCTGATCGTCGAACGCGAAGGCGTATTTAAGGAATGCATCCTCGCGATCAAAATGGCGAAGCGCCTTGGCTATCAGGTCGCGACCAATACCACCATCTACAAGGAAACCGACATGGACGAGGTCGAGCAAATGTTCGACTTCCTCGCTGATCTCGGCGTTGACGGCCATACCATCACGCCTGGCTACGATTACGATGCGGCCAAAAAAGACATGGTGAAACGGCTCAGTTTGCAGCCAGAGAATTTTTTCCTCACCCGGAAAGCGACGGTAGAGAAATTCTCCCGGATGGAAGAGTGGATGAACCGCTACACTTTTTTTGGCACCCCCATCTATTTTGAGTTTCTCGCCGGCCATCGTGATTTGACTTGCTCGGCTTGGGCCATTCCGACTCGCAACCTCATGGGCTGGAAAGCGCCATGCTATTTCATGACCGACACCATCGGCACCGAGGGCCATTACAAGACCTACGCGGAGCTGCTTGAAAAAGTGGATTGGGACAAGTACGGGGTGGTGGATGGTGTGGCGCGGGATCCGCGCTGTGAGAATTGCATGACCCACTGCGGCTATGAACCAACCGCGAGCCTCGGTCTTCACGCCAAACGAGGCGACACTTGGAAGACGTTAAAGTTCAATTTCGCACCCAGACCGAAGAGTGCGGGTCGGGGCAATGAGATCGCTGCCTATAACGGCGTAAGTTCAGGCAACGGTCATCTGACCGGTAAGCGCCCGGCTGCGCTCGAAGCAAAAGTTTCCTGATCCCTTATGGCGACGAATTCGCCCAACCTGATTTCTTTGCCAAGCGCGCGCCCCGAGACCGGTGTATTCTACCCAGCTAACGATTCTCAGATTGCTTCCGCCATTTCGCGAGCGCAGGAAAATTTGTTGAGCCAGCAAAAGCCAGACGGTCACTGGTGCGGCGAGTTATATGTCGATAGCACGCTTTGCGCTGATTACGTGCTCTATCTGCATTGGCTGGGCGAGGTCGATCGCGAGCTTCAGGAGCGTTGCACGCAACATATCTTGCGACGCCAATTGCCCGATGGGGGCTGGAACATTTATTATGGCGGTCCCAGTGAAATTAACGCTTCGGTCAAAGCTTACTTCGCGCTGAAACTTGCCGGCTACTCAGCCGATCTGCCATTCAT
>Ga0209474_10004166_pt1 | contig 12540 bp, 12 predicted proteins | sample GraSoiAngelo_145_FD_185902 | JGI IMG/M metagenome (GOLD analysis project Ga0209474, IMG submission 185902) | Grasslands soil microbial communities from the Angelo Coastal Reserve, California, USA - 14_1009_05_20cm (SPAdes) (version 2) | ecosystem: Environmental > Terrestrial > Soil > Grasslands...
TGCTGGGTGTCGCGATAGCGGAAGGTTTCATTGCAATGGAAGCGGAAGATTCGGCTGAGGTGAAAAATATCGGTAACTGCGTGCTATCGTTAGCACGAGGACTTGGCATCAGAGAGCGCGCTCTTCGACGCAGTCGCAGCATCATGGAGCTTGCCGATAAGAATGAATGGTCTGAGGCCCGGCAAGAGTGGGATGGTGTGCTTTCAGATCTCGAAACCGGAATGATTGAACTCAAAAGTGCACACCTGGCCCAGCTGGTAAGTCTTGGGGATGGTTGCGCGGGACAGAGGCTCTAACCGCGCTGCTACTTCAGAATTATTCACCCGAGCGTTCCAATCTTATTCGCCAACCCGCACTGATCGATCATTTGGAGGAACAACTTCATGCGATGAGCAGTGACATCCGGGCACGTCCCCTTGTGGTAAAACTGCTCGATGGGATACACACAATTCGTTCACTCGTTGAAAGCGAAAATGAACCTCTATCGGAAGGAATGGTCCGAAAAGTCCACGGCGTCTGCGCCGAGCTTGTGCCGCTGTCGTCACGACGGCTTGAATGAATTGCCAACTTGAAGTCGCATAGAACCCATCTCTCAAATAGGGAACGGGTGCGTTGCTGGAGATTTGGAGCTGCAGCAAGCCCGAGGAGAGAGAATATCCTTCATGGATTTTTGACCGACGAGCAACGCCGCTGCAGCGCCAAAAGATCTGCAACCCTCCGGGCTAAGTTCTGGCGGACTGCTGGCGGCGTTGCTCCTCAGTCAAAGAGCGCCTTGGCTATGCTTCTTCGTCGCGCCTTGCCAGCGGCCCGACAGAGCTTAGCGCACGCATTTCCTACTTCAGAGATGGGTTCTAAGACACCGCACCGTCGAATCGAAGTTTTTGTTGATCGAATCGAGTAATTGTTCAACTCCATGGATCCTTCGCCGTTCCACGAGAGAGACCTCGATGATGACGCGGAAGAATTTATCGTCGGTTGGGCGCGAGAATTTCCGCGCCGCGATCCAGTCTCACTGATCGTTCATGTAAACCAGCTTCCTCCTGCGCACGGGGACGCAGAGCATCTGCTTGAAACCGCTGTACACAATTATTTCACCTATAGAGCCAACCTGAACCGGCTCGATTTTCGCCATCTTCTCAAGCAAGGTCGCACCAGCCTAATTATTGGCCTGGCGTTTCTGGCCGCTTGTACTCTCACGAGCCAACTGCTCCGTCGACAAGCAGGAACATTGCCGATCGTGCTTCGCGAAGGCCTGATTATCGCCGGCTGGGTGGCCATGTGGCGTCCCATGGAAATCTTCCTTTACGAATGGTGGCCGCTCCTGCGCACGGGTCAGCTTTACGAAAAACTGAGCCGGATGCGCGTGGAAGTGCGAAAAACGAATCGACAGTGACAACGCCATGGCCATGGTTTTAACAAGCGCAGAGGCCCGCAAGCGCCTCGCCGAATTGGGGGAAAACCGGATAGGCAGTCAACGACGCGCGGGCGCGTTCACGTTTTTCATCGCGCAATTCAAGAGTCCAATCATTCTGATTTTGATTGGCGCAGCGGTCGTGTCGCTGTTTTTGCAGGACCGCACTGATGCGGCGTTGATTCTGGCGATGTGGCGGAAGCAACGAAAGTACTGTTCTATCGTCACACCGTTCAGGCGTGATCCATCGCCCAGAGGCTGACCTGTGTGCACTTGAACGGACCCCGCTTGACTCTCGTGATGCGCCAAATTATTCGAATCATCAGAGATCAAGGATGAAAGGACCTCTGCGGCTCAGTTTACTTGTCGCCGGACTATTTTGTAGTTGCACTGCGACAGACACCAGCACGCGAACTGAACCGAATACTCAGCCTCAAACACAACCACAGGCGCCAGCGCCGCTACGGCGGGGTCATAACTACCTTGTTTAATGATACGTGTTAGGCCTTCAGTCTAGGTCGTTGCGAGAGCAATTGGCAGTTCGGCGGAACGATCAACGAAATCGCCTTTGGTACGGCTTCATATCGGACCGTCGAAAAGCGTAACGGTTCACCATCCAGGTTGACTGGAATTGCTTCTTCAGAATGCACCTCCAGCCAGGGTGTTTGCCAATAAGAGACATATTCGCCATCGGGTGGAAGCTGTTGCAATTCTCGCGCCGCAGCGAGCAACGCCGTTGGCGAGATCGGACGAACCACAAGCACATCGAGCAAGCCGTCGTCGATGCATGCGCGAGGAGCGACTTTTATACCGCCGCCTGTCTGCCGCCCATTCCCCACGATTGCCACCGGACCGTTGCCAGTAATTTCGCGGTTCGGCAAGATCAGTCTTCCTTGATAATGATGAAGGCTAATGGCGAGAATTGCACCCATCACAGTGTACGCGGCTGGACCAAGCAATCGCTTGAGGTCCGGTGAAGTGGTCGCGGTGATCTCGGCACCGAAACCAGAGCTGGCTGCATTGATAAACCAATGATCGTTGGCCTTACCGACGTCGATTGGTACTTCCCCACCTCTCATGCAGAGCGTTAGCGCTTTTTCGGGATCGCGCGGAATGCCGCATGCGATCGCAAAGTCATTCGCGGTCCCAAGTGGCACTATTCCCAAACTGGGCCGTGAAACTGTGGGCATATCCATCAAGCCATGGAGGACCTCGTTCACTGTGCCGTCCCCACCCGCAGCAATTAGCAATTCCACGTTGCCTGGTTCCGATACAAATTGCCGCGCATCTCCCTTTTCCCAAGTCACTCGCACTTCGATGCGATAACCGGCTTTACGTTGACGAGCAATTGCGGCCCGGAGAGCATCATTCGCGGCCACTTTCCCGTTGAGAATCAACTGAACTCGCTTACGCCTTGCTTTCGTATTCATGGAAACATGCGCGGGCGGTTGGAAAGCGTTCGACTTTTCAAAAACTTTTTCCGTTCTCCGCGCGCCTAATGAGGATTATCGTTAATGGCGTCGCGTAGAAGCCGATAGACGGAGTAAGCATGGTCTACACGTTCGACGATGCCAAGGCGTGGTCCACGCGCCACACACAGTACTTCGAGATCCATGTTAGGCATCCGCCACCACGAGCGATCCTTCAGCCGACGACGATCCATAGAAACCAGTGGCAGCAGGTTGAAAAGAAGAATTCCGATCTTATAAATCGCCATCCCAATATAGTAAATAGAGTCGAACTGCTCATCCGAAAGTTCCAACAACCAAATTGTTGCCCTTGCAAATTCGCCACGGCGGCTCGATATGTGCCGTTCGATTTCCGATGGCAACGAGATTGTCGATCTTGCGGGTTGCGGTTTTGTTTTCTGCGCTTCCAGTCTGCGCCTTCTCAGCCACGAACGTAGTGAATCTGTCGCACTACGACATGATGCGTCCCGATTTCGCCACAATAAAACGTCAAGGCGTCATGGGTGTAATTCACGAAGCGACGTACCCGCCCTTCGTTCGCGACCCAAAATATTTGGACAGGCAAATGGGGGCGCTGCAAGCAGGACTGCTCTGGGGAGCGTATCACTACGCTAACGGAAGTGATCCAATTCGGCAGGCTGATCATTTCCTAAGTGTTGTCTCTAGTTCCTGGGCACAAGCCAATCCCGCGGTGCGACCGAGCGCAGGTGTTCTGCTGGTACTCGATTTTGAAAAGAATGGTCACTATCCCGGAGGAACGATGCGCCCCGACCAAGCCGTCGCGTTTGTCGAACGGATTCGCTCACGCACTGGTGTATATCCCGGTATTTATTCGGGCGAATACCATCTCGCGCAGGTTTTGAACAGCGCGCGAGTAACTCCTGCACAGAGAAAAACTCTCACCAATTGCTGGCTATGGGTCGCAAATTACTCCAAGGAACCGCGTGCAACGGCGCCGTGGAATTACTGGGCTCTGTGGCAATACTGCGGTGACGGTAAATGCCGCCTGCCGCGTTCTGCTTACCCTGTAAGTATTGCCAATATTAGAAAAGCAGAACTCAACGTTTTTCGAGGCAGCCGAAGCGACTTGGAGGACTTCTGGCAGCGACGCGCCTGGAACCCCTCGGGAGGAGCGCCTCGCCGGGAATCAGAACGAACGGTCACGGCCGAGTTGTAGGTTGAATCGTTGCTTCGGATTCGGTTCAACATTTTAACGCGTCAAAAACCTGAAAACCGAAGCCAACCGGAGGGCGGACGTCCAGGCTGGGGCAGGTTTGGTTTTCGGGTTTAAATAAACCAACAGCCAAAGGAGATACTATGCCGACACGAAAAGTAAATGCCTGGTACGGGTGGGTGCCCGACCGGCCCGATTATCGGGACAAACTCTTCACCGCGATCGCCGCACCGCCGAAGAAACTGCCGAAAAAGGTGGATTTGCGTCGTGGCTGTTCACGGGTCGAAGACCAGGGGCAACTCGGCAGTTGCACAGCCAACGCGTTGGTGGGCAACCTGGAATTCCTCGAAAAGAAAGCGGGTCACAAGGTTAGCAATCTGAGCCGGCTGTTCGTTTATTACAACGAACGCGCGATGGAAGGGACGATCAATGACGACGCCGGCGCGATGATCCGCGACGGCGTTAAATCGCTCGTCAAACTTGGCGTGTGCAGTGAAAGGAAATGGCCTTACAAGATTGCGAAGTTCACAAACAAGCCGCCAGCTGCGTGCTATAAGGAGGCGTCCGATCATCAGGTTACCTCTTATCATCGCATAATCAGTTTGCGCCAGATGCGCCAATGCCTCGCCGAAGGTTACCCGTTCGTTTTCGGTTTCTCGGTTTATGAAGCATTCGAGTCCGATGAAGTTGGCCGCACCGGCAAGTTGAATCTGCCTGAGCCGAGCGAAAAACAACTGGGCGGCCACGCCGTGATGGCCGTGGGTTATGACGACTCAGCCGAGCGCGTACTCGTCCGCAACTCTTGGGGAACGGACTGGGGCATTAAGGGTTATTTCACGATGCCGTACGATTACATATCGAGCGACAACCTGGCAGATGACCTCTGGACCCTTCGCGGGCTTGAAAATGTGTAGATAAGGCGAGTCCATCAAACTGCCGTGCTTCCAAGCGCCTTTCCGGCGATGGCAGCCTTCGCCGACGCTACTCCGAAAGCTTTCGCGGGCGGGTCGCGAGCCAGGAGAAACTGCGGCTCCTTATTTTTGGATACCGCGCCGCGTCGTGAGATACACCGCAAAACTTCCGAGCCAATGTCCACCTTCGTAGTGCGCGCCTGTGACTGCTGCGAGTCCGGCGCGTTGATGCTCATCAGCCGCCGCGTTCAACGCGTGCCGGCGCAAATCGTCAGCAGGAAGTGCCGAGGCGATTCCCTCGAGCATCCACGCGCAACTCAGGTTTAGTCCATCCAGATGCGCGAGCTTCGGATCGCTCGGATCGGGCGAGACCGTCACAGGCAGCCAGTTAGCTGTAGCCGCCTCGCCATGTGTTGCGGGAATTTGCGGCAGGAAGTCCTTGAGCCATTTCGCAAATTCTTCCTGCGACAAAACGCGGCGCATTACGTCGGCTTCGCCCAGACAAGGCGAAAGAAAATCTTCGCCGGACGGTTCGTATGCGAGCGGGCAATTCGTATCCCCGAGAAAAAATCTCCGCGCTGAATCCGCAGCGAGTTTGGAGAGTCCTTCATCATTTTTGCCGCGCGCATAGTCGAGAATTAGCCCAAGCGCAAACGCAGTTTGATCGTGTTCGCCGATGCGCACAGGATGCGAAAGTTTTGGTAGCCAGGTTCTCAATCGCTCGACTGCGGCATCCTCGAGCGGCTTCAGGTTTGCCAACATTTCTCGCGCCTGTGGATCGTCCCATTCACGTAGCTCGGCGCATAGTTGCAACAGCCACGCCAACCCGTACGGACGTTCGAAACTCGCGCGTCCGTCTCCTCGTAGATATGCGTCTTCCGTCTTCAGATTTTCAGCCGTGAGGCTTTCCTTCAAAGCGTCGTGCGCGGCTTTTGCGAATGACGCGTCTGGAAACGTGCGCAATAGCCGCACCAGCAGCCAATGTCCGTGCACTGACGAATGCCAATCGTAACAGCCGCAAAACGCCGGTGTTAGTTTCCGTGGCGGCGCCACATCTGCGTCGCTGTTCAGAACGTGACTGATCTTGTTCGGGTATTCCTTACGCACACACTCCAGCGCCAACTTTGCGAAACGTTCGGCAGCATGAGCATCAAATCCTATGCCAGACGGCTTCGCCTCCGGGCTTTTCTCATGAGCAGCGTTTTCAGCCTGAACGCTGAGCACGGTCGCTGCCACGACCGCGCAAAAAAGCTTCTGGAAAAACGAAGGATGAAATTTGAAGACCACAGCGGCCATCATTACGCTAGCGCCTGGGTTCGTAAAGATCGTTGGACGGGTTTACCAACGGATCGCGCGCCCGTTGTATTCGCGCAGCGCAACCGCTAGACTGGCGCGCATCAGCCAAATCGGCACGAAATGAACTCGCTCGATTACTACAAAATCGAAGAACTTCTCACCGATGAAGAGCGTGCCGGCCGCGATGTGGCGAGGCAGTTTGTGCAGAAGGAGGTCTTGTCCGAGGTCGTTCCCTGCCATCGCGCCGCCAAATTTCCCGACCATCTAATTCGGCGCATGGGCGCGTTGCGTTTTTACGCGCCATACCTTAAGGAATACGGCTGCGCAGGCGTGAGCTACACGGCGTACGGCCTGATCATGCAGGAACTGGAACGCGCTGACTCCGGCGTTCGCTCGCTAGCGTCGGTGCAGGGCGCTCTTACAATTCAGGCGATCCATTCATTTGGCTCGCAAGAGCAACATGCGCGGTGGTTGCCCAGCTTGGTGTCCGGCGAGCGTGTGGGTTGCTTTGCTTTGACGGAACATGGACACGGTTCAGACCCAGGCGGGATGGAAATGCGCGCCAAACGCGACGGAGATCATTACGTTTTGAACGGCAGCAAATGCTGGATCGGGAATGCGTCGATCGCAGACGTCAAAGTTGTTTGGGCGAAGGATGACGACAATCGTATCGGCGGATTCGTGGTAGAGAAAGACGCGCCTGGATTTCGCGCGCGAGATCTCGAGGGGAAGTTCAGTCTGCGGATGTCGCGCACGTCGGAGTGCTGGTTCGAGAATTGCCGGATATCTGCGGAGAACCGCCTGCCGAATGCTTTGGGGCTTCGCGCGCCGTTGTCGTGTCTGTCGTATGCGCGCGTCGGAATTGCGTGGGGCGTCATTGGCGCGGCGATTGATTGCTACGAAACAGCGCTGGCGTACGCCAAAACGCGCGAACAATTCGGCCGCCCCATTGGCAGCTTCCAACTCGTGCAACAAAAACTTGTCTGGATGGCGCAGGAAATCACGAAAGCGCAGTTATTGACGCTCCGTCTTACGCGCCTGATGGAGGCAGGCACATCGCGTCCCGCACAAATCTCAATGGCAAAACGTAACAATGTCTGGATGGCACTGCAATGTGCGCGCAAGGCGCGAGACGTTCTTGGCGCAGCAGGGATCACCGACCAGTATTCCCCGATTCGGCATCTTATGAATCTCGAGAGCGTCTTCACCTATGAAGGCACGCAAGACATCCACACGTTGATTATCGGGCGCGACATCACCGGGTTGGACGCTTTTGCCGGCTAGATCCAGCCGTCATTCCGAGCAAAATCGAGGAATCCCGCTGCGGACCGAAATCGTAACTTCGGGGGATCCTTCGACTTCGCTCAGGATGACGTGGCCTGGAAATTGATTAAGGTAAAGAATGAGCGAGTCAGTTTACATTCTCGGGGGCGGGCGCACGGATTTTAAGCGCAATCTGAAGAAGGAAGGTAAAACCATCCGGCATGTCATCATCGAAGGCGGCAAAAAGGCGATCGATGATGCGAAGATCGATCCCGGCGAAATTCAGGCGGGCGCGGTTGGCAATTTCAACGCGGGCCAGTTCACGAAACAATTGCAACTCGGCGCGTTTATTCCGGAGATCGATCCGAAATTGCGCGGCATTCCCACAATGCACACCGAAGCGGCCTGCGCGTCTGGCGCGTTGTCGGTGTTGTTAGGCGCGGAATGGATCATCGGCGGGTTTTATGACGTCGTGCTCGTCATCGGCGCGGAACAGCAGAAAACGATGTCGGCGCTCGACGGTTCTGATGTGCTCGGTGCGGCTGCCGACTATCACAATGAAAAGCCGGAGTACGGCGATTTTATGTTCCCGAAGTTGTTCGGCCGCATCGCGCAGATTTACATCGAAAAATACGGCGCGACGGAAGCGGATCTGGCACTTGTGGCGTGGAAAAACTATGCGCACGCGAAACTGAATCCGCTCGCGCAAATGCGCGATGCTAATCTCACGCTCGATTGCGCGTCCCAAGTTTCGGATAAGAACCCGCATGTGGCGCCGCCGCTTAAAGTCTCCGATTGCTCGCAGATCACCGACGGCGCGGCGTCGGTCGTCCTCGTTTCCGGGAGATATCTGGACGAAATCGGCCGCGACAAAAACAAAACTGTCCGGCTGTTTGGATACGGTCACACGACTGATTATCTACCGCTCGACAAGAAGGATGCCCCAACGTTCTCGACGGCGCGCAAAGCCGCGGAGAAAGCTTTCCGAATGGCGAACCTGACACCACGCGATCTGCATGGCGCCGACGTTCACGATTGTTTTTCGATCACAGAAATTGTCGCCTACGAAATTCTCGGGCTCGCCGAGCTGGGCAAGGGCGTCGACCTCGTGAAAAGCGGGGCGACAACTTTGCCGGCCGTGCGTCCGGAAAAATCCAACGCGCCGTTTCAAATTCCAGTGAACGCGGGCGGAGGTTTGATTGGCGACGGTCATCCTGTCGGCGCAACCGGCGTTCGCCAGGTGTTCGAAGCCTATCAACAGTTGTCCGAACAAGCCGGCGCGCGCCAGATCGAAAATGCGAAACGGTTTCTCACCTTCAACATGGGTGGTAGCCTAACGACTTCGGTCGCCATGCTCTGGGGCCGCGACTGAATCCCGGGCAGCCACAGTGTCTGACACAGACGCCGCAACAACATTTGACCGATCATTATACGGCGTTTGACTCGCTCGCTCCCGTTCGCTCTGCCTAAAGGCCTGCCCGTCTACGTCGCTCGTAGCCCCGCGGGCTTCGTTCTGTGAAACGCCATTATTGGTTCATCGTCCGCTTCGGATTCGCACAGTTTGAAATCCAAAATGCGCGGGCGTGCGTTTTCTGAATGTGGTCTCCCTCCAAATCGAACAACTGCCGCCTGTCATCAGAGAGGATGTGGAGGATTTTCTGGAAACGCATCCACGCAGTCCGGCCGCACAGCTGCGTCCCAAGTTTGGCGTGGTTGGCAGCGTCTGGCTTGCCTATATCGGGCGTAAGCTGCAACGAGGCGCAAGCGGCTTGGGCCAGACAGCGCGTGACGCCTTGGAGGATTTTAACCTGCGCTTCATGGAACCGCTCATTTCTCGAAATGGTTCCGAGCACGATTAGTCCACCTAGCTGGCGATCCAGATGAAGGTTCCATTCACACTTGGAGAAGTCGGCCACTTTGGACTGGCCGTGCGCGATCCGAAGAAGAGCGCGAAGTGGTTCGAGCGTGCTTTGGGTTTGCAGAAAGAATTCGAATTCGAAAATGGAGTGGCGGTTGGAAACGACTACGTCACGATCGCATTGTTTAACGGAACGCCGTCTCCGGAAACGATTGATCACATCTCATTTCATCTACCGGACGTGGCGACACTGCGAAAGGCGCTCACTCATTTGAAGAAGGTCGACGTCGATGTTGAAGATCCAGGCGACGAAATCGGTCCGGAAGGCCCGGGCTCAAAAAACATCGGCTTGTGGTTCCATGACCCCGATGGCTATCGCTGGGAGTTAAGCGTGCTCGGTGGAAAATAGGTACTCCAAGGAGTGCCGACTTCCCAGCCGTTATCTTCTTTTCCGACGGCTTGTAAGTCGTCATTGCTTGAAGAGTGATCGCGGATTGCTCACGTTGCCCAAAGTCAGCGTATGAACAGCTCCGCAATCACCGTTGCTCAGAGTAACGCCTTTGTAACGACTTTCGATCTGTCGCCGACCGAAAGCGGTCCACTGGATGGACTGCGCTTTGCTGTTAAAGACACGATCGATGTGGCCGGTTTTAAAACCGGTTGTGGTAATCCGACATGGCGCGATTCCCATCTCGCCGCAGTAGTCCACGCGGTGTGTGTGGAGCAACTTTTGCTCGCCGGTGCCCGCTGCGTTGGCAAAACCATTTGCGACGAGTTGGCTTTCAGCCTTCTGGGTGAGAATCATTTTTACGGCACGCCTCTTAACGCACACGCGCCGGATCGTGTGCCGGGTGGGTCGTCGAGCGGATCGGCTTCCGCGGTTGCGTGCGATCTGGTGGAGTTTGCGTTGGGAACGGATACGGGCGGATCTACCCGCGTTCCCGCAAGCAATTGCGGAATCTGGGGCTTCCGACCATCGCATGATTTTGTATCGATTGCTGGCGTGAATCCTTTGGCGCCATCGTTCGACACCGTCGGCGTTCTCGCGCAGAGCGCTGACGTTCTGGAAAAGGTGGGACCTGTTCTGTTGCCCGGCACGCCAGCGTCTCCAAACAAACCCACGGCGATTCATTTGATCCGAGAGGCTTTCGCACTTGCCGAGTCCGACGTTCAGCAAGCTTTATCGAAACCCCTGCGGCGGCTACGCGAAATGTTCGGCGACGCCGTGCGGAAGACATCGCTGCAAGAGCTGGTTGCTGATGACGCTAAACATAGCTTCGCAACATGCGTCGACAGTTTTTGCGTGATCCAATGGGCGGAGATCGAGAGTTGCTTGGGTGCCTGGATCGCCAATGCCAAGCCGGAGTTTGGGCCCGAGATAGCTGCAAGTTTTCAACTGATGAATCAACTCGACCGACGACGCGTCGCGGAGGCAATGCAACGACGTGAAAAATATTTTCGAAGTTTGCACGAGTTTCTCGGACCGGCCGATCTGCTGTGCATCCCGACAACGCCCGCGCTCGCCCCTCGCAAGGGCGATCCGCCCAGACGCAGTTCGAGCGGAAGCGGCTACTATCCTCGCGCCTTATCGCTGACGAGCGTTGCGGGGATGTGCCGCCTGCCGCAAGTGTCGCTCCCACTCGCCGACGCCGGCGGCGTACCAGTGGGGTTGTCGCTACTCGCGAGGCATGGACAGGACTCATTCTTGTTGCAACTAGCGAAGAGGGTTGAGCGGGAAACAAGGTCTGCGCTGACCGACTTGTAGACGGCCTGTCATCATCGCCGTTCCCCAGACCGTTCATCCACGTGCGTAGCGCACAACCAGGTGCCTACGTTGACACGATATTTGAGGGTCTTAACTTTTTCGTCCACAACAAATGAACACTTTTGCCTCTGAGAATGGGGACGGAAAAGACTTCGTTTCGCATGCGCCGGGGTATTGGTCAGACATAGCGCCGGAACTCTGGAACGATTGGAAATGGCAGCTCAAAAACAGGGTTACCACGCTCGCGCAACTCCAGAAACATTTGCAACTGAGCGCTGAAGAGCGCAGCGGCGTTTTGCTGTCGGGCGATAAACTGGCGCTGGCAGTTACCCCACACTTTTTTAACCTGCTGCCGGCAGACAATCCCGATGACCCAATCAGGCGTCAGGTCGTTCCGCGAATCGAGGAAACGTGGACGTCGCCTTATGACATGGCCGACCCCTGCGGCGAAGATTCGCACATGCCTGTGCCCGGCTTAGTGCATCGATATCCTGATCGTGTCCTATTCCTGGTGACGGATCGTTGCGCGAGTTACTGCCGCTATTGCACCCGGAGTCGAGTGGTTAGCGGCGTTGGCGAGCAGGAATTACACACCAATTTCGAGGAGGCGTTCCGTTATCTTGAAGCGCACACCGAAGTACGCGATGTGCTTTTGAGTGGTGGCGATGCTCTGATTTTTAGCGATGACAGGCTCGAGAAGCTGTTGTCGCGGTTGCGCAGTATCAAACACATCGAATTTCTTCGCATCGGCACGCGGGTGCCGATTTTCCTGCCACAACGAATTACGGCCCAGTTGTGTGCAATGCTGGCGAAATATCATCCGCTGTGGATGAGCGTGCACGTGAATCATCCACGCGAGCTCACGGTCGAGGTTAAACACGCCTTGGAGCGTCTCGCAAACGCAGGCATCCCGCTGGGCAATCAGAGTGTGTTACTGGCGGGCGTCAATGATGACCTCGAGGCCATGAAAACACTCGTGCACAAGCTGCTGATGTGTCGGGTCCGCCCCTATTACATTTATCAGTGCGATCTGATCAATGGCTCGTCACACCTGCGCACGTCTGTAGCCAAAGGTATCGAGATCATTGACGCGCTGCGCGGCCACACCACAGGTTACGCTGTGCCGCAATTCGTCATCGACGCTCCCGGCGGCGGCGGAAAAGTGCCGATCAATCCCGGTTACATCCTCTATCACGACAACGAAAAAATCGTGATCCGGAATTACGAAGGGAAAATCTTCGAATACCCTGAGACCGGGAACGAGAACCTGCAGTTCGCGCCGCAGCGCGAGTACCACGACGAGTATCTTTACTCGTAGCCTGTCATCGGGCGCACTCGGTTACCTCGCCGTAGCCTTGCGTGAACGCGCCGAGCAATCTTGGTTCGCCGCAAG
>Ga0209474_10004175_pt1 | contig 12520 bp, 11 predicted proteins | sample GraSoiAngelo_145_FD_185902 | JGI IMG/M metagenome (GOLD analysis project Ga0209474, IMG submission 185902) | Grasslands soil microbial communities from the Angelo Coastal Reserve, California, USA - 14_1009_05_20cm (SPAdes) (version 2) | ecosystem: Environmental > Terrestrial > Soil > Grasslands...
CCGACTTCGCCGATGACGATGGGACCGGTCGCGCTCGCGGCGGACGCTCCGCTGCCCGATTCCTGCTTCTTGCACGCGGCGAGCGTCGAGATGGCGAGGAGGCTCAAAAGAAGCCTGCGCATGACGGATCCTCCAGCTTCGATTGGGGAAAGTGGCCTTGCTTAACACTCCTGAAGCCGCGCGATCAACCTTGCGCGGCGCTCAGGTTCCACATGGTACATTGCGCGGAACGTGGCTTCGCCGAGGATCCTCGTCGTCGACGACAACCCGGAGCTTCTCACCCTCCTTTCCTCGGCGTTCGAGGAAGCCGGCTACGCGGTGCAGACCGCCAGCCGCGGCCGCGCCGCGCTCGACGTGGCGCGCAAGGAGAAGCCCGCCCTGGCGGTACTCGACGTCTTGTTGCCGGACATCATGGGGTTCGAAGTCGCCGAGATGCTCAAGCGGCTCAAGATCCCCTTCTTCTTCATCTCGGGCGTGCACAAGGGCGGGAGTACGGCAACCGGAACCGCCGCGAAATACGGCGCGCTCGGCTACTTCGAGAAGCCGTTCGAGCGCGGTGCGCAGGATGGTGCCCGTCGCCATGACGCCCCAGCGGGAGATGGAGCTGGATCTGGAGGGGGCGGCGTCCGTCGCGGAGGAAACGGAGGCGATGGAGCTGACCAGCCGCATCGATCTGACGGCCGAGGGGGCGCGCGTCGGATTGCGCGGGGGCGGCAAACTGGCGCTCAAGCCCATGGGGCACGAGCAGCAGACGCGGTTGAGCAGCGCCGCCAGCCCGACGACCCGGCGTATCAGCGTCTCGGTTCCGACGGAACCGCCGCCGCCCGGGCGGGGCCCGGAACCGGAGGAGCTTCCCGAGGATGCGCTGCAGCCCATCCCGTCCAAGGACGGGGTGCGCCGCGGTGAGCTGCAGGACAACCTGCCGCAATTGTTCGCCGCGTTCTATCAGGCGCGCGAGACCGGCGAGCTGGGGCTGCAGAAGGGGCAGGTGAAGAAGGTCGTGTACTTCGAGGCCGGCATGCCCGTGTTCGCGCTGTCGAACCTCGTCGCCGACCGGCTCGGGCAATTTCTCGTGCGTGCGGGGAAGATCGACGAGGACACTCTGAGGGCGGCCGCCGACGACGCTTCGCGCAGCAAGCAGCGCACCGGCGACGTCCTCATCTCGATGGGCGTCCTCAGCGAGGAAGAGCGCCTCTACTACATCGCGCAGCAGATCAAGAGCATCCTCTACAGTCTGTTCGCTTGGGAGACGGGGTCGTTCGCGCTCTCCTTCAATGCACGCGCGCGGAAGGAGATGATCAAGCTCGACATCCATCCCGCGAACCTGATCATGCGCGGGATCAGGAAGCTCTACAAACCCGAGCGGCTTCGCAGGCTTCTTTCCGCGCAGGAGCGGCTGGTGCCGTCGCCCGACCCGGCGTTCAACCTGAGCGACATCGAGCTGCAGGCTTGGGAAGCGCACCTGTTGCCGCGTTGCGACGGGACGCGCACGGTCGCCGACCTGGTGCGCCTCTCCGGAAAACCGGAGAACGAAGCCTGGGCCACGTTGGTCGCCTTGCGCGCCTTGCGCGTCCTCGACGCGCGGCGCTGATTACAATCCTGGGGCAATGGACGGGTTCGGCAAGATGCTGCTCATCGCGGGCGCGCTGATCGCGGCGCTGGGCGGGGTGCTGCTGCTCGCCGGCCGGCTCGGCTTGCCGCGGCTGCCGGGCGATATCCTCGTGCGCCGCGACAACTTCACCTTCTACATGCCGCTCGGCCTGATGATCGTGATCAGCATCGTCCTCACGATCGTGCTCAACCTGATTGCAAAGCGTTAACCGGATCCCTCGACTTCGGCCTTGATGTGCCGCAGGACGCGGCCGTGAATCTGGTGGATGAGGAGGTCTGACCAGATCGACCAGTACGGCTGCGGATCGAGCTGCAGCTCGTACCAGGTGCTGCCTTCGAGGCGACTACGGCCGCCGGGCAGCTCGACGAGGCGGAATTCGCCGCGGCGGCTACGCATGGTGCCGTCGAGGTGTGGCGGGTGGAGGTCGCGGTAGGGACTCCACTCGTGCATGGGCGGCGGCTGAGAAGCCACGTCGAATGCGAGCCTACGCGGAGGGTCCCAGATCGTGATCGGCTCGACGAAGGCGCCAGTCGAGAACTCGCAATTCCGCACCGCGCCGGGTCCGGTTCCGCGAATCCGCGCGCGCATCGGGTAAGCGATGCCGAGACGGAAGAACCATTGCGGCGGCGGCTGTAGCTCGGAGAACGACACGATGTGGCGCCAGACCTGCTCCGGCGGGGCGGCGATCTCGACGCTGGTAACGACTTCGCGCAGCGGCGGCGCATGAGGACGGTCGAGAACCACCGATGCCGGCAGCGTGAACAGGCACAGCAGGGCAGGTTTGGAGACGAGGTGTTCGCCGCGGATCGCGCGACCGACGAGGGCGCCCAAGGCGCCAACTGGCAGAGCGAGCGGCAGCGCCATCGCGAGGCAGAGCACGCCCTCGAGCGCAAAGACCAGGCAAGCAATGGCGGCGACGGCGATCGTGAGCGCGCCGAGGCGCGCGGTCCGGCCCGCATCCTGGAGAACCGCGCGGTTGTAGAACCAGCCTGCCGCCGCACCCATCGTGAACGGGGTTCCGACGAAAACGACTGCGCTATAGCGGTGGAACAGAAGCACGTGCAGCCCGACGGAGATCGCTCCGATGACGACGCCCGCGGCGATTCCCTTGAACGCAGCGCGAAGACGATGCTCGACGAGCACTTCCTCGACGATGGGGCGCTGCTCCTCGCGGTGCGGCCCGATCGCGAGCAGCAGCATGAGGATCCAGTTTACGAACGGCACGAAGAACAGCAGCACGGTCCAGGGCGACAGCCCAGCGTCGATGGCGCGGCGCAACGTCATGGTCACGCAGATCCACAGGAACGGCAGCGCCCATACGCCCATCACGACCAGTAGCCATGCCGGTGCAGGCGCGAGCGGACTGTGCATCGCGGCGAATCGGGTGCTGAGGAGCGGGGTCACATACTGGAGCGGTGACCACCATCGGCCCGTGACGGCGTAGACGACGGCCGCATCGACGCCGAGCTTCAGCGCCATCAGGAAGACGCCGCTCCAGAAGTATTCGCGCCGTCCAACGGCCTCGTCGAACCTGAACCAGAGCTTGAGCAGCCGCGCCATCGCGCGACTGTAGTTGCGGGCTGGCGACAGTCAGGAAAACGCGCGCGCGAGAGAGGAAATCCGGCAATGACGCGCATTGACATCCCACATGCTTCGACATAGACGTGCGCGCCCGATGATCGCGCTGTCCAGGGAGGCGGGGCCGGTTTCCTCGCCCTTTACCGCCGAGCAGCAGCGGCGGTTCGACGAAGGATTCGAAAAGGCCGTCGCGAAGTACCCGCCCGACCGGCGCCGGTCGGCGCTTCTCGCCGTGCTGCATCTCGCCCAAGACGAGCTGGGATGGCTGAGCGAGCCGGCCATGGCTTACGTCGGCTGGCGGCTGGACGTTCCGGCAGTGCGCGTCCGCGAGGTCGCGACCTTCTACACGATGTACCGGCTGCGGCCCGTCGGCCGGCACCATATCGGCATCTGCAATTCGGTGTCGTGCTGGGCGATGGGCAGCGAGACGATCCTTCGCCATTGCGAGGACCGTCTCGGCATCCATCCCGGGGAGCGCACGAAGGACGGCCAGTTCTCGCTCGAGGAGGTCGCCTGCCTCGCGTCGTGTGGCACCGCGCCTGCCGCGATCCTCAACAACTTCACGTACGTGGAGAACGTCACGCCCGAATCGATCGACGCGCTCATCGCGCGGCTGCGGACCGAGCCGGGGCAGCCGATGGCGCCCGGCCCGGAGCCGCGGCTCCTCGAAGAGAGGCACGGGATCGAGAAGCAGTCGGATCCGCAGGCGACGGGAACGGCGGGACTCGCCGCCGCGACCACCGTTCCGACGGAGAGGAGCTGAGCGTGCCCGAGCGCGTGAAGATCCTCACCGTCGACTGGGACAAGCCGGAGAGCTGGTCGCTCGCCAGCTACCAAAACTCGGGCGGCTGGCAGGCGCTGCCCAAGGCCCTGAAGATGCAGCCGCAGCAGATCGTCGACGAGGTGGTGAAGAGCAACCTGCGTGGCCGCGGCGGCGCCGGGTTCCCCGCCGGGATGAAGTGGAACTTCGTCCGCAAGGAGACGAGCTTTCCCAAATATCTGGTGGTCAACGCCGACGAGGGCGAGCCGGGCACGTTCAAGGACCGCGCGGTTCTCGAGAACAGCCCGCACATGTTCGTCGAGGGGCTCGTCATCGGCTGCTACGCGCTCGATTGCCACCTCACCTACGTGTACTGCCGCGGCGAGTTCCGTCGCGGGCCCGTGGCGCGGCTGCAGCAGGCGATCGACGAGGCGTACGCGAAGGGCTGGCTGGGCAAGAACATCCTCGGGTCCGGATTCGACCTGGACATGCACGTCGTGATCGGGGCGGGCGCGTATATCTGCGGAGAGGAGACGGCGCTCCTCGAGTCGCTCGAAGGACGGAAGGGATATCCGCGCCTCAAGCCACCGTTCCCCGCGAACGCGGGTGGCGGGCTCTTCAAGCAGCCGACCGCCGTGAACAACGTCGAGACCATCGCGAACCTGCCGGTGATCGTCGAAAAAGGCGGCGAGTGGTTCGCGAACGTGGGCGTGCCGAAGAACGGCGGCACGCGGCTGTACGCGGTGAGTGGCCACGTCAACAAACCTGGCGTCCACGAGGCGCCGATGGGCACGACTTTTCGCGTATTGCTCGACGAGTACTGCGGCGGGATGCGCGGCAACAGGAAGCTCAAAGCGATCATCCCGGGCGGCAGCTCGTCCGCGGTGATGACCGCGGACGAGGTGGACTGGGCCTCGGACTTCGACACGCTCAAGGCGAAGAAGACGATGGCCGGCTCCGGCGGTGTCGTGTACCTCGACGAGGACACGAACATGGCGTTCGCGCTGGCGAACGTGATGCGCTTCTACGCGCACGAATCATGCGGTCAGTGCACGCCGTGCCGCGAAGGCACCGCCTGGCTCAGCAGGCTGCTGGACAAGATTTGCGCGGGGCGCGGCGAGAAGCAGGACGTCGATAACGTCCACCAGATCGCCCGGCAGATGGAGATGAAGACGATCTGCGCGCTCGCTGATGGCGCCGCCATGCCGGCGAAGAGCTACATCGAGAAGTTCCGCGCCGACTTCGACGCGCTCGTGCGGGGCTGAGGGATGGCCGAATCCATCCTCTTCTGGATCCTGGCGGCGGGCGTGGTCGTGGGTGGCGCGCAAGTCGTGCTGCGGCGCAATCCGGCGTACGCGGCGATGTCGCTCGTCGCCTGCTTCTTCTTTCTCGCGGGCATCTACGTGCTCCTGTCCGCGCACCTGATCGCGATCTTGCAGGTGATGGTCTACGCCGGCGCGGTGATGGTGCTGTTCGTGTTCGTGATCATGCTGCTGAACCTCAAGGAGGAGGAGCTGGGCGAGCAGCGGATCACGCTCTGGAAAGGCATCGGCGCTCTCTCCGTCGTCGCGCTCGTAGGGCTCATCGCGTTTTCCGCGCTGCGCCATGCGTACACCGGTCGCGTGCGCGATCTGGCCGTGGAGCAGCTGGCCACCGGATTCGGCACGGTCAAGGCCGTCGGCAGGACGCTGTACCTCTTCAGCATCCTGCCTTTCGAGATCACGAGCCTGCTGCTGACCGTTGCCATCGTCGGCGCCGTCGTCGTAGCGAAGGGAAAGATCTAATGGTCGGGCCGCTTCACTACCTGGTGCTCGCCGCGCTGCTCTTCGGCCTGGGCGCCGTCGGCGTCGTGCTGCGCCGCAATGCACTGATCGTCCTGATGAGCATCGAGCTGATGCTCAACGCGGTGAACCTCACGTTCCTCACGTTCTCGCGGTTCCCTCTCGTGCAGACGGCGCCGACGCAGGGCGGTTTCCTCACCGGGCATGCCGCCGTCTTCTTCGTCATCGCCGTCGCCGCGGCCGAAGCCGCCGTCGGCCTCGCGATCGTCATCGCCGTCTTCCGCAGCCGCACGTCCGTCAATGTCGACGAGTTCGACACGCTGAAGTTCTAGAGGAGCTGGATGGAAGTCTCGTGGCTGCACTTCATTCCGCTCCTGCCGCTCGTCGGCGCAGCCATCAATGGGCTAGCGGGTCGTTGGCTGCCCAAAGCGTGGGTGTACGCGGTCGCTCTCGTGGTCGTGCTGCTCTCGTTCTGCATGGGCGTGTTCGCCTGGGTGCAGGTCGCGCGTCTCGAAAGTGACGTGGCGCAGCTCCGCGAGCTCGTCTACACGTGGTTCTCCGCCGGCAGCCTGCGCGTCGATCTCGGGCTCACGCTCGATCGGCTCTCGGGAACACTCGTTCTCGTCGTGACCGGCGTCGGCTTCCTCATCCATCTGTACTCCGTCGGGTACATGGACGAGGACCCGGCGTACTGGCGGTACTTCTCGTACCTGAACCTTTTCGTCGCCTCGATGTTGCTGCTCGTGCTGGCGGACAACCTGGTCGCGATGTTCGTCGGCTGGGAGGGCGTCGGGCTCTGCAGCTATCTGCTCATCGGGTTCTGGTACGACGACGACGCGAAGGCGTACGCCGGCCGGAAGGCATTCGTCGTCAACCGCATCGGGGACTTCGGGTTCCTCATCGGTATCTTCGTCGTCTACCTCTACACGGGCCAGGTGAGCTTCCAGGCGCTCAAGGTCGCGCCTCTGTCGCTCGGGGTTGCGTCCGCGGCGGCCGCGCTGCTGTTCGTCGGCGCGATCGGCAAGAGCGCGCAGCTCCCGCTGTACGTCTGGCTGCCCGACGCGATGGCGGGCCCCACACCCGTGTCCGCGCTCATCCATGCCGCGACGATGGTCACCGCAGGCGTCTACATGGTCGCGCGCCTCAGCTTCCTTTATGTGCAGGCGCCCGGCGTGCTGGCGGCGGTGGCGGTGATCGGCATCCTCACCGCGTTCGTCGGGGCAATCATCGGCACCGCGCAGATGGACATCAAACGGGTCCTCGCGTACTCGACCGTCTCGCAGCTCGGATACATGTTCGTCGGCGTGGGAGTCGGCGCGTTCGCGGCCGGCACCGCGCACCTCATCACGCATGCGTTCTTCAAGGCGTGCCTCTTCCTTGGCAGCGGCGCCGTCATCCACGGCTTGCACGGCGAGCAGGACATGGCGCGGATGGGCGGGCTGCGCCGCTCTGGGCTCAAGCACACCGCCATCACCTTCGTCATCGCGACGATCGCGATCACGGGCATCCTGCCGTTCAGCGGCTTCTTCTCGAAGGACGAGATCCTCGCACGCGCGCTCAACACGCGTTCCTTCGATTTCCTCACGCTCGGCTGGCAGGGGCCGCGCCTCACCTTCCTCGGTCCGGCGATCTACGCTCTCGGCACGCTCACGGCGCTCATCACGTCCTTCTACATGTGGCGCTGCTACCTGCTCACCTTCGAGGGCGAGTACCGTGGCCCGCGCGAAGTGCACCCGCACGAAGCGCCGTGGGTCATGACGGTTCCGCTCTGGGCGCTGGCGGCGCTTTCGATCGTGGGCGCCGTGATCGTGCTCCCCGGCCACGACCTGTCGTTCACCTGGGAGCATTTCACCGAAGGAGTGTTCGCACGCACGCGCGGCGCCGCGCCCGCGGAGCGGCTGCCGGAGATTGTCGCATTCGCCATCGCGCTGGCGGTCGCGTGGGCAGGGTTCGGTGCGGCGTGGGCCTTGTACGCTCCGCAGCTCGCGCTCACCGGCGAGGAGCGGCTCGCGCGCGCCACGCCGGGTATCCACAAAGCGCTCGTCGCCAAGCTCTACGTCGACGAGCTGTACGACCGCATCATCGTGAAGCCGCTGTGGGGAACGGCGCGCGCATTGTGGCGCATCGTCGATGCGACGCTCATCGACGGGCTTCTGGTGAACGGGCCGGCGCAGCTCGTCGCGGCCGTGGGCTCCGTGGCGCGCAGGTTCCAGAACGGGGACGTGCAGAGGTACGCGGCGGTGACCGCGCTCGGCGTGGCGATCCTCGTCTACGTCTTCCTGGTGCGAGGCTGAGATGGACTTCCTCCAAGCTCACTTGCTCAGCCTCGTGATCTTCGCGCCGGTGCTCGGCGCGGTGGTGATCGCCTTCCTGCCCGGTGAAGAGGGCGGGCAGCACAAGGGCGTGGCGCTCATCGCCTCCCTCGCGACGCTCGTGCTGTCAGTCCCGCTCGCGACGGGCTTTCGCGCCGCGGCGCGCGGCTTCTCCTTCGAGCAGCGCGCGCAGTGGGCCCCGAACCTCGGCTTCAGCTACCACGTCGGTCTGGACGGCGTGGCGCTGCTGCTCGTCCTGCTCACCACGTTCCTTGGACCCATCGTGGTGCTCAGCTCGTGGAAGTACATCCAGGACCGCGTGAAGCTCTACTGCATGTCGCTGCTCCTGCTCGAGACGGCGATGATCGGCACCCTCGCCGCGCTCGACCTGGTCCTCTTCTACGTCTTCTGGGAGGCGATGCTCATCCCGATGTACCTGCTCATCGGGATGTGGGGGTCCGAGCGCCGCATCTACGCGGCCGTGAAGTTCTTCCTCTTCACTTTCGTCGGCAGCGTCCTCATGCTGCTCGCCATTTTCTACCTCTGGAGCCATTCCGCTGCGGCCGGCCAGCCGCGCACGTTCGACTACGTGGCGCTGCAGGCGCAGATGCCAGCGCTGACCGATGGCGCGCAGAAGTGGCTTTTCCTCGCCTTCGCGCTGGCCTTCGCCATCAAGGTCCCCATATGGCCGCTGCACACATGGCTTCCCGACGCGCATACCGAGGCGCCGGCCGCGGGCTCCATCATCCTCGCGGGCGTGTTGCTGAAGATGGGCACTTTCGGATTCGTGCGCTACGCCATGCCGCTCTTCCCGGCCGCGGCGGCGCACTACGCGCCCGCGGTCGCCGTGCTGGGCGTCATCGGCATCGTATACGGGTCGCTGATGTGCATGGCGCAGAGCGATTTCAAGCGCCTCATCGCGTACTCGTCCGTCGCACACCTCGGGTTCGTGATGCTCGGGCTTTCCGCGCTCACGCCCGAGGCGGTGAACGGCGCCGTGCTGCAGATGGTCAACCATGGCATTTCGACCGGGGCGCTCTTCCTCCTGGTTGGCTACTTCTACGAGCGGACGCACACGCGCGAGCTGTCGCAGTACGGTGGCGTGGCGCGCGTCGCCCCCGCGATGGCGGCCGTCTTCGTCGTAGTGGTGCTCTCTTCCATCGGACTGCCGGGCACGAACGGATTCGTCGGCGAGTTCCTCATCCTCATCGGAACGTTCACATCGCAGCTGGGGCCGGCGGGAAGCTCGCGCGGACAGGTCCTGGCGATCATCGGCGCGACGGGCGTGATCCTGAGCGCGGTCTACATGCTGTGGATGGTACAGCGCGTGCTCTTCGGACCGAAGCGGCGCGTCGCCGAGCGCGGGATGCCCGACCTCACCGTCCGCGAGTGGGCTACGGTGGTGCCGCTGATCGCGGCGATCTTCATCATCGGCGTCTACCCGCAGCCGTTCCTGAACGCCACCAGGATTCCGGCCGACGATCTCATCCAGCGCGTCTCGCGAAGCAGGGCGCTGCGGCCGCGCGGCGCGATGTTGCAGCAGCGGTCGCCGGAGTCGCCGGAGCGGGCGCGGACGGAAGATCCAGGATGAACTTCAACCCGTCCGATCTGTCGGGCGTCTTGCCCGCGCTGGTGCTGGCGATCGGCGCGCTCGTGCTGCTCACCTCGGAGGTGTTCCTGCGCGCGGTGCGGCCGGAGCAACTGGGACGGGCGGGCGGGCAGCCAGTGTCGGCCGGGCAACGCGCGCAACAGCAATTGCCGCCGGGTGCGCAGGGATATTCGGAGCCTCCGGCGCCGGCGGACCGCCGCTACCAGGCGTGGCTCGCCGCCGTATTCGCGGGGCTGGCGTTCTGGGCCGCCGTGGCTCAGATGGGGGAACCAGCCGCGCCGCTGTTCTCGGGCGCCGCGGTGAGCGACGCCTTCGCGCACGTCGTCGCAGCGGTGGTGTGTGCGTCGCTGCTCCTCTCCTGCCTCGTTTCGTTCGGGTACCTCGAGGCGCTGCGCGCGACCCGCGGCGAGTTCTACGCGCTGGCGCTCTTCTCCGCCTCCGGCATGTGCCTGCTGGGCCAGGCGACGGATCTGATCGTCATCTTCATCTCGCTGGAGGTGATGTCGCTCGCGGTCTATTGCCTTTCCGCGTATCTGCGCCGCGGGCAGCGGCCCGCCGAGGCGGCGTTCAAGTACTTCGTCCTCGGGTCGTTCGCCTCGGCGATGTTCCTCTACGGCGCCGCGCTCGCATTCGGCGCGACCGGGTCTACGCGACTCGGCGACGTGGCGAACGCCGTGAAGCTCGCCGCCTCGGGAGGCGGTCCTGCGGGGACGGCCACGCTGCTGTTCGCCGCCGCCGCGCTCCTCGCAGCCGGGTTCGCCTTCAAGGTCGCGGCGGTGCCGTTCCACATGTGGGTGCCCGACGTGTACGACGGCGCTCCCGCTCCCGTGACCGGATTCATGGCCGCGGCCGTGAAGGTCGCCGCGTTCGCCACGCTGGTGCGCATTCTCGTGGGCGGGTTCGGCGATCCTTCCATCGCGCTGGGGCCGCACGGATGGCAGAAGCTCGTCGTCTGGCTGGCCGCTCTCACGATGATCGTCGGGAACGTGCTCGCGATTCCGCAACGCAGCGTCAAGCGGATGCTCGCGTACTCCTCGATCGCGCACGCCGGATATCTGCTCGTCGCCGTCGCAGCGATGGCGGGGGCGCAGCCCAGGCCAGACGCGGTCGAAGGGTTGTTGTTCTATCTGGCGGCGTACGGAGCGACGGTGATCGGCGCGTTCGGCGTGGTCGCGATCATCGAGCGGAAGGAAGCTCTGGCAGGCTCCGGTGACGACCTCGCCTCGTGGGCCGGATTGTCCGAGCGTCACCCCGGACTCGCGGCCGCGATGTCGTTGTTCATGGTGTCGCTCGCCGGCATTCCGCCGACGGCGGGCTTCATGGCGAAGGTGACGGTCTTTCGCGCAGCAATCTCCGCCGATCTCGTGTCGCTCGCCGTGCTCGGCGTGCTGACCAGCGTCGGCGGGCTCTACTACTACCTGCGCGTCGTCGTGTACGTGTACATGGTTCCGCAGACGCGGCCCGAGCCGGTGGTCGGCGGGCGTCTCGTCACGGCCGGCATCGCGCTGGTGAGCTGCGCCGCGCTGGTGCTCTGGATGGGCATTCAGCCCAACGCGTTCGCGCGACTGGCGCAGTCCGCTACCTCCGTCTTCGCGCGCTGAAGCCAAGCCACTCTACAGGCGGCGAAGCAACACGTAGACGGCGCCGAGCCCGCCGTCGTGAGGCCGCGCCGTCGCGAAGGCAAGGACGTGCTCGGCGAAGCGAGCCGTTGCCATCCAGCGCTTCAGGGCGTCCTTGAGGACCGGCATCTGATCCTTGGAGTGCAGCCCGCGGCCGTGCACGACGAGCACGCACCGCTTGCCGCCCTGCCGGGAGCGCTGCAGGAATGCCTCCAACTCGGACCGAGCCTCGTCGCGCGTCAACCCGTGAAGGTCGACGTGCGCCTGCACCGCGAACTCGCCACGGCGGAGCCGCCGCAGCACGTGTCTGTCGAGGCCGCGCGTCGCACCTTCGATGAACTCGTCCGAATCCGCGATGTCGAACGGCGCCACCCCGTTCACGATGGCGCGCAGCTCGTCGTATGCGGCGAGCTCGGGATCGAGCGGCTCGGCAGGCAAAGCGAGCGGCGCAGGCGCCGGTTTGATGCGGCTGCTGCGGTCCGCGAGCGGCTCGGCGCCTTCGATCGCCACAGCCCACAGCTCGTCGTCCGTCAACGGACCATGTCGGACGGGCATGCGATCGTGCGAATCGGTAGAGAAGGTGCCGGCGCCAGGGTCGGGCTGGGCGCGGGGGGGTGCTGCGTCGGGGGAGCGCTCGTCGGCCCGCGAGGCGGGCTCGTCCGTGCTCGGCGACGGCTGGTCCGCGTCCGGGGATCGCTCGTCCGCGCGCGGGGATGGTTTGTCGGCACGCCGGACGTGGAGCTTCAGCCGTTCGAACGGGTTGTTGAACGGCTTTTTCGGCATGCGCTGAAGATAACCGCGATCTTCACTCGCGGCGCAAACCGACGTGGTCCGGAAAGGATATCGTCGCCGCAGGACGGCGACGACTAATGTTCCTTGCGCAGCACGCGTTTGTCGCCGATCCGGAGCGTGACGCGCTCCTTGTCGAACCACTCGGCGAGAGGAATGGTGAACTTCCGGCTTTGCCCGGTCAGCTCCTTGAATCCTTGCGCATCGATGGACCCGTGCTGAACCAGGAAACGCGTCAGCTTTTCGCGCAACTCGCGCAGTGGACCGGCGCCGAACCACAGCTCCTCGCTCACCTTCACGGCCCGGCCCTTCGCGGCGAGCGACTTGAGGAGCTGCTGGGTGCGCTGCGGCGTCTCGGCGAGCAGCGCGGGAAGCTCGTCGACTCTAGGCGGCGAAAGCCCCGCGCCCTCGAGCACGGACGCCAGCTTCTGCTGTGCATCCGCGTCGTGCCCGGTGAGCG
>Ga0209474_10004176_pt1 | contig 12520 bp, 14 predicted proteins | sample GraSoiAngelo_145_FD_185902 | JGI IMG/M metagenome (GOLD analysis project Ga0209474, IMG submission 185902) | Grasslands soil microbial communities from the Angelo Coastal Reserve, California, USA - 14_1009_05_20cm (SPAdes) (version 2) | ecosystem: Environmental > Terrestrial > Soil > Grasslands...
GCGGATTGGAGCCGTCCTTACACTTCTGGGGCGGCTTCGTATCATCCGTATATTTTTTGAGCTTCCAACTTCTGACGACAGCGCCCTGGTTTGAAAACTCCACGCGGTACAGATTGTTTTCGATGGTGATGGCGCGTTCCTGCGAATCGCCGCGCCGCGGAACGTTCGCGGGGGTTGACGCGGCGGTTGCTGCTACGGTCGAAGCTGGTGGCTTCTGCGAAGCAGCCGCTATTGGCGGGACCGCACTGGCGGAGCCAGATGTGGCGGGGGAGGTTTGCGCCGGCCGGTTCGTTTGCGGCCGTTGGATCGGCGGCTTTGGCCCGAAATACTTTGCCCATGCCAGGATCACCACCATGGAGAGCAGCGACGCCACCAGAATGCGCAGCTCCGGGGTGAACTTGTCCTTTTGTCCGGGGACGTTCAAGAGTGCACCTCATGGGGAATCTCTGCGGGATGGCTTGGCTCTGGTGTGGCCGCGGTTTGCGCCGCACGTGGCATTTTTTCGCGCCAAGCTTCGGGAACCGGATCGTACCCAAACCTGCGCGAGAGCGGATGGCAGCGCAGCAGCCGCTGCAATCCCAGCCAAACGCCCCCCAGCACGCCGAAACGCTCGATCGCCTGGTAGGCATACTGCGAGCAAGTGGGATTAAACCGGCAATTCCCCGCGAACAGAAAAGACAAGTACGTTTTGTAAAAACGCAGTGCCAGGAGCGCGACGCGCACGTTCGGCGGAACAGACTGTGGTCTGTTCTCTTCTTTTTGCAAATGAATCATCCCTCTGCTTTCATTTCCCCGCCTGCGCGCCACTTTGCAGCAGCCGGAGCAAATCCGTGGTCAGGGATGCAAACGGCGCTTTGGCCACGGCGCTCTTCGGATGGATTACGATGTCCCATCCCGCGGGGATCTCTCCCCGGTGGCAGCGCACGATCTCCCGCAAGCGCCGCCGGATACGATTGCGCACCACCGCGCCGCCCAGCGCCTTTTTGATGCTGATGCCAAACCGGTTTTGCGGCAATGCATTGGCGCGAAAGAACACTGTGAAGTGGGAACTCGAACGGCGCTTTCCGGCGCGGTACACAGCATCAAATTCGCCGCGCCTCACCAGCCGCGCTTCGCGCGGAAACGTCATCCCGTTTTTGCCCGAGTTGCCGGGCATTCTCAGGCTTCCTGCACTAATCGGGAGTAAGCCGATGGCGTCCCTTTTTGCGGCGAGCTGCCAGAACTCTGCGGCCGCCCTTCGTCTTCATGCGGGCGCGGAACCCGTGCGTCTTGGCGCGGCGGCGCCGCCGCGGTTGATAAGTGCGCTTCGGCAAAGCAATCCCCCTTTGTACTACGCAACCGCGGATACGTCCATTTCACCCGCGGGGTGCAACAGCCTCTCTAGGTGCTTCTGCGGCTGATTTCGAATTTCTTAGTGTATGCGACCCTTGCGCACAGGGTCAAGAAAGCCTCATTAGGGCGAATGCGTCGGAGGATTGGCGGTCGGCATGGCAAAGATGGCGTCGTCCACTGGGACATTCAGTTTCACCTCCTGAACATGAATGACCTGGTCCAGGCCAATCTGATTCGCAAGCAGCACCGCTGCGCGCAATCCCCGAAGGGACGCCACCTTGGAACTGGCAATTCCTTGAAACCGCTCCGCGCGCAAATAGAATACGGCGTCATCTACTCTTTCTTGCCAGCGCTTCCTGTTTCAATCCCAGCCGGTGCCGAATCGGCCGGGTCAGGTTGAGGAAAGAAAACCAGGCGCGATAGAACCAACCTCGCACATGGCGGGCCGGAAGAACCATCCAGCGAGAAGGATTCGCGCGCAAACGGCCCGACTGCAGAACGTAGACCGCACTCTTCAGCGTACGGAACTTGCGGCCATTTTGCAGGAGACGGTAGTTCTCCTGGGCTTCTTCGCCTTGCCAGACGCCGCGTTCGCCTTCCGGATGGTAGGAGTAATCGTGGTTCTGGTGAACGGCGCAAACATCGCTGGAAAGATCCACTACGGCGGCGCGGGAGGAAAGCGCGAACCAGATTAACCAGTTGTCCCAGCCGGGACGGCCGATAACGAATTCAGGAGCTTTCTGATAGTAGAGACCTTTCGAGAAAACGAAGTAGTCGATCCATTGCGCGGGACGCTGGCGGTTGGTCTGGAGGGCGAGGTGGCGAACCGCGTCTTCCCAGCCCGCGCGCTGAAAATCCAGGGGCGCCTGGATATCCACATCCCAGCGGCGGCCGGCGAGCAAAAAGTTCTTCTGGATGCTGGAAACGGCTTCGACGGCGCGGCGAAAGTCGCCCATGAGCAGGATGTCGCAGTTCGCGTAGCAGAGAACGTCGTGGGCGGCCATCTCCTGGGCCTGGTCAAAGATGCTGGCGAGGTATTTTGTGCCGTAACCGTTGCGGCGAACTTCGGGGACGTGACGGATGCCCAGTTCGCGACAGACTGCGGCGGCGCCTTCCTCGTTGCCGAAGAGGATGACCTCGACGTGCGGATGGAGAGACTTCCAGCTTTGCAGGGCGTTGCGCTGGATGACGGCGACGTGTCCGACGAAGGGTTTCGGTGTGGTGAAGAGGGTGAGCATCCCTCTTTAATGTACGCGCAGCGTAGAGAATCCGAAAGGGGCGCCTGACAGAGAGCTTGCTTAAGACGTACGAACACTGGGCGTCCCGCCATAGAGCACAGGATGCCCAACTGCATTAGAAAGTTGGGAAAGAAACGCAAGTCCGCTTCACTCGAAGGAGCCGGCTTTGTCCAGTAAGGCTGATCCTCTGCGCAGGAAAGCCAGTTCGCACAACCACAGGACGCCGTGCTTTGGGCTGCGTTCCAGGCCGGTAATATCAATGAGGCGGTATCCCACGCTGGCCATGTGCTGTATGACGTCTAAGAGCGAGTTTTCGTAGGGACCGCAGACCATGGCTTCGGCAAGAAAAATATCCGTCTTGCCTATCACGTTGGAAGCGCCTGCCAGGACTCTCAGGTCAAATCCTTCCGCATCGATTTTTACTAGATCGGGGAGAGGCGCACTGCCCGAGGCCAACAGTTCGTTAAGCGTGGTGACTTGCATGGCAGCCTGCTGCGCCCCGGAGGCGCGGACTTCCTTCTCGGTGAGCGCGAACGTGCTGCTGTTGTCCCGGCTGGCTATCGTAAACGGAAAGGTGCCCGGTCTGTCCCCGACAGCCGCATTCACCCAGCGGATTTTATAACCACGGGCGATCAGGTCTTGAATATGAATCTTCAGGTGATCTTGCGGCTCGACGAGTGTGTAGTGCGCTTCCGGGAAAAAGCCAATGGCGGCTCGAGTCCAGTTGCCGTGATTCGCTCCCACGTCCACGATGTGGCGCGGCGTAAAACCTGCTTGCTGGATGGCCTCGAAAAAACAGGTGAGCCCATCCTTGGGAGCATTGGCGAGGCGGCTCAGCCGGAAGCCGAATTTCGCCAGAGCGGCCTGAAGGACTCGTTTCATTTGGAGTCAATGATCATTGGTCCAACCAATGAGGGGAGCGCCAAGATATGGGTCTCGTCGAGAGGCTCACAGTTGTAACCCAAAGCGGCAAACTCTTCGAGGAGCGCGCGGCGGTTCCCTCTGGTGTGCATTTCGCAGAGGAGGATGGGACGATTTTCTTTGAGCAGGCGCTGGGCTCCGCGAAATACTTCCGCCTCAGCTCCTTCAACGTCGCACTTCAGAAAGTCGGGCGGACTGGATGTTTGGATAAACTCATCCAACGACACGGCAGAAACCTGAACGGTGTCGTTTGCGGAGGTGGGCGCAACATGACCGAGTCCGCGGTCCGGTGATGCCCCGGGATCGGCCCGCGCAAAGAAAACGGTGCGCGTCTCCGACCAAACCGCTTTTTGATGGACGACGATTTTCGAGAATTGATTGTGCGCGACGTGTTCGCGAAGGCGTTCCGCGACCTCGGGATCGGCCTCGAAGGCAACCACACGTCCTTCCGGCCCAACAATCCGCGCGGCAAGGAGAGAGAAAAATCCGATGTTTGCCCCGATATCATAAAAGATCATCCCGGGCCGGAGATATCTTTGCAGGGCGGCCTGCACTTCGGGTTCACCACCACCTTGCAAATAATCTGAGCCCGTGCGGGGATTCAGGCAGAGCCACAGGCCCTCACCCGGGCCGCCGTGAACTTGCACCCACACGCGTGAGTCACGCGGGACGAGTCTATGGCTTGCCCACTGGGCGAAACGACCCAGGACAGGTATGTTTCGCAACCCAAACAGCGGGGACGCGTATCGCAAAAATAGTTGCGCCAGCCAGCCGCTCACAAGCTTACACCATGGAGGCGCAGCCAAGCCTGAAGGGTGTTCGGCCGGATCACAGCAGAGTCTGAGCGTGTGCCTGCATTTTCAGTTGCGATGGCCGACCTTCCGTGTATACCAGGCGATGATCTCGCGTTTCTGCGCCCAGGGGCGACGCAGGAATCTTGGGATGCGCACGCGGAGCAAATCAGCGATGGACCTCAGGGACAAGAAGCGCCCGACCACGGTATCCCATGGGTTTAAGGGCCCGTTTGCCGCGCGGACTGGCTCTTCCGCGTGTACGAGGCTGGGAGTAGCTAGGGCAACCTTAGCGGCGGCCAGAAACGTCCGCTCACGCGTGCGCGACCTTGTGCCGATGAACCGGACGTCCGCCGGGGGCTGGCACAGACGATAGACGAATGAGAAACCCGCGCGATATAGCATTTTGATGAGACAAGTCTCGGACGGATAGAAACCGACATAGTTAAGCCCTTGGTCCTCCACCGCGCCTTCATCAAGAAGTTCCATCGCAGGTTTTTCACCCGGAATACACATGCCTTCGACTAGAAGGATCTTCTGAGTCGCTGCGTAAAGACTGCGAATCGCACGAAACGGGTTCTCGAGATGATAGAGGAGTCCGAAGCAAAGGACGAGGTCGAACTTGCCGAGTGAGGTTATAGAGGGGTCCTCGGCGTCGAAGCGAAGGAAGCGAATATCTGGATTGCGGCGCTGAGCTTCGTCCACGTTGTGCTGGCGGCCGTCGATGGCGGTAACATCCAGGCCGAGCGATTTGAGGAATTGTGAAAAGTAGCCAAGGCCGCAGCCTACATCGATAGCGGTTTGGAGGCCCAGAGGACCCTTGAGCTCGCCGAGCAGCTTGCGAACGACATCGCCGCGGGCGCGATTGAGCAAGTCGTAGTGGCTCTGATCAAAGACGCGTGGTGCGTTCAATCTCCGTACCCTCCGCGGAATGACAGGCAAAGTTCGCCGGAAGATTCAGTATACCGTTCCATTCGTCCCTGTAGTGCTGATGGACGTCGGTGCCTGGCACGACCCCATATTAATGGGCGGTCGCAAGTAAAAAGGGCTACGCCGTGCTCCGCTAAGAAGGAAAACATGCGAGCCGCCAGAATAGCGGCTCATCTTCCAGCAAACAAGAGCGGTGGCGGCGGAGTTAGAAAAGGATAAACGAGTTACAAATTTCTTGCCACTTTGGTAAGGCGTGTGGGAGTTTGACTGCTTCGTTTGCGGTGTCAGCCATCTCTTGCGGCCGCTCGACATCCTCTCAGCAACCTTGACCCTCCGGGCGCGTCTTGTTACCTTCCAGCAACGGAAATGGTAACAAAAGAGCCGAAACGGCGTGTCCCGGAACTCGATGGCCTCAGGGGCATTGCCATACTGCTCGTCCTTGTTTTTCACTACATTTCTCAGGGAGGTTCATACGCTTCTGGCAGCGTTGCTGGATTCCTTCAGCGCTTTGTCATTATGGGTTGGACCGGCGTAGACCTGTTCTTCGTGCTCTCCGGTTTCTTGATCGGTGGAATCCTGATCGACGCGCGCGACTCTCCGACCTACTTCAAGGCGTTCTACGTTCGCCGGTTCTTTCGAATCATACCTATTTATTACTTATGGATTGTTCTCTATTCGGGCGTTATGGGAGCCGCAGGCGCGCAGGTGGCGCGTTTATCGAACTCCGGCAATCGGCCGCCGATTAACTTTGGGGTTTTTGGCCACTTTCTGTTCTTGCAAAACGTTATCGGCTCCGATTTTGCGGGTATAGCAGGCGCCTGGTTTGGACACTTGTGGTCCCTCGCCGTCGAGGAACAGTTTTACCTCGTCGCGCCGTTCCTAGTGCGGTTCGTATCTTCTCGCTTCCTCAAGCCGATCCTTGTTGCGGTCATCATCGCAGTTCCCTTCTTTCGGTTGTCCCTCCTCTGGGGACTTCATGTTCCAGCCCTCAAGGTTACCGTACTCATGCCATGCCGCGCTGACGCTCTCGCTGTAGGAATGCTCGCGGCCGCGTTGACTCGCTCGGAAGACCTCCTCCGTAGGGTTAGAGAACACCCAGTGTTCTTGCATTCTGTTCTTGCGCTTCTAACCTTGGGAATTGCCGCCCTGTGGATGTTTGCTCCGCAAAGCTCGACACTAGGCATGCAGAGTATCGGGTACACCTGGCTGGCATTTTTCTACGTGACGCTGCTTCTTCTTGCAGTCGGGCAACCGCAGAGCTGGACTGGGCGTATCACGAGGATCGCCTGGCTTCGTGAGCTGGGGACTGTTTCGTACTGCATTTATATCATCCACATTGTTGTCAACGTCGTTGTTCATGCGCTTTTGCTGCGCAGGGCGCCGAGTGTCTCAACCGGAAAGGGCGCAATTGTCACGGTGCTCGCCGCTTTCGTCACCTATGGCGTCGCTAAGATGTCGTGGGTGCTCTTTGAAGGACCCCTGCAGCGCCGCGGCCACGCCTTCAAGTATTGAATCGAAGATCGAAGAGTTTAGAGGAGTTGCATAACGCAATCCTGCTGGAACCGCCGGCTTAGTTTTGCGGGAATCCAGCCTGTTGCCGCGAAGCAGCAGAATGCGATCAGCGTTCGGCGATTCATGGAGTGCGGGTGCGTTCGGGGACTCGGTTCTGCAGCGCCTTAGCCGTAAAGCGCGACGGAAGATTCATAATGCCGTTCCATTCATCCAGGCGGTGCTGGTGCACTTCGGTAGCGATGGTCATTTCCGGAGTGCAATCCCACATGTCCAGCAATTCCTCATCCTCCCAGATCGAGACCTGCCACTGGTAGGGTCCCGGGCGCAGGGGAAGCATAGGAAACGTAGACGTGAGCTCAATGTCTCCGGCTTCGAGCTCCAGGCCGTCGGCCGCCCAGCCCCAGACGATCTGGCGGTCGGCGGTGAAAAGAGCGACGCCATGATGACCGTTGTGGATGGGTTCGGCGAGCCGAAGGACGAATTTCACGGCGGTCGGAGCGATTTCCGTGAGGACGTATGGGTTGTCGGAGCGCGGCTCGGCAATTTCCCAACTGATGAAGCTGGCCTTGGAGCTGCCGCGATGCTGCGCGTTGTGAGAGTCGCCAGCCGCAGCGGATAAACTGCGAGACATGGCGGATTCGTAGGCGGAGACGACTTCGTGAGTGGGGCCGTCCTGGCGGACGCGGCCGTCGTCAATCCACAGGACGCGCTGGCAGAGGCGGCGAATCTGGTTGAGCTGATGGGAGACGAGGACAACGGTGCGGCCGGCGCGGGCGACGTCGCCCATTCGGCCGAGGCATTTTTTCTGAAAGTTGATGTCGCCGACGGCGAGGACTTCGTCGACGAGGAGGATTTCCGGCTCGAGATGGGCGGCAACGGCGAAAGCCAGGCGGACGTACATGCCGGAGGAGTAGTGCTTGACGGGAGTGTCAATGAATTTTTCGAGTTCGGCGAAGGCGACGATTTCGTCGAACTTGCGGGCGATTTCGGCTTTGGACATGCCGAGAATGGCGCCGGAGAGAAACGTGTTTTCGCGGCCGGTAAGCTCGGGATGGAAGCCGGTGCCGACTTCGAGGAGCGAGCCGACGCGGCCATGAATTTCCGCCCAGCCTTCGGTGGGGCGCGTGATGCGGGAAAGGATTTTGAGAAGCGTGGTCTTGCCGGCGCCGTTGCGGCCGATGAGGCCGAGGACTTCGCCTTCGTGAACATCGAGCGAAACGTCTTTCAAAGCCCAAAACATTTCGGCTTTCGGGCGGCGAAGAGTTGCCAGCGGCGAACGAACGAATTTCTCAAGCGCGTGGCGGAGACCGGGATCGACAATAAGGCCGCGGCGATATCTTTTCGACAGGTACTCGCCATGAATTACTGGCGCGGTCATATTTTAGACGCGGTCAGCAATGGAGGTCTCCATGCGATTGAAGAAGAAAACGCCGCCGAGAAGAACGAGGACTACGGCGGAGGCGGAAGCGAGCAGCAGCAGGCCGGGGGCATGTCCGCGGCCGGTGATGGCCCAGCGGAAGCCGTCAATGACGCCGGCCATGGGATTGAGGCCGTAGAGCCAGCGCCAGCGCGCGGGCACGAGGGACGAAGCATAGGCCACGGGAGAGGCAAACATCCAGAAGGAGATGATGAAGGGGATGACGTAGCGAACGTCGCGATAAAGCGCGTTGAGCGCGGAGAGCCAGAGGCCGACGCCGAGAGCCGTGAAGAGCGCGAGAAGAAGGAGAACGGGAAGCCAGAGCGCCGTGAGCGTGGGGAGAATCCCATAAGCAAAACAAAAAATCGCGAGGACCACAAAACCGATGGCGAAGTCCACAAGGCTGGAGAGAACGGAAGAAATGGGAAGAATGAGGCGCGGGAAATAGACTTTGGTGATGAGGTTCTGGCTCTCGACGACGACGTTGGTGGTGGAAGTGAGAGAGGTGGCGAAATACGTCCAGGGGATGAGCGCAGCGAAATAAAAGACGGGATAGGGGAGGCCGTCGGAGGGCAGCTTGGCGAGGCGTCCGAAGAAAAGAGTGAAGACGAGCATGTTGAGAACGGGCTGCAAGATGACCCAGAGGACGCCAATGGCGGTTTGTTTGTAGCGGATCTTGACGTCGCGCCAGACGAAGAAGTAGAGCAATTCGCGGTAGGCCCAGACTTCGCGGAGGCGCAGCTCGAAGAAGCTGCGGGGAGGCTCGATGCGGACGGTGGCGGAGGCGCTGGGACGAGGCGTAAGAGGAGCGGATTGCGGCGATGCCGTGAGCGAAGCCATGCGTTGCGAGCGAAACCCTCATTAGAAAAAGTGTGAATGCGGGCGCGGGACACGCTAACCCTGAAATAGGATAGCAAAGAATGGGTTGGAAAATGGAAAAGTGAAATCAGAAAATTGGTTCAGATGGCTTGCGCCGCGCGGGATGAGCCACCCTGCTTCTAACTCTGTTGTACGCGTTCTCAAATCCCGATTTTCAGCTTCATGGTTCGGGCGGATTTTTCCCAAGTTCCTGAATGTCGCGCTGCTCGATTTGTTGCATGAGGGATTTCCGCTTGAAGAAGTAGCGGCGCAGATCGACGGAGAGCTCCCGGGGGACGACGAAGAACTGATTATGCGCAACTTCCGCAAGCGAGACGGGGCCGCGCACGGGGATCAAATGCGCGCCCCATTGAAAGATGAAACCGGCGTTCCAAAGGATAAAAAGGACAAGGATGGAGGCGGCCGCGGGGAAAAGGAAGCGCGAGGAACGGAAGAAAACTTCAAGGCGCTGGAGAAGAAGCGCCAAACCAAAAATGAAAATGGGCGTGACGGAGATAAAAAAGCGGTTTCCAAAGGCCGATATGCCATTCCAGTCGGGGTAGCAGGAGATCAGGTAAAAGAAAGCGGCGGCGCCTGCGGAAAGGTAGGAGGTGAGGACCCTTGCGCGCCGTGGAACAAAACAAAGGCCGATGATGGCAAGCGCGAGAATGGGAGTCCAGGTCAATATGCCGTGTTCGGAAGAGAAGAGGATGGAACGCCAGTGAGGAGCGGTCCAGTCCCACTCGGCATGCTGATAAGAGCCAAAGCGAAAGAATCCGCCAAAAATAATGTAGCGCGTGATGAGCGTGGGAAGGAAACAGAGAATCACGGTGAGCAGGAAGCAAAAGTTTGCGCCGAAGAGAGAAGCGGCTTCGCGAAAATCCAGTGTTTTCCAGGCGTCCCCATAGTCCGCGAACGATTCGATCAAAGGGAGGACCAGGAAAACGCCGTTGGCAAAATAAACGTCGAGCATCAGCCCGGAAATCAGGCCCAGCAAAATCCATTGGAGAAAAGTTCGCGAGCCGCGCGTGCGCTCCCAATACCAGAGAAAAAAAGCCACGGCGAAGACGGAATGGGCGTGCGACCACGCCGGATTGAAGTACATATAAACGGGAAGCGAGCTGGCGCCCCAGATTCCCAGCGTGGCGAGAAACGCCCAGCGTTCCTCAACGTACTTCCGGGCCAAAGAATAGGAAAAGAGCAGGCCCAGGAATCCGTAAATTGCGGTGCCCAGGGCCATGGCCAGGAGATAAGGGAACGAGAAGCCGTCGGCAGGGATGTGCGCTCCATAAGCGTTGCAAAGAAGCACGATGCCGTGGGCCGCGAGAAGGAAAGGCGCCCAAAGAAGAGCCGGCCCGATGGAAAACAAGTTGCTGATGTGCCCCGTTTCCGTGTACACGGCCGCGGAAAGCTGTCCGTTGGGGAGCGTTCGCGCCTGAGAAAACAGAAGATTGGCATGGAGCCAGTCTTGTTCGAAATGGAGATTGTGCTCGATCAGAGGCGCGCGGGCGTAGGCGTAGTATCCGACACCATCGCCATGGACGATCGGATTGACCAAGGGAAGCGAACAGAGGAACAGAAGGAGAAGAATTCGCCGGTAGCGGGTCGGAGCGTTCTTGTCGGCGGACGAACGCGCAGGACCGCTCCGGGCTAGCGGAGGCGCTTTCGTGCCGGATGTTCCGGGCGGGCTCGACCGCTCGCGTGTCTTAGCCAATTCGGGCAAAGGTATGCTCAGAACAACGTCCACCTGGTATGGAAGTCCATGTTATCAGAGGAGCGACCCCCTTGAAATTAGAGGAACGAGACTTTATCGGACGAAAGGGCGCAGGAACGAAAAAGAAGAGGCAACGGGAAAAGGTCCGAAGTGAAACTTGTAAGCAGAATGATCGCGAGTCAGGCAATGCCGCCGGCCGCGACCTTGCACGGCCCGTCAAGAACGCTCTTTTGGCGAAAATGGTCGGAAACGCGATCAACGATCTCGTTCAAAGGAGTTTCAGGACGGAAGCCGGTCAGAGCGTGGAGCTTGTCCACGCAGGGGACGCGCCGCATCATGTCTTCAAATCCAGGTTCGTAGGCTTGGTCATAGGGAACATATTCGATGGAGGATGAGCTGGCGGTCCGTTCCTTCACGCGGCCGGCCAAGTCCTCGATGGTGATTTCTTCGATGTTCCCGACGTTCACGACTTCGCCTACGGCGCGCTCGGTGTTCATCAGACGGAGCAGGCCTTCGATGGTATCGCGCACATCGCAAAAGCAGCGCGTCTGCTTGCCGGTCCCATAGATGGTGATGGGGGAATTATCCAGCGCGGACTTGACGAAGTTGGGCAGCACCATGCCGTAGCGGCCCGTCTGGCGCGGTCCCACGGTGTTAAACAAACGCACGACGATCACTGGAAGCTTCTTCTCCTTCCAGTAAGAAAGCGCGAGAAACTCGTCGAGGGCTTTGGAGGCGGCGTAGCTCCAGCGCCCTTTGGTTGTGGGCCCCAGAACAAGGTCGGCGTCTTCGCGGAAGGGAATGTTGGTGCTCTTGCCGTAAACCTCGGAAGTGGAAGCGGTGAGGACGAGTTTCTTCTTCTTGCAAGCGGCTTCGAGGATCAGTTGTGTGCCGTTGACATTTGTTTCAATGGTCCGGACGGGGCTTTCCACGATGAGCTTGACGCCCACCGCTGCGGCCAAGTGAACAATCACATCGGCGTCATCGACGAGTTCGGCCAGCAATTGGCGGTTTTCGATGCCGTCCAGGTGGTATTCCAGCAAGGGGGAGGACTTGAGATGGCGGATGTTCTCGACGCTGCCCGTAGAGAGATTGTCGAGCAGGACGACGCGATCACCGCGGTCCAGGAGCCGTTCGGCAAGATGAGATCCGATGAAGCCGGCACCACCAGTGATCAGATAGCGCAATGAGCCCTCCTTAAAGAGCCTGCGAATCGTCGTCGTCGTGATGTCGGGAGATGGCCTCGCTCGCCGACTCCAGGATTTCACCCTGTGCTGCATCCCCAGTCTCCTGAGGACCATAACCATAGGAATACGGATAATACCGGTAGGAGTAGTAATAATCTGGGGCGCTGGAATCGACGGCGTTAAGCACCACGCCGAGGATGCGGGACTTCACGCTGGTGAGCAAGTCGCGCGTTCGCGTGAACGCCACCTTGGGAGTCTCGCCGCTGCGAACCACTAACAACACCCCGTCTGCCTGCACCGAAAGAATGACGGCATCCGTGGCTGCCATGACTGGCGGCGAATCGATGACAATGAACTTGAATTTTGTGCGCAATTCCACGATCGCGTCCGCGAGCTTGTGCGAAGAGAGCAAATCCGCAGGATTGGGAGGGAGAGGCCCCGTGGGAATGGCGACCAGATTTGGAATTGCTGGGTGCGGGATGGACACGAGATCCAAACTGGATACGCCTGCGAGATAAGAACTCAAGCCGGCATATTTCCCGGCGCCAAGGTTGAGCAAGCGTCCGATTCCCGGTTTTCGAAGATCAGCGTCAACGAGCACGGTGCGGTCGCCGAGTTGC
>Ga0209474_10004177_pt1 | contig 12517 bp, 13 predicted proteins | sample GraSoiAngelo_145_FD_185902 | JGI IMG/M metagenome (GOLD analysis project Ga0209474, IMG submission 185902) | Grasslands soil microbial communities from the Angelo Coastal Reserve, California, USA - 14_1009_05_20cm (SPAdes) (version 2) | ecosystem: Environmental > Terrestrial > Soil > Grasslands...
AGGGCTGGCGCGAGGTGCTTACCCGCAGTAGCGGTGCGCTTACTCAGTACGTTCGCGCAGCAAAGCAAGGAGGCGACGAGGAGTCAAACAAAACCTTCCCGACATGGGCTCTCCTGGCTGGCGAATGTTGGGAAACCGCCCAGTCGGTCATCGTACGCATCGAGCTGCCGGGGATGCGCAAGGAAGACATCGATGTCTCAGTTGATCACGGCCGCCTTCGCATCCGCGGAATTAAGCGATCCTCGGGAGAGGATGAGCCACGGTTCTACCATTTGATGGAGCGAGCCTTCGGCTCATTTGAGCGAAGCGTTCCCTTGCCGCCCAATGTTGATGCGGGGCACCCAGAAGTCGCCTACGAGGAGGGAGTCATTACCGTGATTTTGCCCAAGACCGAGGCTACTCCCCCAACGCAATTGTCCATTCGATGAAACGTCTCGCGGCTCTCGCGGACTGGTTGACTTCCTCTAGTTTGCTGTCGGTCAGGATTTGACGGCTGGCGCGCGCGCAGTTCCGCGATCACCCGTTCGACGCGGTGTTTGAACAACTGCCGAAGAAGACTTCCCGGGCTGCACGAGCGCGCGTGAATTTCGCGTGATTCTCCCGTGCCCACCCGTGCTCTTTGGTGCCCAAATGGCTGCTACGCCGTCCCGCCCAGCAGATCCGTAGTAAAAAGATGTGCCTACAATCAGGCACCTAACACTAAGCGGCGAGAGCCCGATTCTTCGGCCCGGCACTCATAATGCCGGGGTCGAGGGTTCGAGTCCCTCCCTTTCCACCAATCATCGACAACTTGCGAATCGGCCCTCGACCTCGGCATTCGCCTAACTGCGTCAGAGTTACCGCGGTGCCGTCGCCCTCCGTTGCCACTGCGCTCGTGGGCGTCCGTGTATCGGCGGCGAGGGCCCGTGCACCCGGCGAATTCCATGGTGCGGAGCCGTGCCGCCCTGAGCCGGTACGACCGCACATGGGACACCGCCTTCAGTGCACAGCGCGTCGAGTCGGTCCAGGACTATCGCCCATCCGCGCTGGATGCGAGACTTGTCCGCGGGATTCGGCAAGCTAAGCTCGTGGGTCAAGACGAGCAGCGACTGCGCCGCGACCGGTGCGAGCTCCAGGATCACGCGGTCATCTCGTTGCGCGTATTCTTCGACGAATAGGCTGAACACGAGCCGGTGGGGTCGATCGATCTCGAGGTATTCGCCCGAGTACTCGACATCCTTTCCGTCCCGGTGTCGCACGATCAGGAACGCTCCGCCGACCCGGGCGTCGATCTCCGAGCGGATTGCGGCCCCGATCGGGCCCGCGAACAGAAGCGTCCGCGCCTCGTCGGCGTTAAGCCATGCATCAAAGATGCGCTCTGGCGCCGCGCTGACCTGACGGCTGAGGCGCACGCTGGCGGCACGGAGTGTCGGGCTCAGGGTATGGTCGATTGTGCTCGAGAGCTTCATGTCACGATCTCCCTCCTGGAAAAGGACGACGTGTAACTGGGGCACGCCGGCCGATCCGGATGCGGTAGTCGACCCCGGAATCGTAGAATGCATTGAGGACAGGATCTGTCCGCGGCTAGTCCAATACTCTGACCTAGTCATGCTCAAGACTTCCGCCCGCTTGCTCCGCCTTCTTTGGCTGCTTCAGTCGCGCCGCTACTGGTCGGGCGCCGAGCTCAGCGAACGCGTTGAAGTCGATGCGCGCACGGTCCGTCGCGACATCGATCGTCTGCGTGAGCTGGGCTATGCCGTGGAGGCCTCACCAGGGCTCGGTGGTGGTTACCAGCTCAAGGCAGGCTCCTCGCTACCGCCGGTGCTCCTAGACGATGAGGAGGCAGTGACGGTTGCAGTCGCTGTGCGCGCTGCTGCCAGTAGCATCGGTAAGATGGAGGAGGCAGCGATCAGACTGCTCGCGAAACTCGATCAGTTGCTCCCGTCGAGGCTACGCAAGCGCGCGAGCGCCCTGCACTCCGTTACCATCTCTCTCGCGCGTCCGGAGGCGGCCCCGTCGATCGATGTCCTCAAGCAAATCGCCTGTGCGTGCCGCGATCACATAAAACTACGTATCAACTATCGGGATCGTGCCGGCAACGTGACCTCGCGAGCGGTCGAGCCGATGCGGCTGGCGCACACCGGGCGCCTCTGGTATCTCGTCGCCTGGGACTCCCAGCGTAAAGATTGGCGCACATTTCGAATAGATCGCGTCCAACGTCTTGCGTCGACCGGGCCACAATTCACACCGCGCGACTTTCCCGGAGATATCACCGCGTACGTGTCTCACTCGATCAGACAGGTTCCTTACCGCTATCGCATGCGTATCAAGTTGAAAGGTTCGGTGGCGGAGCTTGCAAAGCGGATTCCGAGCTGGTGCGGGGTACTGGAAGTGCTGGATGAAGAGAGTTGCACTCTGAGCACGGGTGCCGATTCGATCGAAGCACTGGCGGCGCAAGTCGTGCTCACCGGCGCCGATTTCGACATTCTTGAGGCACCCGAGTGCGTCGCCGAATTCCGAGAGATTGCAGCACGACTCGAACGGGCGACGCGCGTGACGATGCTCCGCGTCGACCTCAATGCCGAGCCGACTTCAACCAGCAGGTGACCCCTCAGTGTGTCGCCGGGGCGGCCTGGCAAGTTGGTACTGCAGAGGGGTTGAGCACCGCCTTGGCCTGTGTGATCTCCTTGTCTAGTTCATCGAGGCGACTGGCGATTGCCGCATCGGCAATTTGTTCAGGAGGGGTTCGCAGGATGGTTCGCGCCACGTTGCAAATGTTAAGCAGGGCTGTGGCCATCGTTTTGGCGGTCTTGTCGTTGATCCAAGGCTCAAGCGTTGAATGGCCGTTCGAACTGTTGGGACGAGAGACGGCGGCGTAAATCCGGGCCATGGACACAGCCTCGGCAATCCGACCGTGAAGGATTACCAACAGCGGCCCATATGGTAGGTGAGAAATTCGATCAGCGGTGGCTTTGTACACAACAGCCTCAGGCATCTCCATGAGCGCTGGAAGATCCCGCATCGGAATTCTAACCCGATCCACCAACACGCGTTGGCAGAAGACAAAGATCCGGGAGATGGCCTGTCGCGAGAATTCGGCAACCTCCATGCGCAGCAATGCTTCGATCTTTGCCGCGTCATTCGTACGCTGACTCGTCAGGGTCAGGTAGACAGCGAGCGCTGTGCCCGCGACCACACTGAGGCTCCCGAAAACCACGACGACGGCGGTGAGCTGCCCGTCGCGCGTCGCGAGTGGGAAAAGAGTCAACAGCACGCCAGTAATGAATCCGAGCGCCAGCAGCCCCGTAAAAGTCGCGACCCAACCCGCCATTCCTCCTTTCGTGGATCGCGTTCTGACTCCGCCGTTGCGGGTCTTTGCAAGCCGCATTTTGCTTTCGGACGGACTCTCAGTCGGCGTAGTGGCGCCATTCCCGTTGACTCGCTGGATAACTGTGCTGTGTCCGTTGCGCCGCCCCAGAAAGCCGAAGCAAGCGAATCCGATCAGCGCGATGATCCAGGCGCGTTGCAACGCCCGATCCCCACCCAGGAGCACGTTTACAAACAGGACCGGCCCGGTAAAGATCAGCGCGAGAATGGGCCACAACTCCCTGGGGAGGGCGTGTGAACGCTCCGCGTTGTTTTTCACAGGATTCATCTGCACGTCTTGTTGAACACAGATACCAAGTCGGTCAGCGGCGCGAAATAAGGCGAAAGCGTTACCGCGTGCATGGGGCAAAGACTGGCGAGTCCGCGGGGACAATTGCTGTGCCCTGCCGGTCCTGCGCCCCAGGCTTAGCCCGTGACATGAAAACGCCGCCCGAACGCGGCGCTCTCGAACACCGCCAGATGGGATCAAATTGGACCTATCGGACCTGTCTAGCCACCCCCTTTGGAGGATACCCGTCGTGGTGGGGCATCGTTTGGAGCGGGTCCTAGTTCACGGCCGTCGGGTCGAACGGCACTGTTGCAGGCTCTGTCGATGGGATTTCGTGGACAGGAGGTTCGCGGATGAGGATGACGACAATGACACGCAAGTCACTGACTGAATTGCGGCAGGAAATGCGTGCTGTGGCACGGGGCGAGCAGAAGGCTGCGCCGCTTCCTGCAGCGCCGTTGCTTGCGGCTCTCTTGCGAGAGGCGCTCGAGCTCCTGGGCATCTTGCTCTGCGAGCATCCGGCCACCGTAACTGAGCTGGTGACGCTGACACGGCGATCACAGCCGAATATCTCCCGATCCCCCCAGCTACTGGGGAAATACCGCCTGATCCGGTTGGTGAAGGATGGGCGTGAAGTCCGGCCAGAACCGATCGCCAAGGGTTCTGCGAGTGGATTTGGCGACGGGTACGTATGAGACTACGCCGGCGGCAGCGGCGGCCTGAATTGTGGAGCACCGTGGTCGACCGAGACTAAGCGCAGGTCTCTCGAGCTGACGCGGGCGCAGGGCGCTTCGTCTCCAACATGCACGTTCCGCCGACCAGCTCGATCCTTCGGACCCCACTAGTCGCCACAGCGACGGGGGCAATACTAAGCGGCAGACGCTTGGGCGCAAACAGCGCAACAAGAAGTTGCTCCGTTCTCTGCCACACTTCGGAGACCACTTGACGCCAGCGGTGCTCGTCCCATGAACAACGGACTTCAACGCGGTGAGCTTCTCGCACTGCGTTGGCGATGCATCGTCTTCAACCGCCAGCTGGAACCACGCGCAGGGGCGTCGCGAGAGAGAAAATCAAGCTGTACTGGAAAAAGTAGTCTCTCACCGGCGGTTCGGCCGGAGTGTAGGCAAGGGGCCCTTCCGCGGCCAGCCAGGGGACGAGATAGTTCGAGCCGACGATGGTGGACGTGGAAAATCGCGGGATTGTAGCTATGTCGGAGGTTCACCCTGCGCCTAGCAGTAATTGGATCGCACCGCGCGTTTCCGGACTCAACCCGGAGAACTCGTCCTCCGTTAACAATCCTGCCAAGCGAACCCTGGCCAGCATCGCCAGCGCATTCGAGCGCTTCGGGTCATCGAGGATGCCCGCCATCTCTCGGTCGCGCTGTTCGATGACTTTGAAGACATCGAGGTAGCGCTGATGAGCGCTCAGGGCGCTGTTCGTGCGTGACACGCTCGATCTCGGCAAGCACGCGTTCGCAGTAGCGTTCGAGCGCGAGCGGGTGCACGCGCCTCAGCACCTTCCAGTCGGCTTCCGCAATGGTGCGTGGCACGGCGCAGGCTCATTCATCGTCGAAGCCGAGCGCGAACGACACGGCTGCCGCTGTTTCTTTCATTTTCCGCGACGTCAATCGGGTAATGCGATCGCCGATATTGCTCTTGGGTACCGTCTGAAGATTGTCGAAGTTTGCTGCGCAGGCATGAGGCAAACCGTCCTGCTCCGTCAACACGACCTCTGTGGGAATGCTGCGGATTGTCGATGTGATGGGCGCAATGGTGACCGAGTGCAATATTGCTATTGCAGACTCGCGGGTAAGGATCAGCACTGGCCGCTTCTTGTCGGGTGCCTTGAACGTGTACCAGCGGACTTCACCTCGATTCACGATGCGCCCCAGTCTTGTTCGCTGAGCCAGACGTCGAACTCGCCTGGCGCGACTGGCTTGCGCGTGTAGCCCTCAACGTGACGGATCTCGTCCCCGCGAACTCGCTGTCGCCGGATCTCTGCCTCGAGTGCGTCGCGAATGAACGCAGATCGGCTAGTCTTTCGAGCCCGGCTCAGCTTGTCGACCAGCTTCAGGAGCCGCTCGTCGATGGTCATCTGGATCGTCTTTACCACTGTGGAGTCCGATATGGGTGTCAATCCACATTGTACACCACATCGGAGGGGTGAGCGCAGCATCGCTGCACACGGCTGGTGAACCGGGAACGGCTGGGCTCGACACCCAGGACTACAACCAATGTTGCCCGTGGCCCGAGGGAATTCGGGGACCGCGCTACGAACGCGGATCGCAGTGGCTCGACTCCACTCACCGGTGCCAATTCGTACCCACGCCGACGGAATTTCGGCGCCGGCCCTCCGAAGGCGGGTTGCGAGTGTTCAACTCACTCCGTGGGTGCCATTTTCGCCGTTGAAGCACATCGAGATGTGCAGCGCATTGGTAATGCGCAGGCAGCTGGTGCAAATTCAGCCATCGGCACCAGACCATGCCCTTCAAGCTCTGACAGCGGAGCGCCCGTCTCGTAAGCGGGAGTGGATCGTGCAAGTCGATCGTGGGGCACCACTCACGGGTCGCTAACTCAGCGAGACAGAGACCCGCCTTTTAAGCGGAGTGATCCAGGTGCGATTCCTGGGCGGCCCACCAATTTGCCCGTCACGCACAGATAGCGGTGCGCCCGCCTTGTAAGCGGGAGACGTGAGGTGCAAGTCCTCAGTCGGGCTCCAATCTTGGAGAGTGAAGCAGGCGGGGTCCTGCACGCGGTTGAGATCACGGCTGAGGCCTTGGCGCGCCTGGTCGGCTGGTCAGCGACCCTCGAGGGGCTGGCGCAGCGGATGCGCTGTTCGCAGTGCGGCAAGAAAGCGGCGGAGGTCATCGCGGTGGCCGATCAGGGCGTCGTGCCCAAACTGGGCTCGCACGCATGATTTGGGTCCTGATTCACACCTTCAGCTTACAAGTCAGCGCTATTTGAGTAAGGGCTCACGGACAATGCGGGGCTGTTGAGTGTAGTACCACCTTATGGCTAATCAGCGCGGAATGGAGGGCCGACCAGGCGGCGAACGGTAGAGATGAAGGACACGACCTCGGTGCCTCCGACGGTCGATGGAGGGGCGCTTGCCGCTGACTGGCTGACCGGTGGCGGCGAGATGGGTCGGCTCGTGCGCTCGATGGACTGGTCCAAAACCCCGCTCGGCTCGATTGAATCCTGGCCGCAGAGCCTGCGCACGACGGTAAGTCTATGCCTCGCCTCCAACTTTCCGATCTCCCTCGCCTGGGGCCCTCACCACGTTCAGATCTATAACGATGGTTACTGGCCTATCTGCGGCGGCAAGCATCCGGGTGCCATGGGCCAGGACTTCAGTGTGTGCTGGGCCTCAGCGTGGCCGGTCATCGGTAAGGCGTTTGAACGCGCGCTCGCGGGTGAGACGTCCTATCTCGAGAATCAGCGCATGTTTCTCGATCGCCATGGGTATCTCGAGGAAACGTTCTTCACCTTCTCATTCAGTCCCATTCGCGACGAGACGGGTGGGGTCGGTGGGCTCTTTCATCCGGTCACGGAAACGACCGCCAAGATGCTCGGTGAACGTCGCGCGCGTGCGCTGCGCGATCTGGCGGGTCGGACGGGCAAGGCGCGCACGAGTGAGGAGGCGCTCGAGTTTGCCGCTCAAGCACTCTCTGAGCACAACTTGGATGTCCCGTTCGCGCTCTTCTATCTTCTCGATGCCAACAGTGCGAGCGCCGAACTGATTGCCGGAACAGCCTCGCTACCGGAGGCGCTTGCGATCAGGGCCACCAATTTGGAAGAGCGGGAGTCTGCGGTATGGCCGCTGCTCGATGTCGTACGCTCCCAGCAGGTGGTGCAGGCGGACGATCTCACGGTGCGCTGCGGCAAATTCTCCTGCGGGCCCTATCCTGAGCCGCTCCAAACGGCGTTGCTGCTACCGATCACGCCTCCAGGTAGCGCCCACCCGATCGGAATCATGGTTGCTGGGGTCAGTGCCCGGCTTCCGCTCACCGATCTCTACCGCTCCTTCTACGATCTAGCGGTAGCCGCGGTGACCGCCGCGGTGGCGAACGCGCGCGCTTATGAGGAAGAGCGCCGGCGCGCGGAAGCGCTGGCCGAAATCGACCGAGCCAAAACAGAGTTCTTCTCCAATGTCAGTCATGAATTCCGCACCCCGCTAACCCTGATGCTCGGGCCCCTGGAGGACGCGCTGGCTGAGCGCGAGCACCCGCTCCCACAAGCTCAGCGTGAGCGCATCGACACCGCACAGCGCAACGGCCTGCGGCTCCTGAAACTGGTCAACGCGTTGCTGGACTTCGCACGCATTGAAGGGGGCCGCGTGCAGGCGCACTACCAGCCTACCGACCTTGCGGCTCTTACCGTTGACCTCGCCAATACCTTCCGCTCCGCGATGCAGCGTGCGGGCCTCACGCTGACGCTTGACTGCCCAAGCCTTCCCGAACCGCTGTACGTAGATCGCGAGATGTGGGCAAAGATCGTCCTGAACCTTCTTTCGAACGCGTTCAAGCACACCTTCCAGGGTGGCATCACCGTTCGCCTGGCCTGGCTCGATGGCGCGGCTCAGTTGACCGTCGAGGACAGCGGAGTGGGCATCCCAACCGATGAAATCCCGCAACTGTTCAAGCGCTTTCACCGCGTCAAGGGCGCGCAGTCCCGCACGCATGAAGGTACTGGCATTGGATTGTCGCTCGTGCAGGAGCTCGTACATTCGCATTCAGGCCTCATACGGGTGGAAAGCGAGCTCGGCAAGGGCAGCCGCTTCATCATTACCCTCAAGACGGGCAGTGCGCACTTGCCCGCAGACCAAATCGGCCCTGCGGATGGCGACATCACCGGTGGCCGGGCTGCGGCGGCATACGTCGAGGAGGCCCTGCAGTGGCTGCCTACACAGCCCGGTGCCGGGGCGGAAGAGCCGTACTTTCTTGAAGCCGAAGCACCCAAGGCGCCTTCCTCGCCGGCTGGTTCGCGACCGCGCATTCTTTGGGCTGACGATAACGCCGACATGCGGCACTACGTGACGCGACTCCTAGGTGGCTCCTACGAGGTGCTGGCCGTCCCCGACGGCCGCGCGGCACTTGAAGCTGCCCTCAGCGCACCGCCCGATCTAGTGCTCTCCGATGTGATGATGCCTGGGCTTGATGGCTTTGGGCTCCTTAAGGCGCTGCGTGCCGATGAGCGCACCCGACAGCTGCCCGTCATCCTGCTGTCGGCGCGTGCGGGTGAGGAAGCGTCGGTAGAAGGGTTGGACGCGGGCGCTGACGACTATCTTGTCAAGCCGTTCTCCGCCCGCGAGCTGAAAGCAAGAGTACGCGCCCACCTGCAGCTGGCACGGCAGCGCCGCGGACTGGAGCGCGAGCTGGAACAACGGGTTCAGGAACGCACCGCAGAAGTCGCCCGCCTGACTGGTGTGCTACAGATGCTGTCGGGAATCAACACGGCGTTGGTGCGCATCCAGAACCGGGATGAGGTCATGGCTGAGGCTTGCCGGCTCGCACACGGCGTTGGCGGCTATGCGCTGGCGATGGTGGCCCTGATCGATCCGACGACACGCATGGCGCGCCCGGTCGCCTGGGCGGGCCACGAGTTTCTCGAGCAGCCGGAGCAGGAGTTTCCGGTCGCGGATCAGGAAAGCGGCGATTCGAGTCTAATGGGACGCGTCATGCGCACAGGCGTTGCCATGCTCTGCGAGGACATCGAGCACTTCCCCTACGTCATCGATCAACGGGACAAGGTCATCGCCGCGGGGGTTCAGTGCCTCGCCTGCTTGCCACTGCGGGTCGACAACACGCCGGTCGGGGCTTTCCTCTTCGGTACCCGCAGGAGCGATGTCATTGGACCCGACGAGCTGCTGCTACTGGAGGAGGTGGCTTCCAACCTGTCCTTCGTCCTGCAGTATCTCAACAAGCAGGACGCCGTCCACTTCCTGTCGTACTTCGAGCCGCTCACGGGGCTTGCCAAGCGCGCGCTGTTCTGTGAGCGCCTCAGCCGCTTGCTGACCCGCGGCACTGAGAGCCTGCCGCGCCTGGCGGTGACGGTATTTGATATTGCGCACTTAGGCGTCATCAATGATTCCTTTGGGCGGCACGCGGGCGATCGCCTGTTGCAGTGTATCGCTGATCGGCTGAAGGAACGCTTCCCGGACACCGAGCAGCTTGCGCACCTGGGCGGTGGGACTTTTGTGTGCGTGAATGCGCTGCGCGAACCCACCGCGGGCGATCTGCGCACCTCGCACGAGGACATCACACGGCTGTTCGCCCAACCGTTTAGCGTCGACGGGCGCGAGATTGCCGCAGAGGCCAAGTGCGGGGTGGCCTGCTATCCGGATGACGGGCAGGAGCCGAACGAACTGGTGCACAACGCGGAGGCCGCGCTCAAGGAGGCCAAGACCTCGGGCGAACAATACCTGCATCACCGCATAGAAATGAATTCAGAGCTCGCACGGCGCGTCGGGATGGAACAGCGGCTGCGCACCGCCCTCGACGACGGGCAATTCCTGCTCCATTACCAGCCGAAGATCAGTCTGCGCACGGGTAGAGTCGCGAGCGTCGAAGCGCTGCTGCGCTGGCACGATCCGGAGCATGGCCTGACCTCCCCAGCAATCTTTCTGCCGCTGCTCGAATCAGCCGGTCTGATGGCGGCCACCGGCGCCTGGGTAGTCAGGCAGGCCGCAACCGATTGCCGCGATTGGCGTCGCAGAGGACTGCCGCCGGTCAGAGTGGCCGTCAACATTTCCCCGCCAGAGCTGCGCCGTCGAAATATTGCGCGCGAGATTCTCGACGCCGTCGGCGACCTGGCAGGTGCTTCAGACTGGGGGATCGACGTCGAGATCACCGAAGGAGCCCTGTCCGGCGACTCGTCATCCTGCGTCCACGCATTACGACTGCTGCGTGCCGCCGGTCTGGCCATCGCGATCGATGATTTCGGTGCGGGATTTTCCTCCCTCGGACGCCTCTCCGAACTGCCGATTGACACCCTGAAGATCGACCGGATGTTCATCAGCCGTCTGCCATCCGATCGCAAGAGCTGCACTCTGGTCTCGACGATCATCGATCTGGCGCATGCATTCGACATGACGGCCGTCGCCGAAGGCGTGGAGGATAAGCCGCAGCTGGATTACCTCGTGCACGCAGGCTGTGATGAATCACAGGGATACCTGCACAGCCGACCGCTGCCGAGATCGGAATTCGAGCGGTGGCTTATCCGTTCCAGGAACGCAGCAGCCGACGCGGGTGATCTCGGCAACGCGCGTGCCTGAACTGCTGGCAGAGAGTCTCGATCTCGGTTCATTCTTGGTGAACTACGGTTATGACGTGACGGCCTGGAACGAAAGGTTGGGGCACAAACGCTGACGCGGATCGCCGGGCCGCCCGCACCCCACTTAAAAGGGGTGCTTCAGGAATATGGCTCCAAGGAATGCGGAGCGGCTGAGCCTTGGGATCGCCACGCCTCGGGAAATGAATTGAAACGAGGATTGAACGCAATGAATCTACGTATCATGGCAGTGTGCGCTGTGCTTTGCTGCGGAAGGTGCATTTGCTGGGCTGATGATAAGGTGGATGGGAATATAATTGCGGTCACCACAAATGTTCTGGGAGCAGATGTGTCGGAGAAGTCCTTTGAATGGCTACACGCGCAGTTCGCTAGGCAACTTATAACAGCGGGTCACGTGTCGAAGCTGTGTGAAGGAAAGAACTTATACGCCTCGCCATCTGCTAGCCGCACTGAACAGACGGTGGCGTTAATATGCAGAGCGGCGATGGTTATCCCGGCCCGCGGTGACTGGCTTTGAGTAAGTATTGGTCACCGTAATTACTATGTAGCGGCCCGTCCGAGTGCGACAGTGGCAACCTCAGCATCGGGGACCAGTGGAAATCGACCCACAAGACCGCAAACGGTGAACAGCCGATAGTCAATTCAGGCGTCGACCTCGCCGAGGCACTGGTGAAGGATGCGAATCTGCGCGTGTTGGTGCTGAACGGCTACTACGATCTCGCCACGCCGTTTTCTGCGACCGAGTACATCATGGCACATCTGGGTCTGCCACCAGGGCTGGGCGCGCGAATCGAGATGAAGTACTACGAGGCCTGTCACATGATGTACGTGCATCGGCCGTCGATCGCGAAAATGAAGCGCGACCTCGACGCATTCATCGACTCAACCGCGCGGCCATGAGCTAAGCGAGCCGCTCACATAAGGCGCTTGAGCATCAACCGCCTAACGCAAACGCGTTGGCGCAGTATGTTTGCCGTTTACGCGACGGGCATTTGTGACAGTCGCCTTTGCCTTCACGTGTCGACGGGCGAGGCCTTTTTGCGGGTGGTTGACAGCCTGGGGGCCGTCTTGACATTTGCCGACGGAGGCGTGAAGCGCCCGCCAAAATTGCTGGTGGCGAAGTTCGATAGCGGTAAGGGATGAATACTGATTCTCCTAAAGCGTTCTCCCGACGAGTAACAGAATCGTGCGTAGACGGTACTATCATCGTGATAATAATGAAATGGCGTAAGTTTCTGTCGTGCATCAGAATATTGGGGAATTCATGTGTTTTCGGAAATTTGGATATATCACAACAGGTGAAGAGAAAATGATTAAGACTATTATCTTATCCATGTGTCTCGCAGCTTCCCTACTTTCGCTTAATGCACGTGCCCAGGATACACTTACCCAGGATGCACTTGCCCAGAATGACCGCCAGTATACTGACGGCCCGGTCACTGAGGTGAACTACATACAAGTTGAGTACGGGCATTTTCCAGAGTACATCGATTGGCTAAATTCGACATGGAAACCGACCATGGAAGCCATGAAGAAGGCTGGGCTAATCATCGATTACAAGGTCTTCCAGGCCAGTCCAAAATCACCGGATCAG
>Ga0209474_10004178_pt1 | contig 12517 bp, 10 predicted proteins | sample GraSoiAngelo_145_FD_185902 | JGI IMG/M metagenome (GOLD analysis project Ga0209474, IMG submission 185902) | Grasslands soil microbial communities from the Angelo Coastal Reserve, California, USA - 14_1009_05_20cm (SPAdes) (version 2) | ecosystem: Environmental > Terrestrial > Soil > Grasslands...
TCCTTCTTCATCGTGGATTACTAAGTCAGGCGCGACTTTCTCTACCTCTTTAGCTACGAGCCCAAACTGAGGAGTCCGTTCCGGATCGATGTCTACGGCGTGCCGAGACGGATGGTGTGGTTACCCGTATCTCCGACGTAAATATTACCCGTGCTGTCGACCGCCATACCTCTTGGAGAATTAAAGCGTGCGTTGATTCCAGCGCCGTCCGAGGTGCCCGGGCTCAGAGCTAAACCGCCAAGCGTGGTAACAACGCGAGCGGGCGTGATTTTACGGATAGTATTATTGCCGGTATCGGTGACAAAAACATTCCCCGAGTGATCGACGGCTACTCCGAACGGACCGTAAAACCGAGCTGCCGTCCCGGTGCCATCAGCGCTGCCAAGAAGGCCGGCCGAGCCAGCGAACGTGGTTACCTTTGCCGCAGGAGTAATTTTGCGAATCGTGTTGTTGCCATTGTCCGCCACATAGACATTCCCCGCACCATCCACGGCAAGGCCGGTGGGAAAACTGAAACGGGCGACGCTTCCGGTGCCATTCGCGCTTCCTGGAGTGTCATTCAAACCCGCGAAAATGGTTGCCGTGCCGTCGGGAGTGATTTTGCGGATCGTGTGATGAGGCAAATCTGCGGTATAGATGTTCCCAGAGTTGTCAACCGCTACACCTCTCACTTCTCCAGCTCCATTCGCTGGGTTAGTTACTACACTACTCACGGCGGCACTGGGAGTGATCTTGCGAACCACGAAGTTAAAGGTATCCCCTACGTAAACGTTATTCAAAGGTCCTACGGTCAACCATCTGGGAAAAGCAAACCGAGCGGCGGTGCCTGTGGCATCAACGTAGCCTGACGTTCCGGGCAATCCCGCAAAAGTGCTCACTACCGCACTGGGAGTGATTTTGCGAATGGCGCTTTCAACACTATCGGCGACGTAAATTTTACCCGTAGAATCTACCGCCACGCCCTGAGGAAAATCGAACCGCGCGGCGGAGCCGGTACCATTGGTGTGTCCTGCGCTGGCCAAACCAGCTAGAGTAGTGACGACCGCAGCGGGAGTGATTTTACGAATCGTGCAATTATTTGAATCCGCCACATAAACATTGTTAGAGCTGTCCACGGCGACATCAGTTGGAAGATTAAACCGCGCGGCGCCACCCGTGCCATTCTGAGGTCCCGCCTTGGCGAATGACCCGGCGAAAGTGCTTACCACGCCGCCGGGAGTGATTTTGCGGATTGTGCTGGCATCCGTATCGGCGACATAGATATTTCCGGCGCTGTCCACGGCCATACCTTCCGGAAGCTCGAATCTTGCAGCGCTGCCCGTGCCATTCGTGCCTCCTCTCATGCCGGGCGATCCGGCTAGAGTAGTTACGACACCTGCTGGAGTGATTTGGCGGATCGTGAAGTTGCTCGTATCTCCGACGTAAATATTGCCCGTACCCGCGCGGTCCACAATCACACCCGAGGGAAAGTTAAATCGTGCGGCGCTGCCGGTGCCATTGGCGCTGCCAGGGCTGCCGGCTAAACCGGCAAAAGTGCTTACCACGCGAGCGGGAGTGATTTTGCGGATGGTGCTGTTACTGGTATCGGCCACATAGATGTTGTTTGCACTGTCTACCGCGAGAGCGCTCGGGAAACTGAAACGTGCGGTGCTGCCGGTGCCGTTGGCACTACCATCGTTGCCAGCCAACCCAGCAAACGTACTCACGACACGGGCGGGCGTGATTTTGCGGATGGTGCTGTTGTTGGTATCGGCGACGAAGATGTTGCCGATGTTGTCGATGGCCACAGCGACCGGACCATTAAAGCGGGCGGCGCTGCCGGTGCCATTGGCGCTGCCAGTGCTGCCGGCCAAACCGGCAAAGGTAGTCACGACACCGGCAGGCGTGATCTTGCGGATGGTACTGTTAACGGTGTCGGCCACATAGGTATTGTCTGCGCTATCCACCGCCACGCCGGCGGGACTATTAAACCGCGCGGCGCTGCCGGTCCCATCCGCGCTGCCGGGCGGGAGTCCCGCAAAGGTGGTGAAGGAGTATGGCTCATAAGTGCTTTGCGCCTGAACGCTGAGCGCGGGTAGGACTGCCAGCTCTATGAGAAGCAGCGGCATAACGTATTTCCTCGCAAATGCGCGTTGCACAGGTCCTGTTGCAGGGGATGAGGTGGTGCGTAGAGGCAACCGACTGCTTGTTTTTTTTAAGCAGAAAGTTGTCATATTGTTCGTTTTCATGTTTTGAGGGTGAGGCTGCATTGTTGAACTGCATTAATTGCAATACAGTTCCGCGTTGAGCTACAAACCATCCTGATGAGGCTTCCGAAAAGTTCACCTCACTCAGACTGACTCGGGGCTCCAGTTGGATCTGGAAATCGCGTAAAGCCGTGTCTCAGCGGATGTCCAGCCCCTGCGGCTTATTCAGCCGTGCCGAAGATGCGTTGAAAGGTCGGATGACGTAATCGAGCAGGCTTTATCAACTTCGGGAAAAATTGTCGAGCGGTATCTTTGACAGATTACTGTAGGACAACGCCCTACATCATGACATTGGCTTCATGAGCGTACTCCTAGCCGGCGTTGTGGCGTGTTGCGTTCCCGTTAGCGCCTTTTAGCGCTAATCGCGTCTATCTCAGCGAAAGAAATGCTGTCAACAAATCATCGGCCTTCACGATGAATCGTTTTCCATCGCGGTGGGCATCGACGCAAAAAAGAAGTCCGCGCTTGGTCAGATGTTCGGCGATGCCGTAAGACCAGCCCTGTGCGTGTAACCGATCAGCGATGATTTCCCAGTACTTCATGGAATCACTTCCATTTTCATCACCGGATGAATTTCCCACACCGCGTAACCCTTCGGCGTGCTTCTCCGGTTTGAATGATCGGCAGGCGCATGGCCAATATTTCCACCCACCTGCTGTGATGCCGTTCTGGATGGGTGAACGGACGAAGGAAATCGCAATCAATTACGCCAAAGGGCGAGCGAAATTTGGACGTTGTCCCGGTTCGAGTTATCGGAAAACGCTGCTACAATTCGCAAAGGAACAGCGTGGCGCGGGGACGTAGAAGAATGCGTGAAATGATTTCCTCCTTTTTCCTAGTGTTGCTGATCATCAACGGCTTGGGCGCTTACAGTATCGGCAAACAGAAGGGAGTTGCGCTAGATTCGGGCGCAACCGGACCGCCAGTCGCCATTCACACTTCGTTTGACCGCTTCGCGCCAGCCACTCGCGCTGCGGAAAGTCCAACCGCGAGTCCAACTAATACGCCGGAGGAAACGCCCACACCGGAGGAAACGCCGACACCGAAGGAAACGCCGACACCAACACCCACGCCATCGTGAAAGAGGCGATGATGATCAGCGCATTCATAGTCCGACAAAGCCGAACCTGAGACGGCAGCGGCGGCTCAGTTATCGCTGGCCACGCGCGGAGCTGGGGTATTTCACTTCTTTGAGAGAAACAACTCCAAGCCGGGGCCCCCCTCCGCTTGGAAAGCGACGACCGCAATATTGCACTACAGCCTACAGGGTTTACCTACAATTCGGCATGCAGAGCGCTGCGTTTGAATGCGCGATGATCCGCCGCGCAACATTTTTTTGAGCGACGGAATCTGCACCCAGCATTTCCGGCAACATTGCCGGTTCACGCGAAAGTAACGATCCTTTCCGTCATTTCCGTTTGCTCTCCGCGAGCTTGAGCCCCCGGGGGGAAGAACGCTCGGGCCGTTTGAGTCAGAGAGGAACTTGTGCCCACGGGGCGCTATTGGTGACGAAAGTGCTGTCGTGCGGCCATGTCCTTGCGCCTCCCCACGCTCGGGTGAACACGAAGGAAATTGCTTTACTTCGAAACGGCAGACGTACAAAACGAAAAGTGTCGGAAAAAAAGGAAAATATGAAAATCCTGCTCATTCTACTGCTGTCGATCGGAACGGCGAATGCAATACCGATTACCGTTAATTTGGGGCCACCCGTCCACCAAACGACGCAAACCAGTCCCTCCCCCTTTGACGAACTCAACGGAACACAACTGGCCGGTCAAACTCTGTCATTAGATTTTTCATTCGCGGGCGACCAGTTCGTCCGCATCTCCAAGACTACATCGAGTGCGTTTGACGTGGATTTGGCGTTGCACACAAACGGCTCCAGTCTGCTAGGATTCCTCGATGGGACAGGTTATCTCACCAATATCAACGGAAATCCTATCCCTGGATTCGGGATAACGGGCAGCGCTTCGAGTGATGCTGGGGACCTGTTTATCGGCCTTTTTCCACTAGCCAAGAAGGACAACGGAACGCCCAATACAAACTTGCACAGGCCATTCGATTTCTACGACGTGCATTTTGATATTACCCTGCCGGATAATCCATCGTTTTTCATAACAGGGGCAGACTTAACGCTTTTCAGCAGTAGCAACCAGCCTATCCAAGGATTTGGAATTGGGCCTTTTGTGCCGGATTCGGGCAATACTGCTCTTCTATTTGGGTTGGCGGCTGTCGTCGTGCTTGCGCAGAGGGCGGCATCGAGCACGAAATCTTTTTCCATCCGCTCGCGGTGATATTTCTCCGGCGTGTAGTTGGCAAGAAGAAGTCCCGCCTTTTGTGTTGCGTAGTCTCTCCTTCTACTAATGTCGGGGGGTGGGCACCCTCCGTATTATTTCTCTGACGTGTCGAGAACGCGCTCGAATGGTTAGTGCCGTACCGGACGCGGCAAGGAGCGATCTTTCGACCGCGATTTTCGCAAAAATGCTAACGCGTGCATGCAAGGCGGCGTGGGTCACCTACAAGCGAAACGCGCTGCGCTCGAAAGGCCTGGCTCCTAAAAAATTTTCATGCGCAAAGCTAATACAAGGTTGACAATCTAACGCGGCGGGTATCAACGTCGCTTATGAGAACGGGTATTGTGAGAGCTCTCATCAAGCACGCGATAGGCCGATCGAGGGCGGAAGTGGAATCCGACACCTCGGCGCTTTTGGAAAGCATTACGCGCGCGCGTAATCATCGCGAGATCGCCTAACACAGGCGTTTCTGAAACTAGCGGTAGGATCTGTATCTGCCGCGTATCGAATTCCATTTTTCCTTTTCGTACAAATGAAACAACTACGTTTTGCTGTTCCCAGTTGCTGTTTGCGCAGACTTCGAGACGTGCGTAGTGGCGCTGCTAGTCGGGCGGGGCGCCATTGGCCTTCCGCTTCGCCCTTTCGGCTCCGGTCGAATTATGCAGTACCCTCCGGGCTGTATGGCCACCCGGCTTCTGCTTGTAGAGCGACAACTCGGAGAGGCAAGAAGATCAATGTGCTCCTCGCGGCGCTGCTTTTCGCCGCTTGCGGCGCGGCACAAGCAAAAACCATTACCGCTCTTAGTCCTTCCATTTCCGATGTCAACAAGGCCATAGGCTCTGCTGTTGACGGTGACACCGTAATCATTCCGGCTGGAAAGGCAGCTTGGCCGAGTACGCTTAATATTTCCAAGGCGATCACGTTAAAGGGACAGACGACAATCCACATGGGAGCCGATGGACGACCAGATGGCACCGCCGACGATAAAACGATTATTGGGTATAACATAACTGGGAACCTTGGAGGTTTGATTTCAGTTCAGTCAGTCGCGTGGAAATCATATCGTATTAGCGGACTTACTTTCCAAGACGCTCGTGCCAGCGGTGGGCAACCTACGGCTTTCCTCGTTTTAGGCGGTCAATCGGAGTCACTGAGACTGGATCATTGCCATTTTCAGGTGATGCCGTTAATGCAGCAATATATTCGCGTCAACGGAGGAGCCTACGGAGTAGCAGATCATAATTTTATCGAGGTTAAAAATTCCCAAACCTTCGGTTTTTACAACGGAAGCTCGGGCAACCCAAACGACACATGGGGAAACCCTGCCTGGGCACAGCCGACGGATAGGGGCGGCCCTACTTTCTTTTTCGTGGAGGATAACTATGTCACGCACTCAACCGCCTCAGTTAGCGGAGCCCTAACTGATGGTGGTGCTGGTGGCAAGTTCGTGGTTCGGCATAATCATCTCTATAACCTCCATATAACCGTTCACGGGACTGAGGGCGTCCCTAGGGGCGGCAGAGCGATGGAAATCTACAATAATGATTTTCACAACGCTATCAGTGGAGCGGAGAATACATCGGGCGGGATGCGCAGCGGCGGACTTCTCTTCCACGATAACACCTGGGACGGCCGATCACCTATCACAAGCTGGGCGCTGTCAGTGTTCCGAATAGCGAACACATGGGGCGGAGGCAGCGGCGGCGCAAGCCAGGCATTTACTGGATGGGAAGGTGCAGACGGTAGCAGCCCGTGGGACGTTAATGATACGGAAGGGAATGGAACTTATGTGAAAGGTCATGCGCCGTTCCAGTATTGGCCGACTACTCCCGGCACATGGGCGACGGCCGGCGCGGGGACTACTCCCCTTAAAATTGTGGACAACGGCAACCCTGGCTGGCAGACTGACAAATGGAAACAATTCGGGATACTCAAGAAGGACGACGGAAGACACAACCGAATTGATGACACTACAAATGGTAATACCAATCTAGTAGCTAGCACTAAGACTTACACGGGCCAAGAGATGACTTGGGCCCCCGGCTCTCAATACCAGATTCATAAGTGTTTAGCAGCTCTCGATCAGGAAAGCAGGGGGCAAGGAGATTTAGTGACCGGAAGTCCGGGCCACTTTATCAATAGCAAAACCGGCACAAGAGCTTGGCCGAATCAAATGCTTGAGCCAGTGTATGCATGGAATAATCGCCACCTCGCCAGTGGCGCTTACATTGGCGTTCATAGCGAGGTCTCGACGATGCACGAGAACACAGACTTTTATAATCAGGCTGCGGCAGTAGGTGGAGTGCAAACGGTCGGAGTTGGCTTTGGAACGCGTGCCAATCGTCCGGCCAGCGGCAAAAATGGATTCGATATAGCGAGAGTAACGCCAAATCCTCCCGGCACGGCCTACTGGGCCACAGACGTTCCGAGTATCAACGCAAGCACAGATAAGGGCGCGCTTTATGTTTGGAGGGGCGGCGCATGGGTGCTCTATTATCAGCCTTACACCTACCCACATCCGCTGACAAGCGATCTGTAGCCGCCCAGCAACCTTCAAATCACTCCTTAAAGTAAACCTGTTCGTTGCTCGGTCAGTTTACTGCCTCTCGCCGGAGGAGAAGGAACACACACGTCGGGCGTGGGACTTATTTCGCGTAAATCCCTTTGATCAATGATTGGGCAGTTCTACGAACGCCAACAACCGTGGCAACGCCAGCACCGAGCAGTAAGACTGTTGTACCCGAATCCGGTACCGTGGTGGCACCAGTAAAACTAGTAACAAGCCCAGTATTTGGACCCGCGGCGGGACCAGCAGGTCCAGCGTTGTAAACGCGGCCAAGTTGAGGATCGTTTGGATCAAACGCAAATAAAGAACTGCCCGGCGGTAAGTCAGTCGCTGAATGCATAACAACATCCATGAGAAGATTGCCAAGCGCGGGGTTGTACAAAAACGGAGTCGATAAAGGAATGTTGAAGTCGAAGTTGCCAGGGTTAGTGAAATTCACCGGCACGATTCCGGAGAAAACCGGTGTAAATGTTCCTTTAACGGGAAATGGTCCACTGCCACGCGTCGCGATTCATGGGCATACTCGTACGCGACGTTCTGGCCCGTCGCGTTCCCGTTAGCGCCTTTTAGCTTTGTCACGTCTCTCTCCAGCGAAAGGCTGTCAACAAATCGTCGGCCTTAACGATGAATCGTTTTCCGTCACGGTGCGCATCGACGCAAAAGAGAACACCGTGCTTGTTAAGATGCTCGGCGATGCCGTAAGACCAGCCCGCTGCGTGTAACCGATCAGCGAGGATTTCCCATTACTTCATTGCGATACCGCATTTAGGCCAATCGTGGTACGCAACGCACGGTCGGTGCGTGCCTCAATCTCAACCGGATCGTCGCTCTCGGGCTGCGCCAGCACTTGCTGCGCAATAAGCCGAAAATCCGCTTCGATCCGCTGATCTGTCGGTGTTTTCTCATAGAGTGGGCGTTCAGGAGCTGCGATCAACGGCGACCAAGCGGGAACGAGAGGCCACACGTCACCGATTCTTACCCCAATATAAAGTAGCGTGGCTTCCTGAATGGAGCAGCCCCCAGCGCGACATGCATGGTAAAACATCCGATGGGCCGTACGACGTGCAGTCGTGTTACCGCTGGCATCGTCGCATGCTTTATCGTGGATTATGGAAGCACGTCGGTAATGCCCGGTGTAGGGTGAGCCCACAAGCGTCCAAAATGCGCGAGGTATTGAAGCGCCGTCGACGACATAGTCTTTCGGCGTGAGCCACACGATACCGGCTGGATCGGTGAACGAAAAATCTGCCAGCATTTGCATTTTGCGATCAGGTATTTTGTTTTCCGTAAGCCAGAGCGTCTGCGGATCACCCGAGAAACTTCCGTGCGACATAAGTGTTAGCTGCCGTTCGTGCAGCGCCAGCCATCTCGGGTAACCGCGCTGCAGGATTTCATTGACTGCATGATGCCTGAATCAGCTAATGCTTTGCAAGCGAATGCGGCGATTATCGAGATCATCCGCCTTAGTCTTTAGGTTCACCGATCGTCGTATGGCCCAGGATTACGTCCGGATTTACCAGCAATTGCTCAGCCGATCATCGACTCAAGCGGCAGCGTAGCGTTGCTTCCTGCAATCGCGCCGCAGGCAAAACGCGAGCCATTCGTCTGAGATTGTCTGTCTGTTTAAGTTATAGCGAGCGCGAACTTTTCTGCGCGCGCGATGCGTCAACAGTTGTCCCGAGAACGAGATTTCCGTTCGCCGATCAAAGCAGTTCAGCATTGCTTCCTCGCCAATTTTCTGGCAGACAATTTGGCATGATTCAGTCATCCACGCGCGGCAGTCCGAAGAGGAAGCGGGTTATACAGATTTCATCTGCCTTTAATTGCAGATTTTTGGGGTCGAATACTCGTTAGGCAGAAACGACTTCGTGGCACGCAAACAGACGCTCATGAAAGACCGGTCAGAGTGTGTCTTTGGTCAAACCGACGGTACTTTTGCGCGCTGCTTTCTTGCCAGTTGCGATGCGATGAGTGTCTTGACGACTTCGACAGCTTTGTGGCCTTGGAACCTGAGCCGCTACCGCGAGGTGGCACCGTTTCTCCCTAACCAATCGATGAAGCCGATGGCCCCGGCCCGTTACTTCGCCATTCTGTTAGCCACCGACTCCGCCCACGGCTTATCTCTGTCTCGTTAGACCCATGCGCGCGCTCCTCGTCTTCGTGATCGTTGCCCTCGCTTCGGTGTGCACGGCGCAGCAGCCAAAGCCCCAGCCGCTGGAAGGCAAAGAGCTCGCCGACTTTCTCGGTGGTATCACCGCATGCATTCCATTGGAGCAAGTACACGCTCACTGATTTCGAGCTATACAACGGCGAGCCGCAACCGCCGCTTTCCGGACACGTCGGCTTTTATGTTGGGGGACATCCAGACTTCAAGCCGCCCGCCGGCAGCAAACAAAGGTATCGTGCTGTCGACCAGCGCGGCCTCATCAGCCAAGACGCCCTGATACCTCTCGGTGACTATTGGCAGATTGATCTTAGGTTCTCTGCAAGGCGACAGACAGATCTTGATCAGATTATCGCCACGATTTCACGACTGCCCGTCTTCACGAACAAGCCGAAGCCAGTCGTCAGCGGGAATAACATTTCTCCTCATCCATGGTAATGGGTCTAACCAAGCGCTGGAGCTAACCGCCACCCGGCGCGTTTTCGCATTTCAAATGATTAAAACAGTTTCAGTTGAAGCGATGCTCGCTCTCGGTGGCGGTAGCTTAGCTCTGTCTCGTTAGACCAATGCATCACCGATAAATTAATACCTCTCACGACATGTTGACCACCTCGCAGCGCAAGTCGATCCAACGCCTCATTTGGAGGATAGTTTTGGCAGGCATCGCTGCCAACGTTGTGATGCTTCTTTTTGCAATCTATTCGAAGCATCCCGGCACGGTGTATTCCGCTCTCACTTTGCCGTGGGTCATGCTCGCCGTTTTCGGCGCCCGCAAAGCGTACCTGCAGGGTATCACCGATGCGCGATCAAATTAGACGACACGGAGGGTCTAACCAGTCGCTGCAGCCGACGTCTAGCCGGCTTGTTTCCTCCCTCTTTTATGATTAGCATGCTTCAAGAGATTGCCAGCCTCGCTCTCGCTAGCCGCGGCTGAGCTTGAGCTCGTTAGGCCTATATCACACGCATGTCCACACTCGGTGTCTTCGCTTCTATTTTTGACGACACAGGGCGGATTCTTCTTGTGCGCCACGGCTACGGGTTGCGGCACTGGAGCACTCCCGGTGGGCGCGTCGAGCCACAAGAATCTCCGATCGCTGCGCTCCTCCGGGAAGTTGACGAGGAGATCGCATGCCAGGTCCGCATTAGGCATCTCATCGGCGTCTATGCAAAGCCCTATCGCGATGACATTGTCCTATCATTCGCTGCCACCATTGTTTCGGGCAGTCCGCAGTTTTGCTTTCCTGAGATATCAGATATCGCCTTCTCGTCGAGAGATTCGCTTCCTGAGATCGCCTTCACCAGGCGGATTCGTATTGAGGACGCATTCGACCGATGCCGTGGGATAGTTCGTGTATTTGACAGTTCCGATTCCCTAGCTCCATCGTTCGACATCCATGTTTCTAGCCACGCGAAGGCCTAACCAAACGATGAAGCCAACGGCCCCATTGCGAAACAAGTTCAGTCTGTTTGCCACAACCCCCTGCTGTGGCTTATCTCTTTCTCGTTAGGCGGCGTATGCGCATCACCAAACCAAACCGAGCCACGCATACTTACAGGCTAACCTTACGTGCCGCGCCAGATAAAGTGTTTCCGCTATTGTGTCCGGTGCGGGAAACGGAATGGGCGGACGGCTGGCTGCCAGATCTGGTCATCAGTTCCTCAGGCGTTGCCGAGCGCGATTGCGTTTTCATTACGCCGGACAAACTCGGAAAGGCAATTTGGTATATCACACGCCACGAGCCGGAGAGATGGTTTGTCGAGATGTTGAAGATTTTGCCCGGCGTGACCGCCTGTCGGCTGGAGATTCAGCTTTCCGAAAATGGTGATGGATGCTTTGCAGATGTTACTTACAGCCACACCAGCATCGGTTCGGCTGGGGATGAGTTCGTGGCCAAATTCACGGCTGATTATTATCAGCGGTTCATGCAGGCTTGGGAAAACGAGTTAAACCATTTCTTCAAGACTGGTTCTCGGCGTAACAACCCACTACAAACATCAACAAAAAAACAAAAGGAGAATGAACATGAGCAAAGTAGTCGTAACCGAGTTCGTCTCACTCGACGGTGTCATGGAGGCCCCAGGCGGAGGCGAGGACTTTAAGCACGCAGGTTGGACCTTCAAGATCAATCGCGGGGAGGAGGGCGACCAATTCAAGCTCGACGAGACCCGCGACGCCGAGGCTCTGTTGCTGGGGCGGGTGACCTATGAGGGCTTTGCCGTAGCCTGGCCGTCGCTCAAGGGCGAGTTCGCCGACAAGTTAAACAGCATGCCCAAGTACGTCGTCTCCTCGACACTCGAGGAGCCTGAGTGGAACAACTCGACGGTGCTCAAGGGCGACGTGGTGGAGGAGGTCCAGAAGCTGAGGCAGAGACTGGGTGGGAACATCGTCGTCCACGGCAGCGCCCAGCTTGTGCAGACGCTGGTCGAACACGACCTCGTTGACGAGTTGCGGCTGATGGTCTTCCCCGTCGTCCTCGGGACGGGCAAGCGCCTCTTCGGCGACACGAGCGACAAGAAGCCTCTGCGGCTCGTCAACTCGAAGACGGTCGGCGACGGCATCGCCATCCTCATCTATGAGCCAGCACGGAATAGGTAGGCAAGGCCTTCCCTTGATGTTCAAAGTGTTAAAGGAGCTCAAGATGAAAAAAGGAGTAGGGGTCAAAGACAGTGCACCGACTAGCTTGCGGCGGTGGCCGCGAGAATCCGCAACGCCTAATCAGGCGATGCAGCGAACCGCGCCCCGCTCCGATGTGTAGCTTTTGTGTAGCTAGTTCGTCCAACTCGCAGCCACCCGCGCTCCCGCTCGCTGCGGCTGATCTTGTGTCTCGTTAGGCCGAAGCTTTGCACATGGGCGACACAACACCGATCTACGGCGATGACGCAGAGATGAACGCAGAGATGGAAGAGGCACGGCGCGCTCGCCATGGTCTCCGCATAGAACTACAACGCTCAGGTGCCCGGTCCAGACTGATCGCGATTCTGCTGGCCTGTGCCGCCATGCTCCAGCCAAACACGCTATTCGCAGATACGATCCCTGTGCGCCACACGGAAGGCCTGATCCATGGCTTTCTTGTGGTGCGGACCCTTGAAGGCAAGGCGCTCGCCGATGGTCAAATGACGCAGGACGCACGGGGCGATCGCGTAACCAACCATCTGATATTTCGTTTCAAAGATGGTTCGATCTATGAGGACACGACCATATTCTCTCAACGCGGCACATTCCGCCTCTTGAGCGACCACCTTATTC
>Ga0209474_10004179_pt1 | contig 12515 bp, 8 predicted proteins | sample GraSoiAngelo_145_FD_185902 | JGI IMG/M metagenome (GOLD analysis project Ga0209474, IMG submission 185902) | Grasslands soil microbial communities from the Angelo Coastal Reserve, California, USA - 14_1009_05_20cm (SPAdes) (version 2) | ecosystem: Environmental > Terrestrial > Soil > Grasslands ...
ACTAGGCTTCCTTGCGGCCATGTCCGATGTCGATCCTGTTAGTTAGGTTGTACAGTTGCTTCATGATATCGACCTCCGCGAGACGAGCCAGGCTCGCGTTGCCTACCATCGAGACGACTTGGAGGCGCTGGCTTTTCTGCACGAAAGTCTAGACTAACGCACAAAGAAATGGACATTGATATTGCTGCCTTTATTGTGTGCGAAAGACATGCACGAAAGTAGGGGCCGTTTCCATGACAGTTTACGGTTACGCAAGGGTGAGCACGACCGGGCAGACGCTTGCTGCTCAAGATACGGCGCTGCATGCTGCTGCCTGCGTGAAGGTGTTCAGCGAGACGGCAAGCGGCGCAAGGACTGATCGGGCCGGGCTGCGCAAGGCGCTAGCGCGGCTCGACAAGGGTGACGTCCTGGTCGTCACCCGGCTCGACCGGCTGGCGCGCAGCACCAGGGATCTGCTCAACACGCTCGATGCCATCACGAAGAAAGGCGCAGGCTTCAAGTCACTGGCTGATACTTGGGCCGACACGACCACACCGCACGGCAGGCTCATCCTGACAGTCCTGGGTGGCCTGGCTGAGTTCGAGAGGCATCTGATCAGCGAGCGCACCAGCGACGGCAGAGCCAGGGCCAAGGCCCGAGGCCAGCACATGGGCAGGCCAGCGAAGCTCAACCACGACCAGCAACAGGAAGCCAGAGCACGACGTGACGCTGGCGAGACGCTGGCCGACATCGCGCGGACGTTTGGTGTGTCGCACACCACCATCGGTCGGCTCTGACGCACAGCGTCGCCGCCCGCGACTTTCGTAAGGGGAGCCGTCTGGACCCACGCCTCTTTCCATCGGCCCCGGCCTTTTTTGATTTGCCTCTGTCTCAAGCCCCGCTCTGTTTCCGGGTCATCTTCGCTGGCAAAAATTATAAAAATTTTCAGATCGGTCAGCTTGAACCGCGTTCCATCTGGCCGCCATCGAGTTGAAGCCGTCCCCGCCTGCTATCGAAATCAATAGGTAAGTTGTCGAATCCATAATGGCGCATGACGCACAACGCGGCTTCCCATAAGCGGCGCTTCTAGCCGCTCAATCCTATCACATAGCCGGACGTAGGTCTTTCGCTTCATGCCGTATGGCCGTTCAGGCACGGGATCAGCTACCGGACGTGAGCCGCCCAGCTGCTGTCGGGTTCGATATGCCTGCAGGTAGGCCCGCGCTTTCTTGTTTCTCCGCTGACTCTCATAGAGCGGGTCACCGCAGCACTGACGACAATGATATCCGCCAAACCCTTTGAACAGCCGTGCCACGCGCCGGCCGCAAATACAGTGCAGCCATGGCCTCGCGCCGCCGTATTCGCATCTGGTCCATGAAATCGGTATTTGCTGCGCGACCGTCTGGTTTTCCATTTCAATCAGAACCAAATATCGCGCCGCTCTCATTTTTCGGACGGTGGGCCAGCGAAGCTGTGGCCAACGAAACGAAACCCATTCTCCGTCGAGCGCGCCTGCTTTGCATAGTTCGCGCACATCTATGCAATCCGTCGCCAACTCTTCTACGGTCAATCGCTTGTTACGTGTCACCTTCGAACTCACTCATGAGAGCCCATTGATAGTTGCGATCTCCGTGTCGATTCGCAATTTAGCAATCCTTCTCCACAATTAACAGCGCCAGTCAGGTGCGACCAATGAAAGATCGCATCTCTGTTCTACCCTCGATGTTGTTGCAAAAGTCGAAAATCGAACAACCCTAAAAACTCGCGAAGTTGACCTTTAGACCGCCTGGGTCGCTTTTCAGCGCAACGACGGAGGTCCGTGATCGATTTTGGATCAACCGATATGGTCCCTCACATCACCGCCCGCAGAACGCATCGGTGGCTCTAAAACTTTTGTTCGACACCCCAAAAAAGGCTTTTGCAACAAAATCGGCAGCAGACATGCAGGACGGACTCCGGAATGAGTCGGGCTGGGCCCCGGGGGCGCATACCTCGTCAATGTCATGGGGAAAACCCCGCGCTGACTCAGAAACAGGGCGTGGATTCGTTGAGGACGATAGCCGCTACCCGACGGCCTACCGACCCGCACCAGCGGCCTTCCTAGAGTCGTGCGCGCGGTGAGCCGGGCATAGTACCGGCCCCACTGAACAAGCCGCGAACAGAGTCCACGGAAACTCCACGGGTCGAGTTGCGCAATTCGCGCTTCGTTCCGTATCGAGCTGCCAATTGGATCTTTCGGGGTGATCAGAAAAGCCCAATAAACAAGAGCTTATCTGGTGGACGCACAAGGGATCGAACCTTGGACCTCTCCCGTGTGAAGGGAACGCTCTCCCGCTGAGCTATGCGTCCGGGATTTTTGGGCCCATCGGAAGGGGCCGCGCAGCCTGTACAATGCAATCGTTGGAGCCTGCGATTTACGAATTGGGGGCCCAGGGTGTCAAGCTGCCAGGAGGTAGAAACACGCGCGAACCGGGTGCAAGCACGGCCGGAGCCGATCGGTCGCGCATTGCGCGTGCGCGCCGTTTTCCTCCGCAAAATCCGGCTCCTCCCCCATCCTGACCACATACGGGAGTTTTCACCAAAAGGCTGTTTTGTTGAAGCGGATCAACGTGATTTGGTCTGTCCACTCCCATTTGCAAAAATATTTCCGTTCCTCTCCAAAGCAAATCACTTCATTAGTCGCGCCGTCTCGCTCCTCAAAGGGGCGTATCGCGATCGTCACGAACGCGGAGCGGGATGCGGTGGACGAGAGGCGGCGCGAAAGACGAACGCGCGTGCCTGGCGGACGGCGGAGTCGTGTGGTCCTGATGCCCCGACGCTGGCATCAAGTTGGCAGGTAGTGACCTGCCGATGACAGTGGCAACAAAGCCCGGTCACTGGGGAGAGCGCGAAGGAAACCGTTAAAACCATTGCGCGGGGAATGCCGGGTGATGCCGGTGTGACCGTGGTGACTATGCTCGTATGCTTTTTTATTTTGCATGCGAGGCTGCGGACGCATCGAGCGCCCGGCATTCCCTGCGCCCTTTTTCAATAAGGGACGAACGATCTGGCACAACCCGGGCGTATTCGTGCCGCGGGAAGGCGAAGGTGTGTCTGCTGTTTGACAATTAAATCTGAAGCCGGGTCATCGGCGCGAAGCAAAGCTTCTTCGCCTCGCCCGGCCATGACGAGAGTGATGTGAACGGCGAGAGGACTGCTTCCCTTAAATGGCGCGAAGAATTCGCGTCACCGCGTCCCAAAGCTGGTCGACCCGAACAGCGCCTTGTGGGTCGAGGGTTGCGAGCGCCAGTATTGCGGCGGCGCATAGACTTGCCCGCCGAGTTCGGCCGCCGCATGCCATGCCCAGCGCGGGTCGTAGAGCATGGCGCGCGCCAGCGCGATCATGTCGGCCTTGCCGGAGGCGACGATCTCTTCGCCCTGCTTTGCTTCGGTGATCAGGCCCACCGCTATCGTCGTGACTCCGGTGGCTTGCTTGATGGCCTGCGCCAGCGGCACCTGATAGCCGGGGCCGAGCGGAATTTTTTGCTGCGGCGATACGCCGCCGGAGGAAACGTCGATCCAGTCGACGCCGCGCTTTTTCAGTTCGCCGGCGAATTCGATGGTTTGCTCGAGGTCCCAGCCACCATCGACCCAGTCGGTCGCCGACACCTTGATGCCGACCGGCTTTTGCTCGGGGAATGCCGCGCGGATCGCGTCGAACACCTCGAGCGGATAGCGCATGCGATTTTGCAACGAGCCGCCATATTGGTCGGTGCGCCGGTTCGAGATCGGCGACAGAAACTGATGCAAGAGATAACCGTGCGCGCAATGCAGCTCGAGCGCATCGAGGCCGAGCCGCTCGCAGCGTTTGGCGGTGGCGACAAAAGCATCGCGCACCCGCGCCAGTCCGGCCGCATCGAGCGGGCGCGGTGGCGTCTCGCCTTCCTTGTGCGGCACCGCGGACGGCCCCTCCGCCGGCCAGCCGCCATCAGAGATCGGGATCTGCTGGCCGCCATCCCAGGGCACGTGGCTGGACGACTTGCGGCCGGCATGCGCGAGCTGCATTGCGACCGCGCTTTTGGAATGCCTGCGCACCGAGGCAACGATCGGCTTCAGCGCCGCCTCGGTGGCATCGTTCCACAGCCCGAGGCAGCCCGGCGTGATCCGGCCGATCGGCTCCACCGCCGTGGCCTCGATGCAGAACATCGCCGCGCCCGACAGCGCCAGACTGTTGATGTGAGTGAAATGCCAGTCGTTGGCCGCCCCATCCACGGCCGAATACTGGCACATCGGCGCCACCATGATGCGGTTGGGGAGCGCAAGGCCGCGCAGCTTGATCGGGGTAAACAGAGCGCTCATGTCGAAGTATCCGGGTGCGAGGAAAATCGTCTCCCCCGCAATGTAAATCGCAGGGGCGATATTACAAACTGCCGGGTTCAGTCCAGCAGCGTGAATTGCAGCAACAACGTGCGCTGGATCATCGAGAAATTGTCGTCGGAGACCATGGTCAGCATGGTTTCGCCGTGTGGGGTGACGTGGGCGTCGATGCCCTCCATGTTGTCGATCTCCTGGCCCAGATCAGCCTCGAAGATCGAGGGGCCGTCGACCAGCGCGCCCGGCGCGATCGTTGCAAGCGCGATATTGCGTATACGGATGCCGACGCCTTCCCGCAGCGAAAACTTCCGCTCCAGCACCAACAGATCGCCCGGGGCCAGCAGTACGGCGTCGCTCACATCGAAACCCATGGTGCGGCGAACGCTGAATTGTCCCGGGCTCGGTCCGCCGATCAGAAATGCGATCAGGTCGCCTTGCGCGTCCAGGCCGCGCTCGGAGATCGCAATCAACGTGCCCGCAAGCGGCAGCCCCTTCGGCACCATCACCAGCGCCTCCAGCCCCTTGTTGTACGGCAGCTTCTTCGCCGCCAGCGGCAACGGCACCACCTCGCCGCGCGCGCGGGTAAATCCTTTGCTGAAATCGAAACGCAATAGCTGGTTGACCCGTTCGAGAGCGATGTACACAAAGGGTCCGTCGAGCGCGATCGCCTCCGAATCGAACCAGCCGCGCGCCTTGATCGGACGGCCATCGGGTCCCAGCATCGGCGCCGCCTCGACTTCATCCAGTCCGATCATCTCGCGGCCGCGGTAGACGATGCGACCGGTGAACCAGCTTCCCTTATCGCTGATGGCAATGAAGCGTTGGCCGTTGGCGTCCAGCCGCAATCCGGACAGCCCGCCGAAGCCGGGAAAGCGCGAGGTCAGCACCAGGCCGCTGCGATATTCCAGTTTGCCGAACCGCACATGCTGGGGGTCGCGGGTGTCGAACGATGGCAGCGGCCGGGCATCGACCTCGATCGAGACCGGGGCAGTGAGCGAATATTCATCCGGAACAACCGGCTTTGGCGGCGGCTGCGTCGCGAGCTGCGCCCCCGCGAATTCGGGCACGGTGGCGAACGAAAGCCCCGCCGCCGTGGACTTCAGGAAGCGGCGACGGGAGAGTGTCTCATCCATCTTTTCAGGAATGCAATCGCCGCCGCTGGGCGGTCACGGACGGCGGAACGCCATGTGTCTCGCTGAACAGCTCGGCGAGTTTTTCGGTGATGGCGCCGCCGAGCTCTTCGGCGTCCACGATGGTGACCGCGCGGCGGTAGTAACGGGTGACGTCGTGACCGATCCCGATCGCGATCAGCTCGACCGGCGAGCGGGTCTCGATTTCCTCGATGATGTAGCGCAGGTGTCGTTCGAGGTAATTGCCGGCATTGACCGACAGCGTGGAGTCATCGACCGGCGCGCCGTCGGAGATCATCATCAGGATCTTGCGCTGCTCGGCGCGGCCCAACAGCCGCTTGTGCGCCCAATCCAGCGCCTCGCCGTCGATGTTTTCCTTCAGCAGGCCCTCGCGCATCATCAGCCCGAGATTTTTTCGCGCCCGACGCCACGGCGCGTCGGCGGATTTGTAGATGATGTGCCGCAGATCGTTCAGGCGCCCGGGATTTGCCGGCTTGCCGGCGGCAAGCCACGCCTCGCGCGACTGCCCGCCTTTCCAGGCGCGGGTGGTGAAACCGAGAATTTCGACCTTGACGCCGCAGCGCTCCAGCGTGCGCGCCAGAATGTCAGCGCAGGTCGCCGCCACCGTGATCGGCCGCCCGCGCATCGAGCCGGAATTGTCCAGCAACAGCGTCACCACGGTGTCGCGGAAGGTCGCTTCCTTTTCGTGCATGAACGACAGCGGATGATAGGGATCGGTCACCACGCGCGACAGCCGTGCCGGGTCGAGAATGCCTTCCTCCAGATCGAACTCCCAGGCGCGGTTCTGCTGCGCCATCAGCCTGCGCTGCAGACGGTTGGCGAGCCGCGCGACGATGCCCTGCAGGTGCGCGAGCTGCTTGTCGAGATAGCTGCGCAGCCGCTCCAGCTCGTCATGATCGCACAGGTCTTCGGCCGCGATCACCTCGTCGAACTTCGGTGCGAAGGCGTGATATTCCGGCCCGCGCGGCTCGTTGGCGTTGCGCGAATTCGGCCGCGTCGCCTCTCCCGGAGTCTCGTCGTCGCCGAGTTCGCCGTCATCGTAGGTATCGCTGGTGGAGGCTTGCGCGCTCTCCATCGCGCTCTCCGACATGTCGTCGGTGGAGGCCTCCGCCTGATCGGCGCTCATTTCCTGCGCCGCGTCGCCGTCGGGCGAGCCTTCCGCGCCGGACTGGTCGTTTTCCCCGTCCCGGTTGTCGTCCTGATTCTCGTCGTCGTCGGCATCGGCGTTGCGGTCGTCGCCGAGTTCGAGCGCGGACAGAAGATCATGCACCGCGTCGCCAAATCTCGCCTGATCCTCGGCCAGCCGGTCGAGCCGGTCGAGCCGCGCGCCGATCTTGTCTTCCAAAACCGGGCGCCAGAGATCGACAATCTTGCGGGCGGCCGTGGGCGGCGCAAGCCCGGTCAAGCGCTCGCGCACCAGCATCGCCAACGCATCGGACAGCGGCGCGTCGGCGCGGTCGGTGATCTCGTCGAACTTGCCGCGATGGAAATGATCGTCAAGCATAGCGGTGAGATTTTTGGCAACGCCTGACATCCGCCGCGAGCCCAGCGCCTCGACCCGCGCCTGTTCGACGGCTTCGAACACGCCGCGCGCCTGCGGATTCCCCGGCATCAGCTTCCGATGCACTTTCGGATCGTGGCAGGCTAGTTTCAGCGCAATCGAATCGGCGTGGCCGCGAACGACAGCCGCATCGCGCCGCGTCATTTTGCGGGCCGGCTCCGGCAGCCGCGCCTTGCCCGGCGAAAGCCCCGGCCGCTCGGCCGCGAACGTCACTTCAAGCTCCGGCTTTCGCGCGATCGCGCGCAGGCAGGCCGTCACCGCGCGCTTGAATGGCTCGGTCGGCGCCTCCCTTGATCCGGTGCGGAATTTGCTGTTCGATGTCGTCATCGTGCCCGCTCCCTCGCCCGGTTCTCGGGCAGAGGTCAGAAAAGAATCAACTCATCGCCACGTTGACGGAGGACTCGGCGAGCTCCGTGTTCAAGCAGCGCTGATAGAACTCAGCGACCAGCGGCCGTTCCAGCTCGTCGCATTTGTTGAGGAACGTAACGCGGAACGCAAATCCGATATCGCCAAAAATCTCGGCGTTTTCAGCCCAGGTGATCACCGTGCGCGGGCTCATGACCGTCGACAGATCGCCATTGGCGAACGCGTTGCGCGTAAGGTCGGCGAGCCGCACCATCTTGTTGACGATGTCGCGTCCTTCCGAGGAGCGGTAATGATGCGCCTTCGCCAGCACGATCTCGACTTCCTCGTCATGCGCCAGATAATTCAGCGTGGTGACGATGGACCAGCGATCCATCTGGCCCTGATTGATCTGCTGAGTGCCGTGATAGAGCCCGGACGTATCGCCGAGCCCAACGGTATTGGCGGTCGAAAACAGCCGGAAAGCCGGATGCGGCTTGATGACTTTGTTCTGGTCGAGCAACGTCAGGCGGCCGGAGACTTCCAGCACGCGCTGGATCACGAACATCACGTCGGGACGGCCAGCGTCGTATTCGTCGAACACCAGCGCGATGTTGTGCTGCAGCGCCCACGGCAGAATGCCGTCGCGAAATTCAGTAACCTGCTTGCCGTCCTTGACGACGATGGAATCCTTGCCCACCAAATCGATGCGGCTGATGTGGCTGTCGAGATTGACGCGCACGCAGGGCCAGTTCAGCCGCGCCGCGACCTGTTCGATGTGGGTCGACTTGCCGGTGCCGTGATAGCCGGTGACCATGACGCGGCGGTTTTTGGCAAAACCGGCGAGAATGGCGAGAGTAGTGGCGCGATCGAAGCGGTAATCCGAATCGACGTCCGGCACATGCGGGTCCACTTCGGAATAGGCCGGCACTTCGAGGTCGCTGTCGATGCCGAATACCTGCCGCACCGACACTTTCATATCGGGCAAGCCTGCGGGCTCCTGCACTTTGGTCATGGCGGCGGTCGTCATCAATCCTCCGAGGTCCCGGGCGCTCCCGAAACCAGATATGCGGTGTGGCTGCGGATGTGTGCTAGTCGCAACGTATCAGAGAGCAACCGTTGGCAGAAGCCCGCGGCTCAATCAAAGTTCCGTTGCGTTATCATCTAGATAGGGGCTGGTTACGTTTTTTGAAAGGCTGCCCTGCGAATCACGCCATCCTTTCCGCCGCCGCATTTGGAATGTTGTTGGCACTTTCGGCCCCAATGGGGCAGTTAATGTCGGTTAAGTGGCAGAGCTGGAACGCCGGAACAGGAATCTTGTGGCCTCATTCATCGATCCCCTGATCGCGTTTGTCTCGGCAAATGCCTGGCTGGCGTATTTGACGTTGTTTCTCGCCGCGCTGCTGGAGGCCGTGCCGGTGGTGGGATCGGTGATTCCCGGTTCAACCATTATCCTTGCGCTCAGCGCGCTCGTGCCCGGGGGCGAGCTCAAGCTTGAATGGGTGCTCGCGACTGCGATCGCAGGAGCGCTGCTTGGAGACGGATCGGCGTTCTGGATCGGGCATCGCGCCAAGCGCAACATCCTCAGCTCCTGGCCAATGTCGCATTACCCGCGCATGGTCGCGCAGAGCGAGATGTTCTTTCACCGCTTCGGCGCGCCGGCGGTGTTTTTCGCGCGCTTCGTGCCGCCGATCAGGGCCTTCGTGCCGATCACGGCAGGCGCGCTCGGGATGCGGCCTCTGCGCTTTTACGCCGTCAACATCCCGGCGATCCTGTTATGGGCGCCGGCGCATGTGCTGCCTGGCGTGGTGGCGGTGTCCGCATTGCACGAATATGCGGGAATTTCGCATCATACCGGGTTTGCCAAGCATTACTGGATGCTCGCGGTGATCGGCGGTGCACTGATCGTCGCGTTCGCCACCTGGATGATCCGCCGCCGAAACGGCCCGCAGCCAGCGACTGAGCAAAGCGTAGCGATCAGCCGGCGCGAACCACCGTCTTGAGGTAATTGTAGGCCTTGATGATCTCGATCAGGCGATCCTCGGTGGATCGGTCGCCGCCATTGGCGTCCGGATGATGCTGCTTGACCAACGCCTTGTATTTCGCCTTCACGGTTTCCAGCGTCGCATCGGTGCCCAGCCCCATCACCTGCAGCGCCTTGCGCTCTGCATTGAACACCTTTCGGGTTTCGACCTTGGCCTCGGCGCCGGGGCCCGGCCTCCAGCGGCCGCGCCCGTTGAGCTCGCTAAACATACTGAACGGATCGGACGCCCCTTCCAGGTCGGCTTCGGGGCTACCCTTGCCCTTCTTCGAGCTGGTGTTGGCGCCCATCTTCCAGGTCGGACGATGACCGGTCAGGGCATCTTTCTGGTAGCGCGCGACCGCATCCGCGTTCATGCCCTGGAAAAAATTATAGGACTGGTTGTATTCGCGGACGTGATTGAGACAGAAGTGCCAGTACTCCTTGTCGTTGGCCCGGCCCTTGGGCGCACGATGCGGCGCCTTGTTTTTGCAGTCCGGCCATTCGCACAGCACGGAGGCTTCGCGCGCCTGCGCCTGCTGCTTCGCACTCAGCTTGTTGGGCTTGATACGAATGGAGTCGAAGAATTTGGATGAATCGATCGGCATGGCTGACTATGACAACGCAACGCACAAAGCTTCAAGTCTTGACATTGCGAATAGTTCTCTCTCGATGGGCAATTGACGAAAACCGGTCATGAACGTATTGCCGCCGCCATGAACACCAGGGATATTATCACAAACAAGTTGCGCGAAGCTTTCACGCCGGAGAGCCTCGAGGTCACCGACGAATCACATCTGCATGAAGGCCATGCCGGCCACAGGCCCGGCGGCGAGACGCATTTCAGGCTTTATATTGTGTCCCCAGCCTTCAAAGGGAAGAGCCGGATTGAGCGTCACCGTATGATTAATGCGGCGTTGGCAGGGGAACTCGCAGGGTCCGTGCACGCACTGGCGATCAGGGCCGAAGCGCCGGGTGAAGCTGGCTGAGCTTTAGCTAAAATGACGTGCCCGCCCGTTTCGGCTTTTTCTCCTCGAGCTCCGACTCGCGCGGCACCGCCACGATTCGCAAAGCGGTGATGCGGTTGCGCTCGCGGCGGAGAACGCGAAAGCGGAAACCATGGAAGGTGAAACTCTGGCCGCGTTCCGGGATCGAGCGCGCCTCATGAATCACCAGGCCGGCGATGGTGGTCGCCTCTTCATCGGGAAGATTCCAATCCATCGCGCGGTTGAGATCGCGGATCGGCACCGACCCGTCGACCACTACCGAGCCGTCCGGCTGCGCGCGCACGCCGGCCACCACGATATCGTGCTCGTCGGAAATATCGCCGACGATCTCCTCCAGAATATCCTCCAGCGTCACCATGCCTTCGACTTCGCCGTATTCGTCGACCACAAGCGCGAAATGAGTCTTGCGGCGGCGGAACGCCTTGAGCTGCTCCGACACCGATCGCATCTCCGGTACGAACCACGGCGGCAGCGCGATCGTCGAGACATCGATCCGCGATGGATCGCCCTCGGCGGCGCGAAGCGCGCGCAACAAATCCTTGGCGTGCAGCACGCCGATGATGTTTTCCGGTTTTTCGCGCCACAGCGGAATGCGTGTGTATTCCGTGGCCAGCACCTCGCGCACCAGATCCTCCGGCGGCAGGTCGGCATTGATCATCACCATTTCGGTGCGATGGACCATCACGTCGGAGACCTGAAGCTCGCGCAAGTCCAGCAAACCGCCGAACATGTCGCGATCCTGCTTTTCGACCTTGCCCTCGTGATGAAGCAAATCGACCGCGCCGCGCAGACGCTCTGTTGGAGACAAGATCGGCTGGTTGGCCCCGATCCTGATCCCCAAAATACGCATCAGCACGCGGACAATCGCCTCGATCAACGTGAGCAGCGGCCCCAGCACGTACACCATCAGTTTCATCGGACGGGCAACCAGCAGCGACACCCGATCAGGCGCATTGATGGCGATGGTCTTCGGCAACACCTCGGCGAAGATCACCACCAGCACCGTCATCACGCCGGTGGCGTAGAGCACACCGACCTCGCCGAACCAGGCCGTGAAAATGCCGGTCGCTAGCGCCGACGCGCCGATGTTGGCGATGTTGTTGCCCAGCAGCAGCGCGCCGATCATGCGCTCGCGCATCGCGAACAGGCTGGAAACCACGCCGGCGTCGCGATTGCCCTGCTTGGAGAGCCGCAGCATGCTGGCGCGCGATGCGCCGGTCAGCGCGGTCTCGCTCGCCGAAAAGAAGGCGGAGAAGAACAGACAGGCAATAACGATCGAGAATGTAAGCCAGTCCATGACGTGAAGATCACTTCATCTTTCGTAGTTTTGTTTGCAGAAAATCACGAACCAGCGATGGCTCGACATCGGGAGCAACCACGGCTCGGCCTACAGCCTTTAATAGGATGAAAGTGAGCCGGCCGCGCCTGACCTTCTTGTCCTGCGCCATCAGCGCCATCAGCGCGTCGGCATCACCAAGCCCCTCCTGGGCAAATCCCGCTATATCCTGCACATGGGTCGGCAGACCCACTTCGGCAAGATGACGTCTGACGCGGTCCGCCTCGGATTGCCCGATCATCCCGAGTTCTGCCGACAATTCAGCCGCCAGCACCATCCCGACGGCCACACCTTCGCCATGAAACAGCCGGTCGGAAAAGCCGGTCGCGGCCTCCAGCGCATGGCCGAAGGTATGGCCCAGATTGAGCAGCGCGCGGTCGCCGGTCTCGCGCTCATCGCGTGCGACGATCGCGGCCTTGGCGCGGCAGGAAGTTGCAATGGCATGTTCGCGCGCCCGCCCGCCTGCAAAAACATCCGCGTGATTAGCTTCCAACCAGCTGAAGAATCCTTCATCGCCGAGCACGCCATATTTGGCGACTTCAGCGTAGCCGGCGCGGAACTGGCGCGGCGGCAGCGTGTCGAGCACCGCTGTGTCGGCGATCACCATCACCGGCTGGTGGAATGCACCGAGCAGATTTTTTCCCTGCGGAGAATTGATACCGGTCTTGCCGCCGACGGACGAATCGACCTGCGCCAACAGAGAGGTCGGGACCTGCACGAGATCGACGCCGCGGCGCAAGATCGCCGCCGCGAATCCGGCGAGATC